>Ga0209829_10000314_pt1 | contig 45401 bp, 40 predicted proteins | sample C_140205_EF_Meta_FD_187311 | JGI IMG/M metagenome (GOLD analysis project Ga0209829, IMG submission 187311) | Freshwater microbial communities from Lake Croche, Canada to study carbon cycling - C_140205_EF_MetaG (SPAdes) (version 2) | ecosystem: Environmental > Aquatic > Freshwater > Lake...
ATTTATGCGCAGAATCCTGCTGATATTCCTGCAGACAGAGCGCTGGCTTTAGTGGTTGAACGATTCTTGATTCCTAGGGAGCTGCTAGAGGCTCTAATTGAGGGATTCAGATGGGATCGTCATGGCAGGCAATACGACACGATAGAAGAGCTTTGTGATTATTCGGCAAGAGTAGCCTCTACCGTAGGAGTCATGATGACTTTAATTATGGGAGTCAGAGATCGCGCAGTCTTAGAGAGGGCATGCGAGCTTGGCTTAGCAATGCAATTGAGTAATATCGCTAGAGATGTCGGCGAAGATGCAAAAAATCAACGACTCTACTTGCCAAAGCAGTGGCTGCAAGAGGAGGGTATTGATCCGGATCAGTGGCTGCTCAATCCGCAATTCAGTCTCGCACTATCTAGAGTAGTTAAAAGACTTATCACTTATGCAGACGACCTTTATAGCCGCTCTTCCTTTGGATTCTCTGGCTTACCGCGTAACTGTAGGTCAGCAATTGCTGCCGCTAGTTTTATTTACTCAGAAATCAGTCGTCAGGTAGAGCGACAAGCCTATGATTCAGTTTCTCGACGTGCCGTAGTTTCTAAAAAGAGAAAGCTGCTCTTGCTCGTGAAGGCATTTAGAACCGCTATTTTTACCGCTAAACCAGACCGTAGCTTCAGTCAGATTACTTCTATTCAGTTTTTGGTTGATGTCGTCAGGCCAGAAGAGCCTTATGCTCATTACACCGGTAGTGTCGAAGAAAGATTAATTTGGGTTGTAGGGCTACTTGAAAAAGTGGAACTCCGAAAAACAGCAAGCTTTTACGCTAAGGCTCAGCAACAAGCCTAAAACTCTATTGAGTTAAAAAATCATTGTTGGGTTTCTAGGCATTCTCCAGGGCAACATGAGTTGCACGATATTGGACTTTAAGCGATTGACGTTGAGAGTCTCATGCATCGAAATGACCTCTTCCCCCAATAAGTGAGATTGGATTCGGGAGCGTGCATAAAATGGGGTATCTTCATAGGTATTTAAGAGTTCAACTGCCGTCGGTTTTTCTGAGCGCATATTTCTTTTGATGCCCCAGCCAGTTTTTCTTAGAGAGACTCTCTCTGGCGCTGTAAACGGCTCAACTGTGCCATCGAGATTAAATTTAGAGGCAATGATGCGCTCGGCACCATTACTTTGACGGACATCATAAATAACGGCTGTACTACCATCCTTGAGATGCGCTCTGGACCAGTCCCATTCGCTGAAGGATTGGCTGACTGCCTCATCGCCTTCATTCGAATCAAAATAGGCGCTGCCTTTCCAATGCAAATTGGGCTTGGCAAAAGATACCTCAACTCTCGCTGACGGAGAGATCGGCCCCCAGCGATGCTTTCCCTGATCATCCAAGGCAACAACGTGATTAAAGAGTTGATCTGGATAAACCTTGATGGTGCCCTCTACCTTATTCCCTAGCAAAGGTACGCGCTCTTTGATCTTAATGGTTAAAACATCATTCTCCCAATGCAAATGACTGGGGCCAATCGTGAAAGTATGTTCTGTTCTTTGGATTGCATTCTGAGCTCGCTCAGTCATAGTCCAGTGTTTTGAATTTGGTGTGTAAAGCGCAACATTGATAGCGCAGTAATCATTCGCATTGGCAGGCTGCTTTTTATTGGCCCAAGCGTAATAGGGTGAGAACACACTGCCAACAAAAGCAATGATGCTAAAGCCATAAAGACCATCGTCACTCAGACCATCAACATACCACCAGAGATAATTTCCTGGATCTACCGCTTGATCAAACCGAGGTGTTCCATTAGGGTTGCGGCCACCAAGCGACCGGACATAGCTGCCATGGGAACTCCCGGACCCGGATGTGTACTTCCCCCCGTGAGTAGTAGATTGCTGATTTGCGATTGAGAGCCGAGCCTCTGGAATGAACTCATCCATCCATGCGTTGCTTGACCATAAAGAGCTCCCCCGCGACCCGGAAAGAGTTTGGCAAATTCTTGAGGGCTCGTTCGAATCACTTCCAGATTTTGAAGCTGTAGACCATATTGGTTCATGAGTGAAAATATTTTTTGCTCGCATCGATCTACTTCCTTTACGTCGTAAGATGAACTGCCACCATTTGCTGGCGCATTCACCAGACAAAGTAGCCGCTCATGTGAGTCGCTCTCGATCGCATGATCCGTTCTATCTTGAGCGCAGATATACACCGTTGGATTTTCTGGAATTTTTCCCTTAGTAAAAATATCCGAAAACTCATCACTGTAGGATTGATTAAAGAACACGTTATGTCTGACTAGTGGAAAGCCAGATGCTTTTACCTGCATTGACCAAGTAACTGCAGATAGAGAGTCTGCCTGCTGAAGATTTTTAGGAATCGCTTCACTGGCTGGCTCGCCCAGTAAGCCGTACTTCAAGGCGTTAATGTCGCCATTAAAAATTAGGTAATCACATTCAAGATATTCACCGGAAGAGAGCAGTACCCCTTTTACTTTATCCTCAGTGGTATCTAGGGACTGGACTTCCGAGTTGTATCTAAAGTTGCATTGTTTCTTTGCGGATAAGCGAGCAATGACCTCGGGGATCTTGATCATTCCTCCCTTAATAGACCAAACACCTTCCATTTCTACTTGGGCGATCAACATCAGGGTTGCTGGAGCCAAATAGGGTGATGAGCCACAGTAGGTTGCATAACGCCCAAACAACTGATGTAGACGAGGATCAGGAAAGTATTGCTCCAATGCTGACCATAAGCTACTAAAAGGGCCGATATCCCAAAGTACTTTACTTTTCGCCAGTCCTAAAGAGGACATCATCCCCATCATGCTGGGGCGAGGGGATTCAATAAAAGGCGTCTTCAGTGCTTGATACACTTTTTTTGCTGTTTTGCAAAACTCTAAAAACTGCTGAGCTTGTTGTGCCCCGCTAAATTGACCGATGGCATCAGCACTTTTTTGACTATCTGCGTAGAGGTCTAGGTAAGTATCGCCCCAGCTATGCCTAGCAAGAATATCTAATGTTTCCAGCTCGAATTCTGAATCAAAATGTTCTCCGCAATCTGTAAAGAGTTCATCAAAGATCCATTTCATCGTAAAGACCGTAGGCCCAGAGTCAATGAAAGAATTGCCCGCTTGCACTTGGCGAATCTTTCCACCAGGTCCTGCATTCTTCTCGATTACCGTGACATCGAGACCTTGGTGAGATAGCGTCAAAGCAGCGCTAAGACCGCCGATGCCCGCTCCAACAATCAGAACTTTAGGCGATTTCAACATGCTTGCCTTGCCATACACCTTGAGCGGAATTGACCACAAAGCGTGTAAACATCGATTCTGAAAAATAGTCTTTACCGTACGCAGCTTTAATTGCTGCGAGGTGTGCTCCTTCTTGTGCATATCGATCTAGAGACTGCTCATCATTCCAAATGGTGAAGGTTGCCTGACGAAGGTAGGGCGCCTCGCCAAGTCCAGCGGTCAGTATTTTTCCAGGTGCCTGATTAATCGATTCCTCAGCAGGCTTTGCCTTGCTCCAAAACTGTGTCGCTTTAGTGGGTCTGATTGAAGCTCGAGTGAGCGATGCAATAGGGCCTTTAATCGGTTTTGGTGCCAAGTCTTGCATTGAAAAAGAAGACCACGAACCACGGCTAGAGTAGGCCTGGAGTGTTGCGGTAAACATTTCATTGGAATGATCTTGATATGCTCGCAAGATAGCAGCATTTTTCAGGAAAGCGTCTGCATTTTCAGGCTCATCGAATACACAAAAGAAGCCTTGTTTGGTAAGACTTGGTTTTGTGCTAAACCCCCCGTTAAATCCAGAGCCCAGTACTTTACAAAATTGAAGGCCTGTCAGCCCAGCAAAAGGGTATTTACCCAGAATGTAGCGAGATAGCCCCCATCCACCAGAACCAGCAGCAATATTGATTAAAGCTAATACTGCTGTCTGATTAGTCATGAGAAATTAGGCATCAATATCTTCAGCAGCATTGCTATCAACAATGCCAAAGCGTCTCATTTTGATATACAGACCTTGTCGAGATAAGCCTAGCAATTCTGCTGCTGAAGCTCTGTTAGACATCGTTAGGTCTAAGGCAGCCAAAATACATAACTTTTCAATAATGTCAGTAGTCTCAGTAACGATTTGCTTCAAAGGAACCTTACCAACCAATTGAGTTAGTTCTTTTGCATTCTTACCTAAGTTTTCAGACTTAGCACTAGGTTGTTGTACTGATTTCGAGATTTGATGAATGCTGATACCAACCGCTGACAGTTTTCCACTAATAAAGCTGACTGCAGAAATTTGAGCTTCTCTTGGTGAGCTACCATCATCAGCAGTAATCGTTGTTGCATAGTCTTTGATCGAGCCATATTCGCGCACGGTGCCGAGGATAATTTTTAAATCAATTCCCGCCCTACCGAGCCATACTTCCAATGACTTGCCGAGAATATTTTCTTTCTGGGCAGATTGAGACATAGAAACAAAGGTGCTATTGGCAGTCAAAATAATGCCACTAGTACTGCAAACAATAAAACCATCCTGAAAGTCTTCAATAGCCTGTGTGAGTAAAGTAGTTTGCTCATTCAGATTGCTGATCTGAGTGCTGTTTGATTTTGGTTTGATAGATACGAGGCAAATATTTTGATTGCCCTCGCGCAATAAGACACTAGAAATTTCTACATTCTCTTTCAGGTTCTCAAGTGTTGATTGCATTGGAGTTTGCAAAATTCCAGATTTCGATTCTGCTAAATAAGTTTGAATAGCTTCATAATCTTTAACAGGAAATAAATTAGTAAATAGCTTCCCCTGGATCTTCTTAAGATCACCCACCAAAAAGCCGGCAGATTTATTTACTTCAAGAATCTTTAAGGTTTGGCTGTCTACTATTAAATAGGCTTGATCAATGTTGTTAAATAGTTGAACGTAACGATTTTGTATTGCATGAAGATTGGCATATTCACGCTCAATTTCTTGCTGAGACTCTACAAGCTTTTGCTGCAGCATAGAGATGCTGCTGAGATCTTTGCCAATAGCAACTAGCTTATTTTCTTTTGGAAAAAAAATCGTACTAAATTGAATCGGAAGAGAGGGTGATCCTTCTATCCATTGATTTACTTGACGCCACTTTTGCTCAGACTCATCCTCGCTTGTTTTCAGCAGGGCATTCACTTTAGGTTGGCTATCAATAGCAACAGTATCGAGCCAATTTTTCCCAATTAAAGACTGGGTATTGTTAGCAACGGGCTTAGAGCCGTTTAGTACATTCTCAATTAAGCCTGAGCTATTCATCACAAGCACAAGATCAACTGAAAGCGACAGCATTGCAGCTGCTTGATGCACATCTAAAGCATCTACTGCTTGTGGATCTAGATTGAAAATTTTGGTCACTATATTTTTTTTTACCGATTTTTCTAATAATTATTTTTTATATTTGGCTGAGCATATGTTCTAGTTTTTGAACAGACTCTTCAGGGGTAAATGCTGTTATATCTGCCTGAATGTGACTAAATTTTGCAGGCGCCTTATTATAGAGCGGACCCCCAATAAGAACCATTATTTTTGGGTTCTGAGATTTCTCCCTAAGAGTGCTAATGATATTTGGTAGCTGCTGCAATTGCTCATCGCAAGATATCGAAATAGCAATAGCATCACGGCTATTGGTCTCAAGCTCTTTGCTGATGGATTTCAGGCTATTGTTTTCTGGGCGATAAACACGCCAACCAGAATGAATAAAATAATTAGAGAGAATGAGCGTACCTAAAGAGTGCTGTGATTCTGGAAAAGTCGTGATGAGAATCGAATGATTGCCTCGCTTCTCTAATTGAGTGACTTGAAAAAGATAGTCAAGCTTATGTATTACTCGCTCTAGCTTGTTTGTCCCAATCGACACCTCAGCAAAACTAAGAGTGTCGTCTTCCCATTGTTTGCCCAGTCTTCTCGCAATCGTGGGTATGAGATCTAAGACGATGTAATTGATCGATACTCCATGAGTCTTGAGCACGGTAATTGCCAACTCAAAGGCCCCATCTTCGGTAGAGAGCAGTAATTGGGTGATCCGATCAATCTCCTTGTCATCTAATACGTCTCCTCGTTGACTCAGAGTGGGTGCGGGAGTTTGAAGCCAACCTTCTTCGTTGGAGGCTTTGGGCTTATTGACCCTTTCAACCTTGCGTTCAATTTCCTCAACTAAGCGGGGTAGTTGGGTGCTGAACACTTCCATGATGAGTTCTTTTTTAAAAGATGGATTCACCAAACCGCCTTTGATCTAAAGTATTGTATTTTTTGCAAACATATGTAAAATAATTATTACACTAGAGATCTAATAATGGCAATTATTTTCCATTAACTAGGGTAAACACTAGTAATAACTAGGGAAAGTACCAGTATTAGTAAGTTCTAATAAGCGTAAAGTTTTGTTTACACATAGCCAAACACATCACGCCCATAAATGAAGATTAATAAGCCTCTGTACAGTCAGGAACAACGCGCAAAACGCGATGCAACTGTATGGACCCTAGTTCAGGGAATTTTGGCGCCTGTTCAATTTTTAGTCTGCCTCGTTAGCCTGTATTTAGTCTTGCAGTACCTCATTTCTGGCCACCACTATGAATTAGCCACTATCTCAGTAGTGGTTAAAACCTTCTTTTTGTATCTCATCATGCTTACCGGAAGTATTTGGGAGAAGGTGGTTTTCGGAAAATACCTTTTTGCCGATAGCTTCTTTTGGGAAGACGTATTTAGTATGTTGGTCATTTCCCTGCATACGATTTACCTCTATTTCCTCATAGCTGGTGGTATGAGTGATCGCAGTCTGATGTATCTCGCACTGGCTGCGTATACGTCTTACTTTATTAATGCAGGCCAGTTTATTTACAAGCTTCGGATGGCTAGGCTACAGTTTAACGACCGGGTTACAGCATGAACGCCATCGTTGATCTGCCAAAAGAGGCTCAGTCCCATGTTGGTAAAAATATCCCCATCTATAAAGAGCGTGGTCAAAGAGAAGTATTTTGTGGTCTTACAGGGATCATTTGGTTGCACCGAAAAATTCAGGATGCCTTTTTCTTGGTTGTTGGCTCCAGAACCTGCGCGCATTTGATTCAATCAGCGGCTGGAGTCATGATTTTTGCAGAGCCAAGGTTTGCGACAGCCATTATTGATGATCGTGATCTGGCTGGAATTGCAGATGCTCATGATGAGCTTGATCGAGTTGTAAAGGCTTTGCTGACAAGGCGTCCTGACATCAAGATGTTATTTTTAGTAGGCTCTTGCCCATCAGAAGTCATAAAGTTAGACCTATCTCGTGCAGCACAAAGACTGAATAAAGAAATGGTCAATCAATGCCGCATTTTGAGTTACTCAGGCAGCGGCATTGAGACAACCTTTACTCAAGGTGAGGATGCTTGTTTGGCATCCTTAATAACCGATACACCAAAACAAGCTCCTGCAGCTGAGAAAAATTTACTCATCGTTGGTTGCTTGCCAGATATCGTTGAAGATCAGTTTCAACGCATTTTTAATGAACTGGGTATTACCAATGTCTCATTCTTCCCGCCCAAGAGCTCAAAGCAAGTAGTTGAGATAAACAGTAATACTCAATATCTACTTGCCCAACCCTTCTTGGCTGAAACTGCCAGACTCATTGAGGAGCGAGGCGCAAAAAGATTATCTGCACCATTTCCGTTTGGAGTTGAAGGCACTACAGCATGGCTTAAGACTGCTGCCAAAGCCTGGGGCATTGATGAAAGCAAATTTGATCAAGTAACCCAAGTCAGAATTGATCGTGCCAAAAAGAGTCTCGCACGTTATCTACCAGCTTTGGAAAATAAAAGTATTTCTTTCTTCCCAGATTCTCAGTTAGAAATTCCATTGGCCCGTTTCTTGTCTAGAGAATGCGGTATGAAGGTTCTGGAGATAGGTACACCCTATGTTCATAAACAGCATTTGGAGTGTGAATTTGATTTATTACCAGAAAATATTCGCATCGTTGAAGGTCAAGACGTTGAGAAGCAGTTAGATCGATGTCGAAGTGACCAGCCCGATATCGTAGTTTGTGGACTTGGCTTAGCCAATCCCCTTGAATCTGAGGGCATTACGACTAAGTGGTCAATTGAGTTGGTCTTTAGCCCCGTGCATGGATATGAGCAGGCTGCTGATTTAGCAGAGCTCTTTGCGCGGCCTTTAAATCGCAGTCTGAAACTAGCGGCTTAAAGGACTCATATGCAACTGACACTCTGGACATATGAAGGCCCGCCACACATTGGTGCAATGCGCATTGCGACTTCGATGACTGATTTGCATTATGTCTTGCATGCACCACAGGGTGATACCTACGCTGATCTCTTGTTTACGATGATTGGACGCGCTAAAACCCGTCCGCCTGTTACCTACACAACATTTCAGGCAAGAGACTTAGGCGGAGACACAGCGCAGTTATTCCAAGATTCTGTTAATTCTGCTTATGAACGTTTCCAGCCTAAAGCGATGATCGTAGGTGCTTCATGTACTGCAGAGTTAATTCAGGATGATCCAGGTGGCTTGGCAAGGGCACTTACTTTGCCGATCCCTGTAATCGCACTCGAATTACCTTCTTATCAGAAAAAAGAAAACTGGGGCGCTTCAGAAACTTTTTATCACATTACTCGTGGATTGGTGGCTTTCGATAAATCCATCAGTGCCCAGCAGTATCAAGAGATGCGTGCTGCTAACGCAAAACAAGATCAAAAGCCGAGCTGCAATATTCTCGGACCTACTGCATTAGGATTTAGAAATCGCGACGATATTCAAGAAATCAAGTCTGTATTGGAAGCGATGGGTATTGAGGTGAAAGTAGTTGCACCTCTTAATGCTTCGGTTGCAGACATTACCCAATTACCTGAGGCTGACTTTAATGTCATGCTATATCCAGAAATTGCTCAACTCACATGTACTTGGTTGCAGAAAACATTTGGACAGCCTTTCACAAAGACAATTCCAATTGGTACCAAAGCTACGAGAGCCTTTGTTCAAGAAGTCGCCGCATTAGCAAATATCAACCCAGAGGCTTTTTTACAGTCTCAAGATGAGCGGGCCCATTGGTACGCAAAATCAGTTGATTCTACTTATCTCACCGATAAGCGTGTATTTATATTTGGCGATGCAAGTCATGTCATTGCCGCTGCAAAAGTCGCATCAGAAGAAATTGGATTTAGGGTAGTTGGCTTAGGAACTTACAGCCGTGAATTTGCCCGCGAAGTTCGTGAAGCTGCAAAATTGTATGAAGTAGAGGCTTTAATTACCGATGACTATTTAGAAGTCGAGGAAAAAGTTGCTGAGCTCACCCCAGACTTAGTCTTGGGTACGCAGATGGAGCGCCATATCGCTAAAAGATTGGGCGTTCCTTGCGCCGTGATTTCTGCGCCAGTTCATGTGCAAGACTTTCCAGCACGCTACTCACCACAGATGGGATTTGAGGGTGCCAATGTATTGTTTGACACCTGGATTCATCCACTCATGATGGGTCTAGAGGAGCATCTCATTATGATGTTCCGCGATGATTTTGAATTTAGTGCTAAGGCAGCACCTTCCCATCTAGGTCATTCAGCAGCTGTTAAAGAAAATCTGCACTCACCGGAACCACAATCAAAAGAAATTACTCCAGTAGTCAGTCACACTCAGGTTAACGCTGAAATATTTAGCGGTACGGAGCCAGGAAATTTATGGGATTCAGAGGCAGAAAAAGAATTGGGAAAAATTCCATTCTTTGTTAGAGGCAAAGCACGACGCAACACCGAGAAGTTTGCAGTTGAGCATGGCATTAGCCATATCACTATTGAAACGCTCTACGATGCAAAGGCTCACTATGGCAGATAAGAAAATCCCCATGAGAGTCTCCATTATTACGATGGACACGCACTTGAGTAGTGCGACAGAGCGGGCTCGTTATGCCCTGAAGAAAAAGTTACCAAGTCTTGAGTTAAGCATTCATGCGGCTTCTAGTTGGACTGTTGATGCTAAGGCGCTAGAAAACTGCATTACCGATATTGAGTCTGCAGACATTCTGATTGTGACAATGCTATTCATGGAAGATCACTACAAACCAGTGATTGAGGCCTTAAAAGCGCGCCGTGATCACTGTGATGCCATGATTTGCGCAATGTCAGCAGGTGAAGTAGTTTCCCTGACTCGTATGGGCGGGTTTGATATGGGTAAGCCAGCCACCGGCTTGATGGCTTTGTTAAAGCGTTTGCGTGGAAATAAAGAGAAAGCCCAAACTGGTGGTGCAGCGCAAATGCGAATGTTGCGTCGCTTGCCAAAAATTCTTCGATTTATTCCAGGTAATGCGCAAGACGTCAGAGCCTATTTCTTAACGCTGCAATATTGGTTGGGCGGCTCCGAGGAGAACCTCTTCCATATGGTGACTAATCTAGTCAATCGCTATGCCGCTGGTGAGAGAGAGGTTTTAAAGACTAAAGAAAAGCTGGTTGAGCCAGTCATTTACCCTGATAACGGTATTTATCATCCGCGGCTCAAAGGCCGTATGAGTGAGTCTATTCATGATTTGCCTAAATTGGTTTCTGATAAGAAATCCAAAGGTCGCGTTGGATTGCTGCTGCTCAGATCCTATATTTTGGCTGGCAATACTTTGCACTATGACTCAGTCATCGCCGCAATCGAGGCGCAAGGACTGCAAGTATTGCCTATATTTGCGGTAGGTTTGGATGCAAGACCTGCTATAGATCAATTCTTTTATCAGAATGGCGAAAAAATAGTTGATGCGGTTGTATCGCTCACTGGCTTCTCCTTGGTAGGTGGACCTGCTTATAACGATGCAAAAGCAGCTGAAGAGGTGCTTGCTTCTTTAGATGTACCTTATCTCGCAGCTCAGCCTTTAGAGTTTCAGACCCTCAATGAATGGGGTAGCTCTGATCGAGGACTGTTGCCAGTAGAAAACACGCTGATGATTGCCATACCAGAGCTCGATGGTGCGATTGTCCCAATGGTGTTTGGTGGCAGAGCAGGTGATGCAAATGTTCAGTGCAAGGGTTGCCATAAGGGCTGCGTATTTGAGGCCAGCATTAATCGTCATGACATGCATACATGCATTGAACGTACAGCAATGTTAGCTGCGCGCGTATCAAAACTGATTGCCTTACGCAAGGCTGAGCGTGCAGACCGCAAAGTAGCTCTAGTGATGTTTAACTTCCCCCCAAATGCGGGAAGAGTTGGTACTGCTGCCCACTTAAGTGTTTTTGAATCCGTATTTAACACGCTTAAAAGCCTGAAAGCAGAGGGCTATAGCGTGGATGTTCCCGCATCCATCGATGAATTCCGGGACATGATTCTGATTGGTAATGCGAAAGAGCATGGCACAGATGCCAATGTGCATACTCTCATTAGTACTGCGGATCACATTCGTCGTGAACCTTGGTTAAAAGAGATTGAAGCGCAGTGGGGCCCAGCACCTGGAAATCTACTGAGTAATGGCTCATCACTATTTGTATTAGGTAAACAGTTTGGAAATGTATTTGTAGCGCTTCAGCCTGGGTTTGGTTACGAGGGCGATCCCATGCGCTTGTTGTATGAAAAAGGTTTTGCACCGACTCATGCTTTCTCAGCCTTTTATCGTTACATTCGCGAAGATTTTGCAGCATCAGCGGTATTGCATTTTGGTACCCATGGTGCCCTCGAATTTATGCCAGGCAAGCAATCTGGCATGTCAGGGGCATGCTGGCCAGATCGCTTGATTCATGATTTGCCGAACCTATACATATATGCCTCAAACAATCCATCGGAAGGTGCGATTGCCAAGCGTCGTGCTGGCGCAACCTTAATTAGCTATTTAACTCCACCTGTCTCGCAAGCAGGTCTATATCAAGGCCTATTGGAATTCAAGGAAGCGGTAGAGCACTGGCGTAAGTTAGTTCCAAATGAGACAGCCCAAGCTTGGAGCGACACTGAGAAAGAGTTACTTGATTCCATGCAAGCGCAAGCGGTTGAACTCGAATTCTCTGCTGCAGAGCCTGTTTGGAAGAATTTAAGTGCAAGCAAAGTCAATCAGACTGTAATGCATCTGAGTGAACAGATATTAGAGCTGGAATACACGCTAATTCCTTATGGCCTGCATGTGCTTGGTAGTCCGCTTAGCATGGAGCAGAGCTTAGATATGTTGGTGAGCTTTTTGTCTGTGCAAGAAGGCGAACTCAAAAATATTGATCGAGCTAGTATTGAAAAGCTCATTAATAGCGATAGTTTGGAGCAGTTTGTAAAAGCCCAAAAAATGAATCTGACTCCTGCGCTACGTACCGAGTTAGAACAATTGCTTGCGGTATTCAGTGAGTTACAAGCTGATAGCGAAATGCAGGGTGTGATGAAGGCTTTAGAGGGGCGCTATATTCGTCCTGCACCAGGTGGTGATGTTCTTCGCAACCCACAGGTATTGCCAACTGGTCGCAATATTCATGGCTTCGATCCTTTCCGTATCCCAAGTAAATTTGCAATGAAGGATGGATTGATTCAGGCCAATATGCTATTGGAGAGATATAAGCTGGATGGCAATCCTCTACCAGAATCCATCGCCATGGTCTTGTGGGGTACTGACAACTTAAAAACTGAAGGTGGACCGATTGCCCAGATTTTGGCGCTGATGGGTGCACTGCCGCGTTTTGATAGCTTCGGTAGATTAGCTGGCGCTCAACTAGTTTCTCTGGAAGAATTGGGCCGACCCAGAATTGATGTCATGGTGTCGATTTCAGGGATCTTCAGAGATTTGATGCCCTTGCAAATCCGCATTCTTGCAGAGGCAGCCTTCTTAGCAGCTAGTGCTGATGAACCGCTTGATCAAAACTTTATTAAAAAGCATACCTTAGCCTATCAGGTACAAAATGGCTGCGATCTTGAGACTGCTGCTCTACGGGTCTTTGGTAATGCTGAGAGTGCATACGGTGCCAATGTCAACATGATGATTGATAACGGCTTATGGAAAGACGAAAACGAATTAGCGGAAACCTATACCCGTCGCAAAAGCTTTGCATACGGAAGAACCGGTGTCCCAATGCTACAAAGCGAGCTTCTGAACAATATCCTGGCTGATGTGGAGCTAACTTATCAAAACCTAGACTCCATTGAACTTGGCGTCACAACCATTGATACTTATTTTGATACTTTAGGTGGCGTTAGTAGGGCTGTGAGAAGAGCAAAGGGTGGAAAAGCTGCGCCTGTGTATATCGGTGATCAAACTCGCGGCACTGCAGTAGTCAGAACCCTGAATGAGCAGGTATCACTAGAGACCCGTTCACGCATGCTCAATCCAAAGTGGTACGAGGGAATGCTCAAGCATGGTTACGAGGGCGTTCGTCAGCTAGAGAGTCACTTAACTAATACTGTTGGCTGGTCTGCTACAACCGGCCAAGTAGAGCCCTGGGTTTATCAACATCTAACACAAACATTCATATTAGACCCAGAAATGCGGGAGCGATTGATGAAGCTCAATCCTGCTTCATCAGCAAAAGTTGCAAGTCGACTATTGGAAGCATCAGAAAGAAATTATTGGAAGCCAGAGCCATCAGTGTTAGAGACCTTGCGTCGCGTTGCTAATGACTTTGAAGATCGACTTGAAGGCGTTTATGAGGGAGTACCTATTTAATGAATACAGTTAGTGTGCCAGTTTCTTCAATTAACACTCGAAGCAAGCCAACCGATGGTGAGGGGAGCTTACAGGTTCACCTGGACCCCAATGAAAAAATTGGGAATGCCAAAGTATTCGCGATTTATGGCAAAGGAGGGATTGGTAAGAGTACAACCTCTTCTAACCTGTCTGCAGCATTTTCACTTCTGGGTAAGAGAGTTATTCAGATCGGTTGCGATCCAAAGCATGACTCCACTTTTACACTGACTAAAAAATTAGTCCCTACCGTAATTGATATTCTAGAGTCAGTAGATTTCCACTCGGAAGAGCTCAGAGTAGAAGACTTTGTCTACGAAGGCTTTAATGGCGTGATGTGCGTAGAGGCTGGCGGCCCACCAGCAGGAACCGGCTGCGGTGGTTACGTTGTTGGTCAAACCGTAAAGCTCTTGAAAGAGCACCACTTACTTGAAGATACCGACATTGTTATTTTTGACGTCTTAGGCGATGTGGTGTGCGGCGGCTTTGCAGCCCCATTGCAGCACGCTGACCGGGCCCTCATTGTTGCGGCAAATGATTTTGATTCTATTTTTGCCATGAACCGCATTGTCCAGGCTATTAGTGCCAAAGCAAAAAACTATAACGTGCGTTTAGGTGGCGTGATCGCTAATCGAAGCGCTGATACAGACCAGATTGATAAATTCAATACGCGGGTCGGGTTAAAAACAATGGCGCATTTTCCAGACCTCGATGCGATTCGTAAAAGCCGTCTCAAAAAATGTACTGTTTTTGAAATGGAATCGACCCCAGAGATTGAAAAGGTCAAAGACGAATACATGCGTTTAGCTGCCAGCCTACTTTTAGATGACGATCCTATCCTTACAGAGTCGCTCAAAGACCGTGAAATATTTGACTTGCTAGGATTTGATTAATTATGGACGCAATCTCTTATTTAAATAGACGGAGTAAGTTGCAGGACTATTTTGATCGGACTGCAAACGATGCTTGGGCAAAATTAACGTCTGATGTTCCAGTGAGTGGTATTAGGGCAACGGTCAGAGCAGGGCGTGACCAAATGCGCGCAAATCTGATTGCACGCTTGCCAGAGTCATTAGCTGGTAAGCGGATTCTGGATGCAGGCTGTGGCACTGGTGCATTGGCTCTCGAGTTAGCGAAAAAAGGAGCGAGCGTTGTTGCGATTGATTTATCACCTAATCTCATTGAGCTAGCTAAAGAGAGAATTTCTTCTGTTGATCGTCAAAATATTGACTTTAGATCCGGCGATATGCTCGATGAGGGCTTAGGAGAATTTGATTACGTTGTGGGCATGGATTCGATGATCCATTATTGCGCGGCTGATATGTTAGTGGTACTTGAGAAGTTGGCGCCCCGAGTGTCAAACAAAATTGTATTTACTTTCGCACCAAGTACCTTAGCGCTTGAAGTGATGATTCGTGTTGGTCGTCTATTTCCTAGAAAAGATCGTGCGCCATTCATCGAGCCAATTAGTCATGTGAAGTTAAGTAAGTTAATTAATCAATCACCCTGGTTTGTGGATTGGAAGATTCCCTATACCCAATTAGTTTCCAGTGGTTTTTATAAGTCACAACTCATGGAGCTTGAAAAAGTATCATGATTAATCTGTCTAAGATGGCTAAGACATGGACGAGGATTGATCCTCGCTTTCTGCCTTTTGCTGATGTGGCCACCCCAGATTTACCTCTGAGCCGCCTCTTAAGACTATCTTTGTTTCAAGTTTCAGTAGGTATGGCTACGGCCTTATTGGTTGGCACCTTAAACCGAGTCATGATTGTTGAGCTTCACATGGATGCTTGGATGGTGGCTTTAATGGTTGCCCTCCCACTCATCTTTGCTCCATTTAGGGCCTTGATTGGCCATAAGTCAGATACCCATCGATCCATATTGGGCTGGAGAAGAGTTCCTTATATTTGGATCGGGACTTGGTTGCAATTTGGTGGCTTAGCCATCATGCCTTTTGCGCTCATCATCTTATCTGGAGATACGCATTGGCCGGCTTGGTTTAGTTACCTTGGCAGTGCGTTGGCTTTTTTACTGGTCGGCGCAGGAATGCAAACCACTCAAACTGCTGGCTTAGCTCTTGCCACAGACTTGGCAGATGCAAAAAATCGCCCCCGTGTTGTGGCGATGATGTACGTCATGCTGCTCGTTGGTATGGTCTTAAGTGGTGTCATGTTTAGTGTCTTCCTGGATCCATTTAGCCCCATTCAACTAATTAAGGTGATTCAGGGAGTTGCGCTGATTACCCTCTTGCTGAATCTGTTTGCTTTGTGGAAGCAAGAAGCAAGGCAGCCTAAAAATACTGCGCCATCTATTGTTCAGCCCAAATTCTCACAAAGTTGGAGCGAGTTCATTAAGGCGCCACAGGTTCGTCGCTTCCTGATCATGCTCGGTCTTGGAACCACAGCCTTTAGCATGCAAGACATTATCTTGGAGCCCTATGGTGGAGAAATACTCTTATTAGATGTATCCGCTACTAGCTTTTTGACTGCATTGATTGCCTGCGGTTCTTTACTCGCATTTACGCTATCAGCACGGTGGCTAAGCAAGGGCTATAACGCCTACAGAATTGCTGCATCTGGTCTCCTACTTGGGTTAATTGCATTCACCATGGTGATATTTTCAGAGCCCTTAGGCTCGGCAAACCTCTTTAGATTCGGTGCACTTCTGATCGGTTTTGGTGGAGGCTTGTTTGCAGTCAGTACGCTCACCATTGCCATGAGCATGGATCAGGAGAATAAAACTGGATTGGTAATTGGTGCATGGGGTGCAGTAACCGCAAGCTGTTCTGGAATTGGCATGTCACTGGGAGGAGTCATTCGTGATCTCGTCTCGGATTTGGCGATGGGCGGTGCAATTGGTTCTACCTTAATGAACCCTGCTACCGGGTATAGCTTTGTTTATCACATTGAAATTTATTTGTTGTTTATTACGTTGATAGCTTTAGGTCCACTAGTAGCCAAAAAGCGAAACCTGGATATTTCAAAAATGAGTCAGTTTGGCCTAGCGGATTTTCCAAGCTAGTTTATTAAAGAGGGAGAGAAAAAATGGGTACTGGTGCAATTACACAATATATAGATGTCGCTCAATTAGCGTTTTATCTATTTCTACTTTTTTTTGTTGGTCTAGTGATATACCTAACATTAGAAGGAAAGAGAGAGGGTTTCCCTCTTGAAACCGAACGCTTCGGTAAGGTTCGACGCGAAGATGGCATTTTAGGTATGCCAAAGACGAAGAAATATGTCACAGAATTCGGCAAAACCTATTACGCTCCTTTAGAAACCCCGCCGGACACAGAGCGTTTATCGGCAGAGCCAATTCATCCATGGAATGGCGCACCAATTGCCCCAATTGGCAATCCATTATTAGCAGGAGTAGGGCCAGGTTCTTATGCCAACCGTGCTGATCATGTTGATTACGATCTAGAGGGCCATGCGCGCATTCGTCCACTGAGGAAGTTGAATGATTTCGCAATTGCAAAGCAAGACATCAATCCGATCGGTTTAAGTGTTATCGGCGCTGATGGTCACAAAGCCGGCGTTGTGAAAGACGTCTGGGTTGATCATATGGAAATGTTGATCCGTTACTTGGAGATTGATGTCAAAGGGGCGGCAGTATTATTACCGGTCAATTTTTCACGCATTGGCAAGCAAGATGTGCAAGTGGCATCAATCCTTGCAGATCAGTTTGCGGCTGTGCCAAAAACAAAGAATCCAGAGGAAATCACCTTACTGGAAGAAGATAAGATCATGGCGTACTTTGGTGCAGGTACTTTATATGCGACACCTGAACGCCAGGAGCCAATATTATGAGCCTGAACATTCCTAGTAGTCCAGAGCATGAGTTTGAGCCAGAGCTGGGACTTCCTGAAAAGTTACCTGCGGGTGAGCGTATTTTGTGGCAGGGCTCGCCTGATGTAAAAGCGATGCTTCTGCGAGTGTTTCATTTCAAAGGGCTATTGATTTATTTTGGCCTGATCTTGCTCTATCAGATTGTTACAGGTGTTACTGATAGTGAAGCCTTCAGTGCGATATTTTTCTCCTCCCTAAGGATTGCAATTTTTTCAGCTATTGGCTTGTCTCTAGTTGCCTTACTTGCTTACCTCATGGCATCTACTGCGGTCTACACCATTACCAATAAGCGTGTAGTGATGCGGATTGGGATTGTGTTGAATATGACTTTCAATTTCCCACTTAAGATGATTGAGTCGGCTGATTGCTGTGTCACTAAGCAAGGTACGGGAGATATTTCTCTGAAGCTCAGTAAAGAAACAAAAATTGCGATATTTCACTTATGGCCGCATTCAAGACCATCTCATTGGGCCAGTCCGCAGCCTACCCTAAGGTGCATTAACAACTGTTCCGAAGTGGCCAAAATTTTGGTTGATGCTTGGTCTATTCAGAACAATGTCATTGCTCGCTCCGTTCAAGCTGCTCAACACAATCCATCGATGATGAATACCCCTTACTCAGGGGCAGAAGCAGCATGATTTTGCGTATGAATCCTATCCGCATCCAAAACTACATCGCACTTTTTGTGGTGACAGTTTTGGTGGGGATAATTTTGCTAGTTGCCAATGCCGTTCAGTCTGGCAAATCAGAAACACAGACGGATGCCAGTGTGATCGCGAAAAAAACACTTTTTTTTAGGGATCTCCCTGATGGATCGGTAGGGGTTATATCGGCTTCTAGTGGGAAAATGATTGCACAAGTAGAAGGTCAGGCTGGTTTTGTAAGGGGAATTTTGCGGGCTTTGGCTCGTGAACGTCGTATTCAGCAAATTACCAGTGATGATGCATTTGAGTTAATGAGTCGGTCTGATGGCAGGTTGACTTTAGTAGATCTAGCAACGGGCAATCGCATTGATTTGGAATCATTTGGTCGAGATAACGCGGCGCAGTTTGCTGCATTTTTAAATAGCGCGGGGCAATAATGTCTAAACAGCTGGTCAAATGTTCTGTGGATATGTCCAATACTTCAGAGTACTTATATGCCCACGTGGATCTTGACGGCGTTCAAGTCGGTCCAGGGGATGAGGTGCTAGTGCATGACCCGATTACAGAAATTTCATTTGGTGAGGTTTTGAGTTACCAAAGAACAGCGACAGTTTCAAAAGCGGGCTGGTTATCGCGTTTATGGGTATATCTCACTGCAAGACTCGAAATTACCTTGTTATACGAAGTGAGCTTTTCTACTACCCGATTCAGTCAAGCAAAAAAATATCCAAGAGTGCACTCAGTAGCGCACGCCCAACCCCTTATTGTGACTAAAGGTATCAAAGTATGAGCGCTAATGCCCCCACCATGGATACAGTTCGCCCCATTAATGAATCAACTGATCGCGCTCTAGAAAGTACGATCTTAAGTCCTCGGTTTTACACTACTGATTTTGATGAGATGGATCGTTTTGATATCAGCTCAGTAAAGCCTGAGTGGGATAAGCTCATGCAAGAATTTGAGTCAGATATCAATCAGGCTCACTTTCAGCGTCCCGAAGATATGTCTAAGGACTACTCCCACTTACCGGAGGGCCTGTACCAAGAATTTTTAGATTTCTTGATCAGTTCCATTACTTCAGAGTTCTCAGGTTGTGTGCTGTATTCAGAGATTAAAAAGTCAATTAAGAATCCTGACTTGAAAGACTTGTTCTCCTATATGGCTCGTGATGAGAGTCGGCACGCAGGCTTTATTAATCAATGGCTCAAAGATTTTGGGATTGGCGTTGATCTAGGATTTTTAGCAAGGACTAAAAAATATACTTTCTTTAAGCCAAAGTTTATTTTTTATGCAACTTACTTATCTGAAAAAATTGGCTACGCACGCTACATCACGATTTATCGCATCATTCAAAACAAACCCGAATTACGCTTTCATCCGATTTTTCTCTGGTTTGAGAAATGGTGTAATGATGAATTCCGTCATGGCGAAGCCTTTGCTTTATTAATGCGCTCTACGCCGAAGTTACTCAATGGCGGCAATCGACTGTGGATTCGTTTCTTCTTATTGGCGGTGTATGCAACGATGTATGTGCGCGACCACTCTAGACCTGAGTTTCATAAAGCGCTTGGAGTATCACCAACAGACTATGACCGTAAGGTGCTGGAAATTACTTCTGACATTACTAAGCAGGTTTTTCCTTTTACTATCAACTTGGATGACCCAAGAATTTGGGAGTGTTTTGAAAAGCTGAGAAAAGTTTCAGATGAGGTCGATCATTTGAAGCAGGTGGGTGGTGTTTTCTCAGCCATCAAACGAGGCATCCTAGTAGTTGTAGCTACCGCTACTTTCTTACGTCTTTACATGCTGCCTGTGGTTCCGAACGAACTACCAAGCGATATTCGCATGGCACCTGTTTGGTAATTTACTATGTATTTCTGGATAAGCCCGCTGATATTTACCATCTTTATATGGTGGTTTAGCACAGGGCTTATTTTGAAGGTGCAGAGCCTTCCAAAACGATTCTTCAAGTCTATATTTGCGGCTTCAATTGCAGTGTTATTGCTTGCCTTTTGGGGCCTATCCATTTCTAGTCAGCAGGCGACAATTGCTGGAGCTTATTGTTCATTTACCTGTGCAATCATTATTTGGGGTTGGCAGGAGCTGGCCTTTCTTTTGGGCTATATCACTGGATCACGGCGCTCAGAATGTCCTAACGGATTGAGCCCCATGACAAGAGCGTGGTACGCATTTCAGACAATCAATTACCACGAGTTGGCATTGCTCAGCTTGGGAGTGATTCTATTTTTTATTAGTCTAGATTCAGTCAATCAAACTGGATTTTGGACCTTTGTGATTCTATGGGGTATGCGCCAAAGCACCAAGATCAATATCTTCTTGGGCGTCCTCAATTTCAATGAATCTTTCTTGCCCCAGCACTTACAGTACTTAGTTACTTATTTCAGACGCAGGGCAATGAATTACCTGATGCCATTTTCTATCTTAGTTTCGGTGCTGATGTTGATCCCGATCTGGTCAAGTGTGGGAGTCGATTCTTCGCCCTTCGATAGAGCTTCATATGCTTTGCTGGGAACCTTGTTGGCTCTTGGTTTATTGGAGCACCTCTTTTTAATTCTGCCGTTTCCAAGTGAATTACTTTGGAAGTGGGGCTACAAAAAAAATCATTAATCTGATTCGAATATGCTTTCTAATAAAACGATTTTCTTAGCTCAACCCCGCGGTTTTTGTGCTGGAGTTGAAAGGGCTATTTTGATAGTGGAGGAGGCCTTAAGAATCTATGGTGCGCCGATTTATGTGCGACACGAAATCATTCATAACGCCTATGTTGTTAAAGATTTTGAATCTCGTGGCGTTATCTTCATCAATGAATTGGATCATGTGCCGCAGGGCGCCATTCTAATTTTCAGTGCGCATGGTGTTTCGCAAGCAGTCAGAATTGAAGCGAACAATCGTCAATTCAAGGTATTTGATGCAACCTGTCCTTTGGTGGCTAAGGTACATACTGAAGTGGTGCGCTTAAAAGAGCGTGGATATCAAATCATTATGATTGGACATCGTGGTCACCCCGAAGTTGAGGGTACGATGGGGCAGGTGGATTCTTCGATCTATTTGATTGAGGACGTGCAAGATGTTGCCAAACTTCACTTTGAAGAAAATGCACTCATAGCTTATGTCACTCAAACGACCTTATCGGTCGATGAAACATTGGAGATCACCAAAGCATTGGTGGAAAGATTCCCAAACATTCACGCCCCCAAACGCCAGGACATTTGTTACGCCACGCAGAATCGTCAGGATGCAGTCAAGGCAATGGTTCCTCAGGTCGATTTAGTGGTGGTAGTCGGTAGTCCAAATAGCTCTAACTCAAAGCGCCTTCAAGAGTTGGCCCAAAGCATGCATGTGCCTGCGTATTTAGTGGATGATCCGTCTCAACTTCAGGGGGAGTGGTTTGATGGGGTTCAAAATATTGGGGTAACTGCAGGGGCTTCCGCTCCAGAGGCATTGACAGCCCAAATCGTGGAGGCTATTAGTATATTTTCTAGTGGAACTATTTCACCACTCCAGGGAATTGAAGAAACAGTGAATTTTTCCCTCCCAAAAGAGCTTCTCAGGGCAGCCTAAACCCCCTCTTTTTTCGTTTAAGTGCTGATCTATAAGGGTTTTCACTTGTAAAAACAGGCAATAAAAGTGTCAAATTTAATTGACACTTTCAAATGTCAATGACAAAATCATTTACATGAATCTGCCTGATCCGAAAGCAATTTTGACGCTTTTAAAGCCTATTACTTGGTTCCCGCCAATGTGGGCATTTGCCTGTGGATCGATTACTGGTAGCGAGGCAATCGCTGACAATCTACCCATTTTTCTCCTTGGATTAGCTCTCACTGGACCACTAGTTTGTGCTTCAAGTCAGGCGGTCAATGATTGGTTTGATCGACACGTCGATGCGATCAATGAACCTTTGCGTCCAATACCCTCCGGTCGCATACCTGGTCGTTGGGGTCTATACATCGCGATTGTATGGTCTTTGATTTCTATCTGGGTGGGAAGCTATCTGGGTCCGATTGGATTCGCGGCAACCTTATTAGCCTTGGTGCTTGCTTGGCTCTACAGCATGCCGCCAATCCGCTTTAAAAATAATGGCTGGTTTGGAAATCTTGCGTGCGGAATTAGCTACGAAGGTTTGGCGTGGGTTACTGGCGCCACCTTAATCTCAGGCGGCGTAATGCCAAGCAAACCATCACTAATACTTGCCGGCCTTTACAGCGCAAGTGCTCATGGCATCATGACCTTGAACGACTTCAAAGCGATTGAAGGTGATCGGCAAATGGGAGTGCGCTCCTTACCCGTTCAGCTCGGAGCTAAAAGAGCAGCGCAAGTTGCAGCAGCATTCATGTTGATTCCACAGCTAGTGGTGCTATGCCTGCTTCTATCTTGGGGCAAGGAAATGTACGCCTTAGTCATTAGCCTTCTAATCGTAGCCCAAGTGATTTTATTAAAAGATTTTTTAAGGCGACCTATAGAAAAAGCACTTTTCTATAGCGGCTTTGGAGTGCCTGTCTTGGTTGCTGGAATGATGGTTTCTGCTTTTGCAGTGACGGGGATGAATAACTCATGAGTATCGCAATCAGTCAACCGCTATTAAATCTCTCGACATTCGGATGGTTGAGTATCGTTCGCATCGGACTTGTACAAGCTTGTATTGGCGCTATTGTGGTGATGACCACATCTACCTTAAATCGAATCATGGTGGTTGAGCTAGCCTTGCCAGCAAGTCTCCCAGGTTTTTTAGTAGCGATTCATTATTTTGTGCAAGTTATTCGCCCAAGAATGGGCTTTGAGTCTGATAGCGGGGCTAAGAAAACGCCTTGGATATTGGGCGGAATCACTTTATTAGCCATTGGTGGTTTTGGTGCTGCTATCGCGACAACATTAATGGGGGTACATCTTCTCTTAGGCATTGCCTCAGCGATTGTTGCTTTCTTCTTAATTGGTATAGGCGTGAGTATGAGCGGCACATCTTTGCTGGCGCTGCTGGCTAAGGGTGTGAGCGATGAGCGCAGGGCGGCTGCCGCTACGACTGTGTGGCTCATGATGATTTTTGGCTTTGCAATGACAAGTGGGATTGCTGGAAAGTTTTTAGATCCATATGAACCAGAAAAAGTGATCTTGATATCCGGAATCATCTCTTTGTCTGCTATGGCGCTTTCTTTTGCAGCCCTGTTCAAACTAGAAGGTCATGATCTGCAAAATAGTAAAGCTCATGCAGATAAAAAAGTCCCCTTTAAAAAAGCCCTGAGCGATATCTTGGCTGATCCAGATACTAAGCGATTTACGATCTTTATCTTTTTATCGATGCTGGCATTTAGTGCTCAAGATTTAATTTTGGAACCATTTGCGGGAATGATTTTTAACTATACCTTGGGTGAGACAACCAGCCTATCGGGTATCCAGCATGCTGGTGTATTGACCGGAATGTTATTGGTGGCTGTATGTGGATCGAGTAGATTGCGTCAATATTTTGGCTCACTACGATCGTGGATGATTTATGGCTGCCTTGCATCTGCATTAGCCATGTTCGGATTGGTTTTGGCTGGTTTACTAGAAGGTGACTGGCCATTAAAGCCCAATGTATTTTTGCTGGGCTTAGCCAATGGCGCTTTTTCAATAGCGGCGATTGCCTCCATGATGAGATTAGCAGTGGTTGGCGGAGCGGGTAAAGAGGGAGTGCGCATTGGGCTTTGGGGCGGTGCGCAAGCCATTGCCTTTGGCATGGGTGGACTGATTGGGGCTGGGGCTAGTGATTTAGCCAGATCCATTTTTGCTAATCCTGCCTTTGCATACTCCAGCGTCTTTTTTATCGAAGCATTGTTGTTTGTCGTTTCAGCATATATGGCCTCTCTAGTTGAGAGAAAAAATAGCACTACGAGTCAAGCGAGGTAAAGCGAATGGGAACAGAATTTATTTATGATGCGGTAGTGATTGGTGGCGGTCCAGCAGGAGCTACCGCAGCCCAAACACTGGCTAAAAAAGGCAAGCAAGTTTTATTGCTGGATAAGCGAGGCAGGGTGAAGCCCTGCGGAGGAGCAATTCCACCACGCTTGATTAAAGACTTTGAGATTCCGGATGAGCTATTGGTTGCCAAGGCAAAATCAGCTCGGATGGTTTCTCCTGTTGGCAAAGCGGTTGATATTCCGATTGAGAATGGTTTTGTTGGCATGGTCGATCGTGCTCAATTTGATGAATGGTTACGCAAGCGCGCAGTTGAAGCGGGGGCGACTCGAGAAGATGGCCTGTTTGAAACTCTGACACGTGAAGGTCCACTCGCCAGAATTCACTATCGCACTAGAGGTGCGCGTGATGGCGATACTGGTGCCATGAAAAGCGTTCTAACCAAAGCAGTCATTGGTGCTGATGGCGCTAAGTCTCAAGTGGGCAGAAGCGCTGGTGTTCAGGGTTGTGCAGAGGCGAATTATGTCTTCGCGTATCACGAAATCATTAAAACTCCGCCAAACACGCCCCATCATTTCGATTCCACTCGCTGTGATGTTGTGTATCAAAAGCCAATCTCCCCCGATTTTTATGGCTGGGTATTTCCTCACGGCGATACGATCAGTATTGGTACTGGCAGTGCTGACAAAGGCTTCTCCTTAAGGAATGCTGTTGCTAAGCTGCGCGCAGATGTGGGTCTCGAGGGTGCAGAATTGGTCAGGCATGAAGGTGCACCGTTACCAATGAAGCCTCTAAAAAAATGGGACGATGGACAACAAGTTGTGCTGGCTGGTGATGCTGCTGGTGTTGTCGCGCCGGCCTCTGGCGAGGGAATTTATTACGCCATGCTAGGTGGTCAATTAGCTGGTGAGGCTGTATATGAATTTGTAGAGAGTAATGATCCTGCAAAGTTACAGTTAGCCAGAAAGCGCTTTATGAAAGAGCATCGCATGACTTTCTGGGTTTTAGGAATCATGCAGTATTTCTGGTACTCAACTGATAAGCGACGCGAGAGTTTTGTCAAGATGTGCGAAGACAAGGATGTTCAGAAGCTGACATTCGAGTCTTATATGAATAAAAAACTGGTGCGCAAAAAGCCTTTGGCTCATGTCAAGATCTTCTTCAAAGATATGGGGCATTTATTAGGGCTAGCTAAGGCATGATGCTTTTCTTTAAACACAAGTACCTATTAATGATCGCTGCATGGATGATCATTACTTCTGTCGCAGGTGGCTTAGCGACAGAAATCGGTCCTTGGTATTTTTCATTGAAGCAGCCGGCATGGAAACCGCCAGATTGGGCCTTTGGTTTGATCTGGACGATTATTTTCATACTATCGGCAGCAGCCTGGATGATTGCTTTTAACAATCGCCCTACAAGGTCACAAAGAATTTCTTTGGTTGGCCTATTTGTACTTAATAGCGCCTTAAATATTCTTTGGAGCATCTTTTATTTTCGCATGCACCACCCCGATTGGTCTCTGATTGAAGCGGGTTTTTTATGGTTATCAGTCTTAGCAATTATGGTGGTCATGTGGCCTATCCATAAATTGGCTGCCTTTTTAATGTTGCCCTATTTGATCTGGGTCACGATCGCGATGTGTTTGAACTGGGAGACCCTGGTTCTCAATCCGGGGGCTTATTAAACAATGGCCAGCATGAAACTACTCAACCTTGGTGTAAATCATCACACTGCTCCAATAGATATTCGGGAAAGTGTTGCTGTAGCTCCTGAAATTTTGCAAGACTCGTTAATTGATCTGCGAAAGTACTTGCAAGGTAAAAATTCAAGTGCTAGCCCTGAGGTAGCAATTCTGTCGACTTGTAATCGAATGGAAATTTACTGCGCTGCAAATGATGTGGAGTATGCAGATAACGATTTTGAAAAAAGAGCCTTTGATTGGTTGGCGGCGCAAAATAATGTTCAGGGTAATGAGCTACGCCCCTATATTTATTCTGCGACATCTGCAGATGCTGTAAAGCATGCTTTCAGGGTAGGCAGTGGCCTAGATTCGATGGTGCTCGGAGAGACCCAGATTCTGGGGCAAATGAAGAAGGCGATTGACTATGCCAATCAAGTAGGAACTGTTGGCGCTTATCTAAAGCCATTATTTGATAAGACTTTTTCTGTAGCCAAAGTGGTTCGAGGTAGCACTCAAATTGGCGCTCATTCAGTATCGATGGCGGGCGCTTCAATCAAACTGGTTCAGCGCGTTTTTGGCGATATCAACGGATGTAATGTGCTGTTTATCGGGGCAGGTGAAATGATCGGCCTTTGTGCAAGTCATTTTGCTGGTAAGAAGCCTAAGAAGATTACGATTTCTAATCGTACGGTAGATAGGGGCAGCGAGTTAATTAAGGCCTTTGCTGATCAAAATTTAGTAACCGAAGTATTTCCCTTGCATGAGTTAGCTCAGCATCTGCATGAATATGATGTAGTTGTGTCTTGCACTGCGAGTTCATTGCCAATTATTGGTCTAGGGATGGTCAAAACTGCATTGAAAGCAAGACAGTATCGGCCCATGGTCTTGATTGACTTAGCTGTGCCAAGAGACTTTGAGTCTGAGATTAAGAGTGTGAAGGATGCCTACTTATACTCAATCGATGACCTTGGTGAGATTGTAAGTGCGGGCAAAGCAAATCGAACAGAGTCTGTTCATGAGGCAGAGAAAATCATTGAAAAGGGAGTGATTGAGTTTTATCAAGCCCTGGAAAAAAGAACGGTAGTGCCCATCATCAAATCCATTCAGGATGTGGGTGAGCGGTATCAAAAAATTGAGCTGGAAAAAGCAGGCAGAAGAATTGCTAAAGGAGAGGATCCGATGATTGTTCTTTCTCAAATGGCTAGTGCGCTAGCTAATAAATTTATGCACGCTCCAATTTGCGCGCTCCAGAATTCTAGCCATGAAAATTTGGAAGATTTTAAAAAGATTATTTCGACAATCTATACGACAAAGTAAATTGCCATGTTAAAGATCACCAATCTTCTCGAGACCATCACTAGCCCTGCTGATTTGAGGGATTATGAATCCAATCAACTCCCTCAAATCGCTCAAGAATTACGCAGCTTTATTCTCAACTCAGTCTCCAGTACTGGTGGACATTTATCTTCTAATCTAGGTACTGTAGAACTGGCTATTGCCCTACATTACGTATTTGATACCCCACATGACCGAATGATCTGGGATGTAGGCCATCAAAGTTATGCCCATAAGGTACTGACAGGGCGACGTGAGGGAATGTCCACACTTCGTCAATACGGTGGTATCTCAGGATTTCCAAAGCGAAGTGAAAGTGAATACGACGCTTTTGGTACTGCGCATTCTTCAACGAGTATCTCGGCTGCTTTGGGGATGGCCGTAGCAGCCAAGACCAAAAATGAAAAGCGCAGCGTAGTAGCCATTATTGGTGATGGCGCTATGAGTGCTGGTATGGCATTCGAAGCCATGAACAATGCTGGCGTGAATAAAAAAGTTCCTTTGATAGTGATACTGAATGACAACGAGATGTCGATTTCACCGGCAGTTGGTGCGTTGAATCGATATTTAGTGAAACTCATCTCGGGCTCGATGTATGCGGCCACTAAAAGAGGTATCGACAAGGTTTTATCGGTTGCTCCGCCAATACGCGAGTTCGCAAAAAGGCTTGAGGGTCATGCAAAAGGAATGGTTGGCCCAGCTACGATTTTTGAAGAGTTTGGATTTGATTACTACGGGCCGATTGATGGGCATGACTTAGATGTATTAATTCCTACCCTAGAAAACATCAAACATCTCGCACAAACTGAGGGGCCTCAGTTTCTTCACATCATTACCAAGAAAGGCAAGGGCTACGATCGGGCAGAAGCAGACCCTATTCTTTATCATGGGCCAAGCAAATTTGATGCGAGCATCGGAATTCAAGCTGGTAAAGCCAGCAAGAAAACCTTTACCCAAGTATTTGGTGAATGGTTGTGCGATATGGGCGCTGCGGATGAGCGACTGATTGCGATTACGCCAGCCATGCGTGAGGGCTCTGGATTAAACGAATTTGAAGCTCGCTTCCCGGATCGCTACTATGACGTTGGAATTGCAGAACAGCACGCCGTTACCTTTGCTGCTGGAATTGCCTGTGAGGGCTTAAAGCCAGTAGTGGCGATTTACTCTACCTTTTTACAGCGTGGCTACGACCAGCTGATTCACGATGTTACCTTACAGAATCTCCCGATTGTTTTCGCGATTGATCGTGCCGGTATTGTTGGTGCGGATGGTGCAACGCATGCTGGTGCCTTTGACATTGCCTTCTTACGTTGCCTACCTAACTTGGTATTAATGACCCCATCGAATGAGCAAGAATGCCGTGCTATGTTGAGTACTGCTTTCAGACATGATGGCCCGGCAGCTGTCCGCTACCCGCGCGGTTCTGGTATTGGAGCTCCAGCTGAGCCTTCGCTAGATACCCTAGCGATGGGTAAGGGTCTCATAGTGCGCACTTTAAATAATGAAGTGCCACCAACGAAAAAAATTGCTTTTATCTGCTTTGGACCTATTTTATATAGCGCCTTAGCCGTAGCGGAAGAGATCAACGCTACAGTAGTAGATATGCGTTTTGTTAAGCCGCTCGATGAGGAATTGCTCCTGACTATTGCCCGCTCTCATGATGGCCTGGTATTGATTGAAGATAGCGCAATTCAGGGTGGCGCTGGAAGTGCCTGCCTTGAGGTGCTATCGAATAAAAACATTCAAATAGAAACCCTCCAAATTGGGTTGCCGGATGAGTATGTAGAGCATGGCGATGTCAATTTACTCTTAGATCACTATGGACTTTCTGCTCAGAAGATACAGCAGAGTGTTATTGCCCGATTTGGATAAAGCATTGGTTGGGCAGGATTTAATTCAAGAGATTCCCTATCGGGACTTATGTACTGATTGTGGAGTGTCACGCACATCAGCCCCCAAGCGCTGCGCAACTGCTTGCCAATTTATTCAACCCGATTATCCAAAATACGAACTATCAGTCCATGGTAGAGAGCGTAAGCTAGAAAATTCTGATGAAGTATTTTTTGGGGCCTACCTCCACATGTTTAGGGCCCGATTAATTAATCCTTTACCTGGTGCGCAATGGACTGGAATTATTAGTAGGCTATGTGAGGTTCTGCTGGAGAAGGGGGAGATAGACGCTGTTATTACCATGCGTTCTGATCCCGAAGATCGCTGGAAACCGAGTCCAGTCATCGTTACTGAAGCAGAGGATATGGCCGAGTGTCGGGGCATGAAGATGGGTTATGCACCCATCATTCAGTACCTTGAACAAGCTAAAGATTTGGGATATAAAAAAGTAGCGATGGTGGGCATACCTTGCCAAGTCTATGCTGCTAGAGCTTTAGAAAAAGAGCTTGGATTTGAGAAATTACTCATCATTGGATCGCCTTGCTCTGACAACACAACAACAGAAAACTTCCATCAGTTTTTAGGCTTGCTGAGTCCCAATCCTGAAGATATTACGTATCTAGAATTTAGAGCTGACTACCATGTTGAATTGAGATTTAAAAATGGTGAAGTGCAAGAAATTCCTTTTTTAAAGTTGCCCCTCAGCACCTTACCCGCAGATTTTTTCCCAACGACTTGTAAAACCTGCGTTGATTATGTCAACTCCCTATCGGACATCACAGTGGGGTATATGGCAGGCACAGGGGAGCAATGGATTATTGTTCGAAACCCAAAAGGTCAAGGGCTTGTGAATCTACTTTCTAGCGAGCTATCACTTGAGCCGGTCAGTTCCGCTGGCAATCGTTTAGGCCCTGTTAAGGGTTTCATGAAGAATGTGGAGCTCGCCGCAGGTGGCTTGCCATTGCAGCGGATGCCAAACTTTATGCGCAGTATTTTTGCTTGGGTAATGCCTAGATTTGGACCTCGCGGGCTGGAGTTTGCTAAAGCGAGGGTAGAGATGAAAGCAATTGAATCGGTGATTCATTTACGCAGCATTGCACCGCACAAAATTAAAAATATGGTGCCGAAATCTACCTGGGTTTTGCTTGAAAAATATGAGATACGCCCTTCTAGTGATGAAATAAAGGGGTCTAGGGAAAGTACTTAAGACAATTCATTTGAGTATCTTCAAAAATGAGCCTATAAAGTAAACATTCCCATTTATAGGCTCTTAGACAGCTACAGCGATCTCAAGTTTTGGTTTGAGACTGTGACCTGATCAAGTGATGTTCATGAATTTATCTAGGCTAGTGAGCATCGCTAAATCTAAAAAGAGATCTAGCCACGACGACTCCAAACTTAACCAGAATTCCCAATCAAATCAGTCCAATAGCATTTGGGAGGACTGCTTGGTTTCAAATGCGCCCTCTAAGGCTAGATTTGAGAAAAACAATACTGCGCATCCATTAGAAAAAGCCTGTACGGAAGAGGAATATCTTGAGTCGCTAGTCAAGACGATTGAAAATAATATTTTGCCCTTGATCGTTGAGAAGCACCTCGAAACATCGATTTCCTTAGCTTTAAAGGCTCCTTCGGTTGATCTCATTCCGCAACAATCGATTGCTGAGTTAACGCAATTGGTATTGCAAGAGGATGCGAAAACCTCTGTGAAGTACGTCAAGGACATTCATGCTTCTGGCGTGAGTCTCGAAAATATTTATCTGCTCTTATTGACTCCTGTCGCTAGAAGACTTGGTGAAATGTGGGAGGGTGATGAGTCTAGCTTTACGGATGTCACGATTGCACTGTGGCGTATTAAGCAGCTCATGTATGACTTAAGTCCCATCTTTCAGCAATATGCAGAGCAAAATAAAACCGGATCGAGCATTATGCTCGTTCCTCTGCCAGGTTCGCAACACAACTTAGGTCTATTTATGGTCTCTGAGTTCTTCGCTAAAGCCGGTTGGAGAATATGGGGTGAATTGGCTGCCACACAAGAAGACATTGTTTCGATGGCGCAGACAGAGTGGTTTGACGTCATCGGCCTATCCGCAAGCCTTCGAGAGCAGTTCCCGCAATTAAAAGACTTGATTCAAGAGATCAAGCTGAAATCAAAAAATCCACGTGTTGGCTTGATTGTTGGCAGCCCTGTTTTTAATCAATATCCTGAGTTAGTAGATGAATTAGGTGCTGATATGGTTGGATTTGATGCAGCAGATGCCTTGGAGAAGGCAACTTACTATGTTGAGCGATTGCGCTAACTGTAATTTAGTGTAGATAAATTTTTCCGATATCGATGACTCAGGTGCACATAGTATGAAAATTTACGAATGGATTACAGCAGCCGAAAAAGGAATTTTGATTCTTATTGCATTCTTTACTATTTTTAGTGTCGGCATAGAGATGTATAACGTTCTTCTCAATGGAAAAATTACCTTAACTGATTTGTTGCTTATGTTCATTTATGCCGAGGTGCTAGGCATGGTGGCAGCTTTCTATAAGTACAACAAGATTCCAATCACTCTCCCCATCTTCATTGCCATTACAGCTCTTTGCAGACTTATTATTTTGCAGGGTAAGGGAATTAGTACGATTGACTTGATATATGAGAGTGGGGCGGTATTGTTGTTAGCTCTCTCAGCGATCATCATCAAAAAAGCTATGAGCACTTCGGATTCAGAGGCTTAAAACCCCTTAATTGATGATGACTAGAAGCCTAGATCAGCTCCGCTCAGGCCTCAAAACTCTTTAACAAAAATGAAGCGCCACTATCTTGTCCCAGCGCCTTCACAAGAATAGGCAGGCTTTCAAAAAGCTGCTTTTCAAGAGTCCATGGTGGATTGATGATGAACATCCCGCTAGCCTGAAGTCGGCGCTCTTTTGGGGCATTCTCAACCCGTAGCTCAGCTTGTAACCAGGAGCGTTTGTGGGCTGCCACAATTTTTTTCATATGATCCGGCAGAGCAGCGGATTCTCTTCTGGAGAGGCAGGGATACCAGACTGCGTAGCAGCCGGTAGCGAAACGATGTAAAGCCTCTTCGATCGCAGTATCGAGATAGCGATAGTCCTGCTTATCCTCATAAGAGGGGTCAATCAATACGAGGCCGCGCCTACTAGGTGGCGGCATTAAGCCTTTCAGTCTTGCAAAGCTATCTTCTGCATAAATATCGACTTGCTTAGACTGCTTGAGTTGGCTGATATTGTGGCGCAAGATATCAATCTCTTTAGGGTGCAACTCAAAGAGCTTCAGGCGATCTTGGGATCTCAGTAGATGTGCCAAGATAAATGGAGAGCCAGGATAGACGGCTATCTCATGATCGGTATTCTCGGAACGCACGTGTTCGAGATAATTAGCTATTCCAGGACTAACTGAATGGCTCTCTGCAAATTTAGCTAAGCGATAAATGCCTTGATCAGCTTCTTTGCTGACGGTTGCAAAGCCATCAATCAGGCTATAGATGCCAGCACCAGCATGCGTATCGACAATAGTCAAAGCGCCAGGCTTTTCTTGTAAATATTCAACTAAATGAATCATCACCAGATGCTTCAGAATATCGGCATGACTACCCGCATGAAAAGCATGGCGATAACTAAACATCGTTATATAGCCTTAGGTTTTTGCGCTTTGATAAACAGAGCTAAAGTAATGCTAATTAATGCTACACAAGCATATTGCAAAGACTGATTGAGTTCTGAGTCTAGGATTTGCGTCAGGAGAACATAGATGGTTGCCACTCCGCCCAGCGCAAGCAAGCGAGGCCCGATCTGATTAGGTGCCATCTGCTTCTCTGGAATCAACCCAGCCAATATTGCTCCCAGCATTCCTGACCACAGTCCAATTGCGCAGCCCGCCAGAACATCAGTGAGCCAGTGAGCGCCAAGCGCATTTCGAGAGATGCCTGAAAAACCCGCAATGATGAAGATCCACCACAAAGAGCTTCTTTTATCTCGATCGCTAGCAAAGTAGATTCCAGAAACTACCGCAAAAGCAGTCAGCGTATGACCAGAGGGCATTGCTTTATGCAATAGAGGCTCACCGATGCGATAAAAGTCTTCTAAAGCCAATACTCCAGCAGGACGCGGAAGATCTAATAGAGGCTTAATGATTTGACTGATGGCACCACCAATCAAGGATGCCAGCAGTCCAGCACCCAGCAATCGAGGTGCTAACAGTAAGAGAGGAAAGCACAATGCATAGATGCCCCAGCCATTGCCGATAAAAGTGAGCCAGGTCCAAAACAAATCTGGAAGTAACTGGGTGTAGCGATTAATAAATAAAAATGTAGATGTTTGTAATTCACCAAAGTAAATGGCGATTGCTACACTAAGCGGCACAAGTGGAATACACCAAGTCCAATTGGATGCAATTGCTAAAGCCGATTTGCGCTGCTCAGTCATGCGACTTAATGCACCCGCTCTTGATCGGCTTCATTCAATTGATGCGCCATCTTCTCTAGTACCTGAGCAACCGTAATGGCTTGCATGCAGACATTGTCGTGGCACGGTGTTTTGCGATGATTGGCGGCGCTAACGCAGGGTGAACATGCCAGATTGGCAGTAATGGCAATCGATTTACCAATAGAGCCATACAGCGCTGGCGTCTCGGGTCCGAAGAGGACGACTGTCCGCAATGGGGTGACGGCAGAGAAGTGGCCTGGCCCAGAATCATTAGTCACCATCACATCAGACAGGGTGTAGAGTGGCGGCAATTCTGCAAAACTCACTTGACCTGCAAAGTTCAGCGCATTTTTAACGTTAGCAACTGCGCGTACTTTTTCAACATAGTCAAATTCAGCTGGAGAGCCAGTGATCAGAATGAGATCATTTGGATAGCGTTGATTTAATCCCTGAATCAGCTCAGAAAAGCGCTGTTGAGCCCAGCGCCTTTGTGGCAACAGATCACTGGCATTGGGGTTGACCAAAATGAGGCGTTGCTTACCTTGCTTAAACGTAATACCAAAAGTCGCACTCAGTTTCTCAATGCGCTCACGAACTTTGCTCAATACCACTGGATCAATTACCGCTTGCTCTAAGTGAACTTCTGAATCTGCAATATGGATTTTGCTAAATGGCACTTCAATCTCTTTAGCAAATGCTGCATGAATCAGAGAGAGAAAATTCTTCGTGATGTGAATATGTGGGTTGTAATGAACCTTGCGAGTCAACATAAAGCCACGCCACAAGCCTTCACCATGAAAGATGTGATAACCCACACGACGGCGAGCGCCACACAGACCGGTAAGTAAAGCGGTAAAGCGAGAGAATAACTCCAAATCAATCACGGTATCAATACGATGCTGATGAGCTAATAGTAAAAATTTCAGCGTATCTTTAATTAAGCCGCCTAAGCTAGAAGAATCAATCGTAAAGATGTTCTCGGGCTTCACGGTATTCAATAGAGTGAGGCTGGCTCGATTGCTTTTAAAGATCAGAAAAAATAACTCAGCGCCACGAGCTTGTGCATTGCGCATGGCAGGATCAACCAAGATTGCGCTACCCATTTCGGATAACTCAATAAAGAGTAATTTTTGGGGTACTTCTGGGCTACGAGAAAAAATATTCTTCATGCCATCGATCAGAGCAACGACTGGACTTGCTATCGCGCAAAGTGGCACTCCGACCCAGTGGTCAATCGCACGCATGGTGTTGACGCTAATAGTCATAGTGGGACTCTAAAAAGAATTATTTCCGTTTTAATAAAAAGTAAGCGCCTGGTAATACCGATAAGACGGTAATGGCACCATAACTAATGGATGCTAAGACTGTCATAGATGGACTAACGCCCCACAATGCCAGCACAGAAGAGAGTGTAGCTTCACGCAAGCCCCAGCCAGAGATGCTGATTGGCAGCATTAATAAAAGACTTAGGGCAGGTAAGCCAATCATGAGTGCTTCAATCGGTGCATCAACCCCATAGGCCTTGAGGCAAAAGAGCAGCGTCAGAATAGTGAGCGAGTGAATGCCAATTGCAAATGCGGTTTGAGCTAAATTCATAGGCCAAGAAAAGGCGAGCTTGATACCAGGCAGGGCGTGATTCATTTGAATGCGGTCTAGTAATTTTTGCAATAAATTGCAGCTAGGCTCCCATGCCAAAATAGAGGCGAGCAATAAACCCGCCGTTACCATGATGCCGGTGACTGCATATCCTAAATCGGTACCCCAGGCGGCTAAGGTCGCGCCACCAAGAATGAGGCCAAGTCCGCCCAGTAAATTATTTCCCGCTAAACCCAGCAAGCGATCTACTAAAACCATGGAAAAGCTCAGGCGCAGTTTAGGGGTTGCATGTTCTAGGTCAACCGAGTGATGGAGCTCTTCATCAAGCTCCTTCGCTTCAATCAACTTGCCACTGCTATTTAAGTGAGTGGCAGTAATGGCGCGATAACTATCTCCACCTAGTGTGCTGGGTAAGCCTTGATTGATTAGACCACCAGCAAAGTAGAGCGCAACAAAATTAGCATGACTTCCCTGAAAGCCGACCTTGCGCATCAAAAATCCCCAGCGTAGTCCACCACAAACAAACGCGGAGATCATGGTTAATCCGGCTGCCAAAAACCACCAAGGTCGCATCTGAATATCAGAATCTAATAGAGCATGCCAATCAATTCCGCTCGTAGCTTTCCAGAGAAGGGCGACCGATAACAAAATACGAATCGTGGGCCATGCCCGCTTGAGGATTGCTTTCCACCCAGATGTGGCTTTGGGGGTGGCTAGGGGTTGTGAACTCATAGGCGTAAGGATAATGCCTACGGCTCCTAAGGTCTTGAATTTGGGGAATTAACGCGCTGCGCCAGCATCCTGCCAGTTCCGGCAGAGGCTGTAGTCAAATTTGGATAAAACTTGCCCAAAGCGAATAATTTCCAGTTGGTCTAGTGGTTCACAGACTTCAAAGGCCAGATTCCCCCCGACGGGCGGCTTAAAAGTCATTCCCGACCAGTTAATCAGCAAGACGTTTGAGCCAGCTGGTAATTGCCCAAACCAAAGGTCAAACTGATCCTGTCTTTGGTCCAGCACAAAGACTGGGAGAGGTTGCGCGTACCAGGCAGCACGACTGCCTAAAGTCCAGTTTTGTACTGCAATTCCGTTCGCCTTGGTGGCTTGCGCTAATTGAGCTGCTTTCTGGACAGCAAGCTTCCAGCCATAGAGATCAGCAATGGGGTTGGATTTCACTGCTGAGCTAGTAAAGCCTCCAGCCAACACAAAGCCAAAACTGAGCAAACAAATCACTAACTGCCCAACTAGCAATATCCGAATTGCCATGCGACGTTGCACAGCCCATGCTTTAGCTAGACCGATGCCGGCAAATGGCGCAAGACAAAACCAGGCAGGCGTAGTCCAGTGGGGCAGGCCACCTCCACCAGATAGAGCAGCGAAAATCACAAAGGGAATTGCGAAGAAACTCAGTAGAGCAATCAGAATCAGCTTTTGCGAGTGGAGGCAATGCCTTAAAAAAGTATAGGCACCCAAAAGTAATAGGGGTCCAAAGCACGCAATCTGAATACCTACAAAGGCGCCGACTCTACGCCACGCCCAAGTGCCACCACTACCATGAGCAATTTGATATTTGAATGAGATCCAATCATTGACCCAGTTCCAATAGAGTACGGGGCCAATCACAATCAAGGCAATTGCTGCGGCAAGCCAAAAACCAACTTGAGTAATCCAGACTTTTTTGGGTGAGGCCAACAATACGAAGAGCAAAGCAAATACAGTAAACGCAGCGGTGTACTTGCTCAGACCTGCCAAGCCTAGTAACAAACCGGTAATGATCCAGTCCGCAATGGTGAATTGATCTTTACGAGTCCAACGTAAGGCCATCAACATTAAGCCAAGACTTAAGGGGGCAAGTAGAGTGTCAGGCAAAAGGCCGATTGCTAAAACGTGGGGCAATGGTGCTGCAATGATGGCTAAGACAGCCATCAACCCACACAGGTTTGAGGAGGGAAGGGCGGTAGTGAGGTAGCCTGCATTACGCCCTTGTATCAAGTGATGAATTTCAAGGCTTACTCGATACACCAAGAAAGCGGAGAGCACCCAGAGCAATTCGGGAATTAAGCGAATAATTCCCTCGGATGAAGTTAGGCTAACCAGAGGCCACTGAATCCAGCCCACTAGTGGCGGGTGATCAAAATAACTCCAGGCAAGATGTTTTGCATATAAAGCGTAGTGGGCTTCATCGACAGAAAACTCAATCGAGAAACCCAGAGCAAAATGCACTAGTGCAGCAATGCAGATGCTGATGACAGCCCAGCTTGAGGGTGATTGGTGACGCATTTGATGATTTTAGACTTAAGCAAGCCATTCTTTGGGACAATCAAGCGAATGCTGATAAAAATTCCTTTTCGATCCCTGTTACTTGTGCCTATGATAGCCATCTCCCTAGCGGGCTGTGCAGGCTTGACTGGAAACTCGATTGAGAATGAGGCGGGGCAGCCATTCAATGCGGATCAGTTACAAGCTCAAGAGGATTTACCTAAGTTCTCTGCTGAAAAGCCGCATGCTGGTATGCCGGATGGTTGGCATTTCTATCGCATCGCACCGTATAAAAAGAACACGCTTTACCGCCTTGAAAATTATCAAGGTCGTACCGTACTTGCTGCCAATTCCAAAACCTCAGCATCTGGTCTCGCGGTAAAACTTCGCCCCCGCTCAGCGCAGAACTTATGGTTGCAATGGGAGTGGAAGGCGATAGGTGTAATACCTCAGGCAGATAATGCAGACAGCCAGCATGACGATGCACCACTGCGGATCTTAGTAGCCTTTGATGGCAATAAATCCAAGCTTCCACTCAAAGAAAAACTCACATTTGAGATGGCTAGCTTAATTAGCGGTCAAGAAATGCCTTACGCCACAGTGATGTATATCTGGTCGGGTAAGAATTCAGTCAACACAGTTTTGAACAATGCCCATACTTCTCGTGTAAAGATGATTGTGGTGGACTCTGGTTCAGATAGTTTGGGTGAGTGGCGCAAGCACGAGCGAGATTTAGCGGCGGACTACAAGCTAGCCTATGGAGAAGCGCCAGGTAATGTTATTGGTATCGCACTGCTTACTGATACAGACAACACAAAATCAGAGGCCCGTGCTCTTTACGGCGATATTGAATTACTGCGTAAGAATTCTAAATAGCCTATCAATTCTGAGGCCGCCAGCGCTTTAAGAGCAGAGCATTACTCAATACACAAAAGCTGGAGAGTGCCATTGCACTGCCCGCTAGCATGGGCGACAAATAACCTAAAGCTGCCATTGGAATGCCAATCGTATTAAATGCAAATGCCCAAAATAAATTTTGCCTAATCTTATTCCAAGTTTTCTTAGAGATATCAATTGCATCAGCCACCAAAGTAGGATCGCCACGCATTAAGGTGATACCAGCCGCTTGCATTGCTACATCAGTTCCAGTAGACATCGCCATACCCACATCCGCCATCGCCAATGCCGGAGCATCATTCACGCCATCACCAATCATCGCGACATATTGTTTCTGAAGTGCAGGCGGATTTTGTAGCTGTTGAATCATTTGTGCTTTATCGCTTGGCAGGATTTGTGCAAAAACTTCATCAATGTCAATAATTTTTCCCACGCGAGTAGCAGCGGCTAAATTATCACCAGACAGCATTACTGTCCGAATATGTAATGCATGTAATGCATCGACCGCTGATTTTGCATTGGGCTTCAGTTCATCCCCAAAAGCAAGCATAGCGATTGGAGTTGATACTTCCCTATCGTTGCTACTGGAGTCTATCAAGATAGAAACAGTCTGACCCTGTTCAAAATAAGTCTGTGCCTTTTGCAAAACGAGGTTGTGCTGACTGGTGCCCTCAAGCGAGGCTACGCTCTGCAAACGCAGTTTTTGTCCTGCAAAAGGACCGCTACTTGGAATGCCTTCAATTCCAATACCAAGCAAGCTCTTGCTAAATGAGGTGGCAATTGGTGCGATGCCTTTTTCCTTTGATGAAGCTAGCAGTGCTTTAGCTAAAGGATGTTCACTGCCTAATTGCAAGCCTGCAGCAGTAGCAAGGATCTGATCGGCATCGGCAAGTGATGTATCTAAGGGCAGTAGGGCGAGCATGCGTGGCTTGCCTATCGTTAAGGTACCAGTCTTATCAAAGGCAACGATATTGAGCTTATGAGCCAGCTCTAATACTTGAGGATCCTTAATCAAAATACCAAAGCGTGCGGCTATGCCAGTGCCGGCCATGATCGCAGCTGGAGTAGCTAAGCCAAGTGCGCAAGGACAAGCAATCACTAAGACCGATACGGCGCGTAAGATGGCAATGGAGATGGAGTCTAAGTAAAGCCAGTTGCCTAGGCCTGTTATGAGTGCAAGCACAATGACGGTCGGAACAAAGATTGCACTCACCTGATCAACCAACTTTTGAATCGGCGCTTTTTGTGTTTGCGCTTCCTCTACCAAGTTAATGATTTGTGAAAGCACGCTTTCAACACCAACCGCCTGCGCTCTTACTATTAGCGCACCTTCACCATTTAATGCGCCCCCAATGACTTTTGACTCAATGGATTTTTTAACGGGCTTGCTTTCGCCGGTGAGTAGGGATTCATCAACATGGCTAGCACCAAAAATAATGACACCATCTACCGGAATGCGTTCACCAGGAAGTATGAAGACGCTATCGCCAGGCAGCACTTGCTCTAAAGGTAAGTCGCGATATTGATCGGCGCCAATACCCGCATTTCCCTGAACATCAACGTCAGCGTTTAAAACTTTGGCATGCTCTGGCCAGAGTTTTTGCAGGGCGCGAATCGCTTCACTGGTTTGTTGCTTGGCGCGTGCCTCTAGCCATTTACCTAACAAGACCATGCAGATGATGACCGCTGATCCCTCGAAGTAAAGTTCATGCGGGTGATTTGAAGTGAGCAAGATATAGAGACTGAGTCCATAAGCAGCACTGGTACCCAAGGCAACGAGTAGGTCCATATTGCCCGCACCAGCTATGATGGATTTATAGCCCGCTACGTAGAAGCGCCATCCCAAAATGAACTGGACTGGTGTGGCTAAGGTGAGCTGCCACCACCCTGATAAGGACCAATGAATGCCAAAAGGCATGAAGAACATCGGCAAGAAGAGCGGGGCTGACAGGGCAAAACTCAGCATCACTCGGCCTAAGCCGTCGGCAGCCCAAAATGGCTTGCTAATCTTCTGATCCGGATTGCCCCGAGCGGAGCTTTCTTTAGCTTCGTAACCCGTCTTTTTAACGAGTGCGATGATGTCAGAAAGGCTTGATGAGCCTCGATGAACACGAATTCTTGCCTGTTCAGTGGCTAAATTGACGCTAGCGGCCTCTACCCCAGGAATCTTGTCTAAAGCTTTTTCTACCCGGCCAACACAGGAGGCACAGGTCATCCCATCAATGTCGAGGGTATAAAACTCTGAATTAGACGATTCTGTAGGGCTCATGTAGAAGATAATCTACTTGAAGGTGAAAAAAAGCCATTAACAACTGCATTTTGACTGTTTTGAAAGGTTAGCCATGTTTACGCTCAAGGTTTCAGGGATGACTTGTGGTGCTTGCATCAACGCAGTTACTCGGGCGGTGCAAGCTCAAGATCCTCAGGCTCAGATTCAGGTGGACCTAGCGACTCAGTTGGTCACGCTAGAAACAAGCCTTTCTCCAGAGCTAGCCTCCGGGCTCATAAGGGAGGCTGGATTCCCAGTTGCACATTAGCAATTAATTTTGGTTTTAGCAATTTTTTGCATGTGCGGTTAATCTACGCATTATTTGATTTTTCATCATCAGGCTTAATAAAAGAGGTGGAAAAGGCTTTATAAAGCCTGCACTTCCAAATAGGAGAGAGTTTTGTCGCTTACTGTAGAGGCTGTGCAAGCAGTACTAAAGGGTCTGATTGACCCAAATACTAAAATTGATTTTGTAACATCTAAGAGTGTTAAAAACTTACGCGTTGATGGCGGTGATGTTAGTTTGGATATTGTTTTAGGCTATCCAGCAAAAAGTCAATTTGAAGCTATTCGTAAATCGGTGATTGCCGTGCTCCGTGAATTACCTGAGGTTAAAAACGTCAGCGTGAATGTGAGCAGTCAAATCGTTGCGCATTCTGTTCAGCGCGGTGTCAAACTATTACCTAATGTAAAAAACATCATTGCAGTAGCCAGCGGTAAGGGTGGGGTAGGCAAGTCCACTACCGCCGTTAATCTCGCATTAGCTTTAGCCGCTGAAGGTGCGCAAGTAGGGATGTTGGATGCAGATATCTACGGCCCAAGCCAGCCGATGATGTTGGGTATTACTGGAAGACCAGAATCTATTGAAGAAAATACGATGGAGCCCATGGAGGGTCATGGCCTCCAAGCGAGTTCGATTGGTTTTTTGATCGACAACGATGCACCTATGGTTTGGCGTGGTCCTATGGTGACCTCTGCCTTAGAGCAACTACTGCGTCAAACCCGTTGGCGTGATCTCGACTATTTGATTGTGGATATGCCTCCTGGCACTGGCGATATCCAATTAACACTTGCTCAGAAGGTGCCTGTTACGGGCGCGGTAATTGTGACTACGCCTCAAGATATTGCTTTGCTGGATGCGCGTAAGGGTCTGAAGATGTTTGAAAAGGTGGGCGTACCCATTGTGGGCATCATCGAAAATATGAGTACTTATATCTGCCCCAGTTGCGGTCATGAAGAGCATGTGTTCGGTACTGGTGGTGGCCAAAAGATGTGCCAAGAATATGGTGCAGACTTCTTGGGTTCATTGCCTCTGAACTTATCGATACGTGAGCAGGCGGATGCTGGTCGTCCAACAGTTGTAGCGGATCCCGATGGCGCTATCAGCGAAATTTATAAAACGATTGCAAGACGAGTTGCAATTAAAGTGGCAACGCTCTCTAAAGATATGAGCAATAAATTTCCGAACATTGTGGTTCAAAACACTTAAGGCCTTATGCGTTTTGCTGTGATCATGCGCAAGCAGTTTGTTGATAATCCGTGGATTTCATATCGGTGGGCGCCGCACGAGGTATTGCCGGATTTTGGGCAATTTACCAGTACATCTATAGCAGACAATAAGATCTCTGGACAATTTCTTGGGCGCGATGAGCAGGGTGAGTCCTGGTTGTTTACTGGATACGAACTCAATCTTTATCCAGATGAAGCTGAAGGCTACTACCTCAACTTATCGGCAACTCTTCCTGCTTGGTTTGTCATGTGGCGTCTTGAGGAAGATGTTGAGAGATATATTGACACACAATCTATTGACTTAGCTAAAACAGAGCCTACGTTTGCCATTCCCCATCGGATCAGCGTAAGCTACAACGAAGCAGGGCGTCTATTGGATGGCGGCGAGTCGGTTGATAGTGTTCTTTTGTCTGCAGAGCATGCCTCTTGGTTGCAAGAGTATGTCAATGAACATTACCGTCCTGAGCCGAAAAAACGCCATCGTCCTGAATCATTCAAGGGTGCAAACCGCCCAGTGGAGGATTGATGGCTGATGGTTTTTTAAGTCGATGGTCGCGTCGTAAGTTAGGTGAAGATATTGAGCCTGAGAAAAAATCAGGCGAGCTCGCTAAGGAGAAATTAGCTGTCAGTCCGCAGACTATGCAGCAATCAACCGAGATTGAAGATGCTCCGCCGCCCGCTTCATTAGATGATGTTGAAAAGATAGATCGCTTTGCGCCAGATTTCTCAGCCTTTATGCAGCCCGGAGTTGATCCAGCAGTACAGCAAGCGGCAATGAAGAAGATGTTTTCAGACCCGCACTTTAATATCATGGATGGTCTGGATATTTATATCGATGATTATTCAAAGCCAGACCCGATTCCCTTAGAGATGCTTAAGCGTATGGTTCAGTCCGATATGTTGAACATCTTCCGCAAGGATGATGATGGAGAGTCTGAGGCTACTACTGTTGTCGGCATCGATAATTCGGGATTCCAAGACCCAACTTTGCCCGCTCCTGACCAGACTGATTTAACATCCACACCAACATCCATTCAGGAGGTGGGGAATCAAGCCTCCGTACCCGTGGATAAAAAAACCAGTTAAGAAGAAATCAATGAGTCTAAAACTAGTTTGTAATTGCAACGGAACCATGCCTTTGGATGCAAAGGCGCTGGGTGTAACGATGCATACCTCTTTGTGTAGGCAAGAGGTGGGTATCGCCATTCAGGCAATGAATGGCAATGACTCACTCGTGATCGCTTGTACTCAAGAGGGTGCCTTATTTAACGAGCTAGCGGAGCAATCCGAGAAGCCATTGATATCGCCACTACGCTTTGTCAATATTCGTGAGGTGGCTGGATGGACTCAAGAGGCTAAAACTTCTGGACCCAAGATTGCGGCTCTACTTGCCTTGGCGGACATGCCGGAAGCCGAGCCCGTTCCAGTCGTGAATTACGAAAGTCAGGGGCGCTTACTCATTGTTGGGCCTGGAAATCAGGCCTTGCCTTGGGCTGAAAAATTGAGCGACTCTCTTGATGTCTCAGTGTTGTGTAGCGAGCCAGGAGCACTACCGATCGCCAGAAATTTCCCGACCTATACAGGTGAGGTGACTAAGCTAGATGGTTATCTTGGCCACTTTACAGTCGACTGGAATTTACAAAATCCAATTGATCCAGAGATGTGCACCCGTTGCGGCGCCTGTGTTGAAGTCTGCCCAGAAGGTGCGATTGATGACTCTTTCCAAATTGACCTCAACAAATGTAAGTCTCACCGTGATTGCATCACAGCCTGTGCTGGTATTGGTGCTATTAATTTTGATCGCGTTGAACGTCAGCGTAGTTCTGAGTTTGACTTAATTATGGATCTGCGCGCTAACCCTCAAATGCGTATGAGGCAAACTCCGCAAGGCTACTTCGCCCCAGGTCAGGATCCATTCGAGCAATCTTTAGTAGCCAATCAATTACTCGGATTAGTTGGTGAGTTTGAGAAGCCCAAATACTTTGCTTACAACGAGAAAGTTTGCGCCCATGGTCGTAATGGCAAAGTGGGATGCAATGCCTGTATCGATGTCTGTTCTACTGGCGCCATATCTTCATTGTTTAAGAATGGGCAGGGCACGGTTGAGGTAAATCCGAATCTTTGTATGGGTTGCGGGGCTTGCTCGACAGTTTGTCCATCTGGTGCAATGCGTTACAACTATCCAAGTGTGCCGCATCAGGGTAAAGAAATTAAAACGCTGGCTACGGTGTTTACTGCCCACAGTGCCAAAGCTAAACAATCTTCTAGTCCAACTCTGTTGCTGCATACACTCAAGGCAGGGACTCAGGTCTTAGATTCTCTCGGGCGATCTGCTCACCTCAGACCAAAACAATTTGAGGGCTTGCCGTGCTTTGTACTGCCCTACGGGATCGAGCATATAGCCTCTACTGGTTTGGATCTATGGCTTGGTGCGCTTAGCTACGGCTTTGGTGAAGTGGTTTTGTTGCTGACGGGAGATGAGGATCCTAGCTATCGAGCCGCCCTAGAAACTCAAATTGATTTAGGCAATGCCATTTTGGCTGCCTATGGATTTGACGCCAGACTCTCGCAAATACAGCTGGGTTCAACCTCTGATCTTCAGTCAGCTTCGCAGGCGATGGGCAAACTTCGTCAACGTGGTGCTTTATCAGCTATTTGTTCTCCCGCTAGCTTTGGTTTGTCCAATCAAAAACGAGAAACGATTGAAACGGTCTTAGAGCATTTGCAAAAGCAAGCGGAAGTGCCGTTACCACCTGAGGGAGCAGCTTTACCGCAGTCATCTTTCTTGGGAGGAATAAAAATTAACAAGGACGCTTGCACGCTCTGTATGTCTTGTGTGGGTAGCTGTCCTGAAGGCGCTCTACTCGATAACTTAGATGAGCCCAAGCTTTCCTTTATTGAAAAACAGTGTGTTCAATGCGGTATTTGCGTTCAAACTTGCCCAGAGCAGGCTTTGGCTTTAGCCCCTCGCTTACAAACGGTGGAGCAGCGCAAGCAAAAGGTAGAGCTTAATGAGACTAAGCCTTTTCATTGCATCGGCTGTGGAAAAGTATTTGGTACAGCAAAAATGGTCGATCTGATGCTGATGAAGCTAGGCGCTCACAGTGCCTTTGCTGGAGAAGCCTTAGAAAGACTCAAAATGTGCAGTGATTGTCGTGTTGTCGATATGGTGAAAAAAGAAACATGAGTGAACAGATAAAAGAAAGCTCCGCGACCGAAGTGGGCGATGTGGGCTTGCCGGAAGATTTGGCTAGAGCAGATTTGTATGGCTTGATTGCTAGACTCTTTCATGAGGCGCCTGATCAAGAGTTGTTGGATCAAATTGTGTCTTCCATTCCAGAGGGTCAAGAGGCTCAGTCTGAAGCTGCCCCTTTAGCTAGGGTTTGGCAGAATCTGGTCGAAATGGCTAAAGCCAATCCCGCTAAAGCTTGGCAGGATGAGTTTGATCAGAACTTCATCAGTGTTGGACGCCCCATCATCATTCTGAACGGCTCTTTTTACATGGCCG
>Ga0209829_10000315_pt1 | contig 45387 bp, 39 predicted proteins | sample C_140205_EF_Meta_FD_187311 | JGI IMG/M metagenome (GOLD analysis project Ga0209829, IMG submission 187311) | Freshwater microbial communities from Lake Croche, Canada to study carbon cycling - C_140205_EF_MetaG (SPAdes) (version 2) | ecosystem: Environmental > Aquatic > Freshwater > Lake...
AAACAATGCGCTTGGGCAATTGCCACGAACCGCGTAAATTGTCATTTTCATGAAGCTCGGCCAAAGCCTTGGCCAAGGCAAATGCGCCTTCTCGGGGCGGGTCAATTAACCACTTGTCTGCCATGCCATCGGCCATCAGCATTTCGGGGGTCATTTCAAACAAATTACGCGCAATGAATTGGGTAGGTGCCAAACGATTTGAGGCGCCGCGCAGGGTTTGATTGCGCTCATAGTTGTCACGCGATCGGGCCACCAAAGTTTCGGCGCCTTCAATGCCCACCACTTCTTTGGCCGTGGTGGCAATGGGCAGAGTGAAATTGCCCAAACCACAAAACCAGTCAATCACGCGCTCGTGGGCCTCGGGCTTGAGAAGCCGAAGGGCCCGTGTGACCAGCACCCGATTGATGTGGGGGTTGACCTGCGTGAAATCGGTGGGCTTGAAGGGCATGTGCACACCAAAGTCGGGCAAGTCGTACGACAGCTCGGTGCCGCCTTCGTCCATCAGCTTGACCGTGTCGGGACCTTTGATTTGCAACCACCACTGAACTTGATGCGCTGCGGCAAACGCACGCAAACGATCTTGGTCAAGCAAGCTCAAAGGCTCTAAGTGCCTCAACACCAGTGCCGTGACAGTATCACCCTGCGCCAACTCAATTTGCGGAATGGTCTCTCGCGCATCCATGTTGAAAATCAACTCACGCAAAGGCATGAGCATGGCGCTCACATTGGGCGGCAACACACGGCAGGTTTTGATGTCGGCCACATAACGGCTTTTGCGTTCGTGAAATCCAATGAGCACCTCGCCCTTTTTGTGCACATACCGAACCGACATTCGAGCGCGAAAACGGTATCCCCAGGCGGGGCCTTCCATGGGCCGTAGCAAATTTTCGGGCTTCACTTTGCCCAAATGCCAGAGATTGTCTTCCAACACCCGTTGCTTGATGGCCACTTGCGCACTGGCTTCGAGGTGCTGCATCTTGCATCCGCCACATGCGCCCGCATGCAAGCCAAAATGCGAACAGCCTGGCCTGACTCTCTGAGAAGACTCATGGTGAATGGCTGTGACCACACCAGCTTCCCAATTGTTTTTCTTTCGGTGCACATTGACTGACACCAACTCAAACGGCAATGCACCTTCTATGAAAACCACTTTGCCATCGGCTTTGCGGGCAATGCCTTGGGCTTCAATGTCAAGCGCATCGATGTGCAACCAACCCGTGGGCAAATCCGATCGTCCTAAGATCACTTCCTGTGTTTGTTCTTCTCTTGAAGTGTCGTTTTGTTTGCTCATGGCCGTGCAGGCAAAAGTTTGGCAGGGTCGACAGGTTTGCCCAATTTGCGAATTTCAAAGTGCAGTTTGACGCGATCGGAATCGGAGTTGCCCATCTCGGCAATGCGCTGCCCTTTGGTCACAGTTTGATCTTCTTTGACCAGCAAAGTTTGATTGTGTGCATAGGCCGTGAGGTAGGTGTTGTTGTGTTTCAAAATGACCAAGTTGCCATACCCTCTGAGGCCAGAACCCGCATACACCACTTTGCCATCGGCGGCGGCCAAGACGGGGTCACCTGCATTGCCGCTGAAATCGAGTCCCTTGTTTTTGGCCTCATCAAATGAGCCAATCAAGGTGCCGGGGTGGGGCCAAGAAAACACCAAGGCGTCGTCGGGATTGGCGGCCGCTAGGGTGGGTGCGGTGCTTGATGCGGGTGGCGGCGCCGAACTGCTGGCTACTGCGACAGAGGGCGCGCTGGCAGGCGGATTGGTCAATGCAGGCTGACCCGCCGAAGGCCGAGCTGTGGCCACATTAGGAACTCGCGCAGCACTGACCTCAGTGGCAGGCGGTGCCACGCGCAGCACTTGGTCCACTTCAATCACATTGGGGTTGTCCAATTTGTTCCAACGGGCAATGTCGCGCCAAGCTTGGCCATTGTCGAGGGCAATTTTGGTCAGGGTGTCGCCCTGGCGAACGCTGTAATAGCCCGGTTTGCCGGCATTGTCGGAGGGGTTGGATGACCCATGCATGGAAATGGGCGTGCTGACAGCCACCGGGCTGTGTGTGGCCGAAGCGCTGGTTTGTGGGGCTTGTGAAGATTGTTTTTGGGGTGCGCGCGACCCGCTTTGACCCGCCACCCTGTCTTCTACCGGAATGGGGCCTCGCGGACGAGAGCTGCAGGCCACCAAGGTGCAAGCGGCCAGAACACACAGCACCGTCAAGCTTTGACGGAGACACAATCTTTTCATAGTCGATTCAATCCAAATCCTTCAGGACACACCCGATTTTAGAGGCACAAAGTGAACCGCCTCCAACACAGACTGTTTAAAGCCTTGGGCTGTTTTATCGACCACCATGAGCGCTTGCTGGCCACTGGCCGTGACCGTGGGTGCCACCAACCTGCCGCCTATCGCCAACTGGTCTAACCAAGCTTGTGGCACGCTCTCACCCCCCGCCGCAGAAATAATGGCGGCATAGGGTGCGCCTTTGGCATAGCCCAACATGCCATCGCCAAACAACAAATGAACATTGGCCAATCTGAAATGGCGCAAATTGGCACGTGCCTTTTCGTGCAATCCTTTGAGACGTTCAATGCTGTAAACCTCGGTGGCAATGAGGCTGAGCACCGCGGCTTGGTAACCACAGCCGGTGCCAATTTCAAGAACGCGTCCCAGCTTGCCCGTGGCCCCTTCGCGCAGCAGCTCAATCATTCGGGCCACCACATTGGGCTTGGAAATGGTTTGCCCTAAACCTATGGGCAGGCTGGTGTCTTCGTAGGCCTGCGTGACCAATGCACTCTCAACAAACCGATGACGCTCGACCGCGCCCATGGCTTGCAACACCATGGGATCTTTGAGCCCTTGCGCTGCCAACTTTTGCACCATGTTTTGCCTCACGGCACTGGAGTCCAAATCCAAACCTTGAGGTTGAGAGGGCGCGGTCATCAAGGGTGCGGCTTTACCGGGCGAGGGTTTGACCGAGGGGGTTTTAGCAGGCGCGTTGCTGCGCTTGGTGTTGAGTTTGATGGGGAAGCTCGGTCTTTCGGACATCAAGTTTCTCTGATTTTGAGGCTGGCCAAATTTTGGGCCCAAAAGCCAGCGTTTTCGTGGTCAGTGAGGTCGACTTGCAAAGGAGTGATAGTGACATGGCCGTTTTTCGCAGCGTGAAAATCGGTGCCATCGCCATCGTCCATGGCCTCACCCGCACTGCCAATCCAATACATGGTTTCGCCACGCGGGCTCATTTGCTGAATGACCGGCTCGGCCGCGTGCCGTCTGCCCAAACGGCAAAGTGTGGGCGCTTTGTATTCTGCAGAATGGTTGGGAATATTGATGTTTAAAAGCCATGGCGATTTGCCAATGAGCTTGGCGTCGTCAAATTGGGCCACCATGTTTTTGGCAAACTCAGCAGCCTGATCGATGTAAGCCCAGCCCTTTTCAGTTTGAGAAAAGGCCATGGCAGGGATGCCAAACAAATAGCCCTCCATGGCGGCACCCACGGTGCCAGAGTAAAGGGTGTCGTCGCCCATGTTGGCGCCATTGTTAATGCCAGACACCACCAGATCGGGGCGATAACCCAGCAAGCCTGTGAGGGCAATGTGCACGCAATCGGCGGGCGTGCCATTGACGTACTTGAAACCGTTTTCAGCTTGCCGCACATACAAAGGGGAATGCAAGGTGAGCGCATTGGATTTGGCACTGTTGTTTTGCTCTGGCGCAATCACTTCCACATCGGCCACTTGCTTCAGTGCGTGATAAAGCGCCACAATGCCCTCAGCGCGGTAGCCATCGTCGTTGGAAATCAATATTTTCATGGGTCTGTCCTATGCCGCAATTGTAGGTCGCTACCGAGACATCCAGAAGGCCGCTTTGCCCTTTATATTCAAGCAATTCGTCATTTTTTAAGGAGAATTTTGTGCACGCTTGGCTCTGTGAAAACCCCATTGGTGTCGAGGCTTTAACTTGGAAAGAAATTCCCACTCCCGCACCTCAAGCCGGTCAAGTGCTCATCCGCATCCAGGCCGCCAGTTTGAACTTTCCCGACCTCTTGATTGTTCAAAACAAATACCAAATGAAACCCGATCTGCCCTTTGTACCAGGGTCGGAATATGCCGGCGTGGTTGAAGCCTTGGGCGAAGGCGTGACGGGTCTTCAAGTAGGCCAATCGGTGGCTTGCCTGTCTGGCACAGGTGGCTTTGGCACCCACACCTTGGCACCGGCCAAGCTGTGCATGCCCTTGCCATCCAATTTCCCAGCGGTTGACGCGGCTGCCTTCATCATGATTTATGCCACCTCGCACCATGCCCTCATCGACCGAGCAGCGCTGAAAGCTGGCGAAACTGTTTTTATTTTGGGCGCCGCAGGTGGCGTGGGCACGGCAGCCATTCAAATTGCCAAAGCCGCAGGCGCGCGTGTCATTGCGGCCGCATCGACCGATGAAAAATGCGCCCTCTGCAAAAGCTTGGGCGCCGACGACACCATCAACTACACCACGCAGAACATGCGTGAAGCCTTGAAAGCCATGACCGGCGGCAAAGGCCCCGATGTCATTTATGACCCCGTGGGCGGCGAATTTGCCGAGCCTGCCTTCAGATCCATTGCTTGGCGCGGCCGCTACCTGGTGGTGGGCTTTGCGTCGGGGCCCATCCCTGCCCTGCCCTTTAATTTGGCCCTGCTCAAAGGAGCTTCCATTGTGGGCGTGTTCTGGGGCGATTTTGCCAAGCGCGAGCCTCAAGCCAATGCCGCCATGATGGCCGAATTGGCCCAGTGGTACGCCCAAGGCAAAGTCAAGCCTGTGATCGACCGCACCATGCCCATGCATGAACTCAAAGCCGCCTACGCCCACATGGGTTCGCGTGGCGTGATGGGCAAATTGGTCATGGTGAACTGATTCACGATGGCTGGGTGGCGTCAAACCACCTGGCCATTTTTCTGAATTATTTTTTCTGCTTCAAAGCGGGGTCGAATCGCTTGAGCCAATCAAAAAACTCGTGATACCAAACCACGTTGTTGGCGGGCTTCAAGATCCAATGATTTTCATCGGGGTACCACAGCAAACGCGCGTCCACGCCTTTGGCTTTGAGGGTGTTGTAGTAGGCCAAGCCTTGTGCATCGGGCACCCGATAGTCTTTGGCGCCATGAATGACCAGCGTCGGGGTTTTCATGTTGGCTGCAAACGCATGAGGGCTTTGCGACAACACCTTCTGCATGTCGTTCCAATACCAGCCACCCAGCTCTTGCGCATGCCAGCCATAGGCATCGTCTGAGAACATGCCCACCCAGTCGTAGCATCCGGCATGACACACGTAGGCTTGGTAGCGACCGGGCTTCACATGGGCATTCATCCAGGCCACCATGTAGCCGCCATAACTGCCGCCGGTGGCAAACACACGGTCTTTGGCGATCCAGGTTTTTTTGCGCAACCAATCGGTGCAGGCCTCCATGTCTTGCAATTCCAACTCGCCCCAGCGGTGCGTGATTGAATCGAGAAACTTGAGCCCAAAACCCGATGAGCCGTGGTAATTGACATTGGCCACCACATAGCCTTGCGCGGCAAACACATGGTAGTTCCAACGCCAGTGCCACACATCACCAGGACCGGTGTGCGGACCGCCGTGAATGGTGTGCAGCAAAGGATATTTTTGGGACTTGTCAAAACCAGGGGGGAAATGCAACCACACCTGCACATCGTCGCCCTGCGCACCCTTGAACCAGTGCTCCTCGGTGCTGCCCAAGGGCACGTCTTTGAGCAAAGCGTCGTTGAAGGTTTCAATGCGCTTGGCTTCTTGCGAACTTGCAAGGCCGGCCTCGTCCACTTGGCTGACTTGAATGCGACCGGGGTGGTATGCGCAGTCAAAGAACGTCACCAATTGGCCAGCGGCTTCGTCAAAGGCATGCACCGTGCCGCCCGCCACCAACACGGTAGGCTGGGCTGATGCCAAGTCAAACCGCCAAACATGTTGACGGCCTTGGTCTTCGGCTTTGCACAGCAAGGCGCTGGCATCTTCGGTCCACTTCAAAGGCAGTTGAGGCTCACGGTCCCACGCCTCACTGAGCGTCTTCCATGGCAAGGCTGCGGCGCTGGCATTTTGACTTGAAGCCTTGGCAACTTTGTTGGCCGGCAGGGTCTTGAAGTTGAGTAGCGCCAAATGGCTAGGCTGCGTGTGTTTGAGCGCTTGGTGCGATGCCAAAAATGCCAATTGATGGCCGTCGGGGCTGTAAGCTGGACCCGCAAAATCCCAAGCTTTGTGAACAAGCACATTGCCAATGTTTTGAACCTTCAAGCCCTTCAATTCAATCTGGGCCAGCGCCATGCGAGGCGCGGCATTTTGGCCATGATCGGGGTCGTGCACAAAACAGATTTTTTTGCCATCGGGAGAAATGTCAAACTCATTGGCACTGGGCTCGCGCCTTGGCAATTCAAAGGCCGTGCCCTCCAGCAAGTCCACCACCGCACCAGTTGCAAGGTCCATGACGCACAAGTGCGGCACACGGCCCATGGGCAAGTTGTGATCCCAATGACGATACACCGCATCCTCGGTGGCATAGGCAGAATCTTTGCGCGCTTTGCTTTCTTTGAGTTGGCCGGCTTGTGCCGCCATGCCTTTTAAATGGGGCCAAACCCAGGTAATGAAAGCGATGCGTTGGCCATCGGGAAACCATTTGAAATCGGCCACGCCTGTGGCCACTTCTGGTGCACGCTTGGCCTCGCCGCCATCAGGCGGAATGAGGTACAACTGAGGCTCTTCGTCTTTCTTGCCATGCTGCTCGCGCTTGGCCACAAAGGCCACCCAATCGCCTTGTGGCGAAAACTGTGGGCGGCCATCTTTGTCGCCGCACTGCGTGAGCTGTCGGGGTTGCCCGCCCAAGGTGGAAAGCAACCAAATGGCGCTTTGAATGTTGTTTTCTTTGACCGAAGGCTGCGACACTGCACACACCACTTGTGCGCCGTCGGGACTGATGCTGGGAGCGCCCAAGCGTTGGAGCTGCCACATCAACTCGACGGTGAGTTGGGGGGTGGAATGAACCGGCTTGGATTGAGACTTGGTTTTTGATTTTGATTTTAAGACAGGCATTAAATTTGAACCTCAAAAAAACATCAGCACAAGATATCATCTTATTTGAAATCCAATGTTGCTGCGGCCTAGGCTTCAGTCCCATCTTCTTATTTTCGGAGGCCAAACATGGATGACGTTATCCAAGTAGAAGTTGCAGGCAATTTAGAGCGCCGATTCAAAGTGGGCGCCGTGTTGTTGGCGGCAGGTTCAGCCTCTCGCATGGGACACCGGCCCAAATGCTTGCTCGAATTAGATGGCCTTCCTTTAATTCAGCGCCAATTAACAGCTCTTTCTGACGCAGGTGTCGACCAAGTTGTGGTGGTGCTGGGTCATTACGCCGAACGCATCGAAAAAGTGGTCAAAGCATTTGCGGTCACTTTGGTTCGCAATCCCAACCCCGATGACGGCCAAATTTCCTCGTTCAGATTGGGCCTTCAATCGCTATCGAGCCAGCTAGACGCTGTCCTCATTGCTTTGGCAGATCAGCCACTCCTTAACGCTCAAGACATGAACGATTTGATAGCCGCCTACCTGAGTCGCCCAGAAGGCACTCAGGTGGTTCAACCCACGGTAGAAGATCTGCCAGGCAATCCGGTCATGCTCAGCGCAGAAGTGCGCCAACAAATACTTGCGGGTGATGCCAACTTGGGTTGCCGGCAATGGCAATCAGCCCACCCCGATCAAGTGCACGCGTGGGTCAGTTCCAACAGCCGTTATCGCACCGATGTGGACACCCTGGAAGACATTTCGGCATTGTTTGCGCGCACGGGTCATCAACTCCAATGGCCAGCCAGTATCCAAAATTAACCAAGAAGCGCTGACGCATTACCTTGGTTCATTTCAAGGGGGCAGATCATTTTCAACCTAAGCAATTAAAAAAAACCACCCTAGGGTGGTTTTTGGAATTTAGCCTCTGAGTAGTTGGTCTATTTTGACTTTGCTGAGGCTAGCTTCTATTGAAGTTTGGGCTGTACTCGAATCCAGCTAAAGGGGCCGAATGAACCTACACCATCTTTTTCAGTTGCAGTGATGCTGGTTTTGCTGGGGTCAATCGTGAGTTTGATGTACTCCATATCAGTTCCAGCAACCGTCGCATTGCCATGTCCAACTAGGCGATGAAAATTAGGTACGTTATAGCTCGGCATGTAATTTGGATTTGTTTTGTCTTGCGCAATTCTGTAGGCGTCAGCATAGACCGCGCCATCTGGAATGATTGGCTTTAGAGGGCCAGAGGTGACGCTTTCAAGGCATGATTGCGTCGCTGTCGAGAATTTGCCAATCGGGGTTGATGGAACTTCAATTTTGCATTCTGCACCCAAAACCAATGGGTTGTCAGAGCGATAGAAATGAGAGTCGTTGTGTGTCAAAAGTACAGGCTTGCCAAAATCTTTGGTGAGCACCGCGAGCTTATCGATGTACTGTTTCCACTCAGTGAGGGTTTTATCTGACATTCGGTTTTCGTCCAAATCCCACATGTCGCCCTGGACCATGATCAATATGCCACTGTCGCCATTTGATTTGGCTTTGTCAAAAATGGTGTCCAACCAGCGCAATGCTGCACCTGTGCGGCTGTCAATTTCCTGCTGCCGAATTTGGTCTGAAATTGAAAGAGCGCCAAGACCACGAACTCCGGTCGTCAGATAACTTGCACCATTGTTTGAACCGCCAGGTAAATTAATTGTGGCAATTAATACGTTTGATTTTTCAAACCATACATTCTCAACATAAGCTTTGTCTGTAGGGTGATTTGGGTTGTATTCAACGGCTTGGGTGTGAACACTCATTTCGGTCTTGCCCAGAGTCTTGCCGGGCTTCGAAAAGAATATGGAGCGAACCAGCTCTAGATTTTTATACGGATCACCTAAGAAATAGCTGTTGGGTGTTCCGCCGCCTTGTTTGGGCTTTTGGCAGTCAATCCATTCATTGTCGCCCGGGGCAAAGATGACCGGGGTTTCAAACGACTGAAACAGATTGAAGATGGATCGGTTGTATTCTTCAGTACAGTACTGTTTGCCGGAATGAATGTCGCCAGTATGGAGCACCATGGAGACATCTTTGTCGCTGTTGATTGCTGCGATATAGGCAGGATATTTTTTAAACTCGACTGTGTCTGTGGGGCTGGCGCCGTAAGGAGAATCACCAATCACTGCGATGGTGGAAGGGGTGGCCTTGCCTCCGAAACCAGCACAGCCTGAAAGGACTGCTGCTACGAACGCAGCGACAAAATAAAAATGCTTTGATTGATTCACAACTGCTTTCATTGAAAAAGGATGTGAACATTTTCAAGCTTAATCATTTCAATTTTGTGAAATTCAAATGAATGAACTATCCGCGTCAGTTCAACCGCACCTTCTGAACCCGTATCATTTAGCGTATGGCATCAATTGACAGCAACAAAAAAGCCACTGACGTCAAAAATCAGTGGCTTTAAATGGGGTGGCTGATGGGGCTCGAACCCACGACAACAGGAATCACAATCCTGGACTCTACCAACTGAGCTACAGCCACCGCAAGGTCAGGATTATAGCGCAAACTATTTTTAATTTACCAGCGCTTACGCTGGTGTTTTTTGCTTCTCCGCATTTGGTTTGGGCACCAAGATTTCGCCCTTCATCATAGATTTCAACTCAGCCAAGTAGGCTTGCGTTTCGGCCGAACCCCAAAGCTGTGTAAATTGCTGTTGGGCTTGCTTCATGAGTTCTTTGTTCTCTTCTGGCGGTAGCACTTTGACGACCCGCACAATGGCAAAGCCTTGCGCACCCAGGTCTACGCCGCTCATGCCAGGCAGTTGATTGGGGTCTGCGCGCAGCACAGCGTCTACCACCTGAGCCACTTGCTTCTGGGTTTTGTCACGGGAAATCAAGATGGCGCTGGGCAGGCCTTCGGCATTGGACTTTAAGCTGGCCAAGCGCTTTTGGCCATCAGACTTGGCCATGTCTGCTGCTTTTTCTTGTGTCACGTTTCGTTTCACAACATCTTTAACTTCGGCAAATGGCAAAGTGGCCGCCGGCTGATGTTTGACGATTCGAGCAGACACCAAGGTGTTGGGCGCTACTTCCACGGCTTCCGTGTTGCGTTGCTTTTCCAAGGAGGCCTCATTGAACAAAGCTTTCAAAAGGCCAGGATGTGTCAAAGGCGATTTGGCAGAAGCAGGTGTTGTAGAGGGCTGGCTTGGTACTTTGCTGGCCTTCTGAATATTCAGTTTGAGTTTGTCAGCCACGTGCTTCAGGCTGTCGGATTGCTCATACACCGTGTTGGAGAAAATTTCGGCCAACTCCGCAAACTTGCGTTGTGCTTGCTGCTTTTTCAGATCGGCCTCTAGGGATGAGCGCATGGACTCAAAGCTTGCCACCTTCGGGGCTTTGATGTCAGTCAATTGGATGATGTGGTAACCAAACTCAGACTCCACCACGTCACTGATGTCCAATTTGTTGAGCTTGAAGGCAGTGTCTTCAAAGACTTTGACCATGGCACCACGACCAAAGAAATCAAGATCGCCGCCCTTCGCTGCAGAGCCAGGGTCTTGTGAGTTTTTGCGGGCCACTTCGGCAAACGACGCGGGTTTGGCTTTAACGACTTTTAAAAGCGCCTCAGCTTTGGCACGTGCCGCTTTTTTCTCAGCCTCAGGTGCGTCTTTGGCGGCAGTAATCAGAATGTGGCTGGCACGACGCTCTTCTTTGCTGCTTAAGCGTTGTATGTTTTGGTCGTAATAGTCTTTGAGGTCTTTGTCGTTAACCACCACAGACTGGCGAATGGTTTCAATGTCGAGCACCACGTACTCAATGTCAGCCGATTCAGCCGATTGAAACTTGGGGCCATTTTTGGCGTAGTAGCTTTGCAGATCTGCATCCGAGATACTCACTTTGGCCAAGTAGTCTGATGTGGGGAAGTTCAAAATTTGAGCTTCGCGTCGCTGCGTAAACGCATTGATGGCTGTTTGTGTTTGCGATAAGGTGGCATAAGCCGTTGCCTGCACGCCCTGAATGACTTGCCGATTGGAAATGTCGGCACGCATTTGAATTTCAAACATTTCGGGCGTCATGCCCTGGCTTGCGGCCAATTGTTTGTAGCGCTCCATGTCGAGTTTGCCATCGGGCGTGCGCAACGATGCAATGGCCGGAATTTGTTGAAGCTCACGAGCCAAGCGCGAGTCGCTCACCACCACTTGCAGCTTTTGCGCAGCAGCAGCCACCACTTGATCTCGCACCATGCGCTCGAGGGTGGCATATTTGGCTTCAGGCGTGTCAAACATTTTGACATCGATGTTGGGCATCGAAGCACGGATGCGATCGACTTCTCTTTTGTGCGCGGCTTCCCACTCGCCTTGATTGATTTTGTTGCCATTGACTTTGGCAACCACAGCGCCTTGGTCTTTAAAACGGCTATATCCCTCAATGCCAAACATCACAAAGGACGGGATGATGAGCAGGAACAACAATCCCATCATGATCTTGGTGTTGTTGCGGACAAAATCAAACATGTGAGAACTCTCTGTCTAGGGACACAAACGGTGGTGTAAAAACGTGGTCTTTTAAAAGACAAAAGGCGAACAACCTGTTCGCCTTTGCTTAGGGGTGGTGGTGGGTGATGACGGGCTCGAACCGCCGACCTACGCCTTGTAAGGGCGCCGCTCTACCAACTGAGCTAATCACCCCCTTCATCAAAGATTAGTTCAGGGCGTCTTTGAGTGCCTTGCCTGGTCGGAACTTAGGCACCTTGGCAGATTTGATCTTGATGGCAGCGCCAGTACGGGGGTTGCGACCCGCGCGAGCAGCACGCTTGGTGACAGCGAAGGTACCAAAGCCAACCAGAGCGACGGTGCCGCCCTTTTTCAAGGTGGTACGCACGGCGCCAATGGTGGCTTCCAACGCACGGCCAGCAGCAGCCTTGGAAATGTCTGCTTGTTTGGCGATGTGCTCGATCAATTCTGTTTTGTTCATACAAAGAGCCTTAGAAAAATTGATTCACTCGAACTGCGAATGAATCGTCATTGAAAAAAAACGGGTAATTAGCAATGCTAACTTTGTAGACAAAAAGATTGTCACTACAAAGAATTTGCAGACCTTCAATTTATTGAGGCAATCAGTGCCTGTCAAATGATTTTCAGCCTAGAAACCGCAATGCGGCTTGAATTCTAGACGCAAAGTGAATGCAGCCGAGTACTTCATTTAAAAAAATTTAAAGCTTGTTCAATCTTGTTGATCTAAGTTCTCATAAAGCCTCAACAATGGCTTTGCCAACGTCTTGGGTATTAGCAGAACCCCCTATGTCTTTGGTGCGCGGCGCACCGCTGTTGGGCGCTAAAACTTTTTCAATGGCAGCCAAAACGGCGTCGTGTGCTGGCTTGCTGCCCAAAAATTCAAGCATCATGGCACCGCACCAAATTTGACCAATGGGGTTGGCCAGGTTCAAGCCCGCAATGTCGGGGGCAGAGCCGTGGACAGGTTCAAACAAAGAGGGGTATTTGCCATCGGGGTTTAAATTGGCACTGGGCGCTATGCCAATGGTGCCGGTGCACGCAGGACCCAAGTCGCTCAGGATGTCACCAAACAAATTGCTGGCCACTACTACATCAAAGAAGTCGGGGCGCTGCACAAAGTGAGCGGTGAGAATGTCAATGTGAAATTTGTCGACACGCACATCCGGGAAATTTTTCGACATCTCAAGCACGCGCTCGTCCCAGTAAGGCATGGTGATGGCAATGCCGTTGGACTTGGTGGCGCTGGTGAGGTGTTTGTTGGGGCGAGACTGCGCCAATTCAAATGCGAACTTTAAAACGCGGTCTACGCCAATGCGCGTCATGACAGTCTCTTGCATCACAATTTCTCGCTCGGTGCCGGGGAACATTCGACCGCCAATGCTGGAGTACTCGCCTTCGGTGTTTTCGCGCACGATGTACATGTCGATCTCGCCGGGCTCTCGCGGACTGCCATCGCGACGAACCACCGGCGCAACGATGCCAGGCATCAAGCGCGCAGGACGCAAGTTGATGTACTGATCAAACTCTCGTCTGAACAACAGCAAGGAGCCCCACAGCGAAACGTGGTCGGCAATTTTGTCGGGCCAGCCCACTGCGCCAAAGTAAATGGCGTCGTGACCACCAATCAAGTCTTTCCAATTGTCGGGCAGCATTTGGCCGTGCTTTTCAAAATAATCCCAACTTGAAAAATCGAAGTGGTCAAAGTGCAAATCGAGATTGAATTTGCTGGCTGCAGACTCCATCACGCGCAGACCTTCAGGCATGACTTCTTTGCCAATGCCGTCGCCCGCTATGACTGCGATTCGTTTTTGGGTCATGTTCGTTCTTTCTCTGAAATAGGTGCTGGGCGGGTGGGTGCGCGCACAACCATGCTCACACCCATGGCGGTGAGTGCAATGCCCAAAAGTATCACCAGGGTGATGGGTTCATCAAATAAAAACCAAGCAATGATGGCGGTGCAAGGCGGTACCAGGTACATGAGGCTGGTGACAGAGGCCGCAGCGCCCTTTTGAATGAGTAAATACAACAAGGAGCTACCGCCCAGTGTCAGTCCTAATACGGACCAAGCCATAGCGTACATGAATTCTATGTTGCCTTGAACCGACTCTGTTTCCAACAAGGCAAGCGGGGTGGTGACCACCAAGGCGGCCATCAGCTGAACCGTATTGGCTGTTCTGACATCACAAGGCTGTACAAATCTTTTTTGATACAAGGTGCCTAGCGTGATGGCGCACAGCGCCATGAGGGCCCAGCTGATGTTGGCGGCATTGACGTGATCTAGGGCGCTACCGTGCAGGAGTTTGTTGGACAAAACCATCAGCAAACCACAAAATCCAAGCCCCAATCCGAGCCACTGTTTGCGGCTCACCTTCGACTCAGATCCTGCCCACTGGGAAGACAACCACATGGCTGTTAGCACGGGCTGCAAACCCACGATGAGTGCCGATAAACCCGACCCCATGCCTGCCTTCACAGCAGCCCAAACACCACCCAAATAGGCCGCGTGCATCAAAACACCCGTGACTGACAAATGCAGCCAAGCTTTGCGCCCTTGCGGCCAAGCCACTTTGGCCACAAACACCCAAGCTAAAAAGCAAGCAATCGACAAGGCGTATCGAATCCAGAGAAAAGAAAATGGCGGTGCATGCGGCATGCCAAAGCGCGCCACAATAAAGCCGGTGCTCCAAATGAGGACGAAGACCGCAGGCATGGCTCGCAGCCAAGCCGCTGAAGAAAAAGATGAATTCATTTCACGCGAGCACGTATCTCGGGCAAAGCTTTTTGCATGTAATAAATCATGGACCAAATGGTCAGGATGGACGCTATCCAAATTAACACGGTGCCCCACTCTTGGGTGTCTATGACGCCAAAGAGCTGACCGTTGTAGAGCAAGAAAGGAATGGCCATCATTTGCACCGTGGTTTTGAGCTTGCCCACAAAGTGCACCGCCACGCTTTTGCCAGCGCCCAATTGGGCCATCCACTCTCGCAAAGCCGAGATGGCAATCTCACGGCCCACAATGATCAAGGCCACCATCACATGAACTCGGTGCATGTGAACCAACACCAGCAAAGAAGCGCAGACCAAAAATTTGTCGGCCACGGGGTCGAGGAACGCGCCAAAGGAAGATGTTTGATTGAGCTTGCGGGCTAAAAAACCATCGAGCCAATCGGTGAGTGCAAACACCACAAACAAAATGGTGGCCCAAAAGTTTTGCACCGCGAGAGGAAGGTCAGTGTAAAAAACGCCAACAATGAGGGGAATCGCCACAATGCGAGTCCAAGTCATGAGGGTGGGAATGGTCCAAAACATGGCGCTTATTGTGGCATGGCTTGGCCGCTTTTGTTTCTTGGCGGTGCTTAATGCAGCGCTTGGTAAATGCTTTCAGCCAATTCACGCGAAATACCGTCTACCGACATCAGGTCATCGACACTGGCGTCTTCGACCCCCCTCACCCCGCCAAATCGTTGGAGCAACTTGGCACGTTTGCGCGGACCAATGCCTGCAATTTCTTCTAAGCGACCGCCGCCCATGCGCACCTTGGCCCTTTGGGCACGCATGCCGGTAATGGCAAATCGGTGCGCCTCGTCTCTGACTTGGGCGACCAGCATGAGGGCTGCAGAGTCTTTCCCCAAATAGACCTTGTCCCGGCCATCGGCAAACACCAGCTCTTCCAGGCCGACCTTGCGGCCCTCGCCTTTTTCAACACCCACTATGAGGGAAAGGTCAAGTCCAAGACTTTCAAAAACTTCTTTGGCCATGGACACTTGACCTTTACCGCCATCGATCAACACCAGATCGGGCATGCGCAACTTCAGGTCTGCTTCACCCGACTTCATGGCTTCGGCCAACTTGCCATAGCGCCTTGAAAGAACTTGCCGCATGGCCGCGTAATCATCGCCTGGCGTGATGCCTTCAATTTTGTAACGTCGGTATTCGCTGTTTTGCATCTTGTGGTTTTGAAACACCACACACGATGCCTGGGTGGCCTCTCCCGAGGTGTGCGATATGTCGAAACATTCCATGCGCAAGGCGTCAATGTCATCGGGGGCTAAATCGAGCGCTTCGACCAAGGCTCGGGTTCTGGCTTGTTGTGAGCCCTCCTCCGCCAACAATCTGGCCAATTGAAGGGCCGCATTTTTCTCTGCCATTTCCAACCATGCACGCCGTTGCTCCCTCGGATTGTGAACCGCTGAAATTTTGACGCCCGATTGCAGCGCGATGGCTTCAATCACTTTTTGACTGATTTTTTCGCTGGTAATCAGCGAGGGTGGGGCCGGAATATTCAGATAGTGTTGTGCCACAAAGGCCTCCAACACTTTGATCTCCATGCTGATCACTTGGGTTGCAGGTTCGTCTTCCAAAACCATGCTGGCAATGGCATGACCGTCTTCAATGTGCGATGGAAAATAAGGACGATCGCCCAAATGACGGCCGCCGCGCACCATGGCCAAATTGACACACGCCCTGCCGCCTTGCACTTTCACGGCCAAGATATCCACATCGGTGTCCGACACATTGTCCATCGACTGTTGGTGCAAAACCCTCGACAGTGCGGTCATCTGATTGCGAACTTCAGCGGCCAGCTCAAACTCAAGTTGGTCTGCATGGGCCATCATTTGAGCTTCCATGGCCTTCAAAACGGCTTGTGTTTCACCGCGCAAAAACGCCTCTGCTTGCGCCACATCTTGCGCGTATTGGTCGACAGAAGTCTTGCCCACACATGGCCCTGAGCAACGCTTGATTTGGTACAACAAACAGGGCCTGGTGCGGTTGGCAAAGACAGTGTCTTCACAGGTTCTAAGGCGAAAAACTTTTTGCAGCAGTTGAATGGTTTCCTTCACCGCCCAAGCACTGGGATAGGGCCCGAAGTACCTGTGTTTTTTTTCTACACCGCCGCGGTAATAGGCAATGCGCGAGTAGGACTCGGGCTTGATGCCCTCAGGCTGAGATCCAGTCTTGCCAGTCTGGCCCGTGCCCGACATTTTGAGGTAGGGATAACTTTTGTCGTCTCTGAACAAAATGTTGAACTTGGGGCTCAGTGTTTTGATCAGGTTGTTTTCAAGCAGCAATGCCTCGGCCTCAGACCTCACCACCGTGGTTTGCATTCGGCAAATCTTGCTCACCATGTGTCCGATGCGAGTGCCGCCATGGTCTTTTTGAAAATAGCTGCTGACGCGTTTTTTCAAATTGCGCGCTTTGCCGACATACAAGACTTGGTCGTCCGCATCAAAATACCGGTACACCCCCGGCAAACTTGGCAGGGCTGCCACTTCGGCCAACAAAGAATCTGGATGAGCGCTAGACATGGGCTGTATTGTGTCTTGAAGCGGGCGACAATATCACGCATGCTTTGGGACATTTTTTGCCGCGTGATCGACAACCATGGAGACTTGGGGGTCTGTTGGCGCTTGAGCGCCGAACTGGCTTCGCGCGGCCACCCAGTGCGGCTTTGGGTGGACCAAGCCGATGCCCTTGAATGGATGGCACCGCAAGCACACAGCCAAGTGCGGGTTCGGCCCTGGCAAGCCTCGCTAGACGCAAACGAGCCCATGTCCCAAGTTTGGTTGGAGGGTTTTGGATGCGAATTGCCCGAACATTTCACGCAATGGGCTGCTTCAAAACACGAAACCAAACAGAGCCAGAGCCTGCCAGTCTGGCTGAATTTGGAATACCTGAGTGCAGAAACGTATGTGGAAAAGTGTCACAAGCTTCCCTCGCCGGTCATGAGTGGGCCACTCAAGGGCCGGACCAAATGGTTTTATTACCCTGGCTTCACGCCTCAAACAGGGGGGCTGATTCGGGAAGCACACCTCAGACACCTCACACAGCTCAAGCTGAATGACCTCGGCCCCGATCAGTCTGCAACTTCATTGCAGCTTGCCAACCCAGTACGCCAAACCACTTTGTTTTGTTACGAGCCAGCAGCCTTGAGTCAGGCCCTGCAATTGCCATCCTTGAGCGGGCCCAAGCACCGTTGGCGCATAGCGCATGGCCGCGGTTCTGTGGCCTTTGATCTGGCGCTGGCCAACTTGCCCCACCTGGCCTCACAAATTCAATTTGAAAAAATCCCCCCCATTTCTCAGGCTGAATTTGATACCTTGCTAGCGCAAAGCGAGCTCAATTTTGTGCGGGGCGAGGACTCCCTTGTCAGGGCCTTGTGGGCTGGCAAGGCCTTTGTTTGGCAGATCTACCCCCAAGACGATGGGGCCCATGGGCCCAAGTTGGAAGCGTTTTTGGATTGGCTTGAAGCCCCAGAAAGTCTGCGCCAATTTCACAGGGTTTGGAACGGCTTAAGCTCTGAAAAGTTGCAAGAAATTGACCTGCCTGGCTGGCAGGCTTGCACACTGAAGGCACAACAGCGCTTGTTGGCGCAAGATGATTTGGTCAGCCAGTTGCTCCAATTTGTGTCGGAAAAGAGCTAAAATCAGGGGCTTTGGGGAAGCCACACCTTGGTGCCCAAATGAATTTTATCAATGATCCCTGCAAGCACAGATACGGGACAACACTGGACTCACTGGACAAATTATGAAAGTAGCTCAAGAAATTCGCGTCGGTAATGTGATCATGCAGGGCAAAGACCCCATGATCGTTTTGCGCACAGAATACAGCCGAGGCGGCCGCGGTGCTGCCACTGTTCGCATGAAACTCAAAGCATTGCTCAGCAACATGGGCACCGAGTCTGTGTTCAAGGCCGATGACAAAATGGACCAAGTGATCTTGGACCAAAAAGAGTGCACCTATTCTTATTTCGCCGACCCCATGTACGTGTTCATGGACGGCGAATTTAACCAGTACGAAGTTGAGTCAGAAAACATGGGTGATGCCATGCATTACCTCGAAGACGGCATGGCTGTTGAAGTGGTTTTTTATGACGGCAAAGCCATATCAGTTGAACTGCCCACCAGCGTTGAACGCGAAATTACCTGGACCGAGCCTGCCGTCAAGGGCGACACCTCAGGCAAGGTCTTAAAGCCCGCCAAAATTGCAACTGGTTTTGAAGTGCCCGTGCCATTGTTCGTTAACCAAGGCGACAAGATTGAAATTGACACTCGCACTGGTGAGTACCGCAAGCGCGTTTAAAGTCAAATTCAGTGCCCTGCGCCGCGAGGCCTGAGACGCCAGGCTTGCGGTGCCCCACTGGCCACCGCGGTGCCGACGAACCAAAACACCACTGACACGCCCACCACGGCCCCCGCAGCACCAAACAAAAGTGGCATCAACACGCTCGATGCATTGACCGTCATGATGCGCAGTCCCAAGGCTTCGCCTTGACGATGAGAGGGCGTGATTTGGTGCAAGGTGCTCATGATCATGGGCTGTACCACCCCCAGCACAAAGCCCAAACATATGGAGCAAATGCCCATGGCGATGGCGGATTCAAAAAACGGGTAAATGGCAAAGATCAAGCCTGCGCAAATCATGGCGCCCGTGAGCAAACGGTACTCCTCCAAGCTTTTGGCAATCCAAGGCAACACCATCCTGATGCAAGCCGAAGCCACTGCGAAGGAGCCCAAGATGGTTCCGACCACCGTGGCACTCATTCCCCGCTCATGACCCAGCACGGGTACCACAAAGGTGTGGACATCCCAGCACGACGATAGCAACCAATTGACCAGCAAGAGCTTGCGCATGAGAGGCTCTTGCAGCAAATCCCATACACGGTTGTTGGCATGGTCTGGATGGCGCGGCTCTGCTGGGTGCTCTTGGGTTTTGCGAATCCAAAACCAAGCCACGAAGGGAAATACAAAAAGCATGATGAAGCAAGCTCGAAACCCATCCGCATCTCCCGCCACAGTGCCGGCATGGTCAATGACCAGGCCCGCAAAAAAGGGGCCGATAAAGTTTGACACTGCAGGTCCGATGGCCAACCAACTGAACGACTCCTTCAGTTGATCGGCGTTGGCAGAGATCCGGCCCACATGCCTTTGAAGGGCAATGACTGTCAGCCCTGATGCGGCACCTGTGGCCAACGCCGCCAAACACAGCACAGGAAAAATAGGCCAAAAAACAGCCACGGCCGATCCAATGCAGGCCAAGTACACACCCAAGCGAACCGGTTTTTTGAGGCCGTGCCGATCTGTGTAGCGTCCAGCGGGAATGGCCATGAAAACCTGGGTAAGAGAAAAGAGCGCCAACAAAACACCCACGGCCAAGGTGCTATAGCCTTGCTTAAGCGCCAGCAATGGCGTGGCCAATCGCATGCCAGTCATGCATGCGTGAAGAAAAATTTGTCCTGCAATCAGGCGCAACAGAGCCTTTTTCACAATGCTGCGCCGTCGCCTTTGAGGGGATCTGGTGTGACCTTGATGTCTTGCATGTCATTGAGATCGCTGGCATCTAGCGACAACAAACTGGGCACTTGGCCGTCTGGCAAAGCCTCCACTTGTCGCAATGCGCGGTGCATCACATTGCTTCGAGTTTGTGCTTTGTCCAAAGTGTTCAGCACCGTTTGGGTTTGCTCTTTCACTTTGGCCAACACATCACCAAACTTACCAAACTCGGTTTTGACGGCCCCCAAGACTTGCCAAACTTCACTCGATCTTTTTTCAAGGGCCAAGGTTCTAAAACCCATTTGCAAAGAATTTAACATGGCCATCAGGGTGGTGGGGCCCGCCAAGGTGACGCGAAAATCTCTTTGCAAAGACTCAATCAAACCTGGCCGACGCAGCACTTCGGCATACAGACCTTCGGTGGGCAAAAACAAGATCGCAAAGTCGGTGGTGTGCGGCGGCTCGACATACTTCTCCATGATGGATTTAGCTTCCAACCGGACACGTGCCTCCAAGGCTTTGCTGCACAAGTCGGCTTGAATCACATCGGCTCTAGACTGTGCATCGAGCAGACGCTCATAGTCTTCGTTGGGAAACTTGGCGTCTATGGGCAACCACACCGGTTGACCATCCTCAGACCGGCCCGGCAAGCGAATGGCAAAGTCCACCCTGTTTTTGCTTCCTGGAATGGTGGCGTGCTGCGCTGCAAACTGATCGGGTGCCATCACTTGTTCAAGCAATGCGGCCAATTGCGCCTCACCAAACATGCCGCGTGTTTTAACGTTGGTCAGTAAATGCTTGAGATCACCCACGCCTTGCGCCAAGGTGTTCATTTCACCCAAGCCCTTGTGCACTTGCTCCAAACGATCGGCCACTTGTTTGAAGCTCTCGCCCAAGCGCGCATGCAAAGTGGTTTGCAGTTTTTCATCCACAGTTTGGCGCATTTCATCGAGCTTGGCGGTGTTGCTTTGCTGAAGTTGCGCCAGTTGCGTCTCCAGGGTACCGCGCATTTCTGTGAGGCGCCTTGCATTGGCCTCTGACAATTGTTGAACCTGCAAAGTGAGGGTGTCGGACAAGGTTTTTTGCAGCAATGACAACTGCTGCGCGAAGGCGTCCATTTGGCTGTTTTGGGTGCGAGTGGCCTCTGCACTTTGTTGCACCAAGCTTTGCTGGAAGGTCCCTAAAGTTTGAGTGAGTTCTTGGCGCCCGCCCCTTGCAGACTCATGAATAGCGTTGCGCAACTCGCGCTCTAACCGTTCGTTGGCGGCCTGTAAAGAGTCTTTAAGCAGCTCCAATGAATCGGCATCTTGGGAAGGTGCTTTCAATTGCCTTGAAATTAAATACAAGCCCACCAACACGGCAGCCAGCAACGCCAGACCGACCCAGACCAAAGTGTCTGCGCCCATCATGCCGATGCACTCTTGGCAAGTTGATTGAGCGGCGTCAGGGCCTTGCCTTCAGTGAAGAACGCCACCAGATTGTCGGCAGCCAATTGGGCCATGGCCAAACGGGTTTTAAGAGTGGCACTGGCGATGTGAGGTGTGAGCACCACATTGGGCACGGTAAGCAAGGCTGGATTCAATGCTGGTTCACCCTCAAAAACATCCAGCCCTGCCGCCGCAATTTGACCCGATGCCAAGGCCTGGGCCAAAGCGGCATCGTCAACAATACCGCCACGGGCAATGTTGACCAAGGTGGCCGTGGGTTTCATCAAACTCAATTCTGTGGCACCCACAGTGTGATGCGCTTGCGCACTGTAAGGCAACACCAGCATCACATGGTCAGCGGTGCGCAGCAAGGCTTCTTTGGACACATATTCAGCTTTGCAATCGGCTTCCAGCTCAGGGCTCAGCTGCGTGCGATTGTGATAAATGACCTTCATGCCAAAGCCATGTGCGCCGCGCCGCGCGATGGCTTGGCCAATTCGGCCCATGCCCAAAATGCCCAGTGTGCTGCCATGCACCTCGGCACCTGCAAACATGTCGTAGCGCCACTGCTTCCAATGCCCCGCTCGCAAGTAATGCTCGCTTTCAGTCATGCGCCTGGCAGTGGCCATGAGCAAAGCAAAACCAAAATCTGCGGTGGTTTCAGTCAGCACGTCGGGTGTGTTGCTGGCCGTCACACCCAGGGCCGTCATGGCGGGCACATCAAAATTGTTGTACCCCACGGCCATATTGGCCACCATTTTCAAACGAGGGTGAGTGCCCAAAACCATGGCATTGATGGGGTCAGAGCCTGTGGTGAGTGCAGCGTCGTGCTGGCCAATGGCCAGCTTCCAAGAATCGGGCGTCCAAGCCGTATCGGTTTGGTTACTGGTCACTTCAAAATGCACAGACAAGGCATCGATGACAGACGGGAAAGTGGGTCGCGCCACTAGCAGTTTAGGCTTCATTTAAATGTTCGCAATAGAAATTAATTCGTTAAACGGATGACACCCATCAGTGGGTCATTTGGTATTCAATGATGTAGAAAATAGCGCCACCAAAATAACCCAACAGCGCCAAGAAACTGATCTTCTTCATGTACCAAAGGAAGTCAATTTTTTCCAAGCCCATGGCCGCCACGCCCGCCGCAGAGCCAATGATCAAAATGGAGCCGCCCGTCCCGGCGCAATAGGCCATGAACTCCCACAAGAAACTGTCTGTCGGGTAATCGGCCAAACTGTACATGCCCATGGAAGCGGCGACCAAGGGCACGTTGTCCACCACAGCACTGACCAAGCCGATGAGGATCACAATGACATCCAAGCGGCCCACCACGTCATTGAGCCATTGCGCGACGGCCGTCAAAATGTGCGCATGCTCCAAACTTGCCACAGCCAGCAAAATACCTACGAAAAACAAAATAGAGCTCATGTCGATGCGCGCCAAGGCGCTGACCAAGGTGAGACGCTCTTTGTCTTCATCCGATTTTTGACGGTGCATTAAATCACCCACCAACCAAAGCAGGCCCAAGCCAAACAAGATGCCTAAGAAAGGTGGCAAGTGCGTGATGGTTTTAAACGCAGGCACGGCCACCAAAATACCCAAGCCCATGAAAAACATGAGTTGTTGCTCAAAGGCTGTGGTTTCAATCTGACCGGCATTGACTTGCCGTGGCGGCGCTTCAACCGAGCGGCCGCGCAACATGCCAGCCGTGACCGCCAGCGGCACCAAAAGATTGATGATGGACGGGATGAACAAGCCCTTCATAATTTCAACCGTGGTCACCTGACCACCAATCCAAAGCATGGTGGTAGTGACATCGCCAATGGGCGTCCATGCACCGCCCGCATTGGCCGCAATGACGATCATGCCCGCAAAAAACAAGCGATCCTCTCGCTTGTCCAACAACTTCTTCATCAAAGACACCATCACAATGGCCGTGGTGAGGTTGTCCAATATTGAGCTGAGGAAAAAAGTAACAAACCCTACCAACCACATCAAGCTTGAGAGCTTTGTGGTTCGAATTCGAGAGGTGATGACTGAAAAGCCATCGTGTGCGTCCACCACCTCCACAATGGTCATGGCACCCATTAAGAAAAACACAATTTGGGCAGTGGACATCAGGGACTCCCCGATTGCGGCCTCCACCACCTTGGCCTCTGGTCCAGCCAAAGCATAAACAGTCCACAACAAACCAGCCCCAATTAAAGCGGTGGCCGACTTGTTGATTTTGACGGGATGCTCAAATGCGATGGCCGCATAAGTGAGGACAAAAATAAGGATGAGTAGGGTGTTCACTGAATTTCCTCAATCTCAAAAACTTGCCGCAAATAAGCCAAATAATTTTGATCGTCGCACATGCCTTTGCCAGGCGAGTCTGACAATTTGGCCACAGGCTGACCATTGCATCGCACCATCTTGATCACAATCTGCAAAGGCTCGTACCCTAAATCGTTGGTGAGGTTGGTGCCAATGCCGAAAGCCAACAAGCATCGGCCATTGAATTGCCTGAACAGCTCGATGGTTTTGGGCACCGTGAGACCATCACTGAAAATGAGTGTTTTGGTGAGCGGGTCGACCCTGTTGGCACGGTAGTGTGCAATCATGCGTTCGCCCCATATGAACGGATCGCCGCTGTCATGGCGTGCGCCATCAAAGAGCTTACAGAAGTACATGTCAAAGTCGCGCAGGAAGGCGTTGAAGCCGTACACATCGCTCAAGGCAATGCCTAAATCGCCACGATATTCTTTGGCCCAAGATTCAAACGCAAACACTTGGCTGTCGCGCAGGCGAGGCCCGAGAGCCTGGCTGGCTTGCAAGTATTCATGGGCCATGGTGCCCAATGGAATGAGCCCCAAGCTGGCGGCAAATTGAACGTTGCTGGTACCCGCAAATTGGCCCGAACTGCCAGGGCCCAATTTGGCCGTGAGCACTCGCAACACTTCTTCATGCCAAGCTTTGGAAAATCTTCTTCGGGTACCGTAATCTGCAATTTTCAAATTTTTCAAATCTTCGGTTTGCAACAGCTTGATTTTTTCGTCCAGTCGAATGCGCCCTTCCATCAAGTTTGGCAAACGGTGAGTATTTCTAAAATAAACCTCGTTCACAATGGCCAGCACCGGGATTTCAAACAAGATGGTGTGTAACCAAGGCCCTTGAATGACAATGTCAATTTCACCTGTGAGGTTGGGCACCACTTGAATGTATTTTTCGTTTAGCTTGAAGAGCCCTAGAAAATCGATGAAGTCGCTTTTGATGAATCGCAATGAGCGCAAATAGGCCAGCTCGTCGTCTTTAAAATGAAGCCCGCAGAGGGATTTGATCTCACTTCGAATTTCATCCACATAGGGCGACAAATCGACGCCAGGATTGCGACACTTGAAACGATATTCGACCTGGGCGCCCGGAAATTGATGCAAGACCACTTGCATCATGGTGAACTTGTACAGGTCGGTGTCCAACAAACTGGTAATGATCATGTCGAGAATGGTGCTTTAAGGCTGAGACTGCAGTGTACGTGAAGCAGGCTCAATGGGTGTCAGGCACCCAAGCGCCGCCAGCCAAATGCAGCACTGGGTCGGCCAATTGAACCAAGGCTTGGTTTTGTTCTGCAATCAGAAACGTGAAGCCTTGATTTTTGAGTTGGCTGAGGGCCTGCGCAATAGACTGGACCAGGAATGGCGCAATGCCTTCGCAGGGCTCGTCCAGTAAAAGCAATTGCGCCTGGGTCATGAGGGTTCGGCCCAAGGCCAGCATCTGCTGCTCGCCCCCACTCATTTGCGCGGCAGGCCGATCTAGCATTTTGCTTAACGCCGGAAACAAATTCAAAACATCGGCAAGCGCCAGCGTTGGGCCCTTGCGCAACTGACGCCTTGGCCCCGACGCAGCGATTTCTAAATTCTGCCGAACCGTGAGGGCGGAAAACAAACGCCGATCTTCAGGCACATAACCCAAACCACAGTGCGACCTCTCATGCGGCGCCAATTGATCCAAGGATTGCCCCATCCAGAGCACCTCACCGGAGACATTTTGCATGAGCCCCATGATGGATTTCAAGAGGGTGGACTTGCCCGCGCCATTCAGCCCTTGAACCACCGCCATGCTGCCCGTGGGAACGCGCAAGCTGACATCAAACAAGGCTTGTGCCTGGCCATAACTGGCATTGAGATGGCGCACTTCAAGCATGAAGGCCTGCCTTGCTCAAATGAAACGATGTGCCCAAATAACGCTCGCGCACCAGGGGGTTTGCAGCCACCTCTTGCGGCAATCCTTCAGCCACCAAGCGGCCTTCCATGAGCACCAGCACACGGTCGGCGACGCCGAACACGGCGTCCATGTTGTGCTCGGTGTACAACACGGTGGTGCCGTTTTGACACAAGGATTGGATCCCTTGCATCATGTCGGCCCTTTCGCTAGACGACAAGCCGGCTGCCGGTTCATCCAATAAAAGTAAGCCTTGGCTGGCGTCCGGCAAACCTGCCAACGCCATGCACAATTCCAAGCGTTTCTTTTGGCCATATGACAAATGGGCGGCAGAAGATTGAAGTGCGTGGGCACCCCATGCCCTCAAACCCATTTTGTCGATCCAATCCCAGGCGCTGTCAACTTGGCATTCAGCCAATGCTTGAAAAGCCGAAACGCCTTGCGCAATCTGCAAGACCAATTGCAAATTTTCTATCACCGTCAAAGCCTCAAAGACTTGGGCCACTTGAAAAGTACGGGCAACCCCCCTGTTTTTGCGAAGATGGGGCGGCACACTGAGCAGCGATTGGCCACGCCACATGGCTTGCCCTGCATCGGGCTGCTGCTGACCGGCCAAGCAGCCAAAGCAAGTGGACTTTCCGGCGCCATTGGGGCCAATCATGGCCACGCATTCGCCCGCATGCAATTCAAATTGAAGCCCCTGAAGCGCTGCCACGCCCGCATATTTTTTCTGCAAATTTTGCACGCTGAACACAACACTCATGTGCTCACCCTGCCTTTTTGCTGTCGAAAAGCTTGCCAGCCCAACATGCCTTCAGGCGCAAACACCATCAAAATCATGATCACCAAGCCCAACAAGCCCCGCCAGTACTCAAAGTGTCGGCCCAGTTCCGAACCCAGTCCCACCAACAAGACACTGCCAGCCACGGCGCCAAAAAGGTGATGTGCTCCGCCCAGCAGCACCACCATGAGGGCATCCACAGAATTGGAAACTGCAGCAACGGACGGAAAGATAGCGCCTTTGCTCATGGCCCACAAGGCGCCAGCCAGGCCTGCCAAAAGGGCACTCAGTAAAAACACTTTTTTGTGAAGCGCATTCATTGCCAGGCCACTGGCTTGGGCCCGCAAAGGCGCATCGCGACCCGCTTGCAATGCGGCGCCCATGCTCGATTCAACCAGCCGATTCAAGCCCCACAAGGACAGGACGCAAAGGGCCAACAAGCTGAGATCAAAAAACCATCGAGGCGTGCCTTCCAACATTTGAAGACCGATCAAACCATTGTCGCCCCCAGTGAACTGAACCCACTGGCTGGCACTGGCCCAGACCATTTGTGCAAAGGCCAAGGACAGCATGGCCAGATAAACGCCGGTGCTCCTTTGCAGCAATTGGACCATCAACAGCGCGGCGCTTGTGGCCACCCCAACACCTGCCACTGCAGCCTCCAAAGCATTGAAGCCCCAATGTAAATGCGTGAGCGCAGCAGCATAAGCACCCAGCCCAAAATAGGCGGCATGACCAAAGCTGACCCAACCAGACAAGGCCATCATGACTTGCAGACTCAAGCCAAACAACATCATGATGAGAATGTCTTCCACCACGCTGTGTGCGTAATCTCCGCCAATCCACCACAAGGCGGCCACAGCCACGACCACCAAGCTCATCAACCCTCGCAAGATGGGGTGCCACTGACCTGCTACAAATTCGGACACTTTTTCGCGTTGGACTGCGCCAGGCAACTCGCCCATCAATCCTTGCGGTCGAATGGCCAACACCAGCGCCATGGTTAAAAAGATCAAAACCAAGGTGGCCTGCGGGAAAAAATGAATGCCAAAAGCATGGACCAAGCCGATCAACACCGCCGCCAAAAAGGCCCCCGAAATGCTGCCCAAACCGCCCATGACCACCACCACAAAGGTTTCAACCACCATCTGAAAATCCATTTGCAAATGAGCAGGTTCACGCGGCAATTGCAATGCGCCGGCCATGCCGGCCAATGCACACCCCAACACCACCACACTGAGCATGAGGGGTGCAGGATTGACGCCCAGTGCACCCAGCATTTCTCTGTCTTGGGTGGCGGCCCTGACTTGTTGACCCCATTTGGTTTGGGTTAAGAGGACATGCAACAGGCCCCAAACCAAGGGCCCCAGGCACAAGCTGAGCAATTGCCATTGCGGAAAGAAGTCCTCACCCATTTGAACCGCGCCTTTCAATCCAGGAAAACGAGGCGCAAAAACTTCGGCGGGACCTAAGACCCAGAGCAAGGCGTCATGAATGACCAGGCTCAAGCCAAAGGTGGCCACCAAGGGATAAAGCGGCGGCGAATGACGCAAGGGTCTGAACAAAAACCATTCTGCCAGCGCCCCCAATGACGCCGCAGCGCCAGCGCCCACCAACATGGCGGCCATGTAAGTAGCCCCGTGCTCGGCCCAAGCGGGTTGCCATTGAGTGACGGTATAACCCGCAACCATGGCCCCCAGCATGTAAAAACTGCCGTGCGCAAAATTGACGATGCGCGTGACGCCAAACACCAAGGTCAAGCCTGCCGCCATCATGAACAAGGTGCTGGCATGGCTTAAGCCATTCAAGCACTGGATTAGCCAAAAGCTCATTCAACCCAATGCGTGAAGGAGGCAGAATCGACACGGGTGGTTTTAAAGGTGTTAACGATGGCAGTTTCATCGGCATAGCCCAATGACATGCCACACACCATCATTTCAGTGTCTTTGGCACCCACATGCTTGAAAATAATTTTAGAAAAAATATTCCATGCAGCCTGCGGACACGTGTGCAGGCCGCGCGCTCTGGCGGCCAACATGATGCTTTGCAAGAACATGCCGTAGTCGAGCAAACTGCCTCGCCCCATCACCTTCTCAACAGTGAAAATCAAACCCACGGGAGCGTCAAAAAATCGAAAGTTTTGTTGCTGCTGCAGGTGCATCTTTTCCTTCTCGCCCTTGGCAATGCCCAACACACCATACAAACCAAAGCCACACTCGCGGCGTCTGTCGATGTAGGGGCTGACCCAGTTTTTAGGGTAATAGTCGTATTCCTCTGCATAGTTGGTCGCCAAGCTGGGGGCGGCCGCCAGCGCGTTGTGGGCCTCGCACACCTCGTTCACCAAATTGTCTTTGGTCGCGCCTTGCACCACATACACATTCCAAGGCTGGGTGTTGGTGCCACTGGGCGCACGAGCGGCCACTTGCAAAATCTCCTCCAACACGCTGCGCGCGACAGCAGCCTTGGTATAAGCCCGAGCAGAAAACCGACTCAAGATGGCAGCGTCCACGCTGTGGGAGTCTGAAATGAGGGTGCTAACCTGGGGGGTTGTGAGTTCTTTCATCATTTACTTTCGTAGAGCTTGAGGCTGAGTTTGGCTTAAGTGCTGAGCCTCGATTTTGCCAGTGAACCCAGTGCGCTTGGGCAAGTTGCCAAGTGTTCATTTGAACCGACACCGTGGTTTCTAAGTTGTGTCCATAGCCGCCCCCCATGCAGATGAACATGGGCTTGTCTTTGGCCTTGACCCAGTCAAACACACATTGATCGCGTTGCGCCATGCCTTGTTCTGAAAGTTTGAGGCGCCCTAAACGGTCGCCTTCATGGGCATCGGCACCCGCCAGGTAAATGACAAAGTCTGCAGAGAAGCGGGCATTGACAGATTCCAGCGCTTGCAAAAGGGCCTCTAAATAAGGCTCATCGCTACAGCCATCTGGCAAGCCCACATCCAAATCACTGCTCACCTTTCTAAATGGAAAGTTTTTCTCGCCATGCAATGACAGCGTGAAAACGCTGGGGTCGTTGGCAAAAATACTGGCCGTACCGTTGCCTTGGTGAACATCCAAATCAATCACCAACACGTTCAAAGATTGTTTGCTGGCCCTAAAGTGTTCCATTTGCAAAATGCGAGCCGCCACGGCAATGTCATTGAAAACGCAAAAGCCGCCGCCCTGATCGGCACTGGCATGGTGGGTTCCGCCGGCCAAATTGCCAGCAATGCCCTCCCTGACGGCCACTCTGGCCGCCGCAATGGAGGCCCCAGCCGACCTCAGCGAACGCTCCGCCATGGCAGGCGACCATGGAAAGCCAATCTCGCGAATGGCCGCTGCGCTGAGGGTGCCTGACTTGACGGCATGCACATAGTCTGGGCTGTGCACCAGCGCCAATTCGCCTTCGGTGGCCGCAGGCGCTTCTAGCATGTGCACGCCTTCCAACTCCGTGGCCACACGGTGTCTGAGTTTGCTGTATTTGGCCATGGGAAAGCGATGGCCCTCCGGCAGGGGCAACACAAAATGGTCGGAGTAAAAAGCCTTCATGTCTGGATTGTGACCAATTTCAAAATTTAGAAACTCAACTCTAAAATGCTGCAACGCAACAAAAACCCCTTGTAATTGGCATCAGAGTCCCTAAAATTCAATCCATGCTGCACTGCAACAAGAAGTCTGGCCGATGCCATGCAAAAGCCAATTCAGCGCAGTACCTTTGAACTTTTAAACTAAACGGAGATTCTCATGATGACCACAGAACAAATTCTTGCTTCCCACAAAGCCAACGTCGAAACCCTTTTCGGTTTGACCAACAAAGCCTTCGAAGGCATGGAAAAATTGGTTGAGTTGAACCTGACTGCGACCAAAGCTGCTTTGAGCGAGTCTGCTGACAGCACCAAAGCTGCTTTGAGCGTGAAAGACGCACAAGAGTTGATGACCTTGCAAGCCAACATGTTCCAGCCTTTGGCCGAAAAAACAGCTGCTTACAGCCGTCACCTGTATGACATCGCTTCTGGCGCTTCTACAGAGTTCACCAAAGCTTTGGAAGCACAAACAGCCGCTGCACAAAAGCAGTTTTCTAACTTGGTTGACTCTGCAACCGCCAACGCACCTGCTGGTTCTGAAACAGCTGTTGCAGTGATGAAAAGCGCTGTGAACGCCGCCAACAACGCCTACGAGTCTGTGCAAAAAGCTGTGAAGCAAGCCACCGACATGGCTGAAGCCAACATGGCTGCTGTGACCAACACAGCCGTGACAACTGTGAAGACAGCTGCCAAAAAGCGTTAATTCAAACGACATCAAGCTTGGGCGCCATCTGCCAAGCCTTGTGCATAAAAAAGCCGGTCTTGACCGGCTTTTTTCATTGCCCACATTCAGGGCTTCACTGCATAGTTTGACAGGATCTCTTTGAGCTTGGGAAGTTGTTTCAGCATGGCTTCTCGGCCCGCTTCAATCGATTTATGCCGAGCGGCAAAATCGGCACTTTTAACGCCTGCCAACGAAGGCTTTACCACCATGTCCGCGTCCTTCAGCAGCGCCGTGTTCAAGCTCTTGCCCATGATGTTGAAGGTCTGCATCAGAATTTGAAAAGTGTCTGTGGTGGGAGAGCCTTCTGGGTCGGTTGAGATGTCAACAGCAATGACCACGTTGGCGCCCATCTCGCGGGTCTGACGCACAGGCACCGGGGAGACCAATCCGCCGTCGACATACTCTCGATTTCCAATTTTGACAGGCTGAAATACCGCTGGCACGGCGCTAGAAGCACGCACCGCTGCCCCTGTATTGCCGCGCCTGAACAATACCGGATCGCCCGTTTGCAGATCGGTGGCCACAATGCCAAGGGGAATTTTCATCTGCTCGATGAGCCGTCCGCCCACTTGGCCATTGACGTAACGGGCCAAGGCTTCGCCTCGAAGGGCACCTCTGTTGAGGATCGGCATCATCCAGTCAGTAATTTCGGCCTCTTCCATGGTTTCTGCAATGCGCTTCAGTTGCGAGCTGTTTTTGCCACTGGCATACAAGGCCGCCACCAAGCTGCCGGCGGATGTGCCCACAACAAACTCGGGTTGAATACCCGCTTCTTCGAGCACTTGGATCACGCCCACATGGGCAAAGCCGCGCGCAGCACCGCCTCCTAATGCCAAACCCAAATGAAGGACTTTGAGCGGCGGTGGCACAATCTCAGGGAGGGGTGGTGTGACGGACGTGCCGATAACAACTTCGCTAGAACTCCATACTTTGGATGTAGCGACTGGCACGTCTTTCACGCTGGCACAACCACTCAAAATCAAAGCCCCTGTGAGCCCCAGAATGAAAGTCATCAAACGGGTCGGCTGAGTCAATCGAATCAAGGCCCTTGGGGCCCACAAAAAACATTGCAACATCTTAGAAGCGCTTTATGAGTAACTTGGAAATGAAATCAGGCCCGTTGAAGACAGAACCCTTGTGGGGCAGACTGATGATTGCGTGCGGCGCATTCACAGGCGCGTTGGCCATCAGCTTGTCTGCTTATGCCACGCATGGCCCAAGTTTAATGGGCAGTTCACCCCTCATGGTGCAAACGGCTTTGCACTTTTTGCAAATTCATTCGTTGGGCCTGATTCTCGTGGGAGTCTTGGGCCTGTTGAGGCCTCGAGACATCAGATTGATGCTGGCCGGCGGATTGTTTGTCAGTGGCTGTGTGTGTTTTTCGGCCAATATCTTAATTCGCGCATGGCTGGACATCCAAACTTTCAAGGCCCTGATACCCTGGGGTGGCACCAGTTTCATCTTAGGATGGTTGGCCTTGAGTTTGGCTTTTCTAAGAAAAGTTAAGCCGCCACAGGTGTCCGAATCAGGTGATCAAACGCACTGAGTGCAGCCTTGGCGCCGTCACCGGCTGCAATCACAATTTGTTTGAAAGGCACCGTGGTGCAATCGCCTGCAGCAAACACACCGGACACATTGGTGTGTCCTTTGGCATCGACCACAATTTCACCAAACTTGGACAGCTCTAGGGTGTCTTTTAAGAACTCGGTATTGGGAATCAAGCCAATTTGGACAAACACACCTTCCAAGGCAATGTGCTGCTCTTGGCCAGACACACGATCTTTGAATCGAATGCCATTGACCACACTGCCGTCACCCGTAATCTCGGTGGTCTGGGCGTTGGTGTGAACGGTCACGTTGGACAAGCTTTTGAGTTTCTTGACCAACACAGCATCGGCTTTGAGCTGATCTGCAAATTCAATGACCGTCACATGCGCCACGATGCCTGCCAAATCGATGGCCGCTTCAATGCCTGAATTACCACCGCCAATGACCGCAGTGCGTTTGCCTTTGAACAAGGGCCCGTCGCAATGCGGGCAGTAGGCCACGCCTTTGTTTTTGTATTCTTGTTCGCCCGGTACATTGACATTGCGCCAGCGCGCGCCGGTGGACAAAATGACTGTGCGGGCTTTCAAGATGCCACCGTTTTCCATTTGAATTTGAATCAGACCACCCTCTTCTTCAGCAGGAATCATTTTTGTGGCGCGCTGTAAATTCATGATGTCGGCACCATAGTGGCGAACTTGGGCTTCCAGTGCCGCACCAAATTTGGGGCCATCGGTTTCCAAAACTGAAATGTAGTTTTCAATGGCCATGGTGTCATTCACCTGACCGCCAAAACGCTCGGCCGCGACGCCCACACGAATGCCTTTTCTTGCGGCATAAACCGCAGCAGCAGCTCCCGCTGGACCACCGCCCACAATCAGCACATCGAAAGCTTCTTTGGCATTGATTTTGGCCGCATCACGGTCAGCAGAACCCTTGTCTATCTTGGCAATAATTTCTTCGACCAACATGCGACCCGAGCCAAACACCTGGCCATTCAAAAACACCATAGGCACTGCCATGATTTCGCGCTCTGTCACTTCTTGCTGGAAGGCGCCGCCCTCGATGACCACCGTTTTGACTTTGGGATTGAAAATGGCCATGAGCGACAAAGCCTGAACGACGTCGGGGCAGTTGTGGCAAGACAAGGACATGTAGACCTCGAAATTGAAATCGCCGTCGAGCGCCTTAATAGCTTCCAAAACGTCTTGCTCAACTTTGGGTGGATGCCCGCCAGTCCACAGCAAGGCCAACACCAAAGATGTGAACTCATGACCCAATGGCAAGCCTGCAAAACGCACACCTTGCGTTTCACCAGCCCGAGCCACCACAAAGGAAGGCTTGCGCGCATCGGAACCGCCAGTGTCAAGGCTGACCTTGTCTGACAAGCTCACAATGGTGTCGAGCAGTTTGCGCATTTCAACACCCGTTTCACTGTCGTCCAATGAGGCAATCAAACAAATAGGCTGCCTGAGCATACCAAGGTAAGTTTGCAATTGGGATTGAAGTGTGTCGTCGAGCATGGCTATTTCCTTGAAAAAAAATGGGGGCGTCAAATTCCAGTCGAAGCGCTGCTGAACCTGTCGCACCTGCGAAGGTTAAAGCGTTGCAATGGAGGTTGGAATACGTTGAGGGAAAGACACTCGGCCGCTTGTGGCCACCCAGTGTCTTACGCTCAACGCCCTGAGGTGCAGGGCATTTGGTATTTGTCTAACTTAATTAGATCTTGCCAACCAAGTCCAGTGAAGGTGTCAAAGTTTGTGCGCCTTCTTTCCACTTGGCAGGGCACACTTGACCGGGGTGAGCAGCGGTGTACTGAGCTGCAGTCAGTTTGCGCAATGTTTCTGACACGTCACGGGCGATTTCGTTAGAGTGCACTTCCATGGTCTTGATCATGCCTTCTGGGTTGATGATGAAGGTACCGCGCAATGCCAAGCCTTCTTCAGGAATGTGCACGCCAAAAGCGTTGGTGAGTGTGTGTGTGGGGTCGCCCACCAATGGGAACTTGGCCTTGCCCACAGCAGGTGAGGTCTCATGCCACACTTTGTGTGAGAAGTGGGTGTCGGTGGTCACGATGTAAACCTCGGCACCGGCCTTTTGGAAGGCTGCATAGTTGTCAGCAGCGTCTTCAATTTCTGTGGGGCAATTGAAAGTGAATGCGGCTGGCATGAAAATCAAAACAGACCACTTGCCTTTGAGGCTGGCGTCTGAAACTTCAATGAACTTGCCATTGTGGAAAGCTTGTGTTTTGAACGGCTGAACTTGAGTGTTGATCAGTGACATTTGGATGACCCTTTTGGTTGGTTGAAAAAAACGACTAATGAGAAAACTCATTGAGGCCAATGCTAAACGCGAATCATGACATTCATGATTGGTAGTTTTTATGACCCCGATAGCCGGCAGGCTTCCAAGCAGGCATAATTGACGTATACGTAACGTCAACCAAACAGAGGTACAACATGGACATCCAAGGCAAGGTTTTCATTGTGACTGGCGGCGCTTCCGGCTTGGGCGAAGGCACCGCCCGCATGTTGGCAGCCAACGGCGGCAAAGTGGTGATTGCAGACATGCAAGTCGAAAAAGGTGAAGCAGTGGCCCAAGAATTGGGCGGTGCGTTCGTGAAATGCGATGTCAGCAATGAGGCAGATGGACAAGTCGTGGTGGCCAAGGCCGTGGCCATGGGCAAGCTGGTGGGTCTTGTGAACTGTGCTGGCATTGCCCCTGCCGAAAAAACCGTGGGCAAGAACGGTGCGCACCCCTTGGCCACCTTCAGCAAAGCCATCATGGTCAATTTGGTGGGCAGTTTCAACATGATTCGATTGGCCTCAGAAGCCATGTGTCAGAACGAACCCGAAGCCACGGGTGAGCGTGGCGTGTTAATTTCAACCGCCTCTGTCGCCGCCTACGATGGCCAAATTGGGCAAGCGGCCTACTCTGCCTCCAAAGGCGGTGTGGTGGGCATGACCCTTCCGATTGCCCGAGACTTGGCGCGCAACGGCATTCGCAACATGACCATTGCCCCCGGCATTTTTGGCACGCCCATGGTCTTTGGCATGCCGCAGCCTGTGCAAGACGCATTGGCTGCTGCGGTCCCCTTTCCCAGCCGCTTGGGTACGCCCAACGACTATGCCAAACTGGTGAAGCACATTTTGGAAAATGACATGCTAAACGGCGAAGTCATTCGTTTGGATGGCGCCATTCGGTTAGCCCCCAAATAAGCACTCTGATTGAAAAAAATCCACCTTATGGTGGATTTTTTTCGTCATGCGTTTGTTAATACGTCTGACCTAGCTGACCCAAGATGGCTGGGTTTTCCAAGGTGCTGATGTCTTGCGTGATCTCTTCGCCTTTGGCCAAGCTGCGGAGCAAGCGGCGCATGATTTTGCCGGAACGTGTCTTGGGCAAGTTCTCGCCAAAGCGAATGTCTTTGGGCTTGGCAATCGGACCAATTTCTTTGGCAATGTGATCGCGCAATTGCTTGGCAATGGCTTTGCCTTCGTCGCCTGTGGGCAATGGGCGCTTGAGCACCACAAAGGCACAGATGGCTTCGCCCGTGGTGTCGTCGGGGCGGCCCACCACAGCGGCCTCGGCCACCAACTCGGTGCAACTGACCAAGGCAGATTCAATCTCCATGGTGCCCATGCGGTGACCCGATACATTCAGGACGTCGTCAATGCGACCCGTGATGGTGAAGTAGCCCGTTTCGGTATCGCGAATGGCACCGTCGCCAGCCAAGTAATACTTGCCCTGAAAGTCGGCTGGGTAGTAGCTCTTGACGAAGCGATCGGGGTCACCCCAGATGGTGCGAATCATGGAGGGCCAGGGGCGCTTGACCACCAAGATACCGCCTTGACCATTGGGCATGTCTTTGCCCGTTTCGTCGACGATGGCGGCTTGAATGCCCGGGAAAGGCAAAGTGCAAGAACCAGGCACCATGGGCGTGACGCCTGGCAAGGGCGTGATCATGTGACCACCGGTTTCGGTTTGCCAGAAGGTGTCGACGATGGGGCAACGACCGCCGCCCACATGCTTGTGATACCACTCCCATGCTGCGGGGTTGATGGGCTCGCCCACAGAACCCAGCAAACGCAAACTGCTGAGGTCGTAGCTCTTGGGATGCACCTCATCTTTGGCTTCAGCCGCTTTGATGAGTGAACGAATGGCCGTAGGTGCTGTGTAAAAAATGGAGACCTTGTGGTCTTGAATCATCTTCCAAAAACGGCCCGCATCGGGGTATGTAGGCACGCCTTCAAACACAATTTCTGTGCCGCCCAAAGCCAAGGGGCCGTAGGTGATGTAAGTGTGGCCCGTGACCCAACCGATGTCGGCCGTACACCAGAACACATCGTCTTGTTTCAAGTCGAAAGTCCATTGGGTGGTGAGCGCGGCGTGCAACAAATAGCCGCCTGTTGAGTGTTGAACGCCCTTTGGCTTACCTGTCGAGCCGGATGTATAGAGCAAGAACAAAGGATGCTCTGCACCCACCCACTCTGGCTCGCAGGTGGTGGCTTGCTTGGCCACCAAGTCGTGCATCCAAGTGTCGCGGCCAGCCGTCATGGCCACATCGGCGCCACTGCGCTTGACCACCAACACGTTTTGGATGCTGTCGCAACCGCCCAAGTTGAGGGCTTCGTCCACGATGGCTTTGAGGGGCAATTGCTTGCCACCGCGAATTTGGTGGTCGGCCGTGATGACGGCTTTGGCGCCAGTGTCTTCAATGCGATCGCGCAATGACTGAGCAGAAAATCCACCAAACACCACGGAGTGTGTGGCGCCAATGCGCGCACAGGCTTGCATGGCGGCCACACCGTCGATGGACATGGAAATGTAGATCACCACGCGGTCGCCTTTTTGAATGCCAATGGACTTGAGGCCGTTGGCAATTTGGCAGGTTTTGGCCAGCAATTCGCTGTAGGTGATGCGGGTGACTTCGCCGCCGTCGGCTTCAAAAATCAAGGCAGTTTTGTTGCCCAGACCTTTTTCAACGTTGCGATCTAGACAGTTGTAGGAGGCGTTCAGGGTGCCATCTTCAAACCATTTGAAGAAGGGTGCTTTGGACTCGTCCAGTACTTTGGTGAAGGGTGTTTTCCAGGAGATGAATTCTTTGGCCAGCCGGCTCCAATAGCCTTCGTAATCTGTTTCAGCTTCTTTGCACAAGGCTTCGTAGGCGGGCATGCCTGAAATGTGAGCATTCTTCACAAAATCGGCGCTGGGCTGGTAAATGCTTGAACTCATTCAATGTCTCCTAGGGGATTCGTTTGCTTTAATCCATCGAATGTCGTGCTTGGCTCTTACAAAGTCCTGACTGACACAAATCTTTCAACTCGGTCACAATTTGGCCATTCTTTCCGCCTGCGCCGAAGATAAAATCTTCTTACATTTCAGCCAAAGACCTCCATGTCCAACCCCACTGACAAACCCGGCCCCGCCCCAGCCAAATCAGGCCACTTGCGTCCCTTGCCCCAACTCATTTTTGCCAGTCGCTGGCTGCAACTGCCCTTGTATTTGGGTTTGATTGCAGCGCAAGCTGTTTATGTTTTTCATTTTTGGGTGGAATTGGTGCATCTGTTGGAAGCCGTTTTTGGCAGCCAAACAGCTTTGCAAGCGCTCATCACTGGGATTGGCTACAAAGTTGATGCGCCCGTGACCCAATTGAATGAAACCATCATCATGCTCGTGGTTTTGGCCTTGATCGACGTGGTCATGATCTCCAACTTGCTCATCATGGTGATCGTGGGAGGCTACGAAACCTTTGTATCCCGCATGAATTTAGAAGGACACCCTGATCAACCAGAATGGTTGGACCATGTGAACGCATCGGTTCTCAAAGTCAAGTTGGGCACCGCCATCATTGGCATCAGCTCAATTCATCTGCTCAAAACCTTCATCAATGCCGCCAACTACACGGAGCAAGTCCTGATGTGGCAAACCATCATTCACATCACCTTTTTGCTCAGTGCATTGGCCATTGCATTCACCGACAAACTCATGTCGCACCACGCTTCTACCTCCACACATTGAAAGTCACTGATGACCACCCTGATCAAACAAGAAGACCTGATTGAATCCGTTGCAGCCGCACTGCAGTACATCAGTTACTACCACCCCGCCGATTTCATCTCTCATTTGGCCAGCGCCTACCACCGCGAGCAAAGCCCCGCAGCCAAAGACGCCATCGCTCAAATTTTGACCAACAGCAAAATGAGCGCCATTGGCCATCGGCCCATGTGCCAAGACACCGGCATCGTCAATGTGTTTTTAAAAGTTGGCATGGACATCAAGTTCGACAACTTCACAGGCGGCCTAGAAGATGCCATTAACGAAGGTGTTCGCCGTGGCTACAACTACGCCGGCAACATGCTGCGCGCCTCGGTGGTCGACGACCCTGAATTTGCGCGTAAAAACACACAAGACAACGCTCCCGCCGTCATCTTTACGCAACTGGTGCCAGGCAACAAACTCGACATCACGGTGGCTGCCAAAGGCGGCGGCAGTGAAAACAAATCAAAGATGGTCATGCTCAATCCCAGCGACAGCGTGATCGATTGGATCTTAAAAACAGTGCCCACCATGGGTGCAGGTTGGTGCCCGCCCGGAATGTTGGGCATTGGCATTGGTGGCACGGCCGAAAAAGCCGTGCTCATGGCCAAAGAGAGCTTGATGGACGACCTGGACATGTACCAATTGCTTGAAAAATCAAGCAAGGGCGAGAAACTCACTCAAGTTGAAAACATGCGTTTGGAAATTTATGAGAAGGTCAATGCCTTGGGCATCGGCGCTCAAGGTTTGGGCGGCCTGACCACCGTGCTCGACATCAAAATCAAGATGTACCCCACCCACGCTGCCAGCAAACCTGTGGCCATGATTCCCAACTGCGCCGCCACTCGCCATGCGCACTTTGTGATGGATGGTTCAGGCCCCGTCTACTTAGACGTGCCATCACTTGATTTGTGGCCCGATGTGAACTGGACCCCTGATACACAGAAGAGCAAACGCGTCAATTTGAATTCACTCACGCCTGCCGAAGTGGCCAGCTGGACGCCCGGACAAACTTTGCTGCTCAATGGCAAGATGCTGACGGGCCGCGATGCCGCACACAAGCGCATCCAAGACATGTTGGCAAAGGGCGAAACCTTGCCCGTCGATTTCAAAAACCGCATCATCTACTACGTTGGCCCAGTCGACCCCATGCCGGGCGAAGCTGTGGGTCCTGCAGGCCCCACTACCGCCACGCGCATGGACAAGTTCACTGAGATGATGCTGGCCCAAACCGGCCTCATTGCCATGGTGGGCAAAGCCGAACGAGGCCCAGTTGCCATTGAAGCCATTCAAAAGCACAAGTCAGCTTATTTGATGGCCGTGGGCGGTGCGGCTTACTTGGTGTCCAAGGCCATCAAGCATGCGCAAGTGGTGGGCTTTGCCGACTTGGGCATGGAAGCCATTTATGAGTTTGATGTGGTGGACATGCCCGTCACGGTGGCCGTAGATTCCGGTGGCACTAGCGCGCACATCACAGGCCCAACCGAATGGCAAAAACGCATTGCCACGGGTGAGTTCAAAGGCATCAAAGTTGCCTCAAACTGATTCATTCTCTCAAGGTGTCATTGGCGTTTTTGACAGCGGCATTGGCGGTCTGAGTGTGTTGCAAGCCTTGCGTGCAGAAATGCCGCAAGAGCGTTTTATGTATTGGGCCGACAGTGGCCATGCACCTTATGGCGAGCGCAGTGACGAATTTGTCATTGAAAGAAGTCACTTCATCACCGAACAATTATTGGCCAAAGGCCAGGTTAAATGTGTGGTGGTGGCCTGCAATACTGCCACGGCCGTGGCCGTTGAAAGCCTGAGGCACAAATATCCTCAGCTGCCCTTTGTGGGGGTTGAGCCCGCCTTGAAGCCTGCGCTTGGCATTACACAAACAGGTCGCGTGGGAGTGATCGGCACCCACGGCACCTTGCAAAGCGCTCGATTTGAAAAACTACTAAAGACCGTGCAAGCCGATGCCGCGCCAAAGTCTTGTGAGTTTGTCATTCAAGCCTGCAAAGGCTTGGCTTTGGCCATTGAACATCAAACCGAAAAAGAGATCAACGACACACAAGAAGTTGAACGACTGTGTGCCCAATATCTGCATGCCATGGGCCCGTTTGGTCAAGCGCCAGGACAGATTGACAGCTTGGTTTTGGGTTGCACCCACTATGTGTTTGTCCAAGAGATTTTGAGCCAATGGGTGGGCCCCCATGTTCACATCATTTCAACCGGTGACGCAGTGGCCAAACAAACCCATCGGCTTGTTGCCAACAAGCTCACCGACGCCACTTTATCAGCCAGCATGTCTGCAGAAGATGCCGTTCAGCTTTGGACCACAGGGTCTCTATCTGCGCTCGCGCATGCGGCAGACAGATGGTTGAAGTTGCCTTCAGTGTGTTGTCATTTGTTTGAGGCTGAGGCCAATACCCCTTGAGCCCCAAGCAGGCCTCAAACCTCCGATTCAGCGTGAAGGCCACAAGGCCTGACCCCCAAGGTCCAAATGCGTGAGGTACAACCTGAGCTCAAACTCCCACTGTGCGTAGTCTGGGGCCATGTGATGACAGAGTTTGTAGAATGCCTTGTCGTGTTCGCGTACTTTCAAATGCGCCAATTCGTGCACCGCAATCATTTGTAAAAAAGCCATGGGCGTGTCTTTGAAAAGCGCCGCCACCTTGATGTCACGCTTGGCTTTGAGTTTGCTGCCTTGAATGCGCGACGTGGTGGTGTGCAAACCCAAGGCATGCTGGATGATCTGCAATTTGCTGTCAAACGTCACCTTGTTGATGGGGTCGGCTTGACGTAAAAATTCGTTCTTTAAATCGATGACGAAGGTGTACAAAGCACCATCGGTTCGAACGCCATGGGCCTCAGGATGCCTGTCCAATAACCATGCCGCAATGCCGGGGCCACTGATCATTTTTTGAACTTGCTGCTGCAAGCTTTCTGGGTAAGCTTGCAGGTATCGAAAGGGTGTGGTCACAAAAAATGCTTGCTTTCAGCAGTTTGATGTTTCAGCAGCCTTGCGTTGACCACGGTCCATGTTCACAGGCCACAGCAACACCCACCCCAACACAAAAAGCAAGGTCGTGGCTGCGATGGCCCAACGTTGGTTACCGCTGGTTGCCCAGGTAATCAGGCCATATCCCAAGGGGCCCACAATGCTGGCCAATCGGGTGGCAAAGGTCCAAAGACCAAAATATTCGGCCACTCTGGCCTTGGGCATGAGCAAGCCGGCCATCGCTCGACCAATGGATTGGCTTGAACCCATGCAAATGCCAGCCAAAGTAGCCGCCCACCAAAACATGTCTTTGGTGGTGGTCAGGGCGGCCATGATGCACGTGAGGCTCCAACCCACCAGCGTGATCGACAAGGCCAGTTTGTGACCCACTTTGTCTTGCATGTAGCCCAAAATGAGTGACCCCACCAAGGCTGCAATGTTGAGAACAAAAATCAACAGCATGGTTTCTTGCGGTTGAAACCCAATCACTTGTTCGGCATAAATGGCGGCCAAGGTAATGGCCACAGCCACCCCGGCTTGGTAGGCCACGGCACAAGCCAAGAGCTGAATGAAGTCGGGGTAGGCCCTGGCTTCATTGAAAGTTTGTTTGAGTTGCTGCCATTGGCTGCTGGCCTTGACCCTGGCCTCTTGCGGCAGGGCATGCTCCTTCATAAGAACGAATGTGACGCAGGCCGACAGTGCATAAATGACGGCCGTGAACATCATGGTGATGGGCACAAATTGACTGGCAGACTGTCCTTGGGCCTGTGCCCAAAGCACGTAGGCCAAACAGAGCCCCAAGGTGAGCATGCCGCCCAAATACCCCCACGCCCAACCCCAAGCACTGACGCGGCCCATGGCTTCGGGTGTGGCCAGCTCGGGCAAAAACGCGGCAGTGAGCGACTCACCATAGGAAAAAAATGCATTGGACAACACGATGCATACCACTGCCAAAACCACCTGCCCCGGCCCCACCCAAGCCAAGGCGGCTGTGGTTAAGACACAGCCTGCTGTGACGGCCATGAGAAGTTTTTTCTTGGCGGCGTGGCGGTCGGCCCACTCACCCAAGGCGGGCATGGTGACCATGACAATGGCATAGGAAAGGCTGAGTGCGCTGGTCCATGCCAAAGTGGCCCACTCGGCTTGTTCCGCCACAGCGCCTACAAAATAGGCTGCAAACACGGCCGTGATGACCACCGTGGTGTAGCCAGAATTGGCAAAGTCGTACATGGCCCAGCCAAAGACTTCACTTTTTTTGACGCCGGGGTTCAACATGTCAATGGCCACCGCCTGTGAACGAGTTTGGGTTGGAGTTAGTGCAAGTGACGCGGTCTGCGGCCGCCGCCATGGCCGCCTTGCGGGCCCGCACTGCCACCCCGAGGTGGTTTGCCCAGCTCTAAAGAGCTGACCAAGCTGTCAAAGCGTTGTGCAAACAATTTGTCGATCTCTAGAACCACACCACTGAGTTCGGCGCCATCGAAGTGACGCTCCATGAGGCCCACCACGTCTTGTACCAACAAATCCCGCTGTGCTTGCATGATGGCAGCAGGGTCGGGACCCACAAACAAGATGATGAAATCGTCGCGGGACTCTGTGCCGCGCGATTCATCGTCGTCGTCAAATTCGGTGTCGTAAAACGTAACCTCAATTTGGGCGCCGCCGCCGGAAATTTCATTGAGGTTCATGCACAGGTCATCGAGGACTTGGCGAAAATCGTCGTTGCCTTTGACGGTCCAGCAAATTTGAAGCTTGTGATCGGCGGCTTCGAAACGGATGCCGGTTTCTTCTTCGTACAAACTTTGTGCACCGTCGGAAAGGGAACGACCGCCTGCATACTTCCAAAGGGGTTTGACGGCTTCTTGAAGGGCTTTGAAATCGACCTCTTCACGCAAAGGCACTTCACCATGAACATGAATTTCAAAAGGCGGGTTGAAGGATGTCATGGCGGTCTACTTAAAGTGATTGGTGCCCCGAGCCGGAATCGAACCGGCACGCCCGTTATTCACGAAAGCGGCGGATTTTAAGTCCGATGTGTCTACCAATTTCACCACCGGGGCTAAAGCTCTATTGTGCCTTCAAGTTGAGCTCTTTGAAAAATTAAAAAGCCCTCGATGGAGGGCTTTGTATGAGCAAAGGCGCAAGCCAGTTGCTCAGGAAGAAGGCGAGCTTAGCCGCCTTTTTTGGCGCGCTTGCCGGGGTTTTTCTTGCTGCGAGTGCCCACGCCACGCTCTAAACTCACACGTTGGCCGCGGCCAGATGTTGGCAATGTGACGCCGGGCAAGGCCTTCAAGGGCGGTGTGTATTTACGATCAGCTTCGGTAACAATCTTATTGCCCATCAGTGGCTCCAGGAAAAAAGTTCAAGGCGGTATTAAGCCACAAATTGAGGGCAGTTTAAAGCGCACTTGAAAATATGGCCGTCGCTCCCAAGGATTGACGGCCATTCAGACAATTATTTGCCGTAAAGATAGTTTGGCAACCAAAGCGTCAGTTCTGGCCAGATGTACATCAACACCAAACACAAAATCACAATGAACATGTAAGGCATCATGCCTGCAAAAATCTGATTGATGGTGACGTGTGGCGGCGACACCCCTTTCAGATAAAAAGCGGACATGGCCACAGGCGGTGACAAAAACGCTGCTTGCAAATTGACAAAGACCATGACTCCCCACAGCATGGGGTCAATTTGGAAATGCGCCAACATTGGCAAAAAGATGGGTACAAAAATCACAATGATTTCAGTCCACTCTAAGGGCCAGCCCAGCACGAAGATGATGGCTTGCGAAAGCAGTAAAAATTGGATGGGCGTGAGGTTCAGGGCCAAAACCCACTCTTCGACCAACCGCTGCCCACCCAAAATGGCAAATACCGCAGAGAACAAGGCGGAGCCTACAAATAACCAACACACCATGGAGGTGGTTTTGGCGGTCAGAAATACGGCTTGTTTGATCTTCTCAAAATCGAGTGTACCTGCGGACCATGCCATCAAGAAGGCCCCTGCAGCCCCTACAGCGGCAGATTCTGTGGCTGTGGTGATGCCAAACAAAATAACGCCCAGAACCACAAAGGTCAGAATACCCAAAGGCATGACAGAACGAACCAACATGTTCAGTATTTCGTACTGCTCGGCATCAAAATGCCAGTAGTAATACGCCAACAAAGCCACACACAAGCCGCAGGCAATCCAAAAGCCCATGTAGAAACCCTCTGGTACTGGCTCGGTTTTGGGTGCATCCGAAGTGTCGCCATCGCCTAAGGCTTGCAAGGGCGCATCCGACTCAACAGCCTTGGCCGAATTGACTTGCGCAACGTCCGATCCAGGTGGCTCTTGAACCCCATTGGAGCTGGGCGGCTCTTGCAGTCCTCCCGCGCCAGGCGGCTCTTTCAAATCACTGGCGCCAGGCGGCTCTTGAACGCCAGAGCGTTCTGAAGCTTGAGCAACAGGGGATGCCTCAAGTGAATTGGCTGAGGCATCAGCTGCTTGAGATGGCGTTGCCTGCATGGCAGTCACCTGGGCTGCAGCGGCATTGTTTTCTTCTTGCGAGTGAATCACCACGTACCACCAAGCCGCCCCTAAGGTGGCCACCGCCAAGACAATGGGTACCATGCTCATGGACGCACACTTAAGAATATAGATCCAAGTCACTCGCACATTGTCAGCCGTGGTTTTCAAAACTTTGGAGGGCAAGACCAAGGCTTGAAACAGGGCCAAGAAAAAATTCTTGGCGTATTGGTCTGAGATTTTTTGAATCTCTGGCGTAATGGCCGCACGGGTTTGCGCCTCAGGCAGCTTGGGCGCTATTTTGGGGTCGATCAGGACCCAAGCAATGATATAGATGAGGTACAAGGCAGCCAAGAAAAAGCCAGGGAACATGGCCGCTGCATAGAGCTTCACCACCGACTGCCCTGCCACCGCGGCATACACAATGATCATGACCGAGGGCGGTATCAGAATACCCAAGGTACCGCCGGCGGTGATGACACCAGCAGCCAATCGGGTGTCGTAACCCGCATTCAGCATGGGGCGCATGGCGATGACACCCATCAAAACCACAACTGCGCCAACCAATCCGCTGGCAATACCCCAGAAGGTACAAATTACCAAGGTGGCCACAGCCAATGAGCCTGGCAGCTTTCTGAAGGCCAGTTGCACGCTGTGGAACATTTTGTCCACCAATGCGCCACGCTCCATCACATACCCCATCAATACGAAGAGCGGTATGGATAAAAGAGTGTCATTGGTCATCGCTCCGAAAGTGCGCTGCACCATCAGGTTGAAAACCTTGTTGTCCAACCAAGGCGCAGCCGGGTCGTAAAAG
>Ga0209829_10000316_pt1 | contig 45315 bp, 34 predicted proteins | sample C_140205_EF_Meta_FD_187311 | JGI IMG/M metagenome (GOLD analysis project Ga0209829, IMG submission 187311) | Freshwater microbial communities from Lake Croche, Canada to study carbon cycling - C_140205_EF_MetaG (SPAdes) (version 2) | ecosystem: Environmental > Aquatic > Freshwater > Lake...
CCGAGTGTGCGCAGCCATTCGCTCGCCGGCACGACAGTGATTAACGCCGAGCTCAATCGCTCGGCCCGCCAGGATGCACTGCGCTTTTATGTTCTCGTGACGGCGATGATCCTGCTCTTCGGCTGGCTCGCGCTGCGCGACCTCCGCGACTTGTCGATCATGACGTCGGTGATCGCCGTCGCTGCGCTCTGCCCGATGGGGGGAATCGCTTTGTGCAGCCTGCCGTTCAACATGGTGACTATTCTGGCGCCACTCATTCTCGTGTCGCTCGCGGTCTGCGACGTCATCCACGTGATCAATACGTTTCACGGTGAGCGGCGCCACATGTCGGCTGACGCGGCAGCGGGTGCGGCGATGGCGCGGCTGTGGACTCCCTGCCTGTGGACTTCGATTGTGACTGTGGCGGGAATGCTCTCGCTGGCGCTTTCCACGGTCGCGCCCATTCGCCAGATGGGCTTTGCGACGACTCTCGGGCTGGTGCTCGCGTGGGGCTGCACGATGACGTTGGTGCCCGCGATGCTGGCTTATTTCTGGAGGGATCGTGGTCGCGCGGACGACTCCGGTTGGAGGCCGGGCGCATACGGCGCCCGCTTGTTGCCGTTTCTGCGTGGCCGTTGGCGCGGGTGCTGGCTCATCGCCGCGGGCCTGCTGGCGCTGCCAATCGTGGGCCTTGACCGTTTGCGCGTGGATACCGACTACACTCGATTCTTCGCTCCCAGCGCGCCCGTCAGCCGAGCCTATCAGCAACTGAAGGACGCCCACCTGGCGCAGAGTGTCGTTGAGATCGTGTTCGAGGCAACGGATGCCGCTACCCTCGACGATGCTCGCTGCCGCGCAGGACTGTGGGAGTTGAAAACCGGGGTGGAGCGCCTGCCGCACGTACGGCATACGTTGTCCGAGGATATTTTGCTGCGCCAGATCGATCAGGATCTCAATGGATTCTCGGCCGCACCGCGCTGGCTCACCTACCCGGCGGCAGCCGTGCAACAACTGCGGACCGCAGCCCGAGGCATCGGACGCTCAGACCTGGATGACTATTCCACGCCGGATGGCACGCGCCGGCGAATTTTGGTTTTGACCGACTACATGAGTTCGCAGCAGTTGCAGGAATTGCGGGAAGCGGTCGACCGGTTCGCCGGTCAATTGCTGCCAGCCGAGGTTCGTGCAACGGTGGAGGGCACGACGGTATTGTGGGCCAACATGGACGCGGAGATCGGTCGGACTCAGATCACCTCAATCCTCGTGCTCGCCGGAGTATTTCTGATTTTGTTACCTTTGCTCTTCCGCTCCGTGCGACTTGGCCTGCTGGGCATCGTGATAAACGGCCTGCCACTGGCGATGACCTTCGGCCTCATGGGCTTGCTGGACATCCGGCTGAACATTGCGACGGCACTGATCGGCGGTGTTTCGATTGGTTCGACCGTCGACTCCACGCTTTTTTTCATCAACCGATTTCAAACCGAGCGAGCCGCCGGGCGCTCGTGGCATGAGGCGATCGAGGCGGCGGTGCTCGGAGTTGGCGACGGAATCTTGATCACCACGGCAATCCTGGCGGGTGGTTTTCTTTGCATGACGGTTTCCAGTTTCATGCCCACAGCGCATTTTGGAATCTTCACGTGCTTTACGGTGCTCACCGGAGCGTTCCTCGATCTGGTCATCGATCCGATTTTGTTGGGCTTGCTGGCTCCGCGCCGCGCCGAGGAGCGCGTGGGGGCAACTACTGTTTCGGGCAACGCTGCGGGCTAGTAGGGCAGACCGCCTAACTGAGGATACGGACCTGCCTACGGCGCCGTGGACTCAATAGAACACGGTGCGGTCGAGGCTGCGTTATTGAATCGCTTCAAGGAGGCGTGGGGCCTCGATGCGGTCGGCGGCGGCGAGATCGGCGATGGTGCGGGCGACTTTGAGAATGCGATCGTAGGCGCGCGCGGATAGGCTCAGTTGCTCCATCGCCTGTTGCCGTAAATCGCCGAGGGTGGAGTAGATCACGCAATGCCTGCGGATGTGCGCGTTGGTCATGCGCGCGCTGGCGGTGACTTTCGTGCCGGAAAAATGCTGCTGCTGCCGTAACCGTGCAGCCTGGGCGCGGTCGCGTAGCGGGGCGGAAGGCTCGCCAAGTGTTTCGTTGCGCAACTCGGCGATCGAGAGGGTCGGGGCTTCGATGTGAATGTCGATGCGGTCGAGTAATGGTCCGCTGATACGCGCGCGATAGCGCTGAAAGTTACCCGGCGAACAGCGACCTTCGTGGCGTGTATCCTATAGATACCCACACTTACAGGGGTGTTTTTCCAAGCAGTCAGATTAACATAAAATCCAGTAAACCTAAGATATCCGGATATCCGGAGTTTCCCAAGACGCTTGGAGAGCACATTCGGAGGCGTCGGATGGACCACGGACTGTTCCAGCGGGACGTACCAAAGGAGGTAGGACCTGACACGATGAGCGTGTAGAATTGGGAGACCGGCGGGCGGGAACCGGAGATAAAGCACCTACCGGCCATCATCGCCTTTTTGGGTTACGATCCCCGTCCGATGCCGGAGAATCAGGGTATCGGGGCAAAACTAGTGGCTCATCGTTTGGGGTTTGGTTGGTCGCAAAAGCGACTTGCCGTCGAATGCGCAGTCGACCCGACAACGCTCGGTCGCTGGGAGAGGGGAGTGAAGATGCCGGGGGGCCTATGTCCAAAGAGTTAATCGATTTTTTGGGCGAACCTCAGGATTTACGGCCGACGCCCAGGGTTAAGACGTTCAAATCATCGAAATTTCCTGTTTCTAAATTACCCCTTGTTTTGGATGCCCACCCTGCCTCGTATCCCTCTGGGCGACCGCGCTGTCTCAATATGGGTGCCTATTGGAACGTGTTAAAGTGGCGCACGACGACGCGATGGCATCGTTATGCCGATGTGGCAGGTAGTTTTCCAGGCCGCGCCTACCGCGCGCGTTTGGAGTAACGATCAGCCGGTTGACGCATGGGCCCCAAAAAAAAATCCCATTCTGCGCCGGTGGCAGGGCGTACCTCATCCGCGATTAAAACCGCCCGGCGACCCCAAACGTGATCGCCGTGCCGCTGTTGCGGTCGAGTGCCATCTGGTCGGGGATGCCGCGGTACTGCACCTGGTGGGCGTTGGTCAGGTTTGCCACGTCACAGGTCAGGGAGAGATTTGGCCAGAGTTCGAACCCGAGGCTCGAGTTCACGATGGTCCGGCTTCGCACGTAGAGGCTGCGGGCGGCACTCGCCGCACTGTAGGTAGTGACGTAGTCGCCGGTGTAATTGACCCGCACGCGGGCGCTCAGGCGCCGGTGGCGCCACGACACAATCACGTTCCCGGTGCGGGGAATGAAGCCGGCGACCTCGCCGGTCCGCCGGATCGCGCTGCCTCCGAAGTCGCCGTGCGTATCCAAAATCGTGACATTTGTCACCAGACCCAGCCCCCGCAGGAACCCGGGGAGAAACGTGAACTGCTGCTGATACGAAAACTCCCAGCCCTGGACGTACGCCGTGCCGCCATTGGCGCTGCTGAGCAGCGTGAAGCCCTGGTATTCGCCGCCGAAGCCGTTGTTCGGATCGCGCGCCACCGAGCCGGTCTGGATTCCCGTGACGATAAAGTCCTTGATCGTCTTATGGAACCAACCCACGGACAGGTTGCCCACCGGCTCGAAGTAATAGTCGAGCGTGGCGTCCCAGTTCGACGCCGTCTGCGGCAGCAGGCCCGGGTTGTTGATCGTCAGCGTCTGGTTGTTCTCGTTCGCGGTCTCGTTGGGGATGAAATTATTCATCCCTGGCCGCCCAAAGCTCGTGGACCAGCTGAGGCGCGCCTTGACGTTCGCGCCCAAGTTCTGCGTCAGGTGCACGCTGGGAAAGGACTTGGTGTAGCTGCTGCCGGTCACGTGCCGGTTGTTCGCGTAGTCGCGCGCGGCCGCCCCGACGGGATCCGAGGTCTGTTCGGCCGTCGTGCTGGGCACCCGCACCCTCACCCAGCCCCAGCCTTCCGTCTCGGTCTTCTCCGTCCTGACCCCGGCGATGTAATTGGTGCGCCCGAAAAAGCCGCCCTGCCCCAGACGCCCCTCGCTCATCACGTACCCCGCCGTAATCGTCTCCCCGACGCCATCCGTGCCAGTGTACTTGCCCTGTTCCGAAAAATACAGATCCTCCCTCCACAGCTCTGGCGAAACCAGCTTTCGCTCGCGGACGAACATCGACGGTTCCCACTGCGGAACAGGCCGGTTCATCCGCGTGGCGTCCCAGAAGCGCACCGACGGATCGTTGGGCAGGGCGGCGGTACCGAGGTAGCTCCACCGACGATTCCGGGTGATCTCGTCGATCCCGTTCTTACGCCACATCCCGCCCGCTTTCACCTGGGTCGGCCAGGCCACCGGCAACGGGTAGCGGGCGTTAAGTCGTACGTCCCTCACTGTTTCGTCGACGTCATTGTCGCGCGTCGTCAGCCCGTTCGCGATCGGCCGGTAGTTTGCGGGGTTAGAGAGGTCGAGCCCCTCGGTCTGAAGGAACTGCGGATAAAGATCAGACGCGGTGCGGTCGAGCACCCAACCGACGTTCGCAAGGCGACTCTGCAGCCCGGCGCCGGACTTGCCATTGCCCGTGTTGCGCTCCTGCCAGCTGTAGCCTACCCGGTAGTCGAGATGGAGGTGGTTGAGATGGTGTTCGCCGCCGAAGGCCAGCTCGCCGGTCCGATCGAATACGCTGAACACGCGGGAATCCTGGTTGATCTGCGAGCCCGCCGCGGCGCGCACCCGCGTGATGCGATTCGTGTAGCCGGGCAGGATGCCGGCGGTGCCCGTCGTGCCCACTGCCTGCGTGGTCGAGGCGGTGGTGATGAAGTTGCGCACCGTCGGCTCGCGGGAATCGACGTAGCTGGCGTTGAGGCGGAACTTCGTGGCGGGCGAAAGCCGGTAGTCCGCAATCGCCTTCAGGCTGGCCTGGTGGCGGTTGTTGTACTTTTCCGCTGTCTGGTAGCTCCAGACATAGGCCGGCGTGGCGAGCGTGTTCTCGAAATCGCGATTGGTCGCGTAGAGACCGTTGGCGTTTTCGCTGTAGAATCCCTGTACCGAGACACCGAGGTTGCGGCTGTCTCCGCCGACCCCGAAGACTTCTTGGTACCCCACGTTGATCAGCGGATGCAGCCGATGCTGCTCGCGAAACCAGACCTGTTCGGTGAACGGCGCGGCCCAGCGGGCCGAAGCTGTGTAGTTGATCCGGCGCTTGTCCCGCATGCTAAGCGGCGAACGGCTTTTTAGGTCGATGCTGCCCCCAAGTGAGTCTGCCCCCTTGTCGGGCGTCTGACCCTTCGTCAACTCGAGTTGGTCAAACATCGCGCCTGAATAGCGCTCGGGCGCAAAGGAACGGTTCAACCCTCCGCCCGCAATCATCCCGCCGTCCACCGTCACGCGGTTCAGCGCGGCCGACATGCCCCGCACCATGATGCCGCTGATCGGGCCGTCATCTGCCACCGTGACGGAGATGCCCGGCAACAGCGCGGCGACCTCACCGGCGCTCATGTTCGGGAGATCGCCGTAGGAATCCATCGATACCACATTCTTCACGTTGCTCGCATTCCGCTGCGTGGTGATCGCCGCGGCCCCGCCCTCACGCTGGCCGCTCACCGTGAACGCCCCGAGCTTGTACACGCTGCTCGTGAGATCGTAGTTTCGGCGCAGGGTCACGCCCGGTGACACGGCGAGGCGTTCGCGCGCCGCGTCGAGCCCGGCATACGTCACGACGACCTCGTGTTCGCCCGGTGGTACGCCGTGGAACAGGTAACTCCCGGTGTCGCCGGTGAGGTCGGTGAGCCCCAGACCCGGCAACTGCACGGTGGCGCCACGCAACAGATCGCCGGTGGCGGCGTTGCTGACCCAGCCAGTCAGCGTCGCCGTGCCGGATGCCGCCGGGTCGGCCGCGCGAAGGCGTTTGCCCGGCAGGCCCATGAGCACAAGCCCGAGGATAAGCATGGCATAGGGATGGTGGTTCATTGGGGGTGCGCCGGGCCGGCGGTTAGGCACGAGAAACGTTCGCGGAGAAGGGTGCGCAAACGGCGCCGGGGTTTGGGTACCAGAATGAATCGACCGCCCCTCGCAAACCAATTCGGACGCGAATCACCTCCGGCATCCCGAGTTAATCCTCCCCGCAAGCCATCGCCGCCCGCAGGCTTGGTCGAGCGTGCGCACCATCGAGCGTGCGCACACAGGCTCACCCTCCTGGCACTCGGTCGCACGTTCCGATCGGATACGCGCAAGGATCGCAGGGGAAATCCAAACGCGCCGAGGTTGACACGGGGTGGTTGGGCGCAGACCGATCCAACGGGGTCACGTCGCGACTCTCGACACCGCGCGCCGGACGACGTCACCTCCACCCGGTCCCTAGCCGCGGCGCAAATCAACTGACGCCCGCCACCCGCCACCGACGCTCTGCCCCTTCAGCCCTCGTGCAGCGTCTGTTTGCAAACGAAAATGCGGCGTTCACAAAACCAACTTCGCGGCCACACACGGTCCAGTCTCGGGCGCCCCGCGCCCCTTGCGGCAACTACTTCTTTAAGCGACGCTTCACGACCTTCTGCTTGTGCCACACGCGGGCGGCCGACTTGACCAGCCGCCACCCTTTTTTCTCCGCCTTGGCGGTCAGCACACCGCCCAAGCGGTGCCCTGCCACGCGGATGGCGGTTGCTAATTTTACGTTCTTGGCGAGATACGACTTTTTCTTTTTGCGGATGATGGCATCGGCGATTTCTTTATTGGTCATAGGAAATAGGAACTGCAGGGTACAAAAAGACGTGCCGAATGTCCACTGTTTCAGACCCTGTGCGTTTCTGGCACAAGCCGTCTCACGGAAGATCTGCTCAACGATTTACGAGGGAGGGAACGTTGTGCAAATCGTTACTCGTCGTTTTGGCCCGAATACGGTGCTTTGGGCAACACGCCGTTTGGACGCAGAAGAAGTCCGATTTAAACCGCCTGCCTGCGCTGCCGGCGATACGCAGAGAAACCGGCATTTTCCGCCGATCATTGGTCACGGTTTTTCACCAGAATCGGTCGTCTTGGAAAAGAGCGAAATCAGTGCTCTCGCTGGATGAGCCCGGGTGGCAATCGTCAAGTCAACACCGCGACAATTTTTCGACGAGTCAAAAGGCGATCTAGCATTGCGAACGCCGTACCCAGCGCCCACAGCATGCAGAGAAGCAAGAGGCCGAAAAGACAATGCGCGTAACCTGGATGACTGGTCAAACGGCTCTCGTTTCCGCCCGTCACGAAATGATCAACCCACATTAGCGTTAGATTTCCGGCCGCAAAGAATCCGAAGAAGGGCAGTGCTCCCATCACCGTGCGAAAGGGTCGCGTTACCAGCCATGGGAATGCCACGAGCCAGAAGGCGAGGAGGTGTTTCAGTGCGATCACCGCCACGAGCACCGAGGAATAATCGTTTTTCCCCAGCAAGCGTTGGCCTTCGACCACCGTGATGTGCGCGAACGTGATTTCTTCCCCGGCGATCCCGTAGACCCAGAATCCTATGGTCACGATAAACAGACCTTGGAACAGGGAATGGCGCTCAGCGAAATCCCACAATAGCCCCCACACCGTAAGCACGGCCAGAGCCAAGGAACTCCACTGAAAGGCATTTTCAGCCATGGTCCGATAAAGGGCGAGCGCCGCCAGACCCCAACATATCGCACGGGTCCGCGGGTCCGACACCCAGGTCGTGGCCAAGACGAGAGACACGACGCCGGCGAGCCACGCCCATAGGTTATAGCCCGGTGCGACTCCGGGCACGCCCATCGCGAAGCCGATGGCGCACATGGGCACTGCCAATGCGGTGACTAACCGCCAGTCGCGCCACCTACCGTGCGCAAGGCTAAAGACGTAAACAACGACGCACAGCGCCGGAATTATCAGGAACTGCAGCCAATCCCACGGAAGCCGCGAAATCGATGGAGGCGGGCGATTCGGCAGCCACAAACGGAGGGTTGAATCTTTTTGTAGAAGCGTATCAATCGCGATCGCCACGCAAAGCAACAGCGCGACGATGCCGATCGCCGCGCAGGCATCGATCCGCCGGTTCCGGAAGACATGGCGGATCAGTAAAATCAAGAACGCGGCCCAAGTCCAAAGCCGGATGTCCATAAAGGGTCCCCATCCCGAGCCGGCGATGCAGAGAGCGAGCAGGAGCCATGACTCACGATCTATTCCGCTTGCGATGCGGTAGCTCGATTGGACGCTCAACAACAGGAGCAAGGCGGCTGCGCCAAGCGCGCAGCCGGAGGCGGTCGGCCACAGCCACGGCCACTGCAGCGGCGTCGCCAAACTGCAGGCGAAGACCACCGCCAGCGCGACAGACAGCTTCTTCCTCCAAGGCCTCGCCTGCGGCCACACCAAGTTGAACAATACCGCAGACACGATGCATCCAAAACCTGCGATGAATCGTCCCAACCATCGCTCAGACGACGATTCCTGGAGAATGGCCTCAACCTTCCGAATGCCGTCTATGCCCAGCCGCGTTGCTGCTGAGTTTTTGCCGGCAGCGACCAGCGCCTCCATGCGCCGAACGTCCGGGTAGGGATCGCCGCCCATCCACGGCCAGACGGCGTTGGTGCTTGTCCAACGTTCCCTGCGCTGTCGGAAAAGGTCCAGAACCGCTCCGGTTTTTTGGGCTTCGTTTAGCTCGATCGCGTCCAAGAGCGGCCAGCGGTCGGCGAGCGCCGGTGGCGGGATCCCCAACAAAACCGCAAGTGTGGGGGCTGCGCAGCCGAGCCAAAGGTGCCCGAGGGAGCCGGGACGAATGCCGTCTCCCCACAGCATGAAGGGCACATTTGAAACAGCCGGTTCGCTGCTGCCGTGAGATCCGTCATCTTCCTGACCATGGTCTGCAAGCAGGAGAAGCGTGGTGGGCGCTTGGGCCAGTAAACGATCCGAAATCTCCTGAATCTTGCGGTCAACCCAAAGCAGATGGGTCCGATACTCTTCGCTGAGGGTGCCGAACTTGTGCCCGATGGGATCGGATTCGAACAGATGGAGGACCAGCAGATCCCAATCTTTCCGGCGACCACTCAACTCTTCGACAGCGGTGCGCAATACCTCGACGTCGTAATCGCCGTCAGGCTCCGAGCCGTCACGTGCGATGCTAGGCCGGGCGAGCACATGGGAGGGGAGGTAGGGGACGATACGCAGGTCAGTGCCGTGGCCATCGAACAGTGACGGCCAGCTAAATTGCCCCACGACGATGGTTTTCAGTCCCGCCGCCGTGGCTCGGGCCAGCACCGAATCTTCCTCGTGGCTTGCGCGAACCCCGCCAGGGAACTCAGGTTGAGGGCGACTGGGGTGGCCGCTGAGAATGGTGCGCAGCCCTGACGGTGTGATCGTGGGAAAGGGAGCCATGGCCACGCCAAATGCGCTCGTCGAGATACGCGCCTGGAGAAGCGGCATCGCGCCGTCCGCCAAGGCGCGCCGAGTCCCAAGACCATCCACGATGAACAGCACGACGCGATGATGGTCGCGCGCCGGGGCTGAACTAACCGACCGCGGGACGCCCACCGGTCGCTCCACGGCCGTGACCAGCAAGGGGATCGTGGCGAAAGAGAGCATCACAAGCATGGCCAAAATCCATTCCAGGCCGCCCGTGCCGCCATCGTCGCGCGGAGAGCCCTTCGATCGCGGATTAATCATCTCACCAAAGACAGTCCAGGCAGTTGCCTCGGGCAAACGAAATTGCCCGACCAGACGAATCAGTTGAGATTCGTCGAAAGCAAAACGGAATCGTCCTTGAGGTCGCGAGCGAAGGGCTTAATCGCCACCGTGGGGCCAGCGCGTTACGTCTCGCGGATGCGCTACGCAAAACGGCACGTTTCAACATCGAACCAATCCGGCACGGGCAATTTGCACGACGTCCTTTTTAATGAGTTAGGCGACCACCGTTTTCGCGCAAATCGTTGAGGGAGGTCCGGCACCGAATACGGTCGTCCTGGCAAAACCGCGTCCTGCGCGCCACGGGTTAAATTTCGGATACCATGAACGCGATGCACACCGCATCGCCATATGAATACCACAAAAAATCCACCCATCGTTTACCTCCGGGTCTCGACCGCTGAGCAGGAGACCGATTCGCAGGAGCACCAAGTGCTGGAATACTGCAAAGTGCGCGGCGGGCAACCGCCGCTGATACTTCGGGATGCTGGCTCCGGCGCATCGTCAAGTCGGCCCGGGCTTGAGCAAATGCTGGCACACGTAAGGGGCGGCGGCGTCCATCAGGTCGTAACCTGCAAGCTTGATCGCCTGGGTCACAGTTTGACTCATCGCGCGATCATCGTCGGTGAACTGCAGATGCGAAACGTCGCGTTGATTTGTACGAGCCAAGGCATCGATACCTCCAAGCAGAATGAAGTGTGCCCATGCCAGGGTCGGACCTGCGGATGCGATGTATCGAGCAACGACTCGTCCGTGTGGCGGAACACTCCTGCGGGCATCCCGAGCGGACTCGCGTCCTGTTTTTTTTCGCCAGAATTGCCTTTGTCGGGGCGTTCGTCGCTGTTGCAAGCACTGCATTTTTAAGTCCCTTCTTGAATTATTCATGCCCCACATGCCCCGTCTAATCAGGTGGATTGTTAGCCTCGGCCTATTTTTTATCGCAGTGATGACGCTGTTGCGCGTCGGCACCTATTTTGCGTTTGTGCAGGAACGGCTTCCACTGGCTCAGGCACGTTCAGGCTTCTGGTTGGGATTGCGCTTTGACGGGAGGGTCGTCGCCAGCGCGTTGCTTCCGCTATTAGTGCTCGGTGGCGTCCGGTGGATCAATCCGTTCACGAGCACATTTGGTCGACGATTCTGGCTGATCCTCCTCGGTGCTTTCAGCACCGCACTCCTTGTTTTCTACATCGCCGATTTCCTCCACTACCAGTATCTGAACCAACGGTTGAACGCCTCGGTGCTCGGTTTGCTAGCCGATACGCGGATCGCCACAGGGATGGTCTGGCAAACTTATCCGGTGATGCGTATCGCGCTGGGGCTCCTCGTGGTGCTGGCTGGGTTCCTCGCCGTCTTCATGGCGCTGCACCGGCGCGCGGCCACCGGCACGGTCGCGTTGCGCAAGCCCGCGCGGATCGGCTGGTTTGTCGTGACGCTGTTCGCCTGCCTGCTGGGTATCTTTGGTCGGGCGGGACAGTATCCCTTGCGCTGGAGCGATGCCTTTAATCTCCGCAACGCCGCACTCGCCAACCTCGCGTTGAATCCCGTGCAGTCGTTTCTCAGCTCGCTCGATTTTCGCACCTCCGGCTTCGAGGCGGCGGCGGTGAAGGCGCACTATCCGTCCATGAGCGCGTATCTGGGGGTGACGGCACCGGACGTGGAGCGTCTGGCCTTTGAGCGCCGGACGCCGGCCCGGAGCGGCGTCCCGACGATTCGGCCGAACGTCGTGCTCGTGATCTGCGAATCGTTCAGTGCCTACAAAAGTTCGATGTGGGGCAACCCCCTCGATACCACGCCGTTTTTCGCCGGGCTCTGCCAACAGGGGCTGTTCTTCGACAACTGCTACACGCCGCACTACGGGACCGCACGGGGCGTGTGGGCGACGATCACCGGCATCCCGGATGTCGAGGCCGTGGAGACCGCGAGCCGCAATCCCGCACTGGTCGACCAGCATACGATCATCAACGATTTCACCGGCTACGAAAAACTCTACTTCATCGGCGGCAGCTCCAGCTGGGCCAACATCCGCGGTCTGCTCACCAACAACATCACGGGCCTCAAACTTTACGAAGAGGATAGCTATACCTCGCCCCGCGCCGATGTGTGGGGCATCAGCGACAAGAATCTGTTCAAGGAGGCGAACGCGGTGCTGGCGCGACAAACGGCGCCATTTTTTGCCGTCATCCAAACCGCCGACAACCACCGGCCCTACACGATCCCGGAGGAGGATTTGAAGGAGTTCACGAAGTTGGACGTGTCCGCCGAGAAACTGAAACAGTGCGGCTTCGACTCGCTCGAGGAAATGAACGCGTTTCGCTACACCGACTATTGCTTCAAAAAATTCTTCGAGGCGGCCCGTCAGTCGCCCTATTTTGAAAACACGATTTTTGTCTTCGTCGGCGACCACGGCATTGACGGGAACGCGGGCACGATGTTTCCGCCGGCGTGGACCGAGCAGGAGCTGACGTCGTATCACGTGCCACTGCTGTATTACGGCCCGAAATTCGTGCCGCCGCAGCGGGTGCATGCCGTTGCCTCGATGGTGGACATTTTGCCGACGCTCGCCGGCGTGGTGAACATCCCCTATCGCAATCACGCCATGGGCCGCGATCTCCTCCGGCAGCAGCAAATCGACGGCGGCGCCTCGAACGTGGCCTTCATCATCGACCGCCACGACAAGTGGGTCGGCGTCGTGAAGCAGCAGCATTTCGCGCGGCATCGGCTCGACGGGACGAAACCGGAACTGGTGTGGGCGGATTTCGGCGCGCCGCCACGGACCCCGCCGAGCGTTCCCCGCGAAGATTATCACACGTTGACCAACGCATTCTACGAGACGTCCCGCTATCTGCTGTTGAACAACCCGAAGCCCGTGGCGGAAAAATAGGCCGCAACGAACCCGTGCTCTCCGCTCAGACTCGTGCCGCGGGCGGGGCGCGTCGGCCTGCCCGTCCCAGCCGACCAAAGCCGCTACGCGTGACGGCGCCGAGCGCGTAGAACGAGACCAGCGGATCGAGGAGGTAGTCCCACAGGTTGGTGGATTCATACCAGTCCAACGTCCACGCCAAGGTCGCGAGCGCCAGGGAGCCGGCGATTTCCGGGCGCCGGAATTGCCAAGCCGCGAGCGCCACCGCCAACAGTCCGCCCACGAACCACGGCGAACCATAACCCAAGCGGTAAGGATCGAAGCGTCCGACGCCAAGGGCCATCGGATAGAGCGCCAACGCGGCGACCGCGATCAGGGTCAATCCCCACAGCTGCGGCGGCTCATCTGCCTTCGGCCGGCCGGCAATACTCCGGAGAATCGCGCCGCCGCACAGGACCAGCGTCGTGATGCTCAAATCGCCGGTCACGCCGCGCACATAGGCCGCCCAAGGCAGCGGTCCGAACGGCACGAGCACGATGGCTGCCACGGTGGCGAGCAGCAGGGCCCGCCGGAATGGCGGCAGACGTCGCACGGCGGGGATCGCGAGCGGGAGCGCCGCGAGGGCGAGGGCGAGTCCCGCGAGTCCCGTGAGGTCGGTGGAGACGGGCGATGTCATTTCATTTCGGCGAGGCGCTGGTCCAACCAGGCTTGGCTGAACTGCACATGTTTGATGAAGGCCTCGTTCCAAGTGTAAACGAGGTGAAAACCTCCTTCGCGCGTCCGGAGCAGACTCGGATACGAAAACTCGAAAGAATAGCCGTTCGCCGAGCGCATTTGGCGCTTCACCGATTCGGCGTAGCCGTCCGCCGCGGTCGCCCCTTGGTCCGTCTCCCGGGCCAGCCGCTCGATGGCAGCGCTGTAGGGGGCATCCTTCAAGTCCGGCGACTTTACGAACGACTGGTCCTCCACGGTGCAGACCGTTTTCCACGTCGAACCGCTGTCAGCCGACACGACGAGCGTCAGGGCATTGCGGTTCTCCTCACTGTTGTTGAGTGCGACGAGCATCCGACCGTCGGCCAACACGAGGCCGGTGAGAGCGGCATTTGAATTCGAAAGCGTGGTCTTGGTCACGGGCGACCACGTGCGACCGCCGTCGGCGGTCGCCGTGCCGAGAACACGGTTCGGACGCATCTTGCCCGCATAGCGCATGAGGACGAGAGCGTGTTGCGCGTCCTCGACCAGCACGACCGGTTGCAGGCCCGCGCGGCCGGAACTCAGCCGCACTTTGTCGAGCACTGCGGCGGAGCCGTCGAGGCGGAGGAGTTCACCAAATTTTCCAAGAAATTCATGATGGACCGGCACGCCTAGGGTCCCATCCGCCAACGTGAACGGCGGACTCTTGACGAGCGTGCTCTGGTTGAAAAACGGCGAGGTGATGATCCGCCGCGCCTGACTCCAAGTCTCGCCATCGTCCCGCGATGTGATGGCCGTGATGGAGCTGCCAGCCCAGCCTCCGACCGAGACCGTGACATAGAGCAACCAGAGCGATCCATCGGCCGCCCGGGCCGCCACGGGGTTTCCTACTTTCTTCACGTAGCGAAACAGATCGCGCTGGCTGGTCTCCCGACTCGCCACCATGCGCTCCGGGCTCCACCGCCCGGCGCGGGGATCGAACACCGCAGTCTGAATCGTCACATCCTGCGTGCCTTCGTCGGTGCCCGCATACCAAAAAACCCGGACACGGCTGTCACCCAGTTCCACGAGGGAGGCCGCATGGGTATGGACGAGTTTGCGGTGGGAAACGAAGGCGCTGCGCAACCCGATATCGGCGTGATCAACCGATCCAATGGATGCGGCAGCAACGGAGGGTTGGCTGGTGGAGAGCCCGGGCGTCTGATAAGCAGCGGCAGGAGTGCGGCGGGCGATCTTGCGGAAGCCGGCACCGAAAGCCGCCAGCACGGCGCCCAGCACCACGTATTGGCCAAGCTTGCGTCCGCAGGAATTATTTGGCCGAGCCATCAAAAGCCTCCTGCTCCGGTTGCTTCGCGTGGGCCAGTCCCGCCGCCGGATCGGCGCCTGCAATGCTGCGACACTTGGCGGATGGGGGCAGGAATTCCAAGTGCACGTGTTGGGGAATAACGTTGTTTCTCGTCGGCCGAGGGTGGGACGCGAGCCAAAAGTCTTTCAGACGGCCCGTGAGATTTCCGGCGATGGGCAGGAAAACCGGGTGAAGAGGAACGTCGTCCCGGCATCCGGAGTGGCTTCCGCCCAGATGCGGCCGCCGTGGCGCTCGATGATCCGGTGCACGATGGCGGGACCGACGCCGGTGCCCTCAAATTTGTGCGCATGATGGAGCCGTTGAAGAACGCCGAAGAGTTTTTCGGCGTCGCGCATGTCGAAGCCGACGCCGTTGGCGCACACGAAATACACCCGTCCAATAGTCGCCACCCGGAATACTGGCGAGAGCGCATCCCGAACTGAAGGGAAGCGTGCAGGCTGTCGGCGCTGCTCCGAACCGCACTTGCGTCCGCTCGATGCGGTCGGAGAGGCTGACTGAGATAATCCAGTCCTGTTTCAGATCCCATACCATTTTGAAACGACTCGGTCCGGGAAAGAACGGATCAATGAGTTAGGGTGGCGAACTTTTCGCGCAAATCATTGAGCGTAGCATTGTGCCGAATACGGTCCTATTGGAAACGCGTCAAATCGACGCTCCCCACCAACCCCTCCCGGATCCGATCCTCCCAAAATTCAGTTTCTTAGGAGTCATTAGGAGAAGGAAACAAAGGAGCGGAGCGCTGAAAGGTCCTCTCTCGAAAAAGTCCTGCACGGAACGAATGCGTTCGCATGCCCATCAGCTTCGTTGCGTTCGTTTCCTTCTGAAATGCAATCATCGGCTTTCGGGTGGCAATGGGTTTGGTCTTACTGCTTCTCGGCGTTTTTCTTTTTCTTGTTTGCGGCCTTCTCCCCACCACCACCGCGATTCGGCGTCCACTTGGGATCAATGTTGTCGGCGTTCCAAGCGTCCCATGCGGCGGCGAGTTGCTTCACTTTCTCGGGCGAGGTCGCGGCGAGATTGTTCTTCTCGCCGATGTCCGCCTTCAGGTTGTAAAGCTCCGCGCCCGCCATGCTGGCCTTCTCGTTGCGCTCGACGACGATGCCCGCCATGCCTGCGCCCTTGACGAGTTTCCAATCGCCCATGCGGATCGCGGTTTGTTGGCCGAAACGCCAGTAGAGCGCGTCGTGCGGCGCGCCGGATTTTTCGCCGGTTACGTAGGGGAGCAGATTCACGCCGTCGAGTTTCCACTCCGGCTTCGCCATCACACCCGCGGCGGCGAGCGCGGTGGGATGGATGTCGAGCTGGATGATGGGCCGGTCGTCCACCTGACCGGCGGGGATGCGGCCCTTCCACTGCATCATCCACGGCACGCGGATGCCGCCGTCCCACGTCTGCGCCTTGAAGCCGCGGAGCGAGCCGTTACCGCTCGTGGTCGAGGGCGTGGGGCCGCCGTTGTCGCTGAAGAAAAAGATGAGCGTGTTCTCCTCCAGCTTGTGCTCGCGGACTTTGGCGAGAACTTTCCCGACGGCGTCGTCCATCGCGGAGAGCATCGCACAAAAGGTTTTACGCCGCTTGTCCTCCACGCTCGTGAAGCGGCCGAGATATTTCTCGGTGGACTCGAGCGGCGCGTGGACGGCGTTGAAGGGCAGGTAGCAGAACCACGGTTCGGCGTGATGTTTCTCGATGAAGTCCACCGCGTGCTGACCGAACGCCTCGGTGGTGTAGCCGATGTTGTCCACCGGCGTGGTGCCGGCGAGAATCGGATTGTTCGGGTCGGCGGCGGCGTCGAGGTAGTCATGCGCGCCGCCGAGAAAGCCGAAGTATTCGTCGAACCCGCGCTTGAGCGGATGAAACGCCGGCTTGTAGCCGAGGTGCGATTTGCCGAACCAGCCCGTCGCGTAGCCCGCCGCCTTCAAGCGGTCGCCGATGGTGGTCTCGTTGAGCGAGAGTCCGAAATTTTCCACCGCGGCCTCGGCGGGGCCGGGATTGAACTCGTGCCCGTAGCGCTGCTGATAGCGCCCGGTCATGAAACCCGCGCGCGTCGGCGAGCAATACGGCCCACTCACGTAGCCGCTGGTGAAGCGCACGCCATTCTTCCCGATGGAATCAATGTTCGGAGTGGGCACCTGCTGCGTGAATCCCTGACAACTCAACTCGCCCCAACCCAGATCGTCGCCGAGGATGACGAGAATGTTGGGCTTGCCGGCGGCCACGGAAACGGTCGCGGTGAATAGTGACGCGACAAGCGCGAGGACGGGGAGAAGGTAACGGATGGGGTGCTTCATGGCTTTTGCGATGACTCTGCAGACGCAGGAAGTCACGCCCGCGTTACACGTTGCTGCGCGCGCGCTCCGAACACGAACGCGCTCAAAACCCCTCCCGGATCCGATCTCCCTGATAATCCGGCTTCCGTTCAGCACGCCGAGTGCCTGGTTCCCGAGCAGGAGGACCCATGTCGCGCCCGATTTCCTCCTGTTCCAATATTCAAGGATATTGGGACATGTCAGGCCTACGACTAGCGGGTGGACGTAGAACAATGCACCCGAACATATCGACTGCTGGGGCGTGGTAGCGCCTACTGCACGTCTTCTATTTTCTCAATAAAACACCGTGCGGTCGAGGCTCCGGTATTGAATGGCTTCGAGCAGGTGAGGGGCCTCGATTTTTTCTGCGCTCGCGAGATCGGCGATCGTGCGGGCGACTTTGAGGATGCGGTCGTAGGCGCGGGCGGAGAGGCTGAGTTGCTCCATCGCCTGTTGCAGCAGGTCACCGAGCGTGGAGTCGATCACGCAATGCTTGCGGATGTGCGCGTTGGTCATGCGCGCGTTGGCGGTGACTTTCGTGCCGGAGAATCGCTGTTGCTGCCGTAAACGTGCAGCTTGGACGCGTTCACGCAGCGGGGCGGAGGGCTCGCCAAGCTTTTCATTGCGCAACTCGGCGATGGAGAGGGCGGGAGCTTCGATGTGAATGTCGATGCGGTCGAGTAATGGTCCGCTGATCCGCGCGCGATAGCGCTGAATTTCACCCGGCGAGCAGCGACATTCGTGGCGGGGATCTCCGAGATACCCGCACTTACAGGGATTCATCGCAGCCACGAGCATGAAGGCACAGGGGAGAGTTACCTTGCCGGCGCTGCGCGAGATTGTGACATCTCCATCTTCGAGGGGCTGGCGGAGAACTTCGAGCGCGGATCGTTTAAATTCGGGTAGTTCGTCGAGGAACAGCACGCCATGATGGGCGAGGGAAATTTCCCCCGGGCCGGGAATGGTGCCACCGCCGAGCAGCGCAACGTCTGAGACGGTGTGGTGGGGCGAGCGAAAGGGGCGCGCGCCCCAGGTCATTTCGCCGCTGATCGTGCGGCCGGCGGCTGAGTGAATGCTGAGAATCTCGAGGTGTTCGTCGAGCGTCGGGGCGGGCATGACCGTCGGAATCCGTTTTGCGACCATGGATTTTCCGGAGCCGGGCGGCCCGATCATCAGAATATTGTGTGAACCGGCCACGGCCACTTCGACGGCACGACGGAGGGCGTGTTGGCCTTTGATTTCGGAGAAATCGGCCGCGCCGTCCGAGGCGGGTGTGGCGGCGCGTTGGCGCGCGGCTTTGGGATCGAGCGGCACGAGTGGTTTTTCGCCACTAAGAAAGCGTGCGGCTTGGTCGAGCGAAGCGACTTGGTAAACTTCGACGCCTTCGACGAGCGCGGCTTCCTCGGCGGACACGGCCGGCAGGAGCAGGCCGCGTTTGCCGAGGGTGCGCGCGAGGCGGGCCATGGCGAGCGCACCGCGCACGGGGCGGGTCGCGCCGGAGAGGCTGAGTTCACCGGCGATGAGCCAGTCGCCGAGATGGGGCGATTTGAGCTGGCCGGTCGCGGCAAGAATGCCGAGCGCGATGGGTAAATCGTAAAACGGGCCCTCTTTGCGCAGACTGCCCGGAGCCAGATTGATCGTGGTGCGCGTGCGCGGCGGGCGAAAGCCACTGTTATTTAGGGCGGTGAAAACCCGGTCCGTCGATTCTTTCACGGCGGTGTCGGCGAGTCCGACGAGAAACCATTTGGGCTCGCCGGCTTCACCGGCGTTGACCTCAACGTGCACGAGTTCGGCGTCGATCCCTTGGAGGGCGGCGGAGGTGATCGTCGCGAGCATAGCGGGCGACAATGCCGGGGGCGATGCGCGGTGCGAGTTACTTTTTCTTGGACTTGCGGGCAGTCTTCGCGGCGTTGCGACGCTTGATGATCGAAATATTTTTCTCGATTGCCTCTAGGTAGGCGTTCGGGCCATGCGGGTAGGGGCGAGAGAGGAAACGATAGACGGCTTGAAAGTCGCTTTCGAGTTTCGGTTGGACGTATTTTTTCCAGAACTGGGGCGTGCGTTCAGCGATTTCTTCTTTGTGTTTGAAGGTGCGCCGCGAGGTCGGCAGGTGAATAAAATCGTCGGATTCTTTGAATTCACTAAAAAGAATTTCGAGTTCGTCGGGATAGTCTGGGGCGGCCATTTGTCCGAGGAAATCAGCGGTGGCGAGGGCGCAGCCGATGATTCGCTCGAAGGGTTCGCGGAAGCGAAGGCGGCTGATTTCCTTGGTCGGTCCGGTGCAGTTGATGGCACCGAGAACGGCCTCAACTTCGTAGTCGTTTGCACCCAAGGTCGGGAGATAGGAAGCAGCAAAAGAGCAGCTGCGGAGGACGTGGCAAAAGGTGTATTTCGCGCCCGTGCCGACATTGTCCGAGTGGAGCTTGAGGTAACCGGCGTCGTGCAGCAGGACCGCCGAGAGTCCCAGTTCAAACTGGCGAGGGGAAATGCGCGGTTCGACGCCGGCGGCGTGACGGCCCTCCAAGAGGAGCACCATGCAGACCGTGGCTTGCAAGGTGTGCTCGAGATCATGGTAGCGGAGATCTACGGCCGCGTAGTCGGGGTGCTTACCAGAAAATAACTGCTCGATGTCCCTGAAAATGGATTCCAGCCAGACGAAGCTCGCATCAGGATACATTTCGGAAAATTTCTTTTCCACAAATGTAGCAACTGCAGGGGCGCTTTTCGTGTCGACTGGTGGGAGCTTAGACAAGGCGGGCGGTGTTTCTTAGGTGTCGTACCATCGGAAATAACAGGCGGCGAATTACTGACGATTAAGAATTTGCGGACCATCGGAGCAAGTCCAAAGCTGATTTTGAATCAACGATGATTGTTGGAATTACAGGCGGGATAGGCTGTGGCAAATCGACGGTCGGACGTATGTTCGAGCGGCGGGGATTTCGTCGGCTGGATTCGGATGGGGTGGTGCGCGAGCGGATTTTGGCCGACGTAGCGGTCGTTTCTGCGATACGCGAGCGGTTTGGCGGGGAGGTTCTGTCTGAAGATGGAATGGTTAACCGGACGGTGCTGGGTGCGCGGGTGTTTTCGCACGATGAGGAACTGCGATGGGTCGAGGATTTGATCCATCCAAAGCTATATTTAATCTGGCGGGAGGAGTTTGCCCGGAGGCCGAGGGAGCATTGGGCGGTCGAGGTGCCACTCTTGTTTGAGAAAGGTTTGGAGAATTGGTTTGATTTCATGGTGTGCGTCGCGTGTGCTCCCGACCAGCAACTCGCCCGACTGGAGCAACGCGGCCTGCCGCATGGGCTCGCCGGGCAGCGAATGAACAAGCAATTACCGCTGGAGCGGAAAATCGAGCGGTCTGATTTTGTCCTTTGGAACGGGGGCTCCCCCGAATTTCTGGAGGCTGAAGTCGACCGCTTGATAGAAATTCTCTCCGCTCACTCCTGAAACATCCTTCTGCGCCGCGCGTCTGACGCTTGGGCGCCCGACGTCTCTCTCCCGAACCCTACATGGCCCTTCCTCCTAAATCCGACGACACTGCTCCGTCTGCTAGCTCTGCTAGTGAATCAAAGAAAACGCGCCGTCCGAGCGCCCCGCGCACGCGCAAGCCCAAGGCCGAAAAGACCGCGAAAGCGGCTAAGCCCGAAAAAGCGCCCAAGGCCGAGAAAGCCGAAAAAGCCGACCGCCCTGAGAGGGGAGAAAAGCCTGAGCGGAATGGGCGAGCCGAACGTGCCACACGTGCCGAGTCCCCGGCAGCCGCCGCGACTCCGGAGTTTCGCTTTGAGGCCCCCGCCCCGATTCCGGCGCCAACACCTGTCCCGATGCGAGTGGAGTCGCTGACTCCGCCGCTGCAGCGCCCAGCGCCCGAGGCGCGCGATTCCCAGCCTGAGCAGCAGTCTGACGCGCGCGACCATTCCCGCAGTGACGGTGATGCCCGTGGGGACGGTGATTCCCGCAGTGATCGTGGTGACTTCGTTCCGTCAACGAAGCACGGAGACTCCGGTCAAGCCGACTCGTCGGCTCTGCCTTCCAACTCAGGTTCTGCCCAAGCCGGCGGGGCCGGTAGTGTTGGTGGCCAGCCGCAATCACACGGTAGCGGTGGTGGTAGTGGTGGTCGCGGCGAATGGCAGGATCGCGGCGGCGGTGGGGGCGGCGGCCGTGAGTTTTGGAAACATGGTAAGCGCAAGCGCGGCCGTCATGGTGGCGGCGGGGGTGGCTGGCAGCAACAGGGCGGCAGCGGTGGTGGCAGCGGTGGAGCGCAGGGTGGGCGGGAGCAGCATCCTCCGCAACCGCCGCCACCGAGTAATACTCCGGTCTTTGGCGATTTGCCAAATCCCTCCCGCTTCAATGACCTTGCGTCGTTAGATAATGTGGCGAAAGAGCTTTCGTCCGGCAGCGGCGATTCGCTTTGGCTCAACGAACTCTACGCGCTCACGTTGGCCGATCTCACGAATTTCGCCCGAAAGTTTGGGGTAACGTTTGAGGGCGCTCCCACTCGCCGTCAGTTGTTGACGCAAGTCTTCGCTGCGGCCGTGGCGAACCAGCGCGTGATCCGCGATCGTGGACACATTGACGTGACCGATCGCGGAGCGTTCGTCGTCCACGATCATGTTAATTATCGTCTCTATCCGGACGACGCTTATCTGCCGGAAAGTCTCGTGAAGCGCTATGGCCTCAAGCGCGGCCACAAGGTCGAGGTGATCATTCAAGTGCCGCAAAGCGGTGAGCGTTGCCCATCGGTCGTCGGCGTGGTTTCGGTGATGGGTGGCAGTCCCGACGCGATTGCGAACGTCACTCCCTTCGAGGAACTCGTCCCCTATTATCCACTCAAGCGCATCTTGCTCGAGTCGGAGGAAATTCACCCGAAGGACGTTTCGATGCGGGCGGTGGATATTCTGACTCCTATTGGTTTTGGCCAGCGAGGGCTGATCGTAGCACCACCCCGCACGGGAAAAACCGTGCTCCTGCAAAATATTGCGAACTCGATTTCCGCCAACAGTCCGGAGGTGAAACTTATTCTCCTGCTGATTGATGAACGTCCGGAAGAGGTCACCGACTTTAAACGTCACACTAAGGGCGAAGTCGTTTCGTCGACCTTTGACGAGACGCCGGAGAGCCACATTCACTGCGCCGAGATGGTGATCGAGATTTGCCGACGTCGCGTCGAGCAAGGTGAGCATGTCGTCATCCTCTTGGATTCCATCACTCGTCTCGCCCGCGCCTACAATGCGCTCAGCGGCAATGGAGGCAAAACGATGTCCGGCGGTTTGGAATCGAACGCGCTGCAGAAGCCAAAACGCTTCTTTGGTTCGGCGCGTAATATCGAAGGCGGCGGCAGCCTTACGATCATCGCCAGCGCATTGATCGACACCGGTTCGAGGATGGATGAGATCATCTTCGAAGAGTTCAAGGGCACAGGTAATAGCGAGCTTCACCTTGACCGCGGCCTCGTGGAGCGCCGGATATTTCCTGCTATCAATATCGATCGCTCGGGCACGCGCAAAGAAGAGCTGATCTATCACCCAGACGAGTTGCAGCGTATTTACGGCCTTCGTCGTGCGATGCAAGGACTCGGTCCAATTGAATCGATGGAAATGTTGATCACACGATTGAAAAAGACCAAATCGAACGCTGAATTCCTTCTTAGCCTGGCTCGCCAATAATCCTTCGTCAGCGTGACTACCCCAATTACCCCCACCTCCAATCCCACTGCGGCCGACGATTTTGTCATTCAATTGGCGCTCGACCGCGGTTTGTTGGGTGCGGTGCAAGTGGACGCGGCGCGAGCGATCGTGGCAGGTCACACCGACCTGTCGGTCGCGACCCCGCGGTTGTTGGATATTTTGATCGGACAGGGCGCCATCAAAGCCCGCAGCGTGGCCGAGATGTTGGCAGCTGAATTTGGGATGAACATGGCGCCGGACATGACCAATTTGCGTATCACCGGTGATACGCTGGAGCTCGTGCCCCGTGCCCTCGCGGTGCGCTACCGCCTCCTGCCCATTCAACGCGAAGGTAACCGTCTGCGCGTGGCGGTTGCTGATCCTCTCGATACCGATGGTATTGACGCTCTCGGGCATATCGTAAAGTTGACGATCGAACCCTTAGTTGCGACGGCCGAGGAAATCACGGATGCGATCAACCGGTTTTACGGAAAGGACGCCAATTCGATTGATGAACTGTTGAACGATCTTTCGGTGACCGGCGCGGGCGGGGACGCGTCTGCTGTAACCACGGAGGCAAGCGCGGCGGCCGATGTTAGCAATACCGAGTTGGATGGACCGATCATCAAATTGGTGCATCAAATCATGTTTGAGGCGATTCAGCGACGCGCTTCAGATATTCACTTGGAGCCGCTCGAAAAACGTTTCCGAGTCCGCTACCGGATCGACGGCGTGTTGCTCGAAGTCGAAAATCCGCCCAAGCGCTTGCAGCTTTCGATCATTTCCCGGCTAAAGATCATGGCGAATATTTCGATCGCCGAGAAACGTATTCCTCAGGACGGGCGCATTCAAATTTCTGTGGGCGGCAAGCAACTCGATCTCCGCGTCTCCTCGTTGCCAACGGCACATGGCGAGAGCATTGTGATGCGTATTCTTGACAAGGAGGGCCTGACACTCGGATTGCCGGAGCTTGGCTTTTTTGCGGATGATGCCGCGACGTTTGAGCGTCTCATCGCTTTGCCGGATGGCATTCTCCTCGTTACCGGACCAACCGGATCGGGCAAGACGACCACGCTCTACGGTTGCCTCCACTACATCAACAAGCCGGATAAAAAAATCATTACGGTCGAAGATCCCGTGGAGTATCAACTCAACGGCATCAATCAGGTTCCGGTGAGGCACGACGTCGGCATGACGTTTGCCTCGGCGCTTCGCGCTATGCTCCGCCAGGCGCCAAATGTCGTGATGGTGGGTGAAATTCGTGACTTGGAGACGGCGGAAATCGCGATCAACGCGTCGCTGACCGGCCACATGGTGTTTTCGACTTTGCACACGAACGATGCGCCCGGAGCGATCACACGTTTGGTCGATATCGGCGTGAAGCCGTTTCTGGTTTCGACGTCGTTGCGCTGCGCCATGGCGCAGCGTCTCGTCCGCAAGATCTGCGCAAAATGTAAGCGCCCGATGACCCCAACGCCGCAGGAGCTTCGTTCGCTCAATATCAACGCAGCGCAAGCCGCCACGGCCACCTTTGCCAAAGGTGAGGGTTGTGCTGGGTGCAATGCCACGGGCTATCGGGGGCGCATGGGCATCTTTGAGATCTTTGTGATCAATGAGGAAATCCAAAAGATGATCTACGACGGTGCTGGCGGTGCGAAACTGCGCGACAAAGCGCGCTCCTCGGGCATGCGCACGATGCGCGAAGATGGCACACGGAAGGTCACGGCTGGTTTGACCACCATCGAAGAGGTCGTCTCCATCACCGTTGGCGACGCCAGCTAATCACTCCCATCTACACCGAGGAATACCCATGAGCTACGACATGAATGACCTGCTGGACCTGATGGTCGATCAAGGCGCATCAGATCTTCATTTACAGGTCGGCCAGCCACCGACGCTGCGGTTGAGTGGTAGCATGACCCCGATTGATGGGCCTCCGCTGACACCCAGCGATACGGAAAAGCTCATGCAGTCGATTACGCCCGATGGCCACATCAGCAATGTGAAGCTCAATGGTGGGGCGGATTTCGGTTTCGCGTTTGGAGACAAGGCCCGTTTTCGCGTGTCAGTGATGAAGTCGAAGACGAACTACGGCATGGTGCTGCGCCAGATTCCCTACAAGATGTTTGGCCTGCGCGATATTGGTATGCCCGACAAGATTCGTGAGCTGCTCTACCGACCACGTGGGCTGATCTTAGTCACGGGACCGACCGGTTCGGGCAAGTCCACCACGCTGGCGTCGATGATCAATTATATCAACGAGTCGCGCGACGGTCATATCATCACGATTGAAGACCCGATCGAATATTACCACAGTCACAAACGGTGCATCGTCATGCAGCGCGAGGTTCACGTGGATGTCCCGAGCTTCGCCGAGGCGATTCGTCGCGCGCTCCGGCAAGATCCTGATGTGATTATGGTCGGTGAAATGCGCGATCTTGAGACCATCGAGGCCGCGATCAGCGCCGCCGAAACCGGTCACTTGGTCTTCGGCACGTTGCACACCAACAGTGCGGCCAAGACGGTAGACCGCATCGTGGATGCGTTTCCGGCCAACATGAAGGACATGATTCGGACGCAACTTTCTTCGTCACTCGTGGCGGTCATCTCGCAGGTGCTATGCAAGAAAATCGGTGGCGGACGCATCGCGGCTTACGAGATCATGATCAACACGACCTCGATCGGTTCGTTGATTCGTGAAAACAAAACCTTCCGGATTACGTCTGATATCCAAACGGGCGCTCAGCTCGGCATGATTACCATGGACACGCATTTAATGAGCTTAGTTAACCGGGAGCTCGTTACCCCGGACGAAGCGCTCGAAAAGGCGCAGGACCCTAACGTCATGCGAGAGAATTTCCTGAAAGCGGGCGTCAAGCTACGCGACGTCTGAGCAGGAACCATTTTAAGATAACCCCGCCTGATGTTTCCCAGTCACAGCCCCGCCATCTACGAGTTTCTCAAGGAGCAACGCCTGATCGATCCGTCGCAGCTCGACGAACTGAACGAGGAGCACAAGGCCACCGGCAAGCCCCTTGCCGACGTGGTGGTCGACCTCGGGATTATCGAGAAATCAGCGTTGCTCCATCGCATCGCGGAGCACTTGGGCTACGATTATCTCACGGAATTGCCCGTGCAGTTTCCTGGTGAGGCGATCGCTGCGCTGACCGGTAAGCTCGCCCGTGACTACGGAGTGATGCCGCTCAGCGCGGACCAGCAGAATATTGATCTGCTGGTGAGCGACCCGTTTAACACCCAGGCGATCGACGACCTGACGTTTGCTCTTGGCCGGAATGTTCGGCTGTTCTTCGCCGATCCGGATAAGATCGATGTGCAGATCAAACAGCATTACGGGGAGGATGAGGCCAGCATCGACGATCTGCTGCAGGAGATTAATTCGGGCAATCTCCCGACAGACGGGCGCGATCTTTCCGACCGAGATATTGAGTCAATGGCGGAGCAAACGCCGATCATTCGTTTCGTCAACTTGGTCATCGGGCAGGCCATCCGTGACAAGGCGAGCGACATCCACTTCGAACCGTTTGAGCACGAGTTCAAGATTCGCTATCGCATCGACGGCTCGCTCTATGAAATGGCCCCGCCGCCCAAGGCGCTGTCCCTGCCAATTCTGTCCCGCATCAAGGTGCTTGCATCGCTTAACATCGCCGAACGCCGCATCCCGCAAGATGGGCGGATCAAGATCACGATTGGTGGGCGCCAAGTAGATTTGCGCGTGTCGACATTGCCGACGCAGTTTGGCGAGAGTGTGGTGCTCCGGGTGCTTGACCAATCGGCGGTGCAACTGGACATCTCGCAGCTCGGGATGCCGCCGGATGTATTCAATGGCATTCAAGACGTCGTGCGTCGTCCGAACGGGATTTTCATCGTTACCGGTCCGACTGGATCGGGAAAGACCACCACGCTCTACAGCGGTCTGCGCATCATTAACACTGCCGATCTAAAACTCCTCACGGCCGAGGACCCGGTAGAATACGAGATCGAGGGAATTATGCAGGTGCCAGTGAATCCATTGGTCGGCCTCACGTTTGCCGCAGCGTTGCGTTCATTTTTGCGCCAAGATCCAGATGTCATTATGGTCGGTGAAATTCGCGATCTGGAGACCGCGCAGATTGCGATTCAGGCTTCGTTAACGGGTCACTTGGTGCTCTCAACCCTGCACACGAACGACTCGGCTGGTGCGGTCACGCGTCTCGTGGATATGGGCGTGGAGCCTTTCCTGATCGCTTCCTCGCTAGAGGCGGTGCTGGCGCAGCGACTCGTGCGGCGGGTCTGTGTGCAGTGTCGCACGCCGTATACGCCCCCACCGGAAATGTTGAAGCAGCTCGGAATTGCGGCCAACAACGTCGGTGACCGACAGTTTTGCTACGGCAAGGGCTGTCCGGTTTGCTCGCAATCCGGGTATCGGGGACGCCTCGGAATTTATGAGTGGTTGCGAATGACTGAGGCGGTGCGTGATCTCATTGGGCAGCGGGCACCGACATTGGTGATCCGTCAAAAAGCCATTGAGCAAGGCATGCGCACCTTGCGGGACGATGGGCTGCGCTCGATTTTTGACGGCCATACTTCCATCGAGGAAGTAATCAAGTATACCTGACGACCATGGCGAAACTTACTGTACGTTCCGAACCGGCCGCCCCGGTGCCTGCGACCTTTGAGGCCAAAGCGCCGCCGCGCTCGGCGGCGGCTTTTCCGACGGGCCGTGCCACCGCGACGAAGAAACGTCGCCGCCATTTTGGGAAGGTGATCAATACGAAAGGTGCCGCCGTTTTTACCCGCCAACTCGCGACGTTGGTGAAGGCGGGTATGCCAATTTTGCGCAGCCTTGAAGTGCTGGCCCGGCAGGAAAAACGCCCGGGATTCAAAGCGGTATTGGAAGATATTGCCGATTCGATCCGATCCGGCGGGAATTTTTCCGACGGCCTTAGCTCGCATGAAAAAGTTTTTGACCGGCTCTACATCAACATGGTCAAGGCCGGAGAGGCCGGTGGTGTTTTGGATACTGTGCTTGAGCGGTTATCCGTCTTCATGGAGAAGGCGCAGAAGATTCAGGGCAAAGTGAAGTCGGCGATGATCTATCCCGCTGTCATCGTTTCGGTCGCGACGGTGATCGTGTCGATCCTGATGATTTTTGTGGTGCCGAAGTTTCAGGAGATCTTCACCGGCTTGCTTAAGGGGCAGCCTTTGCCGGCGCTCACCCAAGCGTTGTTGGACGTAAGTAATTTCTTGAAGGACCGGTATCCGGTCGCGATCGGCGGAATCTTCGGCTTGTATTTCGGATTCAAGTTTTTCAGCCGAACAAAATTCGGTCGGCGGATGATTGACTGGCTGTTGATCCACATGCCGGTCGTCGGTGAGCTTTTTCTCAAAGCCGCAATCGGTCGCTTCACGCGCACCTTTGGGACTCTGCTCTCGAGCGGTGTGCCGATATTGCAGGCACTAACCATTACTCGCGATACGAGTGGCAATGTGCACATCGCGAATGCGATTAATTTGGTTCATGACCGGGTGAAGGAGGGCGACAATGTTGCCAAGCCCCTGGAATCGACGCACGTCTTCCCGGGGATGGTCACCAGCATGATTGAAGTGGGTGAAGAGACTGGCGCGCTGCCCGATATGCTTACCCGAATCGCTGACACCTACGACGAAGAAGTCGATACGGCCGTCGCTGGCTTAACATCGATCATCGAGCCGATCATGATCGTGTTCATGGCGGTGATGGTGGGAACGATCGTAATCGCGCTCTTCCTGCCACTCGTGAGTATCATTCAGCATCTCTCGTAAGCCTTGCCGGTTTCAGGCGACGAACTACGCTGACGGCTTTCGTGTCAGGAGCGGTGAACTCAGTCCCGGCAGGCGTTCGGAGAATTCATCGGTTTCGGAGGCTTGGCGGAGTGCGCGTTGCACCATGCCCATCTTTGCGTCGAGGTTGTCGATCATGGAGACGAACACGGCTTCAGGCGTCGCTGCGTAGACGGCTGCGCCCCACTCGGGTTCGCCCTGGTGGGAAAGAATGATGTGCTCGAGGCGTTCGAGGAGATCGGGGGCGAGTTTGGTTTTCATGCCCGCCTTGCGCGCGAGCTGATAGCCGAGGACCACGTGGCCCTGCAAAATGCCGCGGCGGCTTCGCTTCGTGGCGAGCGTGCCTTCGTATTCGATCACCTTGCCGGTGTCGTGGAGGAGAATTCCGGCCATCGCGAGGTCAGCGTGCACCTCGGGGTAGAGTGGGAGCAGTGCCTTGCACGCGCGCGCCATGTGCGTCGTGTGTTCAAGCAGCCCGTGGCGGTAGGCGTGGTGCATGGCGACGGCCGCGGGCGACCATTGGAAGTTGTCGCCGACTTCGTCGAACACCGCGCGGACGGTCGCACGCAACTCCAGGTGCACGATGGATTCGAGGTAGGTGTTAAACTCGATCCAAAGTTCCTCCGCGTTCTCCGGGGCGACCTCGACCAAGTTTTCCAGCAATCCGGGAGCGCCCAATTGGTCCTCACTCAGCACCTCGGCGCGAGCGATTTTTGGCGAGAGGCGCCCCTGATAGTAATCGATTTTTCCCTCGAGGCGGACGACCGCGCCCTCGCCGCCGGCCTTGAGCGCCTCGAAGGCCGGGTTGTCGGCGAAAATCGTGCAACCGAACGATCCGGTGCGATCGCCCAGATCGATGCTGAAAAACGGATTGCCGTTGGAGGCGGTTTTCGCGGCGAGTTTCTTGACGACGAGCAGGCTCGCGAAGGGGCGGCCGTTGGCTTCGGTGCCTGGCGCCTTCAAGTCGCGGACGGTGGAGAGCATGGGCGAATCAGGCATGGGATTTTACGAGTTGAGTGTAGGCTTTGAAAAACGGGTGCCGCACATCGCGAAGCAGGGCGTAGAAGACGGTTTCGGTGGGTAGAATATTGACGCCGGCGTGATGGAGCGCGCGCAGACAGGCGTCGGCGTCGTCGCTCCGGCGAGCTCCGATTGCGTCGCTCAACAGGGTAACATGAAGGCCCTCCGCGAGTGCGGCGATGGCCGTTTGGTAAACACAAATGGGCGTCTCGATTCCGCACAGTAGAAGGTGCTCGATCTTGTGCTGCTCCAAGAGTGCCGTGCGAATCCCCTCGTCAGCCAAGGCGGAGAACGTGCTCTTGCCGAGTGTCGGCACTCCGGGAGCCAGCGCGAGTAACTCCGGCGCGGTGGCGCCGAGTTTCGACGGAACTTGCTCGGTGAAAATGGCGGGCAGGCCGAGTCCGACGGCGGTCGAAACGGCAAATTCGCAGCGACGCTGCACCCGCGCACCGTCGGTGATGGTGCGGATGAACACCGGTTGCAGATCGAGGCAGAGTAGCAGCGTGCCGGAGGGCAGGGCGGGGGCGGTCATGGCCAGTAGCGTTGCCGGGCTTTGACCTGAACGAAACGCTTTTCTGGCAGGATGTAGGCGGTGAGTGATCCTCCCATCGCGCACGCCGTGTCGATACAGACGGACCACTTGAGTTTGTAGATCTCCGTGCGGGAGGTGTGCCCGTAGACGACAAAGGGCGGGCCGCTCCAAAAATCGGCCCACGGCGGCGCGCCCGGTTCAGCACCGCGTTTGGCGGCCCGGCCGAAACGGTCGACGATTTGAATGCGGGTGACGACTTCGGCCGATTGTTTTTGCCAGGGCTCTCCGGGGAGAAATCCGCCGTGCACGAAGACGATGTTGAGTTCGGGCTCCTCAAACGTGAGGGGCATGGCTTCGAGGTATTTCCAGTCCTCTTCGCGGAGACGATCAAAGGTGGCGAGGTCGGATTCTTTGACGCTCTTGCGGTCGCGCGCGCGCCGGGCTTTCAGGAGGCGCAATTCGTGATTGCCGAGCAAGGAAAGGGCACGGTGCTCCCGCGCGAGGTCGATGACCTTGAGGCCGTCCGGACCGCGGTTGACGAGGTCGCCGAGCAAAATGAGACGGTCGTCCTTGGTGAGTTCGAGACGACCGAGGAGCTCGGCAAACTCAGAGTGGCAACCATGGATGTCGCCGATGGCGATAAGTCTCCCGTTCATGCGGCGGAAAAGTGCTAGCGTCTGCTGCGCACGAGAGTAAACAAGAAAGCCTATGGAAATGCATTTGCAGCCGCACGCCACCGCGTGTGCCGTCTCGGGCGAGCCATTCGTCGAGGGCTCCCGCGTGGCGAGTTATCTGGTGCGCGCGACGACGATGGAGGTGGTGCGCTATGATTTGATCGAAGCGAACGCCGGCAATTTCTCTCCCGAAGGTTTCGTGGCCTGCCGGTGGGTGCATGTTTTCAAGCCGCGCAAGCCGGGCGACACCGCGGAGAAGGAGCTGAAGCTCACCGCTGAAACGCTGTTCACGACGCTGGCTGATCCGTTGACCGAACAGACCGCCGAAAGCACGAGGTTGCTGCAGTTTTTGGCCCTGCTGTTGGAACGAAAGAAAATTTTACGTCCGAAAGGCAAGACCGCCGACCATGAGCGAAGTGTTTACGAGCACGCGAAGTCCAAGCAGTTGTTCGAGGTGCCGGTTGGCGATTTGACGCCGGAATTTTTCATCGCAGTGCAGGAACAACTCAGCGTGCTCGTCGGTTCGCCGAAACCCAGGGGGTTGTCTGCTTCAATCGAACCAGCGACGCCGAACGCACCGGCGGGGGACGTGGTGGTGGCTGAAAGCACCGCGCCTGCGCCGAGCTGATCAGCGGCGCACGGGCACGCCGTGGGTCGAGAGATAGTCCTTCACCTGTGGGATCGTGAGCGTGCCGAAGTGAAACAGACTGGCGGCCAGCACCGCGCTGGCGCGGCCGGCCGCGAGCGCATCGGCGAAGTGGGCGAGGGTGCCGGCGCCACCACTGGCAATCACGGGCACCGTAACGGCGTCGCTGACCGCCCGGGTGAGTACGCAGTCGTAGCCAGCTTGGGTGCCGTCGGCGTCCATGCTCGTGAGTAGAATTTCACCTGCGCCGAGCGCGACGGCCTGCTGGGCCCACGCGACGGCGTTGAGTTCGGTGGGGTTGCGACCGCCGTGCGTGTAGACGCGCCACGATTTTCCGTCGGGTTCACGTTTTGCATCGATTGCGAGCACGATGCATTGTGCACCGAAGCGGTTGGAGGCGTCGGCAATCAGCTGCGGATTTTTGATGGCGGCGGTGTTGAGCGAGACTTTGTCAGCGCCACTTTTGAGCATCGCTTCGATATCGGCCACGGTGCGGAGTCCGCCGCCGACGGTGAGGGGCATGAAACACTGTTCGGCGGTTGCCGCGACAACATCGTGCATGATGCTCCGGCCGTCGCTCGACGCGGTGATATCGAGGAAAACAAGCTCGTCGGCGCCCTGAGCATCGTAAGCTTTGGCGCACTGCACCGGATCGCCAGCATCACGGAGCTGTTGAAACTTAATACCTTTGACAACGCGTCCGACGTTGACGTCGAGGCACGGAATGATGCGGCGGGAGAGCATGGAGATCTTCGATTTTTGAATCTCAATTTTCGATTTACTGACCCCGGAGCGCTTGCCGGAAAAATCGAAAATCTAAAATCGAGCATCGAAAATCCCTTAACTTTCCGTATGCGAGACGTCGGGCTCGAAGTTTACCGCGAGGCGGTAGACATGGCCCGGACGCATGATCAGCGGGTGATCGCGCACGAGATACTGGAGATAGTGAATCTTGCCGTAGTTGGTGCGGTAGGTCGGGTCGGCACTGACGACTTCAGTGTCCTGCCAGACGGCCTGGAAATCATCCTTGGCGACGCTGCAACGCTGACCCAAGGGGCCGAGTGCGAGCGAGCCGGTGACGCGATATTTCGAATGCGGCGCCGCGATCGCGAGGGCGTAGCGGAATTTGTCGAGCGTCACCTGCTGCTTTACCGTGTAGGCGAATTCGCAGCCGATCTTGTTTCCGCAGAACGTCCATTGGACCTTTACGCTGCCGAGGCCTTTGATGAACTCTTCCTTGGTGGAAATGAGTTCGGGCTGTTCGTAACGGAAGTAGAAGCTGTTGCGCAGGCCGAGACCGGTGACGCAGTTCTTGCCGTAGAAAGCGGGCAGGGTCACGTGTTCGCCGAACGTGAGTTCGGGGAGCATGATCGGCGCGTAGACGTTGTTCGGCCAATCAAAGATGCCTGGGCAATGGGGGAAGGTCAGCGAATCACTCGTGAGCGTCTTGCCGGAGCTGATGAGTGGCACCTGAAGGTGCAAGCCGGTATCAGCATCGCGGTAGAGGAAGAGGCCCTGTTCTTTGCGGTTCGATTTGTCGAAGATGACAAAGCGTCCCGATGTGCGGGGAGGATCGATCTTCGGATTGCCGGCCGGAATCTGCACGGTCTTCGCGAGGCGCGACCATTGGCACAGGTAGCGGGCGGCGTCGAAGTTCGCCATACGGGTCGTGTGGTGCGAATAGGCGGTGCGTTCTTCGTCGCGGAGATCGAGGAAACCGTGCTCTTGGTCGAGGTAGGTTTCGTAGAAGAACATGAACAACCGGCGGAGGATGTCGTAATATTTGACCTTCTGGTCATCCGCGATCCAGCCGTCGCGCAGTCCTTGCAGAATAAGGCTGATACAATGCATCTGACCATAGGCTCCGGCGGCACGGCCGAAGGCCCAGCCGAGTCCATCGGCCCGGACGAGGTCCGGCATCATCTTGATGTATTTCTCGGCGTAGGTGCGGAGAGTGGGGAGCTTGCGGTCGCGCACGCCGCTGTTGGCGTGGAGTTGGAGCGCAGAGCGGACGAACACGAAGCTCATCACGCCGTAGAGGTTGTAGTTGCCGCCAAAACCTTCGGTGGCGTCGTCAAAGAATCCGGCCGAACTGGTTTGGTTGATGCGCTCGCACATGCGCTCGATGAGGCGGGAGGTCTCGTCTTTCTTGGAGAGACCAAAACTGAAACGGGCCACGGCCTTGGCGATGTTGAACGCCTGCCAGTGATTGTCGTAGTCGCTGCGATGAAGAAGGGACTTGTCGATGCGTTGTTGGGTCTCTTCGACGAGGCGTTCCCAGACGGGATTGCGGTCCTTGGAGGGGCCGAAGCAGAGAAGGCCGAGGGCGGCGTAGGCGAGGCCGTTTTCCGCCGGCGGCTCGGTGAACATCTGCGCGGTGATGCAACGTGCGGCGAGATCGATCAGATCATGGCCCTTCAGAGTAGATTCGCCGGTGGCGCGATAGTATTCGCCGAGGGCATAGGCGACGTGGCCTGGTTCGTCGGGGCGGGGTAGCTCGCCAGGAGCGGGTAAAATAGTGCCGTCAGGTTGGATGGAGTCGATGTTGTGGCTTAACATCGAGCGGGCCATGTCGAGACATTGCTCGGAGAAACTATGCATGCGGTGGATTTACTGGATGGACGGAGGCGGGCGGGCGTGAAGGGGCAGTGTGCTCGTTTGGGCGAGACGGCGGCAAGAGTGAATTTCTAACTTAACGAGTGAGTAGTTTGATGAACTCGGCGTTAGTCTTGGTTTTAGAAAGACGTGCGATCATCGTGTCGGTTGCTTCCTCGATCTTTTGCTGCACGAGTGCTCGGCGGAAAAAGTGGATGCTTTCGAGGGTCTTGGCATCGATCAGCAGTTCCTCTTTGCGCGTGCCGGAGGCCGCCACATTGATCGCGGGCCACAGGCGCATCTCGGCGCACTTGCGGTCGAGGACGAGCTCCATGTTGCCGGTACCTTTGAATTCCTGGAAAATCACGTCGTCCATGCGGCTGCCAGTTTCGACAAGCACGGAGGCGATGATCGTGAGCGAGCCGGCTTCTTCGGTCTTACGGGCGGCGGAGAATATCTGGCGCGGTTTTTCCAGGGCGCGAACATCGAGACCGCCCGTGCCGGTGCGGCCGGAGTTGCGGGCAGTATTGTGCGCGCGGGAAAGGCGGGTGATGGAGTCGACAAACAAAACGACGTCGCGACCGACTTCGACGAGCCGCTTGGCGCGTTCGATGCAAAGATCGGCGATGCGGATGTGATTTTCGACCTGCTCGTCGTTGGACGAGGCCCAGACCTCTGCGGCAGTGACGCTGCGGCGGAAGTCGGTGACTTCCTCGGGGCGCTCGTCCACGAGGAGAATCATGACGTGACATTCGGGATTGTTTTCCAACACACCGAGCGCCATATCGCGCAATAACGTGGTCTTGCCCGTGCGGGGTGGGGCGACAACGAGGCCGCGGGTGCCTTTGCCAATGGGGCAGAAGAGATCAACGGCGCGGGAGGTGAGGCGACCGTCCTTGAGCTCCATCTTAAGGTGCTGGCTGGGGGAGACGGTCGTGAGAGTAGTGTAATCCCAACGCTGACGGCGGTCTTCGAGGGCGACACCGTCGACGGTCTCGATAAAACGCATTTTGGGATTGAGAAAGCGACCGTCGGCCGGGTAGGCCGTTCCGCCAATCATTGATCCGGTGCGCAGCTTGAAGCGGCGAATGAGTTCTTTCGGAACGAAGGTGTCGGTCGGTCGGCGTTTGCCGCCACGGGTGAGGTCGAGGAGTTGGCCGTTGCCACCGCGTTGGAGGTCGATGTCGAGCACGCCTTCGACGCGGATCGTGTTTTCGACGGGGGCGGGGGCAGGCGCGGCAGTTGCGGCCGAAGCAGCGTTACCGGTTTCGGGTGCGGACGGAGCCGGACTCGTTGCGACAGGCGCAGCGGCGGCGGATGTGTCTGCCGAGGCAGACAGGGTTTTCTTTTCCATACAGATTAATTGAAGACAAATCACGCCCCGCGCTTGACGCTTGAAACTCGCGGCGGGATAAGAGCCGCGAGTTTCGCGTTCCTAACCCTAAAATCCGACACAACGTGCCAGACCAGACGATTACCTCAGTTTCCCGGGAACACCGGTTATTCAGGCCTTCGGCCGAGTTCAAAGCCCAAGCCAATCTTGGGAGTGAAGCCGCTTACAAAAGGCTGTATAACGAGTCTGTCAATAGCCCAGAAAAATTCTGGGATCGTCAGGCCAAGGAACACCTCGTGTGGCGGAAGCCCTATAAAAAGGTCCTCGATTGGCGGGCGCCGCACGCGAAATGGTTCGTCGGCGGCAAGCTGAACGTCTCGGAAAACTGCCTCGACCGCCACCTCGGCACCGCCCGGGAAAACAAGGCGGCGCTGATCTTTGAAGGTGAGCCGGGCGATGTCCGCACGATCACCTACAAGCAGCTCCATTTCCATGTCTGCCGTCTCGCCCATATTTTTGAAAACATGGGGGTCGGCTCCGGTGATCGCGTGGCGCTTTATTTACCGATGATCCCCGAAGCGGTCATCGCGATGCTCGCCTGTGCCCGCGTCGGCGCGATCCACACGGTGATTTTCGGCGGCTTTAGCGCCGAGTCGATCAAGGACCGGATCAATGACTGCAAAGCCAAGCTCGTGATTACGGCCGACGGCGGGTTCCGCCGCGGCAAGGTCATTGAACTTAAAGCCAACGTCGACAAGGCCCTCGATGGCACCCCGACCGTTCAGTCGGTCATTGTCGTTAAGCGCTGCGGCAACCCCGTCACGATGAAAGAGGGCCGCGATGTTTGGTGGAAGGATGCTTGGGATGGTGCGCCGAATACCCATAAGGCCAAGGCGTTCGACTCCGAACACCCACTCTTCATCCTCTACACGTCAGGTTCCACCGGAAAACCGAAGGGCGTGCTCCACACGAGTGCCGGTTATTTGCTCGGGGCCAAGCTGAGCGCGCACTATGTTTTCGATTTGAAGGAGACCGACCGTTATTTCTGTTCGGCTGACATCGGTTGGATCACCGGCCACAGCTACGTCGTCTATGGTCTCCTTTCGAATGGCTCGACCGTTTTCCTCTACGAAGGTGCGCCCAATCAGCCGGAGCCGGATCGTTTCTGGCAGATGATCGACCGTCACGGGATTACGATTCTCTACACTGCGCCGACCGCCATCCGCGCGTTTATGCGTTGGGGAGACAACTACGTGCTCCGCCACCGTCTCGATTCGTTGCGCCTGCTCGGCTCGGTGGGCGAGCCGATCAATCCCGAGGCGTGGATGTGGTATCACACGATGATCGGGAAGAAACGCTGTCCCATCGTGGACACGTGGTGGCAGACGGAGACCGGGTCGATCATGATCGCTCCGTTGCCCGGAGTCACCCCGACGAAGCCTGGTTCCGGCACCCGCCCGTTCTTCGGCGTGGTGGCGAAGGTCGTCGACGAAAAGGGTAAAGAGGTTCCGCGCAACAGCGGGGGGAAACTCATTATTACCCAACCGTGGCCGTCGATGCTCCGCACGCTTTGGGGCGACGATGAGCGCTATTTGAAAGCCTACTGGAGCGAGTTTCCCGGTCGCAACGACCTCTACTTTACCGGCGATGGCGCCCGGCAAGACAAGGATGGCTATTTCTGGATTGTCGGCCGCATCGACGATGTGCTCAACGTCTCCGGTCACCGTCTTGGCACGGCAGAGGTGGAGAGTGCACTCGTTTCCCACCCGGCCGTCGCCGAGGCCGCTGCGGTGGGTCGTCCGGATGAACTCAAGGGGCAATCCCTCGTCGTCTTCGTGACGGTCAAGTCCGGCATCACGCCGAGCGACGCGCTCAAGGAGGAACTCCGCAACCACGTCGGCAAGGAGATCGGCTCCATCGCGAAACCGGACACCGTGCGTTTTGCGGCGAGCCTGCCCAAGACCCGGAGCGGGAAAATCATGCGTCGCATTCTGAAGGAAATCGCTGGCGGCGGCGAAGTGAAGGGCGATACGACTACGCTGGAAGACTTCAGTGTAGTCGCCGCGCTGCAGGCAGACGAGTGATCGGAGAAGCCGGCCGCGCGGGCGGCCGGATGACTGGCCTGCAACCGAATTTGGACGGGCGGGTCAAATTCCCCCTCCGTCTCTTTTTTGCGTTTGCGGCTCGTGTAACGTTACCGCTTCATTCGCGTCCTTCATTTGTCCCCATGCTGATTGATCGCCCACCCTGTCGCTCGCACGCGTTTACGCTGCTGGAGTTGCTCACGGTGATCGCCATCCTCGCGATCTTGGGCGGGATCGGTTTGGGGGTGATTCGCAGCACCAAACAGCGCGCAAACATCTCTCGCGCCAAAGCCGAGCTAGCGCTCCTCGTGCAGGCCCTCGAAGACTACAAGCGACATTATGGCGACTATCCGCAAACTGGGCCTTCGGCTGCGAATTCTCAGCGTGTGACCGGCACGGCAGGCCCGGGTGTCAATGCCGCCCAAGCGCGACTTTTCAACGCGTTAATTGGGGTCTACGGGCCGACGAATTTTAGCGTGGCGCAGAACGGGCCCTTGTTTGTCGACGTCGCACGACTCACGTTCGATGTCGCTTTGGTTAATTCCACCTTCGCGATCGCCTCGGGTACGCCGCCGGCCAAACGACCCACGAGCAACGCGTTCGTCGACCCGTGGGGAAACCGTTACATGTATTTCTACAAAACCACGTCGTTGCCCGGTCGCCCTCCTGTGCCTTGGAACGCACCGTCCTTTATTCTTTATTCCACCGGACCCGATGGCGCATCGACAACCCTGCCAAACGCCCTCGGCATTTTTTCTGGCACGACACAGACGACGGGCGACAATGCCGACAACCTTTACGCCGACAAACTTCCATGAACCGCTTACCTCTCGATTCTAGATTTCCCCATCGTGGTGGACGCCTATCGCGCACGCAGGCGGGTTTCACGCTCATCGAACTCCTTTCCGTGATCGCGATCATCGGAATTCTCTCGGCGATCTTGATCCCGACGACCAGTGGAGCGCGCATCGCAGCCAACAAAGCGAAGACGCGCACCCAGTTCAGCCAGTGGACCACGGCCTTCGAGTCCTTCCGGCAGGAATACGGCACCTACCCCCAACTCTTTACCAACGGTGCCCAGAAATTTGTGAATCAGGGCGCAACCGCCCAGTTGAACGGCAATCATCTCTTTCATGATATTCTTGCCGGCAAGCGGCGTGATGGTTCGCAGTTGGTTGGGACGCTGACGGGGAATCCGCTCCCGGCGATCGCGCAAAATCCGCGTCGGATCAATTTCGTTAATTTCACCGATTCAGACTTTGTCTACCAGGCGGACGTAAACGCCGGTCGAAGCACCGCTCGTGAGCTAAATCTGATCCGAGACGCGTTCTATAATACGAATATCGCCGTGGTCACCGATAGTAACCTCGACGGCGTGATCAACGGCCGCGATGCGACCGGCGGGTATCCGGCCTTGCCTCCGGCGGGAAGCACGACCCCCCAGATTCGGCCAACCACGATCGTCACCACGGCGCAAACCGGCGGCATTCATGCCGGCGTAATTTTTTACTGCGCCCCGCCTGGCGCCACCTCGGAGAATGACCTGATCACGAGCTGGAAATGATCCGCCGCTCGAAATCCCAATCTGCAATGGATGCTGCACGCATGCCGCATGGAGTGCACCAAGGTGATGATGCCGCTGCAGGACGTCGGATGGGCCGGCGGCGCGTTGTCCGCCGGTTCGCCGCGTTTTCGCTCATCGAGATCTTGAGCGTCCTCGCGGTGATCATCATTTTGATTGGCACCGTCGGTTTTGCGCTGCGGGACAACGCCGGGAGTTCCCTCACGAGCGCACAAAATACACTTGGCTCCTTGATCGGCCAAGCCCGTGCCCAGGCGGCAGTCAACCAGACAGAAGCGCGGCTCATGATTTATGGTGTTCGCGGAAGCGATGAACGGTATCTCCGCCTGTTGCAGGTCTTCATTGCGAGTCCGCAAGGCTCGACGACCTGGGTGCCCGTCGGCAGCCCGGTGTATTTGCCCCGCGGCGTCTATGTCGTGCCGCCCACGACGACCGGGCTCCTTGCGACGGGTGTCACTTGGCTGACTAACCCAGCGCCGGTCTCGACCTTCGGCACGGGGCCCAACCCCAACCAAATCACCGGCACCGCCTTCAATGGGGCGAACACCGTGTTTTTCGTCCAATTCACCGCCGATGGATCGATCACTCCCACGCCGAATCCCTATATCAAGCTCGCCGTCACGACGGGTGCGATTGGCACCAACAGCCTGCCGGCGTTCAATAACCAGTTTTCGGTTCGCGGTATTTTGCTTCGCCCCAACGGTGCGGTCTCCTACGTGAACAGCACGGACGGATTTTGATGATGAAAAACTGGAGGCAACAAGCTGACGCGGTAGGGCTGCCGCTCGTCGGCAGGCCGTTGCGCCTGCAATGCTCGTTCCGTGGAGGCTCGGCGGCAAGCGCCGGCCCTACCGGGAATACGCGCCAAACGACCCTCGCGTTTAGTCTCTTGGAGGTCGTTGCTGCCGTGGGCATTTTTGCCATCGGCATGGTTGCGGTGATCGGGATGTTTGCCCCGGTGGCGAAATCCGTGAGCAGTCTCGCCGACGCCGAGGCCGCCACCAACGTCGCCAGTCTTCTGACGGCCCGTTTGCAGGGGCAGTCGATCGCCCTCGTCGGCAAGTTGCTTAAAGTTTCCTCCGGTCAGAACCGCCATCAACTCACCGATGCCGACAACAATCCCAATTCACCGGCCGCCGACCCGCGCACGGATCAACAGTTGATTTTTGCCAGTCGTGACGGCTCGAAAATCGGCCTCTACAACGATCCGGTTTGGGGTAGCACCGACGTCGATAAATTTTTCGAGATCGCCCTCATTCGTAACGAAATCTTGTCGCCACCGACGCCGGCAGCCGATCCCGCTGCCACTGCGCCTCCATCCAATCCAGACGATACCGCGCTATTCTTGGCCTATTCCGCGCGCATCCGCTGGCCTGCCTTTGTGGCCGACGCGACGGTGACCAACCCAAAGCGCGCGCTCCCGGCGGGCTTCAATCCCAGTGGCACGGTTCGTTTCGATAACAGCCTGAAGCAGGTTTTCTTTTTCTCCGGCACCATCACCCGCTGAGCCGATGCGAATTACGTCCCATTTCCTCATCTCGCCAAAGCGCCGCCAGAGCGCCGGCGGATTTACGCTGATCGAACTGCTCGTCTCAGCGGTGATCACGGCCGTCATCGCCGGATTCATCGTGGCGATTGTGAGCAACGTGTCCGGTTTTTGGACGCGCACCTCGGGCAAACTTTCCACCGAGGCGCAGGCGCGCCTCGTGCTGGATCAACTTACGCTGGACCTGTCGTCGGCCGTCTACCGTGATGATGGCAACGTCTGGATGGCGGCGGATGTGCTGAATGGTGGGACCGGTGGTGCCACGGGTCTTTGGCAAGCGGCCGCCGCCAATCCGAAACCGGTGGGAGGGCTTTCGCTCGCGATGAATGCCGGGAATTGGAATGACGCTCGCTTCGGCACTGCGGGAATCTGGCTGCGATTTTTCACGACCAAAAGGGGGGGCAACGTGACGGCCGACGCCACGAGCCTTTCCGCTCCCGTCGCGGTCGGTTATCAAATTATTCGTCGGCTCAGTTCGCCGAGTTCTGTCGGCACTGGCGCAACTAAGGCCGGTTACCTCCTGCACCGCGCCGAAGCCCGTGCGGCGACGGCCAATGGGCGTCCCGGCGTGCTGGAGTCAGGCTATAATATTACCTCCGCTGCCTACACCACGAGCGTGACGAGCACGAACAACGGTGCCACCACGGGCGATCCCCGCTCGATCCAAGTTCCCGGCGCTCGCACGAATTTTGCCTCCGTCATTGCTGACAACGTGATCGATTTCGGCGTGCGCTGCTACGTGCGCGATCCCGCGCAAGCCTCCGGTTTGCGCCTCGTATTCCCGGCGACCAATGCGAGCGGCACCGCGAGCAACGTCGCGACGGCCCGCCTCCGTGCGCAATTGCCCGCGAACACACCGGCGGATGCGACGAACTATAATTTTGTTTTCCCTGACGTCGTCGACGTGATGGTGCGTATCCTCACCGATGAGGGCGCGAGGCTGATTGCCTCGTATGAGACAGCGAACACGCCGCTCTCGCTTCCTGCCGGGATAAGCGCGCAGCAATATTGGTGGCAGCTGGCGACCGCCAATTCCCAGGTGTTTACCCGCCGCATCGTGCTCAACGCGAAACCTCTCTGATCACCGTGGGCGTGCAAACTCCAACCAATCGTTTGAAATTCCGGCGCGGTTCGCGCGGCGGTTTCGCCTTGCTGATGACGATCACGCTGCTCGCGTTTCTCGTGATCTTGCTGGTCGGCCTCGCGACCTACACCCGCGTCGAGACGGCCGTCGCCGGCAACACCCAGCGTCAGGCCCAAGCCCGCCAAAACGCCCTCTTCGGCCTAAGCGTGGCGGTGTCCCAGCTCCAGAAATACGCCGGCCCGGACGCGCGCGTCACGACGACGGCGGTGGCTGCGGTCCCGGGGGCGAATTCTCAAAAGCGTCGTTATACCGGAGTATGGAATGCTTCCGCGCTCGGTTCGGATCCGGTCTGGCTCGCGAGTGGTTTGGAGACGGGCACCTCGCCGAGCGTTACATCCGGGATTCCCACCGCGAGTCAGGTCGCCCTCGTTGGCCCCAACACGGATGGTTCAACTACCTTGGCGAACGGCAATCCCGGCGCCAACAACGTCGTGGCCGCATTGCAGACAATCACCGCGCCCGGCGTCCCCGGTCAGACGGGCAACGTCACCATCGGCAAATACGCGTGGTGGGTGGGGGATAACGGCGTGAAGGCCGATGTGGCCCGCACCGACGTGACCGCGCGTCTCGACTACGCTCCGTTCACTGAGGTCGACGAAGCTCGCTCGCGCCTGTTCCAGCAAACCGGTCTCGGTGCCGGTCCATTCAACACGGCGTCGAATACCGTCGCCTTCGATCCGCGCGATCCGGCGAACCTCACGCTCGCGGCCAATTTGCTCGCGCCCCAGCAAATCCCCTATCTGAAGACTTCGACCGGTGCCGTGCTGGGTTTGGCGCAGTTGAAAACCCACTACCACAACTGGACGGTCGGCAACCAAGCGGTGCTTGCTCGCACCAATGCTCCGGCCGGCCAATCCGCGCTCCGCAACGACCTCTCGCTCAACCCCGGCGCCCTCGGCACGGCGTTTACCGCGTGGGCCGATTATCCGAGCTACATGGCGACTCCTGCGACAGACGCCCTGCGCCGACGATATCGGATGACTCCTGCCGTGACGGACGCCAACGGCTCGCAGTTTCGTGTGGCGCCTGTGCTGAGCTATTTCGCGATGGCCTTCAGCATTCGCAATAACTCGGAATCAGCCTCCACGCTGACGAGTCTCGAGTGCAGCGTGCGTTGCGTTGCCGAGTTTTGGAATCCCTACACGGGCGCCCTTGTGCCTGAGGATTTGGAGATACTCGTCACCGGCGTGCCCGATGTGAACGTTCTCGATAGCCGCAACATCCGCCGTCACGTCGATATTATGCCCCTGCTCGGTGACTCCGCGCTTCCGGGAAGTCCGATTCGATTTTCGCTGCCATGGGTGTCCTCGGGAGCGGACGACCAACATTCCGCATGGCTACCGGGTCGGGTCTACAATTGGTCCGCGGTGTCTGGACCACTCGTCCCGACCGGCAATGTAATGGAGTTCGACGTGCGTGCGCTGCAGAACGGCAAAGGCGAGGGCGTCTTGAGTGCGCTCCCCTTGGAACCGCTCACGCGATCCGTTGGTTCCGATGTTGTCACGCGGCAGTGCTTAATTCCGGTCCCGACGACGCTCACGATCGAGCTACGCCGCGTGTCCGACGGCTCAACGCTCGCGACCTTCGTTTCGCCGGCCTTCAATGCTTTTCCGGATGGGAGCACACCGCTTGAGGTTTCGGCGCACTCCTTGGACTTTGCCTATGTTTTTCGTCTGGCCGATCCCTTGGCCGATGGGACTGCGTGGCTCGAAACGGCCGGCCTTGATCCCCGGCTGGACCTGCCCGCCAGCGCCTACGTGCCATTCATCCCCAATGCGATTGATCCCGCCTTGTTCGTCGTCGGCACCGATGGGAAAAACGTTGCCACCTTCGCTGCCGGCAACGCCAGCCTGCTTCTCGACCGCTATCCCGGGACGCCCAGTGCGCCTTTGGGCACGAGCTTCAACGAGGACATCCCGGTCTTCGAACTGCCGCGCGCTCCGCTCCTCAGTCTCGGCCAGCTACAACATCTTTCCCTGCCCGCGTTGCGCCCTTTTTGGATCGGCAACTCCGCCGCCTCAGCCGGCCCCGCTGAGTGGAGCAACGCACTCTTCGACCAACATTTCTTCAGCGGTCTCGGCAGCGGGACGACGTGGACCGACGTCACGCGCCCGTTGCCGAACACGCTCGCCCGGGTGCTGCGACACAAACCGGACGGCTCCGCGCTCGCGGCAACTGATCTGGGCGCAGACGGTTTGTCGGCGAAATATCTCCTGCAAGGCGGTGCGTTTAATCTCAACTCCACCGAGCCCGACGCGTGGGCTGCGGTGCTGCGCTCGGTGCGTTTCACGACCGGCCGAGAATTCAAATATCTCAATGCCGACGAGACGACGGGCACGAATGCCGACACCGACACCGCGACCCTCACCGCCGAGGCTGCGTTTCCGCGTTTCAGCCAGTCGGCGCAGGAGACCTACGAGTCAACGCCGGACTATCAACAGCAGGAGCCCGGCGCTTCGAGTGGAATCGTCCTTCGCACCGACTACTACCGCCAGGGTTTGCGCACGCTTGATGCTGCGACGGTGTCGGCGCTCGCCCTGAATATCAGTGCGGCCGTCAAGGCCCGCATCGCAGCGTCGGGTCCGTTCATATCAGTTGAGCAGTTTCTGAATCCCGCCAACGCCGAGGGCACGCCGAGTCTGCTCGAGCAAGCGATCATCGACCTGAATTTGAATGGCACGACGGCGGCCGACGGCACGGCGGGGACGCTGCCGTTCTCTTCTTCGTTTCTCACTCAAGCCGATATCATGACCGTGCTCGCGCCGGTGCTCTTTGTGCGGAGCGACACGTTTACAGTTCGCGCTTACGGTGAAGCCACGAATCCCGCGACCGGGCTGACGGAGGGCAAGGCTTGGTGCGAAGCGACGGTGCAGCGCATGCCGGAGCCTTTCGCGCCAGCCGCGGCCGGCCAGCCGACGGATGACGAGTATAAGAATCCGCCGGGCAACTTTGGACGGCGCTTCAAAGTTATTTCCCTGCGATGGCTCACCAAGTCCGACATTTGATTTTGGTTTGGGCGGTAGTGGTGTCGGCCGTGTTCGCATTCGGCCAGCGACCGGGCCAAATCTCGATCCGGTTCACCGTATTCTCCCTGCGGCCCATTGAGGGCTTGGTGTATCAATCGACGACGGGGGCGAAGTTGCCGCTGAAATTTAACGCGAGTGCTCGTTCGAGCCGGCACACGTACAACGGGACCTCTCCGATCAAGTTTATCGACCGCGAGACCGGTGCCGTCGTCGCGGAGGCCGCCGTGCCGCCGGACATGCGTGAACCGCTCTTCTTGTTTAATGAATTACCGACGCCGACGACGCGCGGACTGCGTTACCAAATTTCGGTCATCGACGATAGTGCGGCCAAACTTGGCGCCGGACACCTTGCGATTCTTAACCTCAGCGGATTCAAGCTCGCCGGCGCCTTGGACAAAACGGAGCTGACGGTTGAGGAAGGTCTGAATGCGCCGGTGCCCTTTAATCGTCAGGCGAAACTCACGCTTTTCGTCTCGGTGCGCGGCACGCGGGTGCAGTCGTATTCCGAGGTGATTTCGCCACCTAAATCATCGCGTTTGCTGCTGATTTTATTTCCGCCCACGCGCAAAGGGGCTCTGGAAGTGCAGAGCCGGGCGCTGTCGGACGAGCCCCCGAAGCCGCCTGGTCCAGCGGGCTCCGGAAGTGGCGGCAAAAAATAGGTTGGATTTTCATCCCGGAACCTGCAGGTTTCCGCCCTTGTTCGCCAGAGTAGCTCAGTGGTAGAGCAGAGGACTCATAA
>Ga0209829_10000317_pt1 | contig 45241 bp, 37 predicted proteins | sample C_140205_EF_Meta_FD_187311 | JGI IMG/M metagenome (GOLD analysis project Ga0209829, IMG submission 187311) | Freshwater microbial communities from Lake Croche, Canada to study carbon cycling - C_140205_EF_MetaG (SPAdes) (version 2) | ecosystem: Environmental > Aquatic > Freshwater > Lake...
GGGTGCGGCGGCAACCGCGACCGCACCAAGCGCCCGCTGATGGTGAAGGCCGTGCAGTCGTTCGCCGACTTTGCCTTCGCCACCGCGGACAACCCCCGCAGCGAGGCGCTCACGCAGATCTTCTCCGACATGAAGGCTGGCGTCACGGCGCCGGCCAAGATCTCGTGGACCGAGGACCGCCGCCGCGCTATCAGCCTCGCGCTCGATGTCGCCCAGGCCGGCGACTGCCTGCTCATCGCGGGCAAGGGTCACGAGAGCTACCAGGAATTTGCCGACACTGTCATCCCGTTTGATGACCGGCAGGTCGTGCGCGAGCTGATTGGGATCAAGACGCTGAAAGACTGATGCCCACCTTTGCTCCAGCCCAACTTGCCTCGTGGACCGGCGGACGCTGGACGGCCCAGCCGGAGGCGGCATTGGCGGGTTTCACGATGGACACGCGCCAGCTCCGCACGGGGCAGGTGTTTGTCGCGCTGAAGACGGCGAAGCGCGACGGCCATGAATTTCTCCCGGCGGCGCAGGCGGCGGGTGCCAGCGCTGCGCTGGTCGCAGTTGCGAATCCCGCGCTTTCCCTGCCGCAGCTCGTGGTGGCGGATCCACTGGCCGCCTTCCAGGCTATCGCCCGCGAACACCGCCGGACGTTTCGCGGCCCGGTGATCGGCATTTCCGGCAGCGCGGGCAAGACGTCCACCAAAAATCTCCTCGCCCTGTTGCTCGGCGGTGAGGCGGGTGGGGTGCTCGCGACCGAAGGCAACCTCAACAACCACCTCGGCGTTCCCCTCACGCTCACGCGGCTCGATCCTGCATCGCACCAGTTCGCGGTCATCGAGGCGGGCATCAGCGGACCGGGCGACATGAAGCCGCTCGCGGACATGATTGAGCCCGACTTGGCGCTCATCACGCTGATTGCCGCGGCGCACACCCAGGAACTCGGCGGACTCGAGGGCGTGGCGCGCGAGAAGGCTGTGTTGCCCGCCGCGATCCGCCCCAAGGGCGTCGCGATTTTCTCGAAGCAGTGCACCCAGTTTGCCGCGTTCCGCGACATGTTTGTGAATCAGCTGGTGCTGGAGTGCTCTACGCTGCTGCGCCCCGCCACGCAGCCGCGGCACACGATCCATTTCAACGTTCTCCAGCACCCGGCCGAGACGGTGATCGTCATCGCCTACGGCCCGCCGCCCCCGGTGATGTTCAAGCTGCCGCGCATGACGGACGGCATGGCGCAGAATGCCGCGCTCGCCCTGACCGCCGCGATTCACCTCGGGGTGGCGCCGGCGCTGCTGCAGTCTCGCTTGGCGGGATGGACGCCCGCCCCGCTGCGGGGTGAGATCCGCCACGAGGCTGGCCGGCTGCTTTATCTCGATTGCTACAACGCCAATCCCGCCTCGATGGCCGATGCGCTCGTAATGTTCCAGGCCATCGCCCCGGTGTCCGAGCCGCGGCTGTATGTGATCGGTTGCATGGAGGAGCTCGGGGTCGAGGCGGCGATGTACCACCGGGCGCTCGGTCGGTCGCTCAACCTGCGCGAGTCCGACCGGCTCCTCGTCACCGGCGTGCTGGCGAATGAAGTCTGCGCGGGGGTGCTCGACCAGGGTGATTTCCGGCGGCAGATCCAGATCGTGTCCGCCCTCGAGACGATCGCGGGCGTGTTCGCCGAATGGCGCGGTGCGGTGTTCGTGAAGGGCAGCCGCCGCTACCAGCTGGAGCAGGCCCTGACCGGCGCCGTCGCGCGGGAGGCCATTCATGCTTAGCTATCTCGCGGATTTCGACAATTACTTCCACCCGCTGCGCCTGCTGCGGTCGCACACTTTCCGCACCGTGATGGCGACGGTTACGGCGATCTTCATCGGCTTCCTCGTCGGCCCGTGGCTGATCGCGAAGCTCCGCCGGCTGAAATTCGGCCAGCACTACGACGACGACCGGACGGGCGACCTCGCGCAACGCTTCGACAAGAAGAACACGCCCACGATGGGCGGGCTGCTGATCTTCGTGTCGGTCTTTGTGAGCTCGGTGCTGTGGGCTGCCCCGAATATCTGGGTCGTGGTCGCGCTGTTTGTCTACACCGCGCTGACCGCCGTGGGCTTCCGCGACGACTACCTGAAGGTCGTGCACAAGTCCCGCAACGGCATCTCCTCGCTGGAAAAAATCATCTGGCAGACCCTCATCACCGTCGTCGCGCTTGTCGCGCTCCTGCTGCACCACGACAGCAAGGACAACATCCGGGAGCTGTGGGTGCCGTTTGTGAAGCACCCGATCACCAGCCTGCCAATCTGGGCGCTGTTTATCTTCATCTTCCTCTGGCTGGTCGGGTTTTCCAACGCGATCAACCTCACGGACGGCCTCGATGGCCTCGCGATCGGCTGTACGATCTCGGTCGCCTTTGTCTACGGTCTCCTGGCCTACGCGGCGGGCAACGTCATCATCTCCGACTACCTGCTCATCAATCACGTGCCGTACACGGGCGAACTCACGATTGTCTGCGGCGCGGTCGTCGGCGCCGGTCTGGCCTTCCTCTGGTACAACTCCTATCCGGCCGAGGTGTTCATGGGCGACACCGGCTCGCTCGCGCTCGGCGGCCTCATCGGGATCATCGCCTTCATGGTGCAGCAGCCGCTGACGCTCATCATCGTCGGCGGCGTGTTCGTCTGGGAGGCGGCCTCCGTCATCATCCAGGTGGGCTGGTTTAAGTACACCAAGCGCCTCAGCCCGACGGGCGAGGGGAAGCGGTTCTTCCTGATGGCTCCGATCCACCATCATTTTCAAAAGCAGGGCTGGCCGGAGACGAAGGTCGTCCTCCGCTTCTGGGTGCTCTCGTTCATCTGTGCGCTGATCGGACTCGGCACGCTGAAACTCCGCTGACATGGCACTCACCCCATCACCTTTCCTGCAGCCGCTGCTCGCGCAGCCCGTCGCCATCCTCGGCGGCGGGGTGAGCGGGGAGGGCGTGCGGGCGCTGCTGGCGGCGCTGGGGGCGACGGGCACGGTCTACGATGCGAAGGGCGCGGACTTCACCGTCAAGGCGGCCGCGGGTCATTTGCTTGCCGTGTTCTCGCCGGGCTTCGCCCCGGATCATCCCTGGCTCGCGCGAGCGCGGACCTCCGGCGGGGAGTGCCTGACCGAACTCGACTTCGCGGCGCTCTGCTGGAGTGGCCGGGTGGTTGCGATCACGGGCACGAACGGCAAGACGACGCTGACGGAATTTCTCACGCATGCCCTGCGCTCCATCGGCCGGGCCGCGTGGGCGACGGGCAATGTCGGGCACTCCTTTGCGCAGCTGGCCGCGGAGACGGCGGGCGGCACGAAGGACGCGTTCGCGATCTGCGAGGTGAGCTCGTTCCAAGCCGAGATGCTCCAGCGCCTTGAGCCGGAGGCCGCGCTCTGGACGAATTTTGCCGAGGACCATCTTGAGCGCCACCCGGGCATGGAGGCGTATTTCTCCGCGAAGTGGAACCTGGTGGCGCGCACGGTGCCCGGTGGGGTGCTGGCGGGTTCCTCGGTGGTGCGCTTTGCCAAAAAATTTGACCGGCCGCTGGCGGCCGACGCCGCGGTTCCCACCGAGGGCTCGCCCGCCGACCCGCGACTGGTGGGTACGGTGTTTGCGGACTATCCGCAGCGGGAAAACTTTCTCCTCGCCGCCGCCTGGTGGCGCCGGACGGGACTCGATGAACGTGCGCTGATCACCGCCGCCAAGACCTTCCGTCTCGGTCGTCACCGGCTGGTGTGCGTGGCGGAGCACGAGGGCGTGGGCTATTGGAATGACTCCAAGGCCACCAATTTTCATGCCGTCGAGGCCGCGCTCGCGCGCTTCCCCGGCGCGGTCATCCTGATTGCTGGCGGCAAGGGCAAGGGCGGCGACCTTGCGGGCTTCATCCACCGCATCGCGCCGCGCGTGAAGCATGCCAGCCTCATCGGTGAGGTCAGCACCGAGCTGGCGTTCCACTGCTCGACCTTCCGCGTGGCCCACACGTCCTGCGCCACCCTCGCCGAGGCCGTCCGCCGCGCCGCCGAGCTGGCGGTGCCGGGCGACCAGGTGCTGCTCAGCCCGGGTTTTGCGAGCTTCGACCAGTTCCGCAACTACGAGGACCGCGGCGACCAGTTCGAGCGACTCGCGCGGGAACTCAGCGCCGCCGCCAATTTGAGATAGCTTTAACTCCACCAACCCACCAACACTTCTCCCAATGAAAATCCTGAAAATATTCGGCATCGTGGTCGGCATCCACGTGTTTGCGCTGATCCTGATTTTTGCGAACCCCGGCTGCAGCGCGATGACCAAGACCACACCCGCGCCGGCCGACACGGTCGTCAAGACCGACGCCCCTTCGCCCACCATCACGGTGCCGACGGTCGCGTCCGGTGACACGGCCACGGGTTTTGACCCGAATTCGCCCGCCCTCTCCGTCTCCAGTGCCATCCGGTACAGCCCGACGCGCCCGAACACCCCGGCCGCCGGGGCGCTCGAGGCCGAGCCGGTCGCCGATGTCACGCCCGCCACCACCTACACCGTGGGCAAGGGCGACAGCCTCTGGTCTATCGCCCACAAGAACCACCTGCTGAAGGCCGATCTGGCCGCCGCGAACAACCTCCGGCCCGAGTCCACGCTCCGCCAGGGACAGAAGCTCATCATCCCGGGCAAGGCCCCGGCCACGACGGCCGGCAAGTCCGCCGGCCCGGCGCCGGCCAAGGGGGCGATGGCGGAGGCCACTCCCGCCGCGAAGGGGCCGGCTGATTCCGTGAAGCACACCGTCAAGCCCGGTGAGACCCTCGGCGCCATTGCGCGCAAATACCAGGTCAAGATCGGCGAGATCGCCACGGCCAACAACATTTCCGACCCGGCGAAGATCCACCCGGGCATGGAGCTCATCATCCCCGGCTGGCAGTCGCCCGCGGGAAAATCCGCCGGCAAGTCCGGAGCGAAGGGCACGGCCAAGGCCGCCGAGCCGGCCAAGCCCGTGAGCATCCCGACGATCTCGTTCGGAGATGACGCGCCGGCGCCCGCGAAGGCGGCCTCCGACGCGCCGCCCACCATCACCGTCGAGGACGCCCCGACGCCGAAACAGCCCTGAGCTTACGTCGATGTCCCGTGACTTGTCGGCCGAAGCCCCCCGCGCGCGGTTCGTCGTCAACCCCGCGGCCATCATTGTCGTCTGCGCCATTGGCCTGACGATTCTCGGGCTGACCATCCTGTTCAGCGCCAGCGCCTCGTTCAAGCAGGGGCCGTATTACTATCTCAACAAGCAGCTCATCGGCGTGGTGCTTGCCGCGGTGGTCTGCTTTGTGACGAGCCGGCTGAACCTCGACTATCTGCGCAAGTATGCCTGGTGGATCGGCGGGGGCTTTGCGGTGATGCTGGTGCTCGTGCTGATCCCGGGGATCGGCGTCTGGCGCACCGGCGCGCGGCGCTGGCTCGGCTACGGGCCGTTCCTGCTGCAGGTCTCGGAATTTGCGAAACTCGGCCTCGTCTTCTGCCTCGCGCATTATCTCGCTCTGAACCAGTCGCGCCTCGGTGAGTTCAAGCGCGGTTATGTCTACCCGCTCGGCATCATTGGCGTGTTTGCGCTGCTCGTGCAGCGCGAGCCGGACTTCGGCACCGCGGCGCTGATGGTGGCCGTCGGCCTCGTGCTGCTTTTTCTGTCGGGGGCCAAGTGGCGCTACATTGTCCCGACGGTGGCGATGGTGTTCGGGTTGTTCGCCGTCGCCGTGGCGCTCAATCCCAACCGGCTCCGCCGCTTCCTCGCCTTCCTCGATGTCGAGGGCAACAAGCAGGGCGGCACGTACCAGCTGTACCAGTCGCTCGCGGCGTTTGCCTCCGGCGGCGTGGATGGCGTCGGGCTGGGCCAGGGCCGCCAGCAGCTGAATTTCCTGCCCGAGGCGCACACCGACATGATCTTCGCCGTGGTCGGCGAGGAAATGGGCCTGTGGTTCACGCTCGGCGTGGTCGTGGTCTTCACGGTCATGTTCATCGCCGGCCTGATCCACCTCCGCCGCGCGCCCAACCTGTTCCAGTTTCTCCTCGTCACCGGCTGCCTGCTGCTGATCTGCCTGCAGGCGATCATCAACCTGGGCGTCGTCACGGGCATGTTTCCGACCAAGGGCATGTCGCTGCCGTTCATCAGCGCCGGACTGTCGAACCTGCTCCTGATGGGCCTGCTGCTCGGCATCCTGCTCAACACCCAGCGTACCTGGGGCCGCGTCGCGCTCGGCGGCCGGTTGCGCTCCATGCAGGAGGTGCTCGCGTGAGCCGGTACATCATTTCCTGCGGCGGCACGGGCGGTCATCTTTCGCCGGGCATTTCCCTCGCCGAGGGGCTCATTGCCCGCGGGCACACGGTTACCCTGCTGATCAGCCAGAAGAAGGTGGATGCGCGGCTGATCGAGAAATACCCGCAATTTGGATTCCTCCGCGTGCCCGGCACCGGCTTCTCCTGGTCACCGCTCAAGCTGGTGCGTTGCGTGGTGACGCAGACGCGCGGGTTCTTTTTTTGCCTGAAGCTGGTGCGGGAGACGAAGCCCGACGGCATCGTGGGTTTCGGCGGCTTTACCTCGGCCGGCATCGCCGTCTCCGGCTGGCTGCGCCACGTGCCGGTTGCGCTGCATGAGTCGAACCGCGTCCCCGGCCTCGCCATCCGCGTCCTCGGCCGGCTGGCTACGCGCGTCTATCTGCCCACGGGCATCAAGCTGCCCGGCGTCCCCGCCGCGGCCACGCGGCATGGGGGCATGCCGGTGCGGGCGGAAATCCAGCGCCTGCCCACCGCCGCCGCCCGGGCCGCGCTCGGACTCGATTCCAACCAGAAGGTGCTCGTTGTCTTCGGCGGCAGCCAGGGTGCCGGCCCGCTCAACGAGTGGGTGCGCCAGAAGCTCCCGCTCTTCGCCGCCGAGGGGGTGCAGGTTTACTGCGTGACCGGGCTCGACAAGGGCGGGGCGAACGACTCGCGCGAGCAGCGGACAAAGACCGGTGCGCCGATCCGTGCGGTCTTCAGCCCGTTCTGCGACCAGGTGGCCGAGCTGCTCTCGGCCGCCGACCTCGTCGTCTCGCGGGCCGGTGCCGGCACGATCGCCGAGCTGATCCGCTGCGAGACGCCCGCCATCCTCGTGCCTTACCCGCAGGCCGCCGACGACCACCAGCGCGCCAACGCCGCGTTCTTTGAGCGGCAGGGCGGCGGCCTGGTCGTGGAGCAGGCGTTGATCGCCACGCTGCATGCCGAGGTGCTGGACACGATTTTCAACGACTGGCTGCTCCGCAAGTTTCGGGGCAATCTCCAGCGCATGGACCGGGCGAATTCGCTGGAGCTGATGCTCGATGACCTGGATGAACTCGTGACGCCGCCGCCGGTTACTCCCGCGGCGCCGCTGCCCTCCGCCGCATGAGACCCGCGGTGCGGCCCACGCTTTTCGGGCACGAGGTGCGCCACCTTCACTGCCTCGGCGTCGGTGGCATGGGGGTGGCCCCCCTGGCCATCTATCTCGCCCAGGCCGGCTTTTCCGTGACCGGGGAGGACGATGCGCTCACCGGCGACGTGCGGACCCTGCTCGCGCGCGAGTCGGTGGCCATCGGACCGCTGCCGGTGGACTGCGAGCTGGTTGTTTACTCCTCGGCCATCGCCCAAACGCATCCGGCCTACGGGGCGGCGCTGGCCCGGAAAATCCCGCTGGTGCGCCGCGGCGAACTGCTGGCGGAAGTGCTGCGGGGGAAAAAACTTATCGCCGTCTGCGGCTCGCACGGCAAGACGAGCACCACGGCCATGCTGATCACGGCCCTGCGAGCCGCGGGGTTTCCCGCCGGCTGGGTGCTGGGCGGGTTGTTCGCCGACGACACCCCGCCGGCGCGGACCGGTTCCAGCGACTGGGTGGTGGCGGAGATCGACGAGAGCGACGGGACGATCGAGGCGTTTGCCCCCGAGGTGACGGTCGCCGTGAACCTCGATTGGGATCATCCCGACTTTTACCGCCGCGCGGCCGACCTCGAGGCGACGTTCGCCGCCCTGTTCCACCGCACGCGCGGACCGGTCTTGGTGAGCGATGCGTGTGCGGTGAGCGCCCGGGTGGCCCCGACGGCGAAAACCTTTGGCCGGACCGGTAACTTCCGGGGTACGATCTCGTGTGAGTCCGCGGGCCGCATGACGCTCCGGCTCGGCGGTGAGTTCACCCTCACCGAGGCGGGCGTGAAGGCGCAGGGCGATTTCAATGCCGCCAATGCCACGGCGGCGCTGGCTGCGGCGCAACTCCTGGGGGCGACACTGACCCCGACGCTGCTCGCGGACTATCCGGGCGTGCGCCGCCGGCAGACCACGTTGCACGCGGCGGACGGGCTGACCGTCATCGAGGATTACGCGCACCACCCGGCGGAAATCCGCGCGCTGCTGACGAGTCTGCGGCGGCGTGTGGGCGAGGCCGGCCGGTTGGTCGTCGTGTTTCAACCGCACCGCTTCAGCCGCACGGCCCAGTTCAAGGCCGAGTTTGCGGCGGCGCTGGCCGTGGCGGACAGCGTGCACCTGCTGGACGTGTATGCCGCGGGCGAGGCTCCGACGGCGGGAGGCACCACCGCCGATATTTATGCCGAGCTGAAGCGGATCGCGGCGGCGCTGCCCGTCAGCTATTTGCCGGGCGGGGGCGCCGCGTTTTTCGGCGCGCTGGCACGGGACGTACGGCGGGACGTACGGCGGGACGACCTGATCGCGTTTGTCGGCGCGGGGGACATTGACCGCCTGGCGCGCAGCTGGCTCGAAATTTTGCGGGAGGACGCCATGAAAGCACAACGCTGGGACGAACAGTTCGCGGCCCTCAAGCCGCTGTTGGCGAAGGAAACCAAGTTCAAGCGCGAGGAACCGCTGGCGGCCAAGACCACCATGCGCGTCGGCGGGGCGGCGCGGCTTTACGCCGAGCCCGCGTCGCTGGCGGACCTGCAGACGCTGCTGCGCGAGGCCACGGCGCGCGGGATCAGGGTGTTTGTGCTCGGTCGCGGCTCCAATCTTATCGTGCCGGACGAGGGCGTGGACGGGCTGGTGCTTTCGTTGCTGCACGAGGCTTGGGCGGGCTTCGAGGCCCGCAGCGACGGCCGCGTGTGGGCGGGCGCCGGACTGCGGCTGAAGAACCTGTGCGGGAAAGCCGTGATGGCCGGCCTCACGGGTTTTGAATTTCTCGAGGGCATTCCCGGCAGTGTCGGCGGCGCACTGCGCATGAATGCCGGCGCCATGGGCGGCTGGATGTTCGATGTGGTGGACGAAGTGCAGCTCATCACGCTGGCCGGCGAGGTCCGGACGCTCGCGAAGGCCGCGATGCACGTGGATTACCGGCACTGCGCGGAGTTGCATGACGCGATTGCCCTCGGGGCGCTGCTGCGGCCGGCGGCAAAGGTGGACGCGGAGGCGGTCGCGCGGCAGATCGACGTCTACAAGCGGAAGCGCCAGGAGTCGCAGCCGCGCGAGCCGAGTGCCGGCTGCATTTTCAAGAACCCGCCGGGTAATTCCGCCGGCCGGCTGATTGACGAGAGCGGACTCAAGGGCGAGCGGGTGGGGGACGCGGAAGTCTCAACCGTGCATGCCAATTTCATCGTCAACCGCGGAGCTGCGACCGGCGCGGATATCCTCGAGCTTGTCCGTCGCGTGCGGGCCCGCGTGCGGCAGGTCAAGGGCGTCGAGTTGGAACCCGAGGTGCTGCTCTACGGCAAGAACTGGAAGGACGTATTATGAAGGATCCGGTCATCGCGGTGTTCGCCGGTGGCACGTCCGCCGAGCGGGAGGTATCACTCGGCTCCGGTCTGGCCTGCGCCGTTGCCCTGGCGCGGTCGTACCCGACGCGGCTGTTCGACGTCACGGCCGACGCGCTCCCGGCCGGGCTCGACGCGGGCATCCATGTGGTTTTTTCCACCCTGCACGGCACGTTTGGCGAGGACGGCGGGATGCAGCGGCTGCTGGATGCGGCGCACGTGCAGTACGCAGGCTGCGCTGCCGCCAGCAGCGCGCTCACGATGGACAAGACGAAGACGAAGGAAACCGTCGCCGCCCGCGGGGTGCGCGTGGCGAAGGCCGTCCTGTTTGCCGGCAACGCCAGACCCTCGGTTGAAACAATCGTCGGCCAGGTGGGCGAAAAGCTCATCATCAAACCCAATGCCGAGGGCAGCAGCGTGGGCCTCAGTGTCGTGGGCAACCGCCAGGAACTGGCCACCGCCCTCGCCAAGATTTCCACCGGTTCCTGGCTGGCGGAACAGCGCATCTTTGGGCGCGAACTCTCGGTCGGCGTGATCGATGGCAAGGCCGCGGGAGTCGTGGAGATCAAGCCGAAGTCCGGCGTCTACGACTACACCAGCAAGTACACGAAGGGAGCCTCGGAGTATTTTGCCCCGGCCCCGCTCGATGGCGGGATCACGGCCGCGGTGGTCCGGGATGCCGAGACGGCGTACGCGGCCTGCGGCTGCCGCGACTACGCGCGGGTGGATTTCATGCTCTCCGCGCAAAACGAGCTTTATTTGCTGGAAATCAACACTCTGCCCGGCATGAAGGAGACCAGTTTGCTGCCGATGAGTGCTCGCTGCGTGGGGTTGGATTTCACGGCTCTGGTCAGGGAAATGGTGACACCCGCGCTGCGTCGTTTTCGCGCGGCCAACGTGTCTTCCGAACCATGACTCCCCGCAACACCACGGACCCGGGCCGCAACTGGAGGGATATTCCCCAACAGATGCATCCGCGCGCCATGTCCACCGAGGGCCGCCGGCGGGTGACGTACAGTGTGTTGAAGACCGTCGGCTTCGTGGTGGTGCTCGCGGGCGTGGTCTGGGGCGGCTTCGAGGTAGCCGGGACTTTCCGGGAGACGCCGAGGAAGGGCTCCGAGGCGATGCAGACATCGCCGGTGAAGGATCTCGTGCTCGTGACGGACGGCGTGCTCGACCAGGCGTGGATGAACCACGCGCTGGCGCTCCCGAAGAACACCTCGCTGATGGCGCTCGATCTTTACCAGTTGCGGGCCCGCCTGCTGGCTTCCGGGCAGGTGCGCACGGCGACCCTCACCCGCAGCTTTCCCTCCACGCTGGCGGTCAGCATCTCGGAGCGCGCGCCGGTCGCGCGGCTTTCGGCGCAGGACAAGGACGACCTGCCGCGCACGCTCCTGATCGCGCGCGACGGCGTCGTTTACGAGGGCGTGGGTTACGATGCGGCCATGATCCAGACCCTGCCGTGGCTGGCCGGCGTGAAGCTCACGCGGGTGGGGGGCACCTTCCAGCCCATCGCCGGGATGGAGTCGGTCGCGGAATTGCTGGCCAAGGCGAAGCTGGAGGCGGAGCACCTCTACAACACCTGGAAGGTGGTGTCGCTCGGCCGCCTGGAATCCGACGGCGAGATCGAGGTGTCCACCAAGGCCGCCACGAAGATCACGTTCGGCATTAACGAGGATTTTTTCCGGCAGCTGGCGAACCTCGACGCGATCCTTGACGCCGCGGCGGCGCACCCCGAGAAAACGCTGCGTGAAATCAATCTCGCGGTGGGCTCGCAGGTTCCGGTGGCGTTCGCGGATGCGGCGCCCGCGTCCTCCGGGCCAGCAGCAGGCCGGCCTGCTGTTCTCGTCGCTCCGGTTCCGGCGCCCGCGGCTCCGGCTTCGCGCCCCTTGGTTCTTCCCTCCTTCACCATCCGCTAGCTGTTTGCCCTTCGCCCCGTGAGTTCCCGTTCCACCTTCATCGGTGCCGTCGAAATCGGCACCTCCAAAATCACCGCCCTCGTCGGCGAATACACCGGCCGCGAGCTCGCCATCATCGGCCACGGCGAATGCTCGTCGCGCGGCGTCATCAAGGGCGCCGTCGTCGACTACAAGGCCGCCAGCGAGTGCACGCACAGCGCGCTGGAGCAGGCGGAGCGTGACGCCGGCGAGCGGATCGAACTCGTGTTCCTGGCCCAGACCGGCGGTCACCTCGAGGGTTTCTACAACGAGGCCGCGGTCAACGTGAAGGCGGCGGACAACATGATCGACGCCGCCGACATCCGGACGGTGAGCGACCTCGCCAAGTCAAAAGAGCTCCCCGCCGGCCGCATGGTGGTGCACAATATCCGCCGGCCCTTCCGCGTGGACGGCCGCCTCATCCCGGGCACGCCGGAAAATCTTGTCGGGCAGCGCCTGGAGGTCGGTTATTGGACCGTCCACGGCCAGGAACAGCGCCTCGCGGACAACATCCACGTCATCCGCGGCTTTAATCTCGAGGTGCGCGAGCTCGTGCTCGCCAGCCTCGCCTCCGGCCACATGGTCACCACCCCCGAGGACCGCCAGCACGGCGTGCTCGCGATCGATCTCGGTGCGGGCACGACCGACTACGTGCTGTACCGCGATGGCGGGCCGCACACGACGGGCGTCGTGCCGGTCGGCGGCTCCCACCTGACCAACGACCTCAGCATCGGCCTCCGCCTCACCGAGGGTCAGGCGGAAAAACTCAAGCTCCGCTTCGGCCGGGCGACGATCCAGGCCCGCGACAAGGCCGAGAAGGTCTGGCTCGATGGCAACTTCTCCATCGGGGACCGCCAGTTTCCCCGGCAGGCCATCGAGCAGATCACGGCCGCGCGCACGTGGGAACTGCTCGAGGTCGTGAAGAAGCGGCTGGGCAACGCCTTTTCCCCCGACACCTGCGCCGCGGGCGTCGTCCTCACCGGCGGCACCGCCAAGCTTCCCGGCATTGCGGAGACCGCGGCCAAGGTGTTCGGCGTGCCGGCGCACCTCGGCGAGACGCCCACCTGGGTGGCCGACAACCTCCGCGACCCGGGCAACCACACGGCCCTGGGCCTGCTGTATTATGGCGTCCAGGCCCAGAGCGAGCGCCTGGCGACCGACCGGCGCCGCGGCGGGTTCCTCTCCAACGTCAAACGCCTGTTCGCCAGCGCCTGACCGCCATGAATCTCAACGAACTGCCCCTCGAACACTCGCTGCTGGCGGACCGCAGCATTGCGATCAAGCTCGTCGGCGTCGGCGGCGCCGGCTCCAACGCCGTGGACCGGCTGAAGATGGAAAACCTCGAGCGGCTGCAGCTCGCGGTGATCAATACCGACTATCAGGCTCTGGCCAGCTCACCGGTGCAGGACAAGGTGCTGATCGGCATGAGCGTCACGCGCGGCCTGGGCGCCGGCGGTGATCCCGACCTCGGCCGCGAGGCCGCCGAGGCGGACCGCGAAAAAATCACCAGCGTGGTGAAGGGCTGCGACCTTGTTTTCCTCATCGCCGGCATGGGGGGCGGCACGGGCAGCGGCGCGATGCCGATTGTGGCCGAGATTGCCGCGGAGTCTGGCGCGCTGGTCATCGCCTTTGTGACGCTGCCGTTCAGCTTTGAGGGCGGACGCCGACTCAAACAGGCGGAAGAGGGCATGCTCGCGCTGCGCAAGGTATGCGACGCCGTCATCCCGCTGCCGAACGACATTTTGCTCCAGGAAGGCGCCGATGACACGAGCGTGCTCGACTCGTTCGCCCGGGCCGACGAGTGGATCGGCCGCGGCGTGAAGTCCATCTGGGCGATGCTGTTCAAGACCGGTCTCATCAACCTCGATTTCGCCACCCTGCGGCAGATGTTTCAGCAGCGCGGCGGCAAAACGCTGTTCGGCCTCGGCGAGGGCACGGGTGACAACGCGGTGGCCGACGCCATCGCGCGCCTGAAGCTCTGCCCGCTCCTGCACACCCCGGAATTTTCCCGCAAGGCCGACCGGCTGCTGGTGAACATTATCGGTGGCACCGACCTGACGCTGCCGAAGGTGAATGAGCTGATGACGTCCATCACCGACCAGTTTGGCCGCGAATCGCACATCATCATGGGTGCAGTGATCGACGAAGGCATGCAGAACCGCGTCGAGGTCTGCGTCCTCGGCACCAGTGACATGGGCGGCCGCAGCGTGCCGTCGCGCCGGCTCGCGCCCACGCGGACCAAAAGCCCCTTTCCAAGGGTCGAGGAAACCGCCCCGGCCTCCCGCGAGACCGCGGTGCCGCCCGAATTGGTTTCCGTCCCGGCGACGCGCCCGACGGCGGACAAGACCGCCCAGGACGAGTTTGGCTTCGGCGAGATGGAGAGCCGCGGGCATTTCGAGAAGACCGACCGCAACCTGTTTGACGGCCAGGACCTCGACGTGCCGACGTACCTGCGCAAGGGCATCAAGATCGTCCTTTGACGCCAAACGCGGTCAGCGGTCAGCTTTCAGCCTTTGTTCTCCGGGCCCTGGGTCGATTTCCGGGCCGGTCGTGCAGGCTGGTCGCCCGGGCCGCGTCCGTGGATTTTTCGCGGTAATTGTGCCGTCGGCCGGGGAGCTGAAAGCTGAACGCCGGGTGCTGATCGCGCCTGTGCAGCGTGGGCCTTGTTAAACCTGGCCGGTTCTGCATCGTGGGGCGCATGTTTGTCGACGAGTGCACAGTAAAACTAATGGCCGGTGACGGCGGGCGCGGCTGCGTGAGCTTCCGCCGGGAAAAATACGAGCCCTGGGGTGGACCCAACGGCGGCGATGGCGGCCGCGGGGGCGATGTCATTCTCGTGGGGGACGTGAACACGAACAATCTCGTGGACTACAAGTACAAGCCCCACTGGTACGCGGAGCGCGGCGAGCACGGGCTCGGCTCCGACCAGTTCGGCAAGGACGGCAAGCACTGCGTCATGCGGATGCCGCTCGGCACCGTCGTGACCGACCTTGCGACCGGCCGCGTCGTGGCCGAGATCATCGAGGACGGCCTGCAGATCGTCCTGTGCAAGGGCGGCAACGGCGGGTGGGGGAACACGCATTTCAAGTCTTCGACCAACCGCGCCCCGAAGCGCGCCAACCCCGGGCATCCCGGCGAGGGCGGCGGCTACCGCTTCGTGTTGAAGAGCATCGCCGACGTCGGCCTCGTGGGGTTTCCCAACGCCGGCAAGTCCTCGCTTACCACCGCGATCACCAAGGCGCGCCCGAAGACCGCGGCCTATCCCTTCACCACGCTCCACCCGCAGATCGGCGTCATTGACTATCCCGATGACAAGAAGGGCACCCGCCGCCTGCTGCTGGCCGACGTGCCCGGCCTGATCGAGGGCGCGAGCGAGAACCGCGGCCTCGGCCACCGTTTCCTCCGCCACATCGAGCGCTGTGCGGTCCTGCTGGTGCTGCTCGACATGGCCGGCACCGACGCCCGCGACCCGCGGGAGGATTACAAGCACCTGCTGCACGAGCTCGAACTCTACGACCCGGCGATGCTCGACAAGCCTCGCATCGTGGTGGCGAACAAGCTCGACCTGCCCGAGTACGCGGCGCACCTCGCGAAGTTCCAGAAGCGCTACAAAAAGGCCGAGATCATGGAGATTTCCTGCCGCACCGGCGCCGGCCTGGAGACCCTGAAGAAACAATTGCTAAAACGGGTTTCGGCCCTGCGCGCCAAAGAAAAAATATCGCCTCGCCCGCCGACGCCGGCCTAATTTCACCGCGCCATGCTCCCGGAACACCGCCAGCTCCTGATGCGCGCCAACCGCCTGCTCGGCGCCGGCCTTGTCGAGGCCAACCTCGTGAAACTCGAGGATCTGGAGAAGGCGAACGAGAAGCTGCTGGAGATCATGCAGGCGGACCAGCCGCGGCAAAGCACCGTGCTGGGCATCCTCGCCTACCAGATGAAGGTCCTGAAGGAAGAGGACCTGCTCAACCACATCGTGGACAATGAGGGCGCGGGACTGGTGGACCTCCGCGGCTATGACGTGCCGGACGAGGTGAAGAAATCCACGGACATCCCGACCTGCTGGGCGACCTGGTCCGTGCCGTTCGACCACGACGAGGATTTTCACTTCATTGCCACCGCCTACTACCTGAGCCCGGCGGTGCGGAGCTTCTGGGAAAAACAGTATTCCGGCCCGATCCTCTGGTTTGGCAGCACGCTCGAGGTCATCGCGGACTACCTGGAGAAACTGATCGCCGAGCGCGTCGCCCCGCAGCCCCCGGCCAACGGCGGTTCTCGCCAGCCGTTTGCCAGCCTGGGCACGGCCACCGGCACTCGCTCGCCGTTTGGCACCGCCTCGCCGTTTCCGGCCAAGGGCCCGGTGCTCGTGCCGGCCGGGACCTCCACCCCGCCCATTCCGCTGGTGCCGCCGCCGCGGAACTGACCCATGCCCCTCGGAAAAGTCCAGACGCAGATCGTCTCCAAGCTGGTCGAGATGGGCCGGCTGTCCGAGCGGCAGCGCGACGTCATCGCGGCCGTCACCGCCGACTTGAACGGCGACGCCCTCGACCGGCTGCTGCAGGAAGAGCACCGCATCTCGCCGCTGCAGATCCTCGTGGCCAAGGGCAAGGCCCTCGGCCTCGCGCCCTACAATATCTCCCGCTACCGCATCACCCCGAGCACCTACGAGCGCATCTCGCAGGAGTTCTGCGTGGAAAACCTCGTCATTCCCGTGGGCCAGGTGGGCGACCTTCTGCTGGTGGTGTTTGCCAATCCCTTCGAAGTCACCGTCCCGGCCAAGATCCATGAGATGACCGGCCTGCGCGTGGTCCGCATGCTCGGTCGCGAAAAAGACCTGCGCGAGAAGTTCAGCCAGGGCGCGAACAACCAGTCCACGGGTTTTGACGACGTCGTGCAGCAGATCGGCGCGGAGTACGGCAGCGTGCTCCAGGTCATCGAGGACGACCTCGTCAACGAGGAATCCGGCCCGATCATCCAGCTCGCCAACCGGGTCATCGAGGATGCGTATTTTGCGGGGGCGAGCGACATCCACGTCGAACCGCAGGAGAACGAAATCATTGTCCGCTACCGCATCGACGGCATGTGCCAGGAGAAGCTGCGCCTGCCCGCCAAGGTGGCGCCGGCCCTGGTCGCGCGCATCAAGATCATGTGCAACCTCGACATCTCCGAGCGGCGCCTGCCGCAGGACGGTCGCATCATCTTCAAGCAGTACACCAAGAAATCCCTCGACCTCGACCTGCGCGTCTCCACCGCGCCGCTCAACCACGGCGAGGGCGTGGTCATGCGTATCCTCGATAAGCAGAAGGCGACGCTGCCGCTGCCCGCGCTCGGCTTCTCCGAGGCGAACCTGGCCCGCTACCGCGAGATCATCCGCCAGCCCTACGGCATGATCCTGCACTGCGGCCCGACCGGCTCCGGCAAGTCGATGACGCTCTATTCCGCGCTCAACGAGATCAACTCGCCCGAGATCGTCATCCGCACCGCGGAGGACCCGATCGAGTACACGCTCGCCGGCATCAACCAAATGCAGATGCACCGGCAGATCGGGCTCACCTTCGCCACGGCGCTGCGCTCCTTTCTCCGGCAGGACCCCGACATCATCCTCGTGGGCGAAATTCGTGACAAGGAAACCGCCGACATCTCTGTCGAGGCGGCCCTCACCGGTCACTTGCTGCTCAGTACGCTGCACACGAACGATGCGCCCAGCACGATCGCCCGTCTCACCGACATGGAGATCGAGCCGTTCATGATCTCCTCGTCGCTGCTGTGCGTCTGCTCCCAGCGCTTGGGCCGCCGCGTGTGCAAGACCTGCCGCATGCCCTACACCCCCGTCAGCCGGGAAAAGGAAATCATCGAGAAGGCTATTGGCTGGAGCGGCCAGATCTACAAACACAACGCCCGCGGCTGCTCCAAGTGCAACAACACCGGCTACAAGGGCCGGATCGGCATCCACGAGCTGATGGTGACCAACGACGAGCTGATCGAGGGCATCAACAAGAAGACCGAGACCTCCGAATTGAAGCGCATCGCGATGCGGGGCGGCATGAAGACCCTCCACCAGGACAGCATGATCAAGGTCAAGGAAGGCCTGACCACGATGGAAGAGGCGCTCACCACGGTGCCCGCGGACATGTGAGGCGCCGGTTTTTGCCCGCCCGCACCGCGTCGTCCGCCGCGTCGTCCGCCGGGGCGGCCTCGGGCCGGATCTGGGTCCCGCAATGCCTTGGCTTGCCTCCCCGTTTCCTTCGTTGCCTGCTGTGCAGGCCCGGGCTCCTCCCGTCGGCCCCAATCTTCCCATGCACCGCCTCCTTTGCCTGCTGCTCCTCCTGTCCGCCGTGTTCACCGCGGGGTGCGGGCGCAAGGCGATCACCTCCCTTCAGCGCAAGGAAGCGGCGAATATCGCCAGCGAGGCCCAGTTCGCATTCACGCTGCGCAACTACGCCCGGGCGGAACCGCTGCTGATCAAGGCCACGGCGCTGTGCCCGGACACGCCGGAGTACTGGCAAAGCCTCGGCGTGGTACGCCGGCGGCTCGACAACCGGGCCGGCGCCAAGCAGGCCTACGAGCAGATGCGGGATGCGGCGCGCGACCAGTACAAGGCGGACGACAAAAAGACGGAAGCGCTGCTGCAGCAGGTTTACGCGCTGGCGCTGCTTGGCCGGGCCGACGATGCCCGGAGCCTGTTGGAAAAGGCGCAAAAGAATCACCCGGATGATCGTGCCCTCGGCGCCTTCGCCGACGGCAAGCAGCTCGACCGCATCCTGGCGAACCCGGCCTTCAAGGACATCGCGCTGTGAGGTTGAGGTTGCCCGCGAAGCACGCGAATTTGCGCGAAGTCTAATCTTCTGCTTCGCGTCCATCCGCCTCATTCGCAGCCCAAAGCCACCTGACCGCCCATGCACGATTACTGGATCGAGTTTTCCCAGGTGGCGCTCGCCCACCTGCTGGCGGTAGCGAGTCCGGGACCCGACTTCGCGATCGTCGTGAAGCAGAGCCTTACGCACGGCCGCCGCACCGCGATCTGGACCAGCCTCGGCATTGGCGTGGCGATCCTGTTGCACGTCACGTATTCGCTGCTCGGGCTCGGCCTCCTCCTCCGCAGCTCGGTGCTCTGGTTCAGCGTGGTGAAGTACGCCGGCGCCGCCTACATCGCGTGGATCGGCGTGCAGTCGCTGCGCGCGAAACCGCGCCGCACCGCGGAAATCACGGGCGCCGGCACGGCGTTGATCCCGAAGCCCCATGGCGCGTTCGCCACGGGCTTTTTGACGAACGCCCTGAACCCCAAGGCGACGCTCTTTTTCATTTCCCTCTTCGTCCTTGTCGTCAGCCCGACGACGCCAAAGCTGATCCAAGCGGGCTACGGTCTGTGGATGAGCTTGGCGACGATGGCGTGGTTCACGTTCGTCTCAGTGGTGTTCGCCCGGGAGGACGTCCGCGGAAAATTCCTGCGCCACGGTCACTGGATCAACCGCGCCCTCGGCGTGGTCTTCCTCGCCTTTGCGCTCAGCCTTGCGCTGGCGTCGGTGCGGTGAGTGACCCTGCGGCGCCTTCCGGTCACTTGGCCCGCGCGGGAAGAGGTCTCACCAAGTTTGGTTCGCCGACTCAATGGTCACGGCCAGGGTGGCCCGCAGCCAGCTGAACTTCTCCTTCATAAAGTCAAAATCCGGGCCGGAGGTCACGAACTGCCCCTGACCCTTGATCAGGTACCCGGCCCCTGGACCATGCAGGCCCGCAATCTTGCTGCTCCCCAGCGTAATCAAGACGTGGGGATTGTGCTTAATGTTGGCCTCGGTCTTGTGCATGTAGCCGGCGGGGATGAGCAGCCGCCCGTCCGGGGAGATTTTGAGGTAGCTGTTCCACGTGTTGACGAGGTGCGGACCGTCCGGCCCCACGGTGGCGATGGCCACCACGCCGTCCTTCTCCATTATTTTCAGCAGCTGGTCCGGGATCATGGGGCAGTCCTTTAAAGTTTGGGTAAGGAACGGGTCAGGACTGTGGGGAGCTAAGCGGGCAATTCCCTCAACCCCAAGCCCCAAACCCCGCTCCGTTTCAGATCCCTGAACGAGGCTTGCCGGCCAAGACTCCCGGCGGAGAGGGCACGGTCACCCCAGGGCGGTGACGGGAGTGGTCGCGTCGGTGGGGGGCGAGGCGGCGAGGAGCATGGCGCTCAGTTCGAGGGCGGCGCGGCTCATTTGGCCGAAGACCCAGTGTTCGCGCGCGACGTTCGCGGCCGGGATGGGGGCTTGGTAAGATTCGAGTGCGGAGAGCAAATGGGCGAGTGCCGCGGGGGGCTCTTCGCTTGCGCCGGCGCTCACCGCGAGGGCTTCGAGGGCGGCGCCGGCCAGCGTTCCAAAGCGCGCGGCTTCGGGCTGGGCGAGCGGGGAGCCCGGGGTGAGGTGGAGGGCGATGGTCGTCAGCGCGCGGGTGAGGCGCTGGTTGCCGTTGGCGATGGCCGCGGCCTGGGTGAGGCCGTACTGCTGGTGCTTCGGATCGGCCGCCATGCGCTGGAGCGAGGCGAAGACGACGCCGTTGGCCGTCTCGACGCGGCGTTTCGCGGCGATGGCGGGGGCGTCGTAGGATCCGCCGGCCGTCAGCCGGGCTTGCAGGAGTTGCAGATAAACGCGGTTGGCGCGCAGGGCGTCCGCGAGGTAGGCGGGGAAGCGCTGGCGCTCCCACACCGGCCAGAACAGCAGCGCGGCCAGCATGGCCAGTCCGCCGCCCGCGGCCGTCGCGACCAGACGGGAGATCGTGAACTCGAGCGTCACGGCGTTGGAGGCCTCCGTCAGCAGCACGATCATCAGCGTGATGAAGAATACCGCGAGCGCGTAGTTTTTCCGCAGCATGTAGGCAAAGCCGAAGATCGTCGCCGCGGTCGCGGCCAGCAGGACCAGGGCGGGCAGTTTTAGCCAGAGCAGCAGGCTCGCAAGGATGCCGCCGATGAGCGTGCCGATCAGGCGTTGCGCGGCGCGCTGGCGGGTGGAGCCGTAGTCGGGTTGCAGCACGACGACGATTGTGAGCGGCAGCCAGTAGCCGCGCGGAAGATGCCAGTATTCGAAGAGGCCGACGCCGACCATCAGCAGAACCGCCAGCCGGGCGGTGAAACGCACCAGAGCCGGGTCGATGCGGCGGCTCTGGTTGAGCGTCGCGGCGAACGGTCGCAGCGTCCACGCATCGAGATCGAACAACTCGAGGGAAAACGCGCCGCTCTCCGCCGCCCGGTCGCTCGTGGCGGACAGTTGCGGGAGCAGCGCGGCCACCTGGGCGGCGACCTGGCGCAGCAGTTGGACCAGCTCGGTGCAGCGCGGCGACGTGACGGCGTGGGAGGTGATGCGCGCCTGCAGCACGGCGATGAGGTTGGTCAGCCGGCTCAGCCGGACCTCCGCGGTGGCGAGGTGGGCGGGCTGGCGGGACACGACGGCGAGCGCGACGGTGCGGGCCGTATTGGTGAGCGAGGTGAACACCGGCTGCACGGCGGGGGCGAGCTGGGCGAACTCCGGGCCCGGCCGCAGCGCCTCGAACGCGGTGTTGAAGACGCCGACGCGCGTGGCCAGCCGCGCGGCGGTGAGATTGAGGGCATCGAGCCGCTGCTGCAGCCGGCTGGGCGGGGTCGCGCCTGCGGGCGCGAGCAGGGCGCTGGTGTGGTCGAGCGCGCTGCGCAACACCGCCTCCTTTTGGGCGATGTCATGCTGACGGGTGGTCTCGTCGCGCTCGTCCTCCAGTGCCAGTGCCGCGAACAGCTCGCCGACGGCCAGCCAGGTCTCTGCCAGCGATTGCCGCAGCGGGTGCTGGGGCCGGAACGGCCAGAACGAGGCCTGCAGCGCGACACCCCAGAGCGCGCCGCAGAATGCGTAGCGCGCGACGTGGGCCGAGGGAAGCTCGGGCGTGGCGAGGGCGATCAGGAAGAGCAGGGCGGATGCGGCTGCGACGGACGGGCCGTAGTCCGCGCTCAGGTGACGCCACAGCCCCATGCCGACGGCGATCAGCGCCGTCGCGAGCACGGCGGCGACGAGACTCCCGCCGACCATGCAGCCGAGCCAGGTGGCGGCGGTGAGAATGAGGGCCTTGCCCAGCAGCAGGCCGAGGCGGACGCCGTAATCACCGCGGATATCAATCAGCGCGACGTTCTGGGCCGCGATGGCGGCGAACACCACGGGCCCCTTTAACAGGCCGTAGTGGCCCAGGATGAGCGGCACCATGAACGCCACCGTGGTACGCAGCGCCCGCCCGAGTTCGGGATAGAGGGCCTCGCGCTCCGCGAGCTTGTCGATGCTGGCCTGCGGCGCCTGCGTCATGGTGCCGGAGAGTGTGCTGGCAGGATTCGCGGCGTCACGTGTTTTGCGGGAGGATGTTTGCGCGTCGGTTCTGGGATGGGCTGCGGTTTCCCGAGCGACGCTTTGGGCGCGAGCTCGCCGTGGAGTCGACAGCGAGAAGTCGCTGCCATGCAAATCGGCGCCCACCTTGAAACGAAGCTGCCCGCCGCGGCTTTGCCTTATAGATACACGCCGCCGCCCAGCAACCGCTCGCCATCGTAGAGTGCGAGAATCTGGCCGGAGGCGAGGCCACGCTGGGGCTCGGTGAACTTGATCAGGGCGCTGCCGGCTTCGGTGGGGATGAACTCCAGTGTGACGCGTGGGTCGCGGTAGCGGACGCGGCCCTCGAGGGTCTGCTGGGCGGTGAGAGCCTCGCCGGTCCAGCTCAGGCTATGGACGCGGACTTCGGATTGAAACAGGCCGGGGGCGTCGGCGTGGTCGAAGGCGACAAGCAGGGCGCGGTCGGAGGCGCGCTTGCCGACGACGACGTACGCCTCGTTGTCCGTGTTGGACGGCACGCGAATGCCCCGGCGCTGGCCAATCGTATAGAAGTGGAGTCCGCGGTGCTGGCCGAGTTCGCGTCCATCACTGGCGCGGACGATTGGTCCCGGCGCGTCGGGGACGTAGGCTTGCAGGAAATCCGCCATCTTCACCTCGCCGATGAAGCAGATGCCCTGGCTGTCCTTTTTGCCAGCGGTGGTGAGGCCGGCCTCGCGGGCGAGCGCGCGCAGCTCGGGTTTTTCGAGGTGGCCGATGGGGAAGCGCGCGAAGCGCAGCTGGGCCTGGTTGAGCAGCGCGAGGAAATAGGACTGGTCCTTGTTTTTGTCCAAGCCCTCGAGCAAGGCGAACTCAGTTCCCGATGTGGGTCGGGCCTTACGCCCGACCTGCATTTCGGATGTCGGGCGTAAGGCCCGACCCGCATCGGATGTTCCTGCCTCCACCCGCCGGGCGTAGTGCCCGGTGGCCAGCGCGGAGAAACCCTCGGCCTCGGCGTAGGCGCGGAACACGCCGAACTTCACCCGGCTGTTGCACATCACGTCGGGATTGGGCGTCTGGCCGCGCTGGTAGCCGTCGAGCAGGTAGTCCACCACGAGCCGGCGGTAGTCCGCCATGAGGTTGACGACGCGAAACTCGATCCCGAGTCGGTCGCAGACCGCGCGGGCGTCCAGGATGTCCTGCTGCCACGGGCAGTCGCCGAGGACGTTGTCCTCGTTGATCCAGTTCTTCATGTACGCGCCGACGACCGGCATGCTCGACTGCTGGAGCAGGAGCGCGGCGACGGAGCTGTCCACGCCGCCGGACATCGCGACGAGGACTTTTTCAGGAGCAGGCACGGCACGAAACGACGCGAGGGCGCCGGGGTTTGTCAAACGAACGCGTGCGGTCCGGCCAAACGCGGTTGGCGGCATGAAGCGGTCCACGCGCGTGTCCGCGCCGCCCTCCGCCGCGCCGGCCAGCCGGGGGCCCGCCTCGATCCAGTGTAACCTATTGGGTTACATTCGCCCCGGAGGTTGGGCTGGATGGGGCGGGCGGCGTCCAGCGTTACGGCACGCCGGGCGTGACGAACTGCGGGTCGATCGTGCGGTGGAGGAGGGCCTCGAACTTGGCGAACGGGACTTCAAGGCCGGGGGTGTTTTCACTGCAACCGGGGATGAAGATGGGGGCGATGGCCGGGGGATGCTCGAGCGACAGCGGGGGGAGATGGCGGATTTGGTCGAGGGTCTGGCTCACGTACAACACGCGGACAAAATAGCCGCCCGTGGAGTGTTGTCGGAGTTCGAGCACCAGGGCGCCGCCGGGGAGCAAGGGGTCCTGCTGGGTGCCAGGCAGATACCAGTGGGCGCCGAGCAGGCCGGCGAAGTTGATGATGTTGGTGTCGTGGCCGCTGATCAGGACGAATTTTTGCCCCGATTCGCCGAAAGCTCCCTCGGCCGAACCGCCCCGGACGGTGCGCTGCAGGGTCTGGAGGACATGGTCGGCGAGGTTGGAGGCCTGCGCCTGGGCCGCATAGAGCGTGGACTGCGTCAGATCAAAGTAGAGCGAGTGCAGCTTGAGCAGCTGGGTGAGGGTCGCGGAGTCGAGCCGGCCCCAGCCGACATCCTTCATCGGCATGCCCTCGGTGTATTCCAGCAGGAGCGCGTCGGTGATCTGCATCGCCAGGCGCACGGGGCCCTGCACCGCCACGGTGTGGTCGAACTCGCCGCGCGCCACCGCGCCGGGCAGCTCGATCACAGGCGTCTTGCCGGGTTGGCCGCTGACTGGCCCAAGGACGCGTTGGAGGGCGTCAAACTCCGGGCGATAGGCCAGTGTCAGGTTGGCCGGGTCGTTGCCGATGCGGCCCAGCACCGCGGCCACGGCGAGGTCGCGGTCAGGCTTGGAGGTCCCGGCCTTGACCGGCTGGTACAAAGGATCGATCCGACCCTTGGGCAGTGTGTGCAGGTTCGGCTCGGGGGTCCCGGGCAACAGGCCGGCGGCGAGGGCTATGGCGGACTCCATCGTGCGCGGTTCGTTGTTGGCCCGGAAAAAAACCGCCGGGGCATCCTTGGCGGGGTCACCGGTCAGCAGGCCGGCGGCGACGTAGCGCGCCCGGTAGTATTCGCCCATCCTGACCATTTGCTGATGGCCGTGCGGGGTGAGCAGGCCGGATTTCACGCTCCATTCCGGCCAAGGCTCGGCGGCATATTTGCCCAGAATCTGGTTCGTCTGCAGCGGCGAACGCACGCCATGGCGCGTGAGCACGATGACCAGCTTGAGTTCGCCCTCCGGCTCGGCGGCGCGCACGGCGGGCGCGGCGGCCAAGAGACTGAGGCTGAGGAGGACGAGGATGCGGAGGGATGAGGAAGTGAGGCGGAAAGAGCGGAGGAAGCAGGGCATGATCGTGGACGAAGGCATGAGAGTTTTGATGGCGGGAAAAATGGGCGAGTCGCCACCAAAATGGGCGCTACGCGACCCATGCCACGCTTTCGGCCTTGTTACTTTTGGGTGTCGGTGGGCGGATGAGGCTGGTGATCAGACGCGTGGCGCGGCGCTTTCGCCAGGGCGACGGGGACTGTGCGCTTGCGGTGCGCCGCGCGCGGGGGAAAATCCGGGCGAAATGCGAAACCTCCTGCTGGCCGCCCTGTTGTTCACCGCCGTGATTTTGTTGTGCGGACAGGGCGCCGAATCCGCGCCCCGGCCGGCGCGTCCGCTACCCGCAGTCGAACACGTGGTGATTCTCATCGTGGACGGGCTGCGGCCGGATGTGCTGCTGCTCTCCGAGACCCCCGCGATGCACGGGATGATTCGGGATGGTGCCTACACGATGTGGGCGCGCACGACGGATATGGCGGTCACGCTGCCCTCGTGCACCAGCCTGCTGACCGCGGTGAAACCGGCCAAGCACCGCGTCAGCTGGAACACCTCCCAGCCCGCGTCCGGCCAGCTCTACCCCGCGGTGCCGACGGTGCTGGGGATGGCCACGGAGGCTGGCTACGTGACGGCGCTGGTGGCGGGCAAGTCGAAGTTCGCGGCGCTGGCCAAACCCGGCACCGTCACGCATGTCTTTGTGCCGGACACCGCCAAATGCAGCGACGAGCAGGTCGCCGCGGAGGCGGTGAAAATCATCGAGTCCGCGAAGCCCGCGCTGATCTGCATCCATTTTCCCGGCCCCGACGCAGTCGGTCACGAGAAAGGCTGGGGTTCGCCCGAGCAGCTGGCCCAGCTGGTGAAAACCGACGTGCAAATTGCGCTCGTGTTGGCCGCTCTGGACCGCGCAGAAATCCGGGACTCAACGGTCGTGTTGTTGACGGCCGACCACGGCGGCACGGGCAAAGGGCATGGCGCGGACGATATGCGCAGCCGGCACATTCCGTGGGTGGTGGCGGGGCCGGGGGTGAAGCCCGGCTACGACCTCACGCAGGACGCCAAGTTGCAGGTGAACACCGAGGACACGGGTGCGACGGTGTGCTGGCTGCTCGGGCTGCCGCGGCCGCTGTATTTCGACGGCAAGCCGGTGACGGCGGCGTTTGTGCAGTAGCGCAGGCGCCCCCGCCTGCATCAGATCGGAGCAGGCGGGGCGCCTGCGCTACTTCATCCACTTCCAGCTTGTCCGCCCGCTGGCGCGGAGGATGCTCATGCTTCCTGATGCCTGATTCCACGCCGCACATTGTCCGCGCCTGGCTCGAATCCCTCTCAACCGGGGTGGTGGAACTGGACCGCGACTGGACCGACCGCTCGCTGCCGCGGTTCACCCTTGGCGAGCAATGCCCGGCGCCCGGGGCCCTGGCCCCCGCGCCGGGGCTCGTGGCGGGCCGGACGTACGGTTATTTTCTCAATCCGAAGGGCGAGATCTCGTTCGTGGTTCCGCTGGAGCACGGTTGCAACGTCGACGCGACGCGCGACCTCGTCTACCTGGCGGGCGATTTCAATGGCTGGGAAGCGGCAATCGGAGCGGACGAGTGGCGGCTGCACCCGGCGGAGCTCGACGGCGAGCAGGTGCTCGTGTGGACGGGCGAGGCGGCGCGGTTTTTGGGCGTGGCCGGGCAGCGATTCAAGTTTGTGACGGGTGAGCACCAGTGGCTCGTGCCGCCGGATGATGCGCCCAACGTGGCGCGGGACGACCAGGGCAACTTCAACCGCTTCCTCGATCCGCACCGCACGGGCTGGCACCTGTGGCAGTTCACGCTGGGCGCGCCACTTGACCTCGCGGAGCCGCGGACCGTGACGTGGGCCGCCGCGGCGCCGGGGACCACACGGGCGGTGCCGCTGGTGCCGGGAAATTTCTTCTACGAGCTGAAGACCGACCTGCCGCTGGGGGCGATGGTCCGCGGCGCGGCGACGGTGTTCCGGCTGTTTGCGCCGCGCGCCCGGGCGATCAGGCTGATGCTCGGCCAGCAGCCGGCGCCGGAAAAGATGCAGGCTTTCCCGCTGGCGCGCCGGACGGATGCGGAGGGGGCGGCCGGCGTGTGGGAGACGACGCTGAACCAGAACCTGCACGGCTGGTTTTACTGGTACGTGGTGGAGGGCGTGCGGGAAGGCTCGGGGCGGTTCGATCCGACGGTGCGCGTGCTCGACCCCTATGCCTTGGCGGCGACCAGCCGCGAGGGTCCCGGCATTGTGCTGGACCGCGCTTGGGTGGGGGAGGGGGACCGGAGTTTTTCCACGCCCGCCTGGCAGGACCTGGTCATGGCCGAGGCCCATGTGCGCGATCTCACGGCGAATGCACCGGTCAAACTGACGGCGGAGGAACGACGCGGCTTCACGGGCCTGCGCAAGTGGGTCGAAAGCCCGGAGTTTTACCTGCACCACCTCGGGGTGAACTGCGTCGAGCTCCAGCCGGTGCAGGAATCCGACAAGCGCACGACCGAGGAATATCACTGGGGCTACATGACGAACAATTTCTTCGCCCCGGAGAGCAGCTACGCGCTCGCGCCGGAAGCGGCCTCGGGGGTGCGCGAGCTGCAGGCGCTGGTGAAGGCGTTTCATGCGCGCGGCATGGCGGTGGTGCTCGACGTCGTGTTCAATCACGTCGGCGAGCCGGCGCACCTGCTGTTGGTGGACCGGCTCTACTACTTTGAGCAGGACGCCGCCGGGCAGCTCGCGAACTGGAGCGGCTGCGGCAACGACCTGCGCGCCCGCTCCGCGATGGCGAAGCGGCTTATCATCGACAGCTGCCTCCATCTGATCGAGGCGTACGGCGTGGATGGTTTCCGCTTCGACCTCGCCGAGCTGCTTGGCGTGGAGGTGCTGCGCGACGTCGAGGCGGCGCTGAAGCGCGCGAAACCCAACGTCATCCTCCTTGCCGAGCCGTGGAGCTTCCGCGGCCACATCGCCGGCGCGCTCCGCGACACCGGCTGGGCGTCGTGGAACGACGGCTACCGCGACCTGGTGAAGGAGTATGTCGGGGCGAACGCGCCGGCGGAGCGGATGGAATATTTTCTGAAAGGTTCGCCGTGGTTTTTCGCCAAGTGGCCGGCGCAGACCGTGAACTACACCGAATCGCACGACGACCGGGCTTGGCTGGACGCGATCACGGAGAACCCGAATTTCGACGGGTTTTCCCCGACCGTGAACGACCGCCGCCGCACGCACCTGATGGCCGCAGTGCTGTTCATGTCGCTTGGCATCCCCATGTTGGCGGCGGGACAGGATTTTCTCCGGTCAAAGCACGGGGTGAACAACACCCACCAGCGCGGCGACCTCAACGCCCTCGATTACCGCCGCCTCTACCGTTACCTCGGCACGCACGCGTATTTTGCGGACTGGATCGCGTTCCGGCGCAGCGAGCCGGGGCGGCTGCTGCGGCAGTATTCGCGCCCCGGCGAGGGCTTCTTCCAGTTCTTCACCGCGCCCAATACACCCGCGCCGCTCGCCGCGCTCTACAACGCCGATCGCTCCCAGGGCCCGCGGCGCCTGCTCTTTGCGATCAATCCGACCCTGAACGACGTCGCCGTGCCGGTGCCGGCCGATATTTGCGCGGCGAACTGGCGCCAGTTGGCCGACCATGAGCGTTTCCTGCCCGTCGCCGCACACGGCGCGACCTTGCCCGTTGAGAGCGACCTTTTCTTGTCGGCGCTCAGCTGCGCGCTGTGGGTGAACGAGTCGTAGCATAAATGCAAAAGCCCCTTGCCAAGAAATGGCCCGCTGCACTTAGTTGATGCTTCTGTCTCAAGATTAACCGTTAACTCCGCATCCTCCCATGGCAGTCAAAGTTGCAATCAATGGTTTCGGCCGCATCGGCCGCCTCGTTTTCCGCGCCCTCGTTGAGCAGGGCCTCCTCGGCACGACCCTCGATGTCGTCGCCGTGGGTGACATCGTGCCGGCCGACAACCTGGCCTACCTGCTGAAATATGACTCCTCGCAGGGTCGTTTCACCGGCACGGTCACCTCGAAGAAGTCCTCGCCGGACAAGACCGAGGACGACGTCCTCGTGGTCAACGGCCGCGACATCAGGGTTGTCAGCGCCAAGACCCCCGCCGAGCTGCCCTGGGCCGCCCTCGGCGTGCAGGTGGTGGTCGAGTCCACCGGTCTTTTCACCGACGCCGAGAAGGCCCGGGGCCATCTCACCGCCGGCGCCAAGAAGGTGATCATTTCTGCCCCGGCCAAGGGCGAGGACATCACGCTGGTCATCGGCGTGAATGACGCGAAGTACGACACCACGAAGCACCACATCGTTTCCAACGCCTCCTGCACCACGAACTGCCTCGCGCCGCTCGTCCACGTGCTGCTCAAGGAAGGCTTCGGCATCGAGGAAGGCCTCATGACGACGGTGCACTCGTACACCGCCACGCAAAAGACGGTGGACGGCCCGTCCCGGAAGGATTGGAAGGGCGGGCGCTCCGCCGCGATCAACATCATCCCGGCCTCGACCGGCGCAGCCAAGGCCGTCGGCCTCGTCTGCCCTGAGGTCAAGGGCAAGCTCACCGGCATGTCGTTCCGCGTGCCGACCCCGACCGTCTCCGTCGTCGACCTCACGGTCCGCACGGTGAAGGAAACGTCGCTGACGGAAATCAACGCCGCCCTCGAGCGCGCATCGCAGACCTACCTGAAGGATATCCTCGCGGTGACCACCGACGAGGTGGTCTCGTCCGACTTCATCCACTGCAAGCTGTCGTCGATCTACGACGCCGGCTCGTCCATCGAGCTTAACAGCCGCTTCTTCAAACTCGTCAGCTGGTACGACAACGAGTGGGGTTACTCCAACCGCGTGGCCGAGTTGACCAAGAAGATCGCCGGCAGCCTGTAATCCACGGTCAATCTCAACTCTGGCCGCCGCCTTCCGGCGGCGGCCTTTTTTTTATGGCGAAATTCAAATCCATCCGCGACCTCGCCCTGGCGGGAAAGCGCGTCCTGCTGCGGGTTGATTTCAACGTCCCGCAGGACAAGGCCACCGGCGCCATCACGAACAACCAGCGCATCGTCGCGGCGTTGCCCACGGTCAAGTACGCGCTGGCGCAGGGTGCGTCCGTGGTGCTGATGAGCCACCTCGGCCGGCCCGACGGCAAAGTGATCGCGAAGTATTCGCTCCAGCCCGTCGCCGTGGAGCTGGGCAAACTCCTCGGCCAGCCCGTGGCGTTCGCCGAGGACTGCGTCGGTCCCGTGGCGGAACAGGCGGCGGCCGCGCTGAAGCCCGGCGAGGTGCTGCTGCTGGAGAACCTGCGTTTCCACCTCGAGGAGGAGGGCAAGGTGAAGCAGGAGGATGGCACGTCGGTGAAGGCCGATCCGGCCGCCGTCGCCGCGTTTCGGGCCGGGCTGTCGAAGCTGGGCGACGTTTATGTCAACGACGCCTTCGGCACGGCGCACCGGGCGCATGCCTCGGTGGTGGGCATCACTTTGCCGCAGAAGGCCGCCGGTTTCCTGATGGAGGCCGAGTTGAAGGCGTTTGCCGCCGTGCTCGACCATCCGCAGCGCCCGCTGCTTGCGATCCTCGGCGGGGCGAAGATCGCCGACAAGATCCCGCTGATTGAGAGCCTGCTGGCGAAGGCGGACGAGATCATCATCGGCGGCGGCATGGCCTACACCTTCAAGAAGATCATCGATGGCATGGCAATCGGCGACAGCCTGTTCGACACGGCCGGCGCGACGATTGTGCGCCAGCTGGCGGATGACGCGAAGGTGCGCGGCGTGAAGCTCATTTTTCCCGTGGATTACGTCTGCGCCGACAAGTTCGACCCCAACGCCAGCACCCAGCCGGCGTCCGACGCGACGGGCATTCCCACCGGCTGGCAGGGACTCGACGCCGGGCCGCAGTCCATCGCGCTGTATCGCGCGGCGATCCTCCGCGCCAAGACCATCATCTGGAACGGTCCCCCGGGCGTGTTTGAATTTGAGAAGTTTGCCGGGGCGACGAAGGCCATGGCCGCGGCGATCGCCGAGGCCACGGTGGCCGGGGCGATCACGGTGGTGGGCGGCGGCGACACCGCCACGGCCGCAAAAAAATTCCAGATCGCCGACAAGGTCACCCACTGCTCCACCGGCGGCGGCGCCAGCCTGGAGTTCCTCGAGGGCAAGAGCCTTCCCGGCGTGGCGTTTCTAGAGACGTAAGGTCACCCGTCGGTCGGGCTTTACGCCCGACCTGCGGGACAATCCTGTCGGGGATAAACCCCGGCCTACGCCAAGGCCGCTTGCCGCTCAGGATTGATAATTTTCCGTGAGATTTCCCGCCGGCCTGCTTCCCGCTGTTTTCTACTCGCTAGCCGCCACCCGCTACCCGCTACTATCCGGCACCATGTTTCGCAAAAAACTCATCGCTGGTAACTGGAAGATGAACAAGACGCCGGCCGACGGCGCCGCGCTGGCCGCCGAGCTCGTCACGCTGATCGGCAAGCTGCCGGAGGTGGACATCGTCATCTGTCCGCCCTTCACGGCGCTCGAGGCGGTGGGCCGAATCCTCGATGGTTCGATCGTGAAGCTGGGCGCGCAGAACATGCACCCGGACGCGAGTGGGGCGTTCACGGGCGAGGTCTCCGCGCCGATGCTCCGCGCGCTGTTCGCCACGCATGTCATTCTGGGTCACAGCGAGCGCCGCAGCCTGTTCGGGGAGAAGGATGCCTTCATCAACCTGAAGGTGCTGTCGGCGTTCAAGAACCAGCTTCGACCGATCCTGTGCGTGGGCGAGAGCCTCGCCGAGCGCGAGGCTGGTTCGACCCTCAGGGTCGTGCAGACCCAGCTTGAGGCGGGCCTCGAGGGCGTCAGCAAGGAGCAGGCGGCCAGCCTCATTATCGCCTACGAGCCCGTCTGGGCCATTGGCACGGGCAAAGTGGCGACGTCGGACCAGGCGCAGGAAGTCCACGCGTTCATCCGCGGCCTGCTCACGAAACTTTTCACCGAGCCGGTCGCGCAACGCGTCCGCATCCTCTATGGCGGATCGATGAAACCGGCGAACGCACTGGAGTTGCTCGCGCAGAAGGACATTGATGGCGGGCTCATTGGCGGCGCCGCGCTCGAGGCGCGCAGCTTTGTTGAGCTGGTCCAGGCGGCGGCGACGGTCAAGTAGGCTGCGGACAAGCCGCGCTGGGTCTTCGCCCCGCCCGGCTCAAACGCCGTTCAAGGCGCAGAGGGCGCGAAGTTTCTTGCGGCCGCGCTCCAATTGCTCGCCGCGCTCCCAATCGTAGGCATCCATCGCAATCTCGGCGGTAATGGCCCCGGCCTTGAGATGCAGGCGCTGAATCATCTCTTCCATGTCCGGCGGGAAGGGGTGCCCCCCGTGCAGCAGTAGCTCACGGATCGGATGTTCTTTGGGGCGTTCGTCGGGCATGGGAGGGACGCGGGAAGGTCGTCCAAAGCCGTTGGACTTTCAACCCTCGAGAGGTGGGTGAAACTACTCAGCTCACAAGGATTTGCGGATTGTTTTGCGTTCAGCAAACGCGCCCGGATCCGGCGCTCTTAACTGGACCGGATCACCAGCGAATCCACCAGTGCGACCAAAAAGGCCGTGTCACCGGGCAATTCGCGGAAGGCGGCCCGGGCGGCAGCGGAATGCGCCTGTGCCAGTTGGCGGGATGCGGCGAGGCCGTGGAGTTTGACGAAGGTGGTTTTGCCGGCCTTGGCGTCCTTGCCCGGCGTTTTGCCCAGGGTGGCGCCGTCGGCGGTCGCATCCAGGACGTCATCCATGATCTGGAACGCCAGCCCCAGTTCGTGACCGGCGCGGCGGAGGGTGGCGATTGCCGCTGCGTCCGCCCCGCCCACGAGTCCGCCCAGCACCAGCGCAGCTTCGATCATGGCGGCGGTTTTGTTGAGGTGGATGAACTCGAGTTCGGCGGGGGTGGCGTCCTTTTTCTCGGCCAGCAGGTCTGCCATCTGTCCGCCGATGAGACGGCGGCTGCCGGCGGCGTCGGCGAGTTCCCGGATGAGGGCATGTGCGAGCACGGGCTGGGCGGCGTAGCTTTCGGCCAGCAAGGCGAAGGCATGGGTCAGGAGGGCGTCGCCGGCGAGGAGCGCCGTGGCTTCGTCGAACTGCCGGTGAGCGGTGGGCTGGCCGCGGCGGAGGTCGTCGTTGTCCATGCACGGCAGGTCATCGTGGATGAGCGAGTAAGTATGCAGGCACTCGATGGCGACGGCGGCGGGCAGGGCGGCGCCAAGCTGAGCCGCAAAGAGGTCGGCCGTGGCGAGGACGAGCACGGGCCGCAGGCGCTTGCCGCCGGCCTGCAGGCTGTAGCGCATGGCCTCGTGGAGCCGCGCCGGGCGGGTGTCCGCGGGCGGCAGGTACTGGTCCAGCCCGCGCTCGACCACGGCGGCCTGGCGGCGGAGTTCAGAAGGAAAATCCATGGCCCCCTTGCGTGGGCGAAAACCCGGCCCGGCGCAATCCCCGGCGCAGCAGAGAACAAACTCGCCATGCGGCGGGGACCGGCCCATAACCACGGGAGATTTCTCATGCCCACCTACGAGTACGTCTGCCCGAAATGCCACCATGCCTTCGAGGCGTTCCAGTCCATGAAAGATGCGCTGTTGTCGCAGTGCCCGAAATGCAAAAAGCGCGGCTTGAAACGGCTGATTGGCGGTGGGGCGGGGCTGATTTTCAAGGGTACGGGTTTCTACATCACGGACTATAAAAACAAGCCGTCCCCGGCCCAATCCGAGGGCGGCAGCCCCAAATCCACCCCCGCCAAAGCGGAGCCCAAGGCCGCCGCGGCGACCACGTAATTTTTACCCATGAGACAACGATTTGATCGCGCCCGCTACGGCCCAAGCTGGACGGAAGTCATTCTCGGTGCGCTGCTGAGCGCCGTGCTCGGCGTCGTGCTCGCCGCGGGATTTTTCATATTCCGGCCGGTGACGAGGGTTAAGGAGCTCCCCAAGGAGCCGATCGCCGGCACCGTTTATTTCATCGAGGGCTCGCGCGACTACTCCAATGCCCGGCGGCTGTTCGCCAAACAGAAATTTTTCGTCAAGGGCGGCTCCATCGTGGTGAACGAGGACGAGCTCAACACCGCGGCGAACCCGGTGACGGCCGCCCCGGGCACCGAGCCGCCGCCGCCGGCGACGGCCCTCTCCGCCGGTGCCCCCAATTTCCGCATCCATGACGGGGCCCTGCAGATCACGGTGCCGGTGCGCATCAAGTATGACCTGTTTTCCTTGGACACCACGGTGCTGGTGCAGACGACGGGCAACTTTGCCCGGCGGGGCGACGCCATCGCGTTTGTGCCAAAGACCATGTTTGTCGGCTCCTGTCCCGTGCAGCGGCTGCCGCGAGCCGCGGATTTCATCATGAAGAAATTCTACGAGCCCCAGCCCGTGCCCGCGGACATTGCCGCGGCCTGGGGCCGGCTCGCCGCGGTCACGGTGGAAGGCTCGACCCTGCGGCTGACGATGCCGTGAGGAGCGCGTCCGGCTGAAAGGCCGGGTACCGCGGGTAAAGGTCTTGCCCGCCGGCGCCGCCGGCCCGAAAACTTCCCGCGTGTCGAAGAAGCTCAAGCACATCGGCGTCGTCTCCCTGTTGACGGTGGTGTCGCGGGTGCTGGGGTTGGTCCGCGACCAGCTGGGCGCGGCGATTTTCGGCGCGAGCATCCTGAACTCGGCGTTCCTCACGGCGTTCCGGCTGCCCAACCTGTTCCGCCGCCTGCTGGGCGAGGGCTCGCTGACGGCGGCCTTCCTGCCGACCCTGCAGGCGGAGCTGCACGGGAGCGGCCGGCCGGGCGCATTTGCCCTGCTGAACAAGGTCGTGAGCTGGCTGGCGGTCATCACCGGCGCCCTGGTCGTGCTGGCGATGCTGCTGTTCAGCCAGTCGCGGCGGCTTACGGGGCAGGATGACAAGTGGTACCTGGTCGCGGACCTGACGGTGATCCTCTTCCCGTACCTGGCGTTCGTGTGTATCGCGGCGGCGTTGAATGCGACGCTCAACGTCTTCCAGCGGTTCACCGAGCCGGCGCTGTCGCCGATCTGGCTCAACCTCGCGATGATCTTCTCGCTCGGCGGGGCGGGGATGCATTTCGCGTCCACGCCGCTGGGCGAGATGCACTGGCTGTGCGCCGGGGTGCTGGCGGGGGGATTTTTGCAGATGGCGGTGCCCGCGGGAGTGCTCATGCGTGAGGGCTGGCGGCCGCGCCTTGATTTCCGGCTGTCGCCGCGCGTGCGCGAGATCGCGGTGCTGATGATGCCGGGCTTCTTCGGCTCGGCGATCTACCAGGTGAACGTGTACGTGGCCGGCGTGCTGGCCTACGCCATCAGCGACTCGGCCGGCACGCTGCTGTTTTACGCCAACCGGCTGATGGAGCTGCCGATCGGCGTGTTTGCGATCGCGGTGTCCACCGTGGTTTACCCGCTGATTGCGAAGCATGCCGTCGAGAAAAAGTTCACCGCGATGGCGGATGACTACCGCAAGGGCATCCGGCTTATCCTGGTCGTCAATGTGCCGGCCGCGGCCGGGCTGGCGCTGCTGAGCGAGCCGATCATCCGCGTGCTGTTTCAGCATGGGCAGTTTGATGCGGCGGCCACGCGCGAGATGACGCCGTTGCTGGCGCTGTTTGCGGTGGGCATGCCGTTTTTCTCCATCGTCAACCTGACGGTGCGCGCATTTTACTCGGTGAAGGACACGACGACACCGGTGCGGGTCGCGATGGTGGATTTTGTGGTGAACCTCGCGCTCAGCCTGTCGCTGATGCACTGGTTGGGCGCCAAGGGCCTGGTGCTGGCCAGCACGTCGGCGATCATCGTGCAGACGGTGCTGCTCAAGCGCGCGCTGACGCGCAAGTTGCCCGAGATGCGCTTCGCCCCGCTGTGGCCGTCCGTGGGAAAGATCGTCGGCGCGACGCTGGCCATGGGCCTGCTGGTCGGCGGCGGCTGGCACTGGCTGCAGGGGGCCGGGCTCAGTGCGCGGGTGCGCGACGGGCTCGCGCTGGGCGGGTTGATTCCCCTGGGCGTGGTGCTTTATGGCGGCCTGCTGTGGCTCCTGCGGATCGAGGGGCGCGATGACTTCACCGCGCTTGCCGGCCGGCTGTTGGGTGGTAAAACCAAGACGTCATGAGCGCTCCGGAACCAGGCGAGATCACGGTGCTGCACAACCCCGCGGCCAGCCGGTTTGAGGCGCGGGTGGGCACCCAGCTGGCCGTGGCGGATTATGGGCTCGAGGACGGGCGCATCGTGTTCACCCACACGTATGTGCCGACGGCGCTGCGCGGGCATGGGATTGCGGAGAAGCTGGTGCGAGCGGGTCTGGAGTTTGCGCGGGCCGAGGGCCGGCGCGTGGTACCGCAGTGCTCGTATGTCGCGTCGTTCATCCAGCGGCATGGGGAGTTTCAGGGATTGTTGTAGGTCGGGCTTTACGCCCGACCTGCCTGCTGGATCGACCTGTTCGAACTCTCGAGGATGTCGGACTTTACGCCCGACCTACGGTTTGCTAAATAACCGCGCTCGTATTCTTTACTCGTTTCCATGCCTCACCTGTTCGACCCGCTCACGATCAAGTCCGTCACCCTCCGCAACCGCATCGGGGTTTCCCCGATGTGCCAGTATTCTTCTGAGGACGGCGTGGCGAACGACTGGCATCTCGTGCATCTCGGTTCGCGCGCGGCCGGGGGCGCCGGCCTGATCATCGCGGAGGCCACAGCGGTCTCGCCCGAGGGTCGCATCACCCCGGGTGACGCCGGCATCTGGGCGGACAAGCACATCGAGCCGCTGGCGCGCATCAATCGCTTCATCAAGCAGCAGGGTGCCGTCCCGGGCATCCAGATCGCGCATGCCGGCCGCAAGGCCGGCGCGGCGGTGCCGTGGGCGGGTGGGGCGCATCTGGCGGACAGCGCCGGGGGCTGGACGCCGGTGGCGCCGAGCGCCGTGGCGTTTGGCGGCGAACTCTCGAAGGTCCCGCACGCGCTCACCGGGGAGGAGATCAAGCAGGTTCAGGCGGATTTTGTGGCGGCGGCAAAACGGTCGCTCGCGGCCGGCTACGAGTGGCTGGAACTGCACGGGGCCCACGGCTACCTGACGCATGAATTTCTGTCCCCGCTGTCCAACCAGCGCACCGACAACTATGGCGGCAGCTTTGAGAACCGCATCCGCTTCCTGCTGGAGCTGACCCGCGCGGTGCGCGCGGTCTGGCCGGAGCACCGGCCGTACACCGCCCGCCTGTCCTGCAGCGACTGGGCGGAGGGCGGCTGGGATCTTGAGCAGTCCGTCGAGTTGTCCCGCCGGTTGAAGGCCGAGGGTATCGACCTCATTGACTGCAGTTCGGGCGGCGCGGTCCCGAACGCGAAGATTGCCGTGGGGCCGGGCTATCAGGTGCCCTTCGCCGAGAAGATCCGCCGCGAGGCGGGCATTGCCACCGCGGCGGTCGGCATGATCTCCGAGGCCAAGCAGGCCGATGCGATCATCCGGTCGGGCCAGGCCGACCTGGTGCTGCTGGCCCGCGAGGAGCTGCGCGATCCGTACTGGCCGGCGCATGCCGCCAAGATCCTCGGTCACGCGGCCGCCGTGCCGCCGCCGAAGCAATACGCCCGGGCTTGGTAATTTTGCCATCATGACTCATCCCATTTCCACCGTCACACTCCTGCACGCGCTGCACTGGCGCTATGCGACGAAGAAATTCGACCCGGCGCGGAAGATTCCCGCGACGGACTGGCACGCGCTGGAGCAGGCGCTGGTGCTCGCGCCCTCGTCGATCGGTCTGCAGCCGTGGAAGTTCATCGTGGTGACCGATCCCGCGATGAAAGCGCGGCTGCGGCCGGCGGCGTGGGGTCAGTCACAGGTGACCGATTGCTCTCACTTCGTGGTGCTGGCGGTGTGCAAGAACCTGAGCCACGACCATGTGGACCGTCACATCGGGCGCATGGCGGAGGTGCGCGACGTGACGACGGAGTCGCTCGGCAAATTCCGCCAGATGGTGATGGGCAACCTCGACAAGGCCCGGGCGGAGGAGCGGCTCGACCTCTGGCAGTCGCATCAGGTTTACATCGCCCTGGGTCAGTTGCTGGCCAGCGCGGCCCTGCTCGGGGTGGACGCGTGTCCGATAGAGGGGTTTGAGCCGGAGAAATTTGACGAGATCCTCGGGCTCACGGGCACGGACTGTGCCTCCGTGGTGTGCTGTGCCGCGGGCTACCGCGCAGCGGACGACAAGTACGCGACGATGAAGAAAGTCCGGTTCAAGCCGGAAGACGTGATCACGCGGATTTGAATCCGTGGTCGGGCGGAGCCTCTGAGCCGTGCTGGCTTGGAAAAGGTCGGGCCAGAGACCCCGCCCACTGCTCAGGCGAACACTGCGCCGCGCTCCGCCGGGGTGAGCTCCCGCCAGGCGCCGGAGGCGAGATCGCCGAGGGCGAACTGCCCGATCCGCACGCGGAGGAGCCGCAGCGTCGGATGGCCGACGGCGGCAGTCATGCGGCGGACCTGCCGGTTTTTCCCCTCGGTCAGCGCGAGCGACAGCCAGCGGTCCGGCACGCTCGGTCGCACGCGAATGGGCGGAGTGCGCGGAGCGAGGATGGGCGCGGGATCGAGGAGGCGCGCCTGACAGGGCAGGGTTGGGTAATCATCAATGACGATCCCTCCGCGCTCGAGCCGGGTCAGGGCCGCGGCGGAGGGAATCCCTTCAACCTGCGCCCAGTACTCGCGGCGATGGGCGTGCGCGGGATCAAGCAGCCGGGAGTTGAGCCCGGGCTCGTCGCTCAGAAGCAGGAGACCCTCCGAGTCCGCGTCGAGCCGGCCGAGGGCGTAGACATTGGCCGGCAGGTTGAACTCTGCGAGCGTGCGCCACTTTGAGCCCGGCTCCGGCGTAAATTGGGAGAGCACGCCGTAGGGTTTGTGAAGGGCAATCAGCACGGAGTCAGGCATACAGAAATCGCGGAGACGCGGAAGGGCGGAAACGCTGAAAAATTACCCGCGCATCCGCTCTTCCGTGTTTCTACGATACGGCCCGAAGGATTTCATTTCCCCGCGCCCTGTTGCCCCGATTCGTGCTCTGACCAAGCGTTTAGGTTTTACGATTTGGGCGAACCGGCAGCTCGGGCTTTATGGCTGTGCCCTGGACCCGGAATGGCGGCCGGCGGAGTCGGCGCGGGGGTAGCCTGCGGGCTTCCCCGCGCGGGAACCGGGCGCCAGCCAGCTGACGGCCCACGGAAACTCGAAGCGTTCGTTGCGCTTACTTTACTGGCGCAGGTTTCCAGGTGGCGACGAAGGTGTAGTGGCCGGCGGCGAGCTCGCAGGTGACAGCGGTGGCGGTGGCTTTGACCTTGGAGACACCGGCGGCGCGGGCCAGCGGGGTCCTGCCATCGGCGACCTTGGCCTTGCCGGGAATCGGAAAGCGCGCGGACGCGGTGGTGTTCGCGGGGACGGTGACTTCCCACTCGAAGCGGCCGGCGGAGGTTTTCCAAGCGCTCATGATCTGGCCGTGCGGGCTTTGCAGCACGCCGCGGGCGGAGGTGAGTTCGCCGCCGGGCTGCGGGGCGAGGTGCAGGCGTTTGAAGCCGGGCGTGGCCGGATCGAGATCCACGCCAGCGACCACCGCGTACAGCCAGGAGCCGATGGCACCGTAGGCGTAGTGGTTGAAGGAGTTCATGCCCTTGTCCTGGAAGCCGTTTTCCTTGGTCCAGCCGTCCCAGCGTTCCCAGATGGTGGTGGCGCCCTGCGTGACGGCGTAAAGCCACGACGGCCAGGCCTTCTGGTGGAGGAGCTTGTAGGCGATGTCGGCGCGGCCGAAGCGCGAGAGCACGTGCGGCAGGTAGGAGGCGCCGACGAAGCCGGTGGTGAGCTTGTGGCCGCGCGTCTCGATGTCGCGGACGAGTTCCCGCACGAGCTTCGGACGGAGGGCGACGGGGGCCAGGTCGAACTGCAGCGTCAGCACGTAGCTGGTCTGCGTAAGTCCGGCGGCAATCCCGTCGGCGGTGAGGAAGCGGTTCTGGTAAGCCTGGCGGATGCGCGCCGCGAGACGCGTGTAGTGGGCGGCGTCCTTGGTGCGGCCGAGCACGCGGGCCATCTTGGCCACCAGTGACGTGCTGTAGGCAAACATCGCGGTGCCGATCAGGTCCTTGGGCGTGTTGCCGAAGACATTGCCGCTGCCGTCGAGGGCGAGCCAGTCGCCGTAGCCGTGCCAGACGTTGGTGTCGGGATGCGAGCGGATGAGGTCCTTCGACTGCACTTCCATGTAGCCGATGAATTTGGCGAGGGAATCAAAGTGCCGGGCGAGCAGGTCCTTGTCGGCGTAGCAGAGGTACATGGTCCACGGGCAGATCGCCGCGGCGTCGGCCCACGCGGGACCGCCGTCGGCGCCCACGCCCTCGATGTGCGGGGCGACCGAAGGCATCTGGCCCTCCGCGCCCTGGGCGTCGGCGATGTCGAGCTGCCATTTGTTGAAGAAGCCGGAGACATTGCGGTTCCAGGCGGCGGTGCGGGCAAAGACTTGGGCGTCGCCCATCCAGCCAAGGCGCTCATTGCGCTGGGGGCAGTCGGTGGGGACCTCGAGGAAGTTGCCGCGCTGACCCCAGTCGATGTTGCTCTGGAGCTGGTTGATGAGCGGATCGCTGCAGGAGAAAGTGCCGGTGCGGGGGGTGTCGCTGTGCAGCACGATGCCGGTGATGGCGTCGGGCAGGAGGACATCCGGATGGCCGGAGATCTCGACATAACGGAAGCCGTGGAACGTGAACCGCGACTCCCACGTCTCGCTGCGGGCGTCGCCGCGGAGGATGTAATGATCGGTTTGGCGCGCGGCGCGGAGGTTCTCGGTGTAGAGGGTGCCGTCCTTGTTGAGCACCTCGGCGAAGCGCAGGCGGACGACCTGGCCGGCCTTGCCGCGGACATGCAGGCGGACGCGGCCCACCATGTTCTGGCCCAGATCAATGATCCAGATGGCGGCCGGCCAGATCTCGATCTTCTTGGGTGGCGCGATCGGCTTCAGCTCCTGCGTGGCGCGGACGAGCGGCCCGAGGGTGGCGGAAATCTCGATGCCGGGGTCGGGCAGCTTCGTGACCGGCAGCCAGGCGCTGTCGTCGTAACCGGCGTCATCCCAGCCGCGCAGCTCGCGCCGGGCATCGTAGGTCTCCCCGTTGATCATGTCGGACTCGATGAGGGGACCGTAGGAGGTTTTCCACGCGCCGTCGGTGACGATGGTCTGGGTGGAGCCGTCGGTGAACGTCAGCACGAGCTGCGCGAGCAACTGCGGGCGTTCGCCGTAGTAATTGCGTTCGCGCCAGCCGAGGTGGCCGCAGTACCAGCCGTCACCGAGCACGGCGCCGGCGGCGTTGGCGCCGGGGCGGAGGAGCGAGGTCACATCATAGGCCTGGTACTGGACGCGCTTCTTGTACTCGGTCCAGCCGGGCGTGAAGATGTCCGCCCCGACGCGGTGGCCGTTGAGGTGAAACTCATACAGGCCGAGGGCCGTCGCGTAGAGGCGCGCGGCGGCGATCTTTTTGCCGACGTTGAAAATGGTGCGAAGATACGGGCTGTGGGCGCCGACCTCCGGGCCGCCGGCGAGGGGGCCGCCGATCCAGGTGCCGCGCCATTCCTTGCGGTCGAGCAGGCCGGCTTCCCAGCAGGCGGGGACGCTTTCGCTGCGGCGGTTCTTTTCGTCCCAGATCTCGACGTGCCACCAGGCGCGCTGGCGCGACGCGAGGGGCTGGCCGCGGTAGGTGACCTGGGTCGTGGCATCCGAGCGCACGCGGCCGCTGTCCCAGAGATCGGCTTTGCCGTGGCGCGTGGTGGAGACGGTGATGCGGTAGGCGGTTTGCCGTGCGCCGCGCCGGTCCCCCGTGGCGAGTTTCCAGCTGAATCGCGGGTGGGCGTCATGCACGCCGAGCGGGTTTTCAAAATAGTTGCAACGCAGCTGAACCGGGGAGGTAGGGGCGGGCATGGAGAGGTGGACAGTGATAGCAAATGCGGTTTGCCGGGTGGGTAGCAAGGACGGGATGGCCGAACAATCAGGTCAGCGTGATTGACCCAAAGTCGGGAAAAGCCGATACCAACTGCCATGAAGGAAATTCCCCACGCCTACGTCTGCATCATGGCGGGAGGCAGTGGTGAACGCTTCTGGCCGATGAGCCGGCAGCGCACGCCGAAGCATTTGCTCAAGCTCTTCTCCGACCGGACCCTGGTGGAGGAAACGGTACGCCGGCTGGACGGCGTGGTGCCGCGGGCGAATGTCTTTGTGCTGACCAACGTGGCCCAGCTGGACGGCACGCGCGAAGCGCTGCACGGGCTCCTGCCGGCGGAGAACATCATCGCCGAGCCGGCGAAGCGTGACACCGCGGCGGCGGCGTCACTGGCCACGGGCCTGGTGCGCGCGCGGGACTCCAAGGGGGTCCTGGCCCTGTTGCCGGCCGACTCGTATATCCGTGACACGGTCACCTTTGCGAAACAGCTGCGACAGGGACTGAACCGGGCGTCGCAGACGACGGCCTTGCTGACCTTTGCCATTAAACCCACGCAGGCCGCGACGAATTTTGGTTACTTGAAGCTGGGGGAGGATGTGGCTGGTGGGGGGGGATTCCGGAAGGTGGTAAAATTTGTCGAGAAGCCCGACCCCGCCACGGCGGCGCGTTATGTGGCGAGCGGCAGTTTTGCGTGGAATGCCGGGATGTTTGTCTGGAGCGTGGGCTCCTTTCTTGCGGAGGCGGAATTGCACGCATCCGAGCTGGCGAAGTTCATCCGCGAATTCCCGGCGGGTGACCCGACGGCGTATCTCGCGGCCCGATTCCTGACGCTTCTCCCCAAGGTTTCGGTGGACTACGCCATCCTGGAGAAGGCGTCGTCGGTGGAGACGCTGCTGGCGGAATTTGACTGGGATGACGTCGGAGTCTGGACGGCGCTGCCGGCCTATCTGCCCCGCGATGGCGCGGGCAATGCCACCCGCGGCACGGTCGTTACCGAGGCCGGCGCGGCCAACAATATCGCCTTGAGCAACGGTCGGGTGATCGCACTCGTGGGCGTCAAAGATCTGGTCGTCGTCGAGACGGCAGACGCGATTTTGATCTGCCACCGCGACGCGGTGGACGAGATCAAGAAGCTGATGCCGCAGTTGCCGAAAGATGTGCTGTAGGCCGCGAAGCGGCCTACGGGCGATGGGTTATGGGCGAGAGGCGATCGGGCTAAATCCGAATCAGCACCGCACCGCTTTGGGCGATCCGAGCCCCTGGCCTATCACCTCTCACCTGCCGCGCGCTATCGCGCGGCCCACACCATGCCGCGGAGGGTGAGTTCCAGCTGCGACGGGTAGGCGGTAAACTCGGAGCAGACGTGGCCGCTCGCGGAGTAGAAGACGCGGCCCTTGCCGTGGACTTTCTTCCAGACGAAGGGCATCGCAACGCCGTTGGTCCATGGGGCGCTGACGGACTGGTGGGTCGAAGTGGCGAGGAGCTCGTTGCGCGGGTCGGTGAGCATGTAGTACTGCTCGCTGCGGACCTTGAAATCGGCAATGCCCGCGGTGATCGGGTCGGTGTGGTTCACGATGTTGATCGTGTAGTCCTTGAGGTTGTCGGGGTGGGCGACGAATTGGCCGCCGGTCATCCACTGCCAATCGGTGTTGCCGCGAAACGCATCGCACATGCCGCCGTGAAAACCGGCGATGCCGACGCCGCCGAGGACGGCGTCCACGGCGCCCTTCGACTGCTCGGGCGTCATCGTGCCGCAGGTCCAGATCGGGACGATCAGGTCCACCTTGGCCATCTTGGCCGCGTCGGTGAAGACCTCGAGGGAGGCGGAGACTTCAACGTTGAAGCCGCGCTCCTTGAGTTTGGGTGCGAAGAATTCAGCGCACTGTTTCGGTTCGTGGCCATCCCAGCCACCCCAGACGATAAGGGCATTTTTCATAGGTAAGTCAGAAGTTTGTTTTTGCCGGAGGTAACGGAGGAGGGAGATTGGTGCAGGCTAGTTGGATCGGGTCTCTGTTCTCTCCGTTACCTTCTGTAAGAAAAATCAGTTTCAGGCGTCGAGCACGTTGGCCGCGAGGTTGGTGGGCAGGGCGGTGGGGCGGGCGCAGGTGGTCTGCAGCGTGAGGTGGGTGCCGCTGACGGAGGATTTTTCGAAGGACTCCATGATCTCGACGACGTGCTCGGCGAGTTCGCCGCTGGCGCGGTGGGGACGTTCGCGGCGGAGGATGGAATAGGCCAGATCGGCCACGCCGGCGCTCCGGCTACGCTCGGCCGGGTGGGAGGGCGGGATCTCGTCGTAGGTCTTGCCATCCTTGCTGCGCAGGCGGACGGGGCCGCTGAAGTTGTTCGGGTCCGGCACTTCCAACGTGCTCTCGGTGCCGTAGACGAGGAGGCAGGGCAGCGGGTAGGGCCAGGTGTCGAAGCTCATCACGACGGTGGCGGTGGCGCCGCTGACGAAATCGAGCGTACCGGTGAGGTGGGTGGGGGTCTCGACGGGAATCCGGGTGCCGTTGAGCGGCTGGCTCGTGATGAGGCGCTCGGGGAATGCGGCGGAGGTCGAGCCGCCGACGCGTTTCACGGGGCCGAGCAGATTCACGAGGGCGGTGATGTAGTACGGGCCCATGTCGAACATCGGGCCGCCGCCCTTTTCGTAATAGAATTGGGGGCTCGGGTGCCAGCTCTCGTGGCCGCGGCACATCATGAAGGCGAGGGCGGCGACGGGGCGGCCGATGAGGCCGTCATCAATGGCCTTGCGGGCGGTCTGGATGCCGCCGCCGAAGAAGGTGTCGGGGGCGCTGCCGACGAGGAGGTTTTTGCTCTGGGCCAGGGCGAGGACGGCGGCGCCGTCGGCGGAGGTGAGGGCGAAGGGCTTCTCGCAGTACGCGTGCTTGCCGGCGTTGAGCGCGGCAGTATTCACCGCGGCGTGGGCCTTGGGGACGGTGAGGTTGATCACCAGGTCGATTTCCGGATCGTTGATCAGCGCGTCCACCGTGGGACAGGCCCGGATGCCGTATTTTTCGGCCTTGGCCTTGGCGCGGGCGGGGTCGAGGTCGGCGCAGGCGACGAGGTTGAGAATGTCGTATTTCGTGGTGCCGAGGAAATACGCGTCGCTGATGTTGCCGCAGCCGACGATGCCGACGTTCACTTTTCGTGCCATATGGAACGGCTAGGAAACGCGCGCCGGGGGGGCGGCGTCAAGCGTGGGACCGGGATTGGCAGTGTGGCGGGAGTGGGGCCGGTCGCGCTCCCGGCGGGTTCCCGGCTTGGCCATGGTGAAATCGGCTCAGACCGGGATCACGGTTCCGGGTGAAGGCGTAAGCCGGATCTTTTCGGTGCGCCTCGGCTGACCGAATTGTTTTTTTCGCGCGGTTCTGGCCGTGGCGACCGGGCTGGCGGGTGAGGCGGAACGAAAATCCTCCCGATCACATCCTCGTTCCCGGGTTCGTCCTTCGGCGGCAACTCGTGGCCCTAAGTCGCGGCGCATCCCGGCCGCTCTGGATTGAGCCCGAGTCCACTGGGGTGCCGGCCGATTGTCCGA
>Ga0209829_10000318_pt1 | contig 45177 bp, 28 predicted proteins | sample C_140205_EF_Meta_FD_187311 | JGI IMG/M metagenome (GOLD analysis project Ga0209829, IMG submission 187311) | Freshwater microbial communities from Lake Croche, Canada to study carbon cycling - C_140205_EF_MetaG (SPAdes) (version 2) | ecosystem: Environmental > Aquatic > Freshwater > Lake...
GAGGCAAAGCTGCCGTCGCCGGCCTCCTTCACCCCGTAGAGGTCGAGCATTTCCTTGGGCTCGTTTTTGAAATCCACGAGGTCGGGCACACTCGTCTGCATCTTGAACGCCAACTCATATTGCGCGATGCGCGTCGCAATTTCCGGATCGTTTTGTTGCTCGCCGAGGAAGCCGTTGAGCCGCGCGATCTCGTCGACCACCTGCCGCTGGGTGCTCTGGCACACTCCGTCCGGATTCCCGATGTAGTGCACGGCGTCACCGCGGGATTGAAACTGGATGCCTTGAAACCGGCTTGGTAAAACCCCACTGCTCCACTGGCGCGCCGAGATGGGTTGCTGGCCGGATTTCCCGGCGGACGTGAGCACGATGAAGCCCGGCAAATCCTGCGTCTCCGCCCCGAGGCCATAAGTGAGCCACGAGCCCATGCTCGGCCGGCCTTTGATGATTGACCCCGTGTTCATGAACGCGTGCGCCGTGTCGTGGTTGATCTGCTCGGTCTGCATCGACCGGATCACGCAAAGTTCATCCGCGACGCTCGCGATGTGCGGAAACAAATCGCTCACCTCGATGCCGGACTTCCCGTGTTTCTGAAACGCCGTGAATGATCCGCGCGCCTTGAGCACCGCACCCTGGAGTTGCGCGAGTTGCTGGCCCTTGGTGAACGACTCCGGAAACGGCTTGTCGTGGAGCTCCTTCAACACGGGTTTCCAATCGAACGTCTCGAACTGGGACGGTCCGCCCGCCATGCAGAGAAAGATCACGCGCTTCGCCTTCACGGGCAGGTGCGCCGACTTCAGCGCGCCGTGCCAGTGGGCGGGACGGGCGAGCCCGCCGGTGCCCGGGAGCGCCGCCGCGAGCGCGCGGTTTTGCATCATCGCGAGCGCGAGGCCGCCGAGGCCGTAGGCGCTCTGGGTGAGAAACGAGCGACGGTTGATGCTCAACGCGTGGGCCGTGGGATCGAAGGTTTTCATGCGAGGCAGGCGGTCAGTAACGCGTAATGGTTTCGTGCGCGTTGAGCACGACCCGGCAAACATTTGTCCAGACCGCGAGCTCCACGTTATCCGCCGGATCTTTCTTCGATTTCGGCTGCGATGAGAAACCCACGTTCATGAGCTTTTCGGCCTCCGCCGGATGGGCGCGATAGTAATCGCGCTGGGCGGTGATGAATTTCGCGAGCGACGAAATTTCCGCCCCACTCGGCTCCCGTGCGAGCGCCAGCTGATAGGCCCGCCGCAGGTGTTTCACATCCGTGGTCGCCTGGGAATCGCCGAGCAAACGCGCCGCGAACATTCGCGCCGCTTCCACAAACGTCGGATCATTGAGCAGCGTGAGCGCCTGCTGCGGTGTATTGCTCACGGTCCGGAGCGCGGCGCATTCATCGCGCGACGGCGCATCGAAATTCGCCAACATCGGATGGAGAAACGTCCGCTGCCAATGCATGTAAACGCCCCGCCGCCATTGCCGGTCGTCCGCGCTGGCCAGGTATTTCCGGTCGGGAAACTGGAGCGCGTCGTAATAGCCGTCGGGCTGGTAGGGCTTCACGCTCGGGCCGCCGATGTCAGCCAAGTTGAGCGCGCCCGCGACGAAGAGCGCATTGTCGCGCACAAACTCCGCCTCGAGGCGTCGCGGATTCTGCGACGCGAGCAGTCGATTCGCCGGATCGGCGTCCTTCAACTCCGGCCGGAGACTGCTGTTCTGCCGATAGGTCCGACTCGTCACGATCAGCCGGATCATATGCTTCACGTCCCAACCGCTGTCGCGAAATTCGCTCGCGAGCCAATCGAGCAACTCCGGATGCGAGGGCAATTCACCCTGGGAGCCGAGGTCGTCCACCGCCGCGCTCAAGCCGACGCCGAAAAATTGCTGCCACAGTCGGTTCATCACCGCGCGCGCCGTGATCGGATTTTCTTGCGACACGATCCATTGGGCGAGATCGAGCCGCGTCAGGCGTTTTTCCGGCGTACTCTCGCGGCGCGCCGGCAGAAACGAGGGGGTCGAAGGCAACACGACCGGGCCGGTCTCGTCCTGCCAGTTGCCACGCGGCAGCACGCGCACGTCGAGCGGCTTCGCCGATTGGGTCACGAGACTCCACGTGCGCCCTTCATTCAGATCGCGCAAGGCGGTGAACAGCTTTCGCGTCTCCTCTAAGTCCGCCCGATCTGGAACCGCGCTCAGCCGCCACGCGTCCAGCACAGCCGCCGCCCGCGGGGGTGTGCGCTTCTTCGACGTCACCGCGAGTCCGGCGATCAACTCCGCCGACGCGACTTTCAGCGGTTCAATCGCTCCGAAGGGAGAAAGCGCAAACCGCACCGGCAATACGTTATCACCGGTGACGGTGATTTGGACGGTTTCACCCGCCGCGAGTTCCGTGGGCACCTCGAGCAACCACACGGCTTGCAGCGGACCCACCGCGTGCGTCCGCGGCAACCGCCACTCGCTGCCCAACCCGAAGATCTCCACGCCACCGCGATAGGTCGCGCGCTTCGCGGTCGCCTCGCCCGCGCCCGTGACCACTTTGCGCTTCTTGCCGTCGGTACCGATAATATTCACGGCGATTCCTACGGTCCCGCCGAGCTTCGCCTCGGTTCCGTCGCTCACCGCCTCCACCCTGAGTGCCGCGAGTCGGCCCAAGTTCAGGGGCGACAGCGTCACTTCCATCGTGTCGCCCTTGGCGAGCGCCTTGTCGATGGTCACGCGGCCATCGGCGCCCATCACCGCAGCGCGGCCCACCATGAGTTTTCCCGCCTTCAGCAAACGCACGGTGGGTGGTGGCGTGACCCAGCCGTCGGAATGCGCCGTCAGAAACGCGCGCGCCCCGATTTCCCACGCGGCAATTTTCGCCTTGGCCGCCGGATCGCGCGACGCCTTTTCCCGCGCGGTTTTCAGCTGCGCCTCGAACTCACTGCGGGCGCGCAAAAACTCTTTTTGCAAGTAAGGGCTCTCCACCGTGATCTCCGGCGGGAACGGCGAATCGTTGTCCACGCCGATCAACTCCGGCTCCGGCGTGTAGCCGTAGTTCGCATAAACCCCCCATTGTTTTACATCGGCGAAGAACGACTGCAGCTCGTAGAAATCACGCGTCTTGATCGGGTCAAATTTGTGATCGTGGCATTCCGCACAGCCAAACGTGCTGCCGAACCACGCCGCGGAGACGGAGCGCACGCGCTCGGCCCCATACTTCGCGAGATATTCCTTCGGCTGCGCGCCGCCCTCGCGCGTCATCATGTTCAGCCGGTTGTAGCCCGTCGCCACGAGTTGCTCCGACGTCGGGTGCGGCAACAAATCCCCCGCGAGTTGCTCAATGGTAAATTGGTCGAAGCGCTTGTTCGCGTTGAACGCGTTGATCACGTAGTCGCGATACGGAAAGATGCGCTGATTTTGGTCGCCGTGAAACCCGACCGTGTCCGCAAAGCGCGCGACATCGAGCCACCACACCGCCATGCGTTCGCCAAAATGCGCCGAGGCCAACAGGCGGTCGACCTGCTTCGTATAGGCGTTGCCAAAAAAATTCCGTCCACCCGCCGCCAGCTCCTCCGGCGTCGGCGGCAGACCGGTGAGATCCAGCGAAACGCGACGCAGCAGGCGGTTCATCGGCGCCTCGGGCGACAATGTGAGCTGCTTCTCGGCGAGCTTCGCGGCAACAAATGCGTCGATGGGATTTCCCTTCTTCGCCCCCGGAGCGCCGACGGGGACCGCCGGCTTTTTCAGCGGCGCGTAGGCCCAGTGGGGCTCGTAGGCCGCGCCTTGCTCCACCCAGCGTTTCATCAGCGCCTTTTGGCGATCCGTGAGCGGCTTGTGCGCCTTCTCCGGCGGCATGGGCTCATCCGTATCGAAGATGCGCGCGATGATTTCGCTCTCCGCCACGTTGCCCGGCACCAGCGGCACCGCGTCGCTCTTGGTTTTTTTCAGCGCCTCGTCCCGCAGATCGAGCCGCAGGCCGGCCTCGCGGCTCTTGGCGTCGGGACCGTGGCAATGAAAGCATGTGTCCGACATGATCGGCCGGATGTCGCGGTTGAACTCGACCTTGGCCGGCAGGTCCAGTTCGGCCGCGCGCGCAAACGTGGCGACGCCCGCCAACCAAGCGAGCGAAGTGAGGAGTCGGGTAAGCAGGGAACGAAAGCGCATCGGAATCAGGCCAAGATACCCCTCACCACATGCGCCTCTTCAACGCCCGTCAACCGCACGTTCAAGCCGCGGAATTTATGCGTGAACTTGGCGTGGTCGATGCCGAGGCAGTGCAGAATTGTCGCGTGCAAGTCCCGCAGGTGAACCGGGTTTTCCGTGATGTTGTAGCAGAAGTCGTCGGTCGCGCCGTATTCGATGCCACCCTTGATCCCACCGCCGGCGAGCCAGACCGTGAAGGCCCGGCCGTGGTGATCGCGGCCCATCGCGGGATCACCCAGCTTGCCCTGGCTGAAGACCGTGCGCCCAAACTCCGTCGCGAACACCACGAGCGTATCCTCGAGCAGCCCGCGCGCCTTGAGGTCTTTGATGAGCGCCGCCGTGGGTTGGTCGATGTCGTGACACTGGTTCGGCAACTGCCGCGCAATCGCGATGTGTTGATCCCAACCGCGGTGAAACAGCTGCACAAAACGCACGTCGCGCTCGAGGAGTCGCCGCGCGAGCAAACAATTCGCCGCGTAGGTGCCGGGCTTCCGCACTTCAGGACCGTAGGCATCGAGTGTCGCGGGCGACTCTTTTGAAATGTCGGTGAGCTCCGGCACGGAGGTCTGCATCCGAAACGCCATCTCGTACGCGTCGATGCGCGCGAGGGTCTCCGGATCGCCGAGTTCGTCGGCGCGGTGGTGATTCAGCTTCGCCAGATCATCGAGCTGCGCGCGGCGCTGCGTGCGTTCGACGCCCGGCGGGTTGTCCAAATAGAGCACCGGATTCGCGCCCGGTCGCAGGCCGACGCCCTGATGCGAGGCCGGCAAAAACCCGCTGCCCCACAGCCGAGAAAACACCGGCTGCCCGGGGTTTTTTCCCGTGCCCTGCGACACCATCGCGATGAAGGCCGGGAGATTTTCGTTTTCCGTCCCCAGCCCGTAGCTCGCCCACGCGCCCATGCTCGCGTAACCGGGCAGTTGGTTACCCGTGTTCATATAGGTGATCGCCGGGTCGTGGTTGATCGCCTCCGTGTGGAGGCTCTTGATGATGCAGATGTCGTCCGCGATCGTCTGAATATTGGGCAACAAATCGCTGATCCACGTCCGGTGCTTGCCGCAAAGTTTGCCGGGCTTGAGCGGTGGCACCACCGGATACGCGCTCTGCCCGCTCGTCATGCCGGTGAGCCGTTGCGTGCCCTTGATCGACGCGGGGATCTCCAGCCCCGCGTGCTGGTGGAGCATCGGCTTGTCGTCGAAAAGATCGACGTGCGACAGGCCGCCGCTCTGAAACAAACACAACACGCGCTTCGCCTTCGGCGCGAAATGCGGCAGCCCGCTCAACCCTTTGGCTTTGTTTTCAACCGCGCGCGCAATGCTCGACGAGAGCAGCGAGCCGAGGGCCACGCCCCCGATGCCGCGCGCGGCATGGCCGATGAAGGTGCGACGGGTGAGATGGCGGAGGTAGTCGTGGGCGGGTTGCATTGGGCAATTGAGTTGGAAGAGGAACGGAGTTTTGCCGCAAAGAGTCGCAAGAAATCGGAGGGCGATAGTAGCTCCCAAGGCGCCTATCGGCGCGCGGCAGAGTTTCGACGGCAGGACGGATAATTTTTGTGCGTTCTTGCGGCCAAGGGATTGGGCTCAGTTCCGCGTGATCGTTTCGCTGAGGTTAAACAACGTGGACGCAATCTGCGTCCACGCCGCGTGCTCGGTGGTGGAGAGTTTTTCGTTGCGCGGCGATTCGCCGACGGAGAGCAGCGCGCGCGCGGCCGGTTCATGCTTCGCGTAGTTCGCTCGCTCGCGTTTCAAGGCGGTCAGGATCACCGCGAGTTCCTTTTCTTGCGGAGGACGAGCAACGCACTCGGCAAACGCCCAGCGCAACCGCGTCGCGTCATCACCTTTTTTCGCCAATACACGCTCCGCAAAGGCCCTCGCCGCCTCCACAAACTGCGGATCGTTCAGGGTCACGAGTGCCTGGAGCGGCGTCGTGGTGTTGCCGCGCGCGACGGTGCAGACTTCGCGGTTCGGCGCGTCGAAGGCCATCATGTTGGGCGGCGGCGCCGTGCGTTTCCAATACGTGTAGAGCGAGCGGCGATAGAGTTTTTCCCCGTGGTCCTGCACGAAGGTCTGCGCGGTCGCCGGCGAACTGCCGTAGTGGCTGACTTCGCGCCACAGATCGCCCGGCGTGTAAGGATTCACGCTGGGCCCACCGAGGCGTGGCACGAGCAGTCCGCTGACCGCGAGGGCCTGATCGCGGACGAACTCCGCCGGCAACCGGAAACGCGGACCACGCGCAAGCAACCGATTCTGCGGATCGCGTTCGAGCAGTTCGGTGCTCGCCGCCGAACTCTGCCGATAGGTCGCACTGCTCACGATGAGTCGCACGAGGTGTTTTATATCCCAACCGTGCTCGACGAATTCCACCGCAAGCCAGTCCAGCAACTCCGGGTGACTCGGCCATTCGCCCTGCGAACCAAAATCCGCCGGGGTGCCGACGATGCCCGTCCCGAAAAACAATTTCCACAGTCGGTTCACCGCCACGCGCGCCGTGAGCGGGTTGTCCTTCATCACGGTCCACTGGGCGAGACCGAGGCGATTGGCCGGGGCGCCCGCCGGCAAGGGAGGCAGCGCGGACGGCGTGCCGGCCGACACTTTTTCGGTCGGCTGGGCGTAGTCGCCGCGGTTCAAGATAAACGTGTCGCGCGGCTTGGCCGCGACTTCCATCACCATCGTCGTAAACGGCTCCGTGAGGGCGCCAAGCCGCTCGCGCAAATTCTCCAGCGCGACACGGTCGCGTCGCAACTCAGGGCCATTGGCGGCACACTCGCGCCACAGGCTCGCCACCTGCTCGGCGGTGCGCTGCGCCTGGGGCGTTTTCAGCGCGGCGACGACTTCCGTCGGCAAGTCCGTGCCATCATCGGTGCCCGTGATCGCGCACACTTCGATCAGGCCGGCGATGTAGGCTTTACCGGCACCGAAATTTAGCTGGACCGTGAGGTGCGGCGTCGCGGCGGGATCAATCGGACGCGCGAGCGTGGCGGTCAGATGCACCGGCCCGTCGGTGGCGAGATCCGGCGACCAACCGGAGTCGTTGCGCGGATCGAGCACGCCGACCGCGGGGTTCTGCGGCTCCCACGAACTGGCCGTGACGCGGGAGATTTTTTCGAATTTGTGCAAATTCACCTGGTCGCCCGGCACGGCATCGACGGACGCTGCGACGGCGGTGAGTTTGAACGAGCCCTTCAGCGCGGGCTCTGCCGGTGGCTCCATCTTCTCCGCGCTTTTCTTCTTCGCCACCGGCGCCCGGGCCGGCGCGCCCTTGGACGGACCGAAGCCCCATCCGCCCAACGCGGCGTCGGCCACCGGATGCATCACGAAACGCAGGCCGGTGATCGGGCCCGTGTTTTTTGGCAACTCCGTGAGAATATCGAACGCCCCCATGTCGCCGGGATTCTTCAGGCTCACGCGGCCCTCGGGCGTAAGGTCGAAGCCCGCGCCACGGTTCGGCGTCGAAATCTTGACGGCTTTGAGCGGAATCACGCGCAGGCTTTTCCCCCGCTCCTCCAGCCGCGCCTGCTCCCGCTTTTCCCACCCGGCGAGCACCGCGTCGTCGCGGCGCGCGAGTTTCGCCTCAAGCGCGGCAATCTCGCCGCGCAAGGTCGTCTCTTCGCCGGTCTTCAACACGGTGCGGGCCTTCACACTCGGGCCGGGATTTACGCCCGCGTTGCCGTCGAGTCCTTTGTCGGGGAGCGTATTGAAGAACGCGAAGGTCTGAAAGTAATCCTTCTGCGTAATCGGATCGAATTTGTGGTCGTGACACTGGGCGCAGCCGAGCGTCAGCCCGAGCACCGCTTCACCCAGAGTCTTCACCCGGTCCGCGTTGTAGTTGGTGAGATTCTCGTCGGGGATCGTGCCGCCCTCGTGCGTGACCATGTTGTTGCGCTGAAACCCGGACGCGATCAGGTCGGCTTCCGTGCGGTTGGGCAACAGGTCGCCGGCGAGTTGCTCCACGAGGAAGCGGTCGTAGGGCTTATTGTCGTTGAAGGCCTGGATCACCCAGTCGCGCCAGAGCCACAGGTGCCGTCCGCCGTCGATGGAGAAACCATTCGTGTCGGCGTAGCGCGCCGCGTCGAGCCAATCGAGCGCGAGGCGTTCGCCGAAGTGCGGACTGGCCAAAAGCCGCGTGACCAGTTTCCCGTAGGCCTGCGGATCGCGATCGTCCGCAAACGCCTCCACCTCGGCGCCCGACGGCGGCAGGCCGGTTAAATCCAGCGCGAGGCGCCGGATGAGCGTGCGGCGGTCCGCCTCGGGGCCGGGTCGAAGATTTTCTTTCACGAGCTGGGCGTGGACGAAAGCGTCGATGGGACCGAGCGCCGGTGCGCTTAAAGAAAGCGGGATGGACTTCAGTCCATCGCCCTGGGCCGGGACTGAAGTCCCGGCCACTTTCTCCAGCGCCGGCAGAGCCGATTTCCGCGGCGCGACAAACGCCCAGTGCGAAGCGTAAACCGCGCCCTCTTCGATCCACGTCTTGATTTTCTGTTTTTGCGCGGCAGTGAGCGGTGCGTGTTCCTTCGGCGGCGGCATGACTTCCTCTTCGTCGGTGCTCGTGATGCGCGCCCACACCTCGCTGTTGGCGAGGTCACCGGGCTTGATGCGAAAAATGCCGTTGCGCTCCGCATAGGCCGACTCCGCGACATCGAGGCGCAGTTTTCCTTTGCGCGCTTTCTCATCAAAGCCGTGACACGAAAAACAGTTCTCCGAGAGGATCGGCTTGATGTCGCGGCTGTAGTCGAGCGCCCAAGCCGCAGAACCGGCGCCGAATCCCACGACGAAAATCGAAGCACGCAGCAAGCTGGAAAAATTTCTCAGAGGGATCATGTTAGGGTAAGGCGAGAGAAGGAATGCGGGCGAATGCGTAAATCAAACGCCGCACGCGCGCAAAGCTCCTTCTTTCCCCCACGGATCCCGCGCCGGCACAATTGAAATCAGAACGACCGTGTCACCGTCACGCTCCACCGACGTGGCTGTTGGAAAAGGAAGCGATAAGTGCCCGTGTTGTCTTTGTCCGTGATGATGAGGTCGTCATTGGCGAGGAGGTTGTCGACGTTCAGCTGCGTGCGAAACGGCCCGAACTTCGTCGTCCACGTCTTGCCCAGCATCGCGTTGATCAAAATGACCTCGCCACCAAAGACGGGCGCGAAGTTGCGGGTGGCATCGTAACCGGTCACGGGCTTCGAGCGGTAGTTCACGCCACCGCCAAGACTGAGCGAGTCATACCATTCGCCGGTTTTGCGAAACGTGTAGGTGCCGAAGCCGTTGACGCGGTATTTCACGGTCTGGCGCGGGGACTGGCCCTCGGCGCGGCGGATGACGGCGAGCCACGTGTTGGCGCTGCGGATGGCGTCGGCGATGGTGGGATTCACGTTCGTGTCGATCCCGGTGAACGGCGAGATAAGCGGACGCGTGGCATTCTGCTGCCAGAGCGCGAGGTTGCTCGCGAGATAGGCGCCGGCGCGGGGGAGCGTGCGGGACTGGACGACCTCGGTCTCGCTGGCATTGAGCGCGACGCGAAAGCTGCGGGTCGGGTTGGCCGTCACCTCGACCTCCCAGCCGCGGCCGGTGTTATCCACGCTGTCGCGCGGACTCTGGATCTGTTTCCCGAGCTGGCCGAGCGCCTCCCAGATTTCATTGATTGCCGGCACGAGGCTCGTGGTCACCGAGGCGTCGTTGGCCGTGCGGTTCGTCTCGCTGAGTGTGTAGCGCGAGATGTTCACATTCACTTTGCCCTGCCAGAATGCCAGCTTCACGCCGACGTCCGTGCCTTTGCCGAAACGCGGGCCCATCGGCTGGTCGTTGATGTCGATCGGCGTCTGCGGAACGAAATTGTTCGAGTTGTTGTAGACAAGGCCGAGCCACGGAAGTGCGCGGAACACGATACCGTAGGTACGCGTGTTGCCGGCGAAGTCGGTGTTCGATTGACGGGGCAACCTACGACTGAACTCGCGCGTGACGGGATCGCGGGTCGCATTTCCGCCATTCCAAAAATCCTGCATATCACGGCGGAGGCCCCAGGTGCCGATGATCCGTTCCGACCAGAAACTGCTCTGGCCGGCGAGCATCAGTGAATCGGTAGTGGTCGTCTGAACGTTGGCCGTGTCTCCTGTGCGGCGAAACCCGGAGGTGAAGCCGTTCATCCCGACCAGCGGGAACTCTTGGTAATCGAGCCCGCCGCGTTTGCGCGGATCGCTCGACGAAAAATCAAGGTAGGTGCGGCGCCAGATTTGATTATTGGCGGACGTGATGTCCAACGGGTAGGTCGCGTTGCCCGCTGGCGTGACGTTAACCTCGTTCAAAGCCTCTGTGAAGCCGACCGTCTGCTCGCTCAAAGCGAGGCCGGCAAAACGATGCATCCCCAGACCGCGCTTTTTCAGGTCGAGCTCATACGCGGCGGTCGCACGCCACGTCTGCGTGTCGTTGTCGATGTCGCGGTAGCCGGGCTGAGCCTGCACGTAGAGTTTGCCGGCGTTGGGATTGCGTTGCCCGGCATTCGCCGGAAGGGATCCGTTGGGCAACGGAGTGCTCGGGATGACCGCATTCACATCGGCGAACGCCCCCATGTTGTTCCACGAGACACCGAAGTCCGCGCGGCGGAGATCGCGCTGGCGGTTGTAAGCTACCTCGAGCACGAGATCGCCGAGGCGCTGCTCGATGAAACCCGACCACGTGCGATACCAGTTATCCGAGCCCGTGCCAGGGCCGCCGAGGTAAGCGGCACGCGGCACCAGAGAAAAATCGGTGAGAGCGCGGGCATTGCCGGTGAGCGTCGGAGCACCGGGCGCACGGGTGGTCTGACGCGTGCCGGTCCACGAAACGAGGGGAGTGGCGCCCAACGCATCAAAGACGACGAAGCGGTTGCCGTTCGCGATGGTGCCACCGATCGCCTCGGTGTTGTTGGCTGCGAAGGGGCGGCCAGCCGCGATCCAATCGCCCGTGTAGTCCGAGCTGGGCCAGGGCATGGCGTTGAGCTGCTGGCGGTCGGCGTACTCGCCCTGCAGGCGAATCTCCGTGTGGGCGAAGGGGCGGTAGGTCGTGGAGAGGGCGCCGGCCTTGGTTTTGAGAAACTCAAACTCGCGCCAGCTCTTCCGATCCTGCCAGAGCACGTTGGCGCGCACGGCGACCGTCTTTCCGAGGCTGCGGTTCACGTCGACGGTGGCGCGATAATCATCCCAGCTCCCAACACGCACCTGCACGTGATCGGTGGACTTGCCGGCGACGTGCGCCCGCTTCGTCGTCGTGTTGACGATGCCGCCGGGACCACCGACGCCAAAGAGGATCGAGTTGGGCCCGCGCGAAAAATCCAGCCGTTCGGTGTTGAACACATCGCTGGAGACGCGCCACGTGAAGAAATCCCGACCCAGCGAAGCGCCGGTGAAGCCGCGCACTTGGATATTGCCGTCACTCTGCTGCGCGGAAGCGAGGCCCGTGTAGTCGGTGAACTCCCGCGACGCGTTCATCGCATACTCCATCGCGCCGAACGTGCTGAGTGCGCCGATGTCATCGAGAAACTCCTTGGTGAATACGGAAATCGCGGCGGGCGTGTTGCGCAGTTCGGTGTTGAGGCGGCTGCCGGAGAGGGAGTTCGCTGCGGCGTAGCCGACGTCGTTGTCGGTCGAAACCTGAAACGGGGAAAGCATCAGCGGGTTATTCGTCTCCGTCGACTCACGGGTCGAAGGGGCGCTCGCCGCCGGCGCGGATTGGGCGAAAGCCGCGAGGGGCGATAACAGGAGAGACACGCCGAAAGAAACGCAGAGGTAGTTTTTCATGGGGGGTTGGGTCGGGAGGGGTTGAGGTTGAGCTTGAAAATACGGGAGACAAAAACGCGCGGGGCGGCAGCGTCACTGCGCGGCATTTTCCGCAGCGACTGTGGCCGCCGGGCGCAGCAACAATTCGGCCTTCACGTCGTCGACGTAGGAACCGGCAAACGTAACCGGCGTCGCGGTGGGCTCGGGCTTGGTGCGGTTGACCCGAATGTGGACGACAAGAAACCGCGTGCCCGCCGGCAAGGGAAGACGGGTGGTGACGCGCTCCCATGTCGCGGGATCGCGATCGGTGCGTTCCTGCTGCTGACCGCTGAGGCCGAGATGGCCTTCATACCAGGCATTCCACGTCTCGCTGCGATGGACGCGGGGATCGCGGGCGAAGGCAAACAACGTCACCCCACCCGCAAACTCCTCCCCTGCCCCCGGCGCCACTTGGTTGAACCACGCCTCGGCATGCGCCACGACCCGCCCCGATTCGATCGCCGCGCGATAGGCCGCGAGGTCGATGATCTGCAGCTGATCGCCGACGTGGCTGAGCACCGATTTTTCACCCACATAATCGGAACGCAGGAGCCGCAGCATCCGCGCGCCCGTGCGGGGCGCGAGGCCTGCCCCCGCCGTTGCGATCTCCGCATGATCGCCGCCCCACATGCCGAACTCCTGCGGCACGCCTCCGTTGCCCGGTGCCGAACCCGTTTCAAAACTGTCGGCGACCAACGTGGCCAAATGCTGCATCGCTTCGGCCGGCGGCGGCGCGACGTAGGCCCAGACGACGGACGTGAAGGCCGCACCGATGGCCAATCCCGCCGCGATCGGCGCGCGCCAGCCGCGCAGCAACACGCGGTCGAGCCACGAGCCCGTCGTCCCTAGCCGGGGCTGCTGCGCCCTCGGCCCCACCGGCGCAGCGCAAGCGGCGTCAGCCGCGAGCTCACGCAGACGCACATCCGCCGCGGCCCACAAGCGCAACTGGGCCCGCGCGTCGGCGCTCGCGAGCAACACCGCGTTGAGCCGCGCCATCTCTTCGTCCGAAATCGTCCCGTCGAGATAAGCGAGGATCAGTGGGGAATGATCGGTGTTCATGATGATGTCTCTTGTTTCAGGGTGCCCTCGACGCAGCGCTGCACATCGACGCGAATACGCCGCAGCAATTGATAAAGTCCATCGACCGTGCGGCCGGTCTGGGCCGCGACATCCTTGATCGCCGTCTCGGTCGCATAGCACGCCAGGAGCAAATCTCGCCGCTCGGCGGGCAGACCGTCCACACACACCTCCAGCGCCGCCATCTGGCGCGCGCGCAGCGGCGTTTCGCCGGCACCTTCATCTGCGAGCTTGGCAATCACCGCCTCGTCGAGCACGAGCCGGTCGCGAGCCCGGTCGCGGCGAAAACGCAGCGCCTCGTAGCGCGCGATCACGCAGGCCCAGCGGGGAAAGGCCTCGGGTTCGTGCAACTCGGCAAATTTGCGCCATGCCACCAACGCGACGTCCGGCAGCAGTTCATCGACATCGGCCGCGCGCGAAACGAGCGACCGCAAGTAGCCGCGAATCACCGGCTCGTGCCGCGCGAGCAGCTGCATGAAGATTTCATGCGATTCACGGGGAGAGGAGGACGGCGGGTTTAACATGCGGAAAAGGACGCTGCCGAGAATGACTCCGGCATCGCCTAAAATCTGACGATTTTTTTGAAAAAAATCTCCAGCCGGGAATTTTCCGGATCCGTCAATTCAAACGTCAGCGCAGTGGCACTGTGACGGCAACCTAGGCGAACAGATCCCGCACCGCTTTGCCTTTGCCGTCGACCGTGACGTAGAACGGCCGCTTCTCCACGTCGTAGCCGTGGTTCGCCGGGAGGCCCATCGCGCGATAGATTGTCGCGTGGAGATCGGAAATCGTCACCGGGTCCTTGATCGTGCGGCACGGCCGTTCGTCCGCCGTCACGCCGTGGACGTGGCCGCGTTTCATCCCGCCGCCAAACATCAGCACGCTGCCCGCCGCCGTGAAATGCCGGTGCATCCCGTAGAATTTTTCGTCGTTGATCACCGTCGGCACCACGACCTGGTCCTTCACCGCTTTCTCCGGTTTACCCTCGAGCATCATGTCGCGGCTGAACTCGCTCGCGAGCACGATGAGCGTGCGGTCGAGCAGCCCGCGCTCCTCGAGATCGCGCACGAGCTGCGCGATCGGCGCGTCGATCATCTGCTTCATGCCGACGAGCCGCGCGTGCCCATTCTCGTGCGTGTCCCAGTTGAGAAACGGGATGTATTCCGTCGTCACTTCGATGAAACGCGCGCCCGCCTCGCACAACCGCCGCGCCAGCAGGCACCCGAGCCCAAACCGCCCCACCATGCTCTCTTCATACTTCGCGCCAAAGCGGTCGCGGGGCGCGTCGAAGCGCATGCCCGGCTCAAACGCCGGAAAATATTTTCGTGTGCGCTCGAGCGGCTCCAGCGCGAGATCGAACGCCTTTGCCGCCGGCGAACTCAGCAAGCGGTGCGCGTTGTCCATCGCCCGCAGCAGCGAATCTTTCTGATAGCCGCTCCCGTCGCGGCCAATCGGACTCGCCTCGAGGAGCTTGCGGTAAAACGCGTCGCGCTGCTCAAAGCGCCCCGGGCTCATGCCCGCCGGCGGCCGCACCGCATCCGCGGCCTGCTCGGGAAACGCCACGTTGAACGGTCCGTATTCGCTGCCCAAAAAACCCGCCGTCGTGAACGCCTTCAGCTCCTCGCCTTCGCCGAGGTCGAAGCGTTGTCCGATATTGATGAAGGCCGGCATCGCCGGATCGAGCGGCCCGAGCGTGCGCGCGATCCATGCTCCGAGATGCGGCGCCGCCACCGTCTGCGGCGGCACGTAGCCCGTGTGCCAGTTGAACTGGTGGCGCGAGTGCAGGATGAACCCGAGATCCGCCCCCTGCATCCCGCGCACGAGCGTCGCGCGGTCCATCATCGCAGCAAGATTTTCGAGGCCCTCCGAGAACCGCACGCCGTCGACCGCCGTCGGGATCGAGGGAAAGGTGCTGAGCACTTCGTTCGGATTCAGCCCCGCCGTGTAGGGCGTGTAGCGCTTTGGATCAAACGTCTCCGTGTGCGCCATGCCGCCGCCCATCCACAGGACGATCACGCGGTCCGCCGTGGGCGCGATTTTCTCGATCGCCTCGGACCCGAGCAGTGCCCGGGGTGCCCCGCCCGCGAGCGCCGCGAGCGTGGCCGTCGAAGCCGTTTTCAAAAAATCGCGCCGCGACCACAAATCGGGCCGGGCCTGACGATGCGCGTGCTGGAGAGTGAGACGGTGGAGATTCATGGCGGGCGAATGTTTAATTTGTCATCGCGAGGAGCAAAGCGACGTGGCGATCCAGCTGATCTTTAATTCAGTAAATCAATTGAAACTCGGGCAGCATCGCGAGCGCCCACAACAGGTCCTGCAGCCCCGCCGAGGTCACCGGCGTGCCCACGAGTTGCACCGCGGCCGCGAACTCCGCCGCGGTCGGAGGGCGGCTGAGCGCGTGGCGATAGAGCGCGCTCACCTGCGACGAGGTGGACGCGCCCTCCGGTAGGTCGGCGAGGAGTTTCTCCGCCGCCTGCGTCAGCAAACCGGCCAAGGTGCTGCCGTTGGTCAGCTCCAGCGCCTGCAGTGTCGTCGCCGCGCCTTGGCGCACGGTCATCACTTGCTCGCGGTTGGGCCGGCCGAGCGCGGCCATCAACGGATTCGCTGCAACCAGCGCCGCGCGCTGCACGGGTAACGCCTCCGGGTGCGACGCCGCGAGTTCGAGGAAATATTCGCCCAACCGCCACGGCGCGAGGTCCACGCCGCCGAGCTCCACCGCCGGCTGCGGTGCCGCTTTGGCTTCCGCTGCGGACCAACTTTCGTCGGACACAAAATCCATCACCGTCTCCGCTGAGCGCACGCGCGCGTAGAGCATCAGCCCTGCAGGATTGTCCGCCTCCGGCGGCAGCGGCTCCTGATTTTTGCCCGCCTCCGCCTCGCGCGGAATCGGCGAGGTGCCGTCGGGGAGAAAATTCAACGAGGTTACCGTGATCGAGTTCTCTCCCATTTTCAGCTGGCCCTTGATGTCGTAAATCTCCGCTCCGGTGCTGGACCGCTTCGAGGCCGAGGCCGCGTTCTTGCCGTTGATCGCCACTGCGTAGGTGTTGTCCGCCGCGATGGTCAGCCACGCCTCGGTCGGCGCCGCGGCGAGTGTGACCGTCCGTTTGAACACGACCGAAGCCGGCTTCGCCCGCAGGTGCGCATCAGGTGTCGCCCAGATCCACTTCGGCGTGAGCGGCAACGTCGCCAACGTCGCCCGCTGCAACGCGAGCGCGCGGTTCAGTTTCGCATCCGCCTTCGGGTAGCTCATCCCCGCGAGCGCCATGAGCGCATCGGAAAATTGCTCGGCTCCGAGGCGCCGCACGCCCGGACCGCGGAAGACAAAATGCTCTTCGGTTTCGCCGATGTTCACCGCCGGCAATTGATACGCGCGCGACGTGAGGATGCGCGCCATGAGGTGTTTCAAGTCGTAGCCGTGCGCCACGAAATCCTCGGCGAGCCAATCCATCAGCTCGGGCGACCACGCCGGTTTGTCCATTTCGTCGACCGGCTCCACGAGCCCGTAGCCCATGAAGCGCTGCCACACGCGGTTCACGATCGTGCGCGGCAGGCGGCCGTTTTTCCGCCCCGTTATAATCTCCGCGAGCTGGCGCTTGCGCGTCGCGGAATCGGCCTTCGCGTCGATCAGCCCGATTTCTTCGTAGAGAAATTTCACGCGCCCCATCTGTCCGGTCGGCTTGTCGCATTCGGCGATTTCCAGCGGACCGTGCGCGTAGATGCTCGCGAGTCCGTAGGCATCCTTGAGCGTGTATTCGTTGATGAAACTGTCGTGGCACGACGCGCACTTCAGGTTCACGCCGAGGAAAACCTGCGCCACGCTCTGCGCCGCCTGCATCGGCGGCACCATGCTCGCGTTGACGGTCCCGCGCCACGTGATGCCGTTGGCAAAACCCTCCGCCTCGGTGCCCGGATCGACGAGCTGCGCCACAAAGCGGTCATACGGCAGATTGCGCGCGAGCGCCGTGTAGAGCCAGGTCGTGATCGGCTTCCGCCCGCCGTCGATGTAGCCCGTGCCCTTGTAGTCGTTCCGCAAAAGGTCGTTCCAAAACGTCAGCCAATGCTCCGCGTAGCGCTGGTGGTCGCCGAGCAACCGCTGCACGAGCCGCGCGCGCTTGTCCGTCGCCGGATCGGCGAGAAACGCGTCCAACTCCGCCGGCGGCGGCAGCAACCCCACGACATCGAGCCACACCCGCCGCGCAAACCCGCGGTCGTCCACCACGCTCGGCCAGGCGATCCGGTTCTTCGCCAACGCCGCATCGACGAAGCGGTCCACGGGATTTTCGCCGACCTTGGCGCTCTTCGCCCCCGCCGCGGACGTCGCCGCCAGAGGCACCGCGAGTTCCGCCAACTCCCGCGCGCGCAGGTTGGCCGGCTCGTGTTTCCGAAAATTAATTTCCTTCGGCCACGGCATGCCTTGATCGATCCACGCGCGAAATACCGCGACCTGCTCCTTGGTCAACGTCTTGCCCTTTTTCGGCATGACGATGTCGGCATCGAGGCCCGAGATCATGGCCACGACGAGGCTCTCCGCGCTCTTGCCCGCCACCGCCGGCACGCCCGTCTCGCCGCCTTCCACAAAATCCTCGCGCGTCTCCACGCTGAACATCCCCTTGTTCTTGCCGCGCCCGTGACACTGCACGCAGCTCGCCTCGAAGATCGGCTGGATGTCCCGCGCGAAATCCACCTTGGCCTTCGCGACCGCCGGCAGCAGCGCGAGCTTTTCGGCCGGCAGCGCCGCCCGCACCGGCGTCCACCCGCCGCTCATGACCGCCACCACCACGGCCATCCAGATTGGGCAGCACCGCCGAGCGCTCGAATTGCCGCTGCAGCGGCGACGATTCACGGTCGACGGTTTCGGAATTGGTTTCATTGTAGAACGGAATCAGGCGGGGGCTCTTCGCTCGGGAACGAGCGCGGGGAATCAGTGGGGGACGGCATCGGCGAAGGCAAAGCGGAGCCAGAGGCAGAACGTTCGGCGTTGACCGCTCAACGCTTAAGTTAAAGCACCCGCCGGATCAGCCCGCAGGTTGCCCGCATCGTCCCATTGTGTCCCCACGCGGCAGGAGGCTGCGCACGATCACGCCGCGGGCAAAACCGTCGCTGGTGAAGGCGTCGTTGGCCTTTTCAACACATTTTTTCTCACCCCCGTTTGACCTTTTCCGACGCGCCGCCACCCGTTTTCTCCATGCCTTTATTGACGATTGTCCCGCCGATGCCGGGCGCTGAGCGCCGCTTCAAACCGTTCGTCGACTTCGTGCACACCTGCGGCTGGGAAACGGAGTTTGTTCGTCTCGACTGGCCCGGCCGCCGCCCACCCTTCGGTTCGACCGAAATCTTTCCGCAGATCGACGCCCAGACAGCGGGCAAGGTCGTGTTGGGGTTTTCTCTCGGCGCGCTCTACGCCCATCTCGGAGCCTTGCGCGCCCGGCACCTGATTCTTGGCTCAATTTCGCCGTTCTTTCTCGAGGACGACGACGAGCCCGAACGTTGGATGATTTCCTACCGCAACGGGAACGCGGCGACGCCGGCCGACGTGCTGGTGGGCGCGCTCGAAGACGAGCAGATGCACCGCCGCGCGACGGCCGTGCGCGACTTCTACCACCAGCGCAGCTACACCGCCGTCCCCGCCGCAGAGCACGAGCTCTGGCACCCGAACTATCTCGAAGCGATCAAGTCGGCCCTCAACCGCCTCGGCGCCGAGCCATCGAAGGCAAAGGGCGCTAGTCCGAAACCCAAGAGCTGACCGGTTTTTCATTTTTTTCCGCGTAGGGGCGCGGCTCGTCCGCGCCTTGCCTCCCGGGCGCGCACGAGGCGCGCCCCTACACGCCGCTCACGGCTTGGGCGCCGGTGCGGGTGCGGTCAGCGTGTCGGCGAGTTTCTTCGCGTCGGCAGGCGTGATCGTGAAACCGGGGGCGATGGAGCGGGCGGCGTCGGTTGAGAGGAACCACTTGGCCCAGGTGGCGTAGGGGGCGGTGTCGGGGAGCGCGGCGATTTCGCGGCGGAGGTCGTCGAAGCGGTCGAACTCGTCCAGCGTGCTCACGAACTTGGCTGATTCGTTCAGCCGCCGGCCGGCGCAGACGGTGGCGAGTTCGAGCCAACACGGTTCGCGGTCCTTCCCGACCGGTCGGAGGGGGCTGCAAGCGGCTGGAGGCAATCCGAGGTTTGACCTGCGTGGAGCTGGCGATACGGTCCGCCCATGACGGCAACCCAGATCATCAGGGAAATCGAAACTCTGCCGCCCGAGGAACAGGCGAAGGTCGTGCAGTTTGCCTATCGACTCGATGCCGGGCGGAAACTTAGCGGCGGCGAATTATCGGCGCTCGCCCAGCGCATGGCTGATTCCCGCGATCCGGCGGAAAGCGCGCTCCTTCGAGCGTCAATTGCCCAGGGCTTTTACGGTGTGACGCCGCATGCCTAAAATTCGGCGCCAAAATCTCCCGCCGGCCCTGCTCCAGCATTTGCTCGACCGCATCCAGCAGCGCGAGATTTCCGCCAGCCAACTTGGCCTGCTCGCCATCTGGCTTGATCAGAATCCCGAGGTACCGACGGGCCAATGGTTCAAGCGGTTTCCGGGCATGACGGCCTGCGGTGAAGGCGAACTCGTGCGCACATTTCTCACCGTCGCGCAGACTCCGATTGGCGACGAAATCGTGTAACGGTTCGCGCGAGGCTACGGCTTCGGCGCCGGCGCGGGGGCGGAAAGCGTGTCGGCGAGCTTCTCGGCGTCGGCGGGCGTGATCGTGAAGCCGGGAGCGATCGAGCGCGCGGAACGATCGTCGAGCAACCAGCGGCCCCATTCGACGTAGGGCGCGTCGTCGGGCAGAGCGTTCAGTGCGCGGCGCAGCTCGTCAAATTTGGCCTGGTCTTCTGTGGCGGGAACGATCCGACCATCGTCCTTAACGCGTTTGCCGGAGAACAGTGTGGCCAGTTCCAACAACCATGGGGGCGCGGCGCCTTCGGCCGGCGGCACGGCCCACACGTAGATGAAGGAATTGTCGCCGGTTCTCGCCTTGGTCAGAATATAATGCCCATCGGGGCTGAAGTCGGCACTTCCGGGCACGGGGGATTGCGCATGTTGCATCCGCTCGGTCAACGGGTAGCCGGTCACCGTGTCCCACACCCGCGCTACGCGCGTTTCGGACGCGGTGACCACTCGCATTCCATCACTGCTAAACGCCGCCGAAGTGACCGACTGCCCCGTGACAGTTGCTGAATAGCCGTGCAGGAGGACTTCTCCCACGGGCGTGCCCGTTTCGACGTCCCAGACCTGGGCCATGCCGTCATAGGAAATTGATGCGCAGTATCGGCCGTCGCGGGAGAACGTGACTCCATTTCCCTGCGGGATGTTTTGGTGGCGCAAGTGCGAGCTGATGGGTTGGCCGGTGACTCCGTCCCAAAAGCGCACGTAGCCCCATGCGCCAAACGTGACGAGCCGCCGGCCATCCGGGCTGAACGAAGCAGTCCTGATCGGGTCGCGCGTCTTGAGGCGGAAAAGTTCATTCCCGGTCACGACATCGTAGACATGTCCGGATTGGCCAACACCTGAGACGAAAATTCGCTTCCCGTCGCGGGTGAACTCCGCGACTCGACTCGCAGCGGCCACCTGATGCACGGTGGTTGCTCGGCCGGATTCAAGGCTCCACTGTCCAAACGAACTTTGTGTGCCGGCCGGACGATTGATGAGGAGAACATCACCGGCCGAAGTGAAGGAAACTTGGGGTGACCCCGCCGGCACGTCTTCTAGTAGAATGTCTCGGGTCGATCCCGCAGGGCTGAAGTTCCAAGCATGCCACGTGTCCGGTGCGGTGCGCGCAATGATCTTCCGCTGGTCGGGCGATAGATAGGCCGCCGCCGAACCCTCCTCCAACGGTTGAGGGAAAACAATGCCACCGGCAATCCTGCCACCGGAAGCGGCATCGAGGACTTCCGTGCCACTGCGCGTGAGTCGAAGGATCCTGGCAGGTGACACCGAGAGAAAGGCCGCGGGTAATGCGGCGTTGCTGCGATTTGAGATTACGAGCGGTCGCGCGGCTCCTGAACCCACGCGCAGCCGGTAAGCCGGACCAGTGGCAGAAAAGGCGACCACTTGTCGGCCGTCTGGCGCCATCACCGCCAATGTGCCATCGCGCGCCACGACCGGCGCCGTGAAGTGCGGTTGCTGAAAGGTCGGCTCGGCGAGAAGGCCACCGGTTTCCATGCTCCACAGGCGGATCAATCCGTCGCCACTGCACGTCGAGAGAACGCGACCATCCACGCTGAACGTGGGGTATTGCGCGGCGCCGCCATGGGTGAGCGGTGGCAACACGGGCAACGCGGTGGCCGCATCCACCACGGTGGCGACCTGTCCCTTGATGACCACCAACCGGCGACCGTCGGGAGAAAATGCCGCGCCCCGCGCCATATCGGCTCCTGGCAGTTCCGGCCCGATGGGAGCGCCGCTGGCGACGTCGAAGATCTGGCTCCGAGTGATGCTGCCCGCGATCAATCGCCGTCCATCGGGACTAAAGACGACACCCATTAGGCCGTTTGGAAAGACCAGCGGCTTTCCGAATGCCGCGCCGTCAGGCACGGACCACACTTGAACCGAGGTAGCCTTGTTGGGAATCGCAATTAGCCGGCTATCCGGGCTGAAATCGAAAGCTACTCCGCCATAATTAACGCCCCATCGCTCGAGCTTCGCTCGCAACTGTCCGGATTCGACCTCCCACAACCACAGGCTCTCTGTCTTGGTTCCAAGCGCGGCCAACCAGCGCCCGTCAGGACTTAGTTTCATCAGCTCGAGTGCCGCACCGTCAGGCGGGGGAATCGGAGGGATTCGCGGGCGGCCCGTCACCGCGTCGCAGGCCACCAGCGATCCGTCCTCGAACAACACCGCGAACACCCCAGGGTTTTTTGCCGCCAGGCTCCACCCTTGAACGATTTTTTCACCGAAGGGAAATTCGCGTTCGATCTTCCACTCATCAGCGGAGATGACGCGCAGCACATTGTCGTCGCACAAAACGTAAATGTGGCGCCCATCGGCCGAGTAACGCGCGCCCTGCCCCGGCGAAGGCAGTGCGAGCGGCTTGCCTTGCTGCCGATAGAAATTGTGGGACGCGAGGGAGGAGAGCAGCCGAGACGCAATCAGCCTGTTCTCAGGGTCATTGCGTGCCGCGCGCACGAGATAGGCAAGACCGTCGGGCACTTTGCCCTCTTCCAGCAGTTGCGAACCGTAGACCAGATCCGTCCGGCTGGCTTGTCCGCGCGCCTCGCCCCGCGAGCGCACAGCATATCCGACTCCGGCCGCTGCCAAAATCAACAACGCGCCGAGCGCACTAATCACGCGGTGCTGACGGCGGGCCCGGCGTTCGACGATTGCCGCCGCCAGCCGCTGCTGGCGCTCATCGCGACTCGCCCGGATGACTTCGGCGAGCACGTCGTGCGTGAGCTCCACGCGCTGGATGCCCCCGCGATCCTCGATCCGGAGGAGCCGGCGCGAGACCAGCGTGTCGATGAGCGGCTGCGTGACGTCGGGAAATTCGAGCGCGGACTCCAGCGCGAGGTTGTCGCGGAAGCCGGACTTCGTGAGCAAGCGATCTTCGACGAACGAACGCATGCCCGCCGGGAGATCGTTCACGCTGCGCTCGTAGAAATCGGTGAGAATTTCGCGGCGGTTGCCGGAGACGAGGTCGGCGGTGATCTGGGCCTGACCGAGCGTGCGGCGGCGCTCGTTGAGCTCGCGGCAGACGACGGAGAGCAGGGCCGGCTCGACGTTGAGCTCGGCCAGCCGCTCGATCGAGCCGCCGCGCGCACCGGCGACAAACTCGACGATCTTGCACGCGACCTCCTCGGTCACGAGCGCCGCGCCCGGCTTGACGACTGCCTGGAGCGCCTGCGTGCCGGTCATGCGCGCGAGCCGCATGCGGTTCGCCATCATCGCGGGCATGATCGTCTTGAGGCCCTCAAGCTCCGGGAGAAAATCCTCGCGCAGCGTGATGACGACGCGGTAATCGGCGCGGCTGAAATCGAACGCCTCCAATTCATCGGCCGAGCCCTCGAGGCGCGCGACCAGCTGCTCGGAGGGCCGGTTCTCCACCAGCTCCGCGAGCTCGCTCATGAACGCGACCGCGCGATCGCGGCGGGCGCCCGCCGCAGCGCCGAGGGTGAAGAGTTCCTCGAACTGATCGAAGACGAGCACCGGAATAATCGCGCGCCCGCCGGAGCCGATCAGCCGGTCGTCGCGATGGTGAAACAATTCCCAGAGCGTCTCACCGGGCTTCGCCGTGCCCGGCTTGGTCCACGTGCCGACCTTGGCCGTCTCGGAGAGCAGCAGCGTTTTGATCTGATCCGTGGGCGACGGCGCGGATTCGGCGTGGTCGAGGCGGATGTAGATCGGGCAGAAGCCATTCGCGCGCAGCCGCGGAAAAACACCGGCTTGGAGCAACGAGGATTTCCCGAGTCCGGATTGACCGAAGAGCACGACGAGCGCGCGCAACCGGGCGAGTTGCGTGAGGTCGTCGATCTCGTCGTCGCGGCCATGAAAATACGCGCCCTGCTCCTCGGTGAACGTGGCGAGACCCGGCCACGGATTGTCGCGGTCGATGGCGGGGGCAGAGACTTGGGCGGAAGAAGACATGATTTAACCGCAGAGAGCGCAAAGAGCGTAGAGAACGGAAAAGGCAGGAGAAGTCATGGCGTGGTCTTTGTGCTCTCTGCGATCTTTGCGGTTAAATCGGTTTGGGTTTCTCACCCTTGCTTTGCTCCAAGCAGCTCTTGCAGCTTCGCGGCCACTTCCGGCGTGACCACGCCACCGGGCAGGCGCGTCCAGTGCGTTTTCAAAAACTGCTCGGGCACGAGCGCGCCTTTTTCCGGCGTGTCGTCGATGCACACGGGCAAGATGAAACGCGCGCCGGCCACCATGCCCTCGGTGCGATCTACCGCCCAGTTCCACTCGCGGCGGAACCAGCCTTCGAAGCGGCGCTGCGTGTTGGCGGAGATGACGGGGATGAAATAACTGCAACGGGCGACGTTGCCACGGATCTTGCGGGCAAAGTCGTCGCCGCTGTCGAGCTGCTGCAGGTCGAACCACGCGCTGATGCCGGCGGCGTCGAGGCCGGCCTTGAGCTGCTGCACCGCCGCGAGGTCTTCGCGGGCGTAACTGATGAAGACGGCGCGATCCGCCATTTCGCCGGCCGGCGGCACGAAACGGCCAGGTTCCTCAAGGCCAACGACGGCTGGCCGGCTCACGGCCGCGGCCGTGACGGGCCCGCGCCGCGCCATCCAGCGCCGATGCAATTCGTCGACGAAGGCCGCGGCCCCGCCAGCGAAGAGCCGCGTGCGGCTGCTGACTTCTTGCAGGAAAAACACCAGCCCCGGCTCATCCCCGGCGCGCGCGTAGGCGAGCACCTCGCCGACGTCGCGCGGATCGGAGAGGCGCCGGCGTTTGGCGAGGCGCAGGAAAAGGCGCGTCAGCCAATCGGAGAAGCCACCACCGATGAGGAGCAGATGACTTTGCTCCAGTTCGTTGAACAGTTTCTGCGGCGTATAGTGGGCGGTCTGGAGCGCGCAGACGCACTCCAGCACATCTTCGTCGGAGATCACATAGGTCGGCGACGCGGAGAGCCGGCCCATGAGGTGATAGACGAGCGGGCGCGCCAATTTTTCACGGGAAGACGGCAAATCGACGAGCTTGCTCGGGGCGTAGGCGACCACATCCGTGTTTTTCGCACCGGCGAAGCGGGCGACGTTGAGTGCGTCCTCCAACAGCGAATCGAAGGTCGTGCTGAGGTAGAGATCAAAGTCGGTGATCTCGGCGAGTTTCACCAGCGCGGGGGGCGGCAAAAAGGTGGTCTCGCGCATAATGGTGCGAATGCGCGCATACAGGTCCTCGCGGCGGCCACGGGCAGAAAGATGACGGACCACGACGTCGTTGAGTGTCGGCGGGGGCGCGTCGGCATCGACGGGCTGGTTGAGGCGGGTGGCCAACGACCGCGCGAGCCACGTGTAGAGATTTTCCGGGCCGGCGTCGGTCTGCACGACACAGAGCTCGGGGCCGACGATCGGGATGACGCGTTTTTCCTCGATGTAGTTGAGCAGGTCTTCCCAAACGTCGTCGTCGAACACGGCGACGGCGGAAACGGGAGAATCGGCGGTGAGGGACGACATCGGGGCGAGTGGGAGCGAGATGAAGGCTGAGCCGGAACGTTCAACGCTCAACGGGTAACGCTCAACGTTTAAGTTTTCGGAGCAACGGCCATGCGCCCGGGCTACCTGGGGGGATTTGCTCGCGTCCGGCGAGTTGCACATGGCGCGTAAGATATTGAGCGTTCCCGAGCGGGGCCACTAAGGGGCCTCGCCGAGATCCTTCAATACCCGCGCAACGAGGTCGTCGCTGATCCAGAAACCGGTGCCGCGCAGTTTCTGGAATTGCGGTGCCACGGCCGGGATCAAGCCGCGGTGCTTCGCCGCCGCCAACACGCCGAGGACTCCGGTATGCGGAATCAGCAGCCGTCGCGCGACCCTGCGCCCGGCCGATTCGTCGATAAGCAACAGTTCCGCGTGGAGGTCTAGCGCGAGCTGGATGGCTTCGGCTTCGCCCGGATCGAGCCGGCCGCTGTCGGATGCGATGGACGCGACTTCGCGTGGCTCGTGTCGCACCAACCAGGCGGGTGCGACTCTCCCGGGCAGCGCCTCGACGAGAAAGACTTCGCGCCAAACCGCATCCGGCAAGTGCACCTCTCCGTAGAGCAGCGGCAGGACAAACCACAGTTCGATTCGCTCGAGCGCGATCAAGACCGAGGCATCGCCGACGACGATCACAGGTGGCCCAGCTTCTGCAATGTGGCCACGTCCGCCTCCCAATCGCTCACTGCATACGGCGCTTCGACGCGGTGTCGCGCGAGTTCATCCATAAATGCACGCCGATCCAGTCCGGCCAGTTCGGCGCACGGGCCCGTCGACAGCCGGCCTTCGCGGTAAAGCGAAAACGCGAGCCACAAGCGCGCCTCATCGGGCGTGAGCTTGGCGGCTGCGGCCGTCGCATCGGGGACTTCAACGTTCATGCCGCGAACGATGCGTCGGCAAGAGCGGGAGTCAAACCCTCCGACGGCACGGGAAACGTTCAAAAATTTGCGGTCAAGTTTCGATCGCACGCACGCGAGATCAAAACCCATACGTCGCCCGCATCGTCCAATTGTGCCGCACCCGCGGCAGCAGGTAGCGCACGATCACGCCCGGGGCCGTCGCGGAATACGGGAGGCGGGCTTCCTGGCCGAAGATATTTTCCACGTTGAGCTGGAGGTCGAGCGACTGGCCGCGGCGCAGCGCGAAGCGTTTGCCGAGCATGCCGCTCCACGTAATCGCACTGCGGCCGAGGATCACCGCGTCGCCGTTGGCCGCGTCGTAACCGATTACGGCGGGGCCGCGATGGTTGGCGCCGAGACCGGCGCGAACGCCGCGGGCGAAGCGCGGGGCGTCGTTCGCGAAGCGGTAGCTCGTGAAGGCATTGAAGGTTTGTTCGACGTGGGCAAAGGGCGACTTGCCCGTGCCGCGCAGAAACGGATCGGCGACGGAAAGGCTGTAGGCGTAAACGTCGGCGAAGGTCGCGGGGGTGGTGACGAAGTCGCGTTGCGGCGTGCCGTCGCGCGTGCGGACGAAGGTCGCGACGACGGCGGGCGTATCGTCGAGGCGCGCCGTGCTTTTTTCCCAATCCGCCTTCACCGAGCCGAGAAAGCCCATCGAGTCGGCGAGGATGTTGGCCTGCTTGAGCTGGTTGCGGGCGACGTTGAGCGTGATGCTCCAGCCCGGTGCGAGGCGGCCGGTGATTTCAATTTCGGAGCCGCGGCCCGCGAGGTCGGAGCTGTCGCGCGCTTGCGACTCGCCGTTGAGGAGGGTGATGCCCGCAGCAGTCACGGACGCGGGGAGCGGCCGGCCGCCGGCGCGGAGCGTCGTGAGCACGGCGTTGGCGGCGGTGGAAATATTGTTCTTGGGCGCGTTGAGCGCGGGCTGGAACTGGTTGACGCCGTCGGCGCGATACACGTTCACATTGGCCGACAGGCGACCGCCGAGGAGCATGAAGCGCAGGCCGTAGTCCTGGCCGTCTCCCTCGATGGGCGGCAGCACGCGGGCGAAGATATCCTTGAAGGCGCCCTGCGGAAAAACGCTTTGCGACTGGTTGTAGGACAAGCCCAGCCACGGCAGCGCGGTGACGACGACGCCGAGGGTCTTAGTCGCGCCGGTATTCGCAGTGAGCGTGGCGTTCTCGAACCGGTAAGGACGCACGAGCCACGCGTTGGTGGAGTTGGGCAGGCGCTCGCCGCCGGCGTTGGCGTCCATCACCTCGGCGCGGTCGCGGCGGTAGCCGCCCGTGAGCACCACACGGTCGCCGGCCCAGCGGCTCTGCAACGCGAGCATGCCGCTGGTCTTTTTCTCCGCGACCCATGGGTAAAGATTATTGAAGACAAAGCCGGCCTTCATCCCCGGCGACTCCGGAATCGGATTGGCCCACGGATCGAGGGCGCCGCGAACGCCGCCGGGGCTGGAGAAATCGAGATACGTGCGGCGAAGGATCGTGTTGGTCGCGGAGTCGATGGGCTGCGTGTTGCCAGGCGCAAGGTTGAACTCGGCGATGTTGCCGTTGCCGAAATAGCTGCGCTCCTTCTGCCACGCGGCGGCGAGACTATGGCGCCCGAGCCACGCGCGCCGGCGCGAGAGGTCGAGTTCATAGCCGACGGTGGCGCGCCACGTCTCGCTGCGTTGGTCGAACAGCTGGCGCAAGGCCTGGGACTGCACGTAGGGCAGACCGACGAAGGGATTGGTGCGCGCGATGTCCGGCAGCAGCGTGCCGGGCAGGCGGCCGGCGGCGATGACGGAGTCGCCGTCGGCAAAGTAGGCGCCCGGCAAAACCGGATTGGCATCGCCGATAGCATTGGCGTTGGGCTGCGTGAAACCGCGGAAATAATTCGTCCGCACGTAGCCGAGCTCGACGCTCACGGGACCGACGCGCTGGTCGATGAAGACGGACGCGAGCGTGTAGTCGTTGTCCGTGCTGCGGCCGGGACCGGCGAGGTAGGCGTTGGCGGGGATCACCTGCCCGAAGAACGGATCGTCGATCGTGCCGCCGGACGGCGCGGCGCCGGCGCTGACCGTCTCGAAGAAACCCGGGCTCTGCGTGCCCGCGAGATCGGGACGCATGTCGGCTCCCGTGGTGGAGAGGCGGAACGGCTGCGAGCGAACTTGCGGGGCATAGACAGCCTGGAGCGTGTTGATGACGCGCAGGAGCGACGGCGCGGGATTGGTGGCCGGTTGGAGCGGATTGGGGGCGCGCGGCGCACCATTCAACACCCAGCGCGAGTAACCGAAGTCGGCCTGCGGAAAATTGCCGGGCGAGACCTGCTGGCGCACCATGCGCTCCACGCCGACGCGCACCTGCGTGGTCTTGAAGGGCTGATACGTCGTCGCAACGGCGAGCCCCTTGGCCTTGAGCGACTCGAACTCAAACCAGCCCGCGCGGTCCTCCCACATGGCGTTGGTGCGGAGCGCGAGTTTGTCCTTGATGAGCGGAAACGCGAAGTCGGCTTCGCCGCGTTTTTTCGCAAAGCGGCCGACGAGAAACTGCGCGGACTTCTGGCGGCCGTTGAGCACGGCGCGCTTGGAGTTGAGATTGAAGGCACCGCCGGGTCGGCTCGCGCCGTAGAGAATGGAGTTGGGGCCGCGACTCACGTCGGCGCGGTCGACGTTGAAGCGGTCGTTGGCGAGGATGCCGCGATTCTGCACCATGTTCGGCAGGTAGTCGCGCGTGATGACGGATTCGGTGAAACCACGGATGGTGGCGCGCACATCCCACGCCTGCGCGAGGCCGCCGCCGGAGTCGGTGCGGTCGTTGTCGGAGCTCATCGCAAACTTGAGCATGTCGGCGACGTTCTCCGCGCCGATGTCGTCGAGAAATTCCTTCGTAAGCACGGAAATCGCGGCGGGCGTGTTGAACAGGGACGTGTTCATGCGCGTGCCGGAGAGGGTGTTCGCCGCGCGGTAGCCCTCGTCGCCCTCAGTGGAGACGAGGAAGGGTGAAAGCTGCACGGCTTCGGTCTCGGGCGCGGAGGTGCGCGGGGCTTCAGTGGCGAACAAGGCAGTGGTCAGCGCAAGCACGAGGCCGGCGAACACGGCCGGGCGCGCGCGAATAATGAATCTCGGGGAAGCGGTCATGGGGAGACGGGAATGGGAGAACGGGGCGAAGAGAACGTTCAGCGCTCAACGCTTGACCTTCAACGTTCAAGTTTCGGGAGTGCACGAGAGCGTGATCGGAGTCGCCCTTTCTCGGCGGACCAAACCGCCGCGGCCGCCGGCGCCGCCCTACTTCCGATTGAAATACACAACGGCGTTGCGCGTTTCCCGACCAGCGAGAATCAGGTCGATGCGCCCATCGCCGTCGAGGTCGGCGGCCTTCAAATCGTAGGCCTGCTGCTGGTGGCCGACGTCGATGTCGTGCGGGATAAAGTTACCACGTCCGTCGTTCTCATACCAGCGGACGATGAACGCCGTGTAGGACGCGACGGCGACATCGATATCTCCGTCGCCATCAAAATCGCCCACGGCCAGCGCGTGGGGCGTCGCGAGCTCGGCGTCGATCACGTGCTTCGTCCACGTCGGCCCTTCGAACCAAAACACGCCCTTGCCGTGGCCGCACGCACCCACCACATCGGCGCGACCGTCGCCGTTGATGTCTGCGGCCTTGAGGTTCGTCGCGCCTTTTTCCTGCGCGATCAGATGCTTCGTCCACGGCAGGGCGTCGTTGGCCCCGCGCTCCCACCAGGTAAACGTGCCCTGGCCGGAATCGCCCAACAGAATGTCGCCGCGCCCGTCGCGATTCAGATCGGCAAAGTCCAAATAGTGCGGGCGGCCGTCGGCACCATTTTGGGTCACCACGTGGCGAACGGCGGGCGCGGAGTTTTTTCCTCCGAGCGAAAACCACGCGACGCTGTTCGCGAAAAACGGGCCGTTGATGCTGTCGGCGATCACATCGGGCCGGCCGTCGCCATCGACATCGCCCACGGCGAGACCGTGAATGCCGTTGAGTTCCCGGTCGACGACATGCAACGGCCACGCCGCACCCGCGCGGCGCGGGTTCTCGAGCCACGCCACGCTGAAGTCGGGGCCGGTCGGCGCGGCAAGCGTCTTTCCCTTGGTCTGTGCGTCGCGATACTCGATCCACGGAATTTGATAACGGCCGACCGCGAGGTCCGTGGCGCCATCGCCGTTCGCATCAAGCGCCACGCAATAGAGCAGCTTGCCCTCCTTGGCATCGAAGAGCGTCTCCTGTTTCCAATCCGGCGCCGTGAGCGCGAAGACTTTCGTGACACCCATCGCCACGAGGTCGCACTGGCCATCCGCATTCACGTCGAGCGCCGCGACGCTCCAGATCGATTCGGGCAAAGGAAACGAACGACGTTCCCACGTGACGGGCTTCACGGGCGGCTTCGCTCCCGCCGGCGCCGGCTCGCGCGCAAACACCGTCGAAGCAAAATCCAGTTGGTAGACCATGCCCTCGTAGCCGACGACATAGATGTTCCCCTGCGCGTCCGTCGCAAACGACGCGATGCCTTCGGGCGACAACGCGATCTGCCGAATGCCCGTGAGCCGCCCTCCCTCCTGCGTAAGCCCCCAAATGCGCCGCGACGTAAAATCACCAAACACATAAACGCCGTAGAACGACGAGGCCTGGTCGCCACGATAGACGAAGCCTCCCGTGACCGAGTTGCCGTAGCGCCGTTTGTAGGCGGCCACCGGCGGAACGTAGACCGCGCCCTCCTGCCTCCGTTGATTCGAAAACGGCTCGAAGCCTTCATACACATTCCACCCGTGATTCTCCCCGCGCCGCACGATCGCCACTTCCTCGACGCGGTCCTGCCCGACGTCGCCCACCCACAGGTCGCCATTCGCCCGATCAAACGAGAACCGCCACGGCTCGCGAAACCCCAGTGCCCAAATCTCCGGCCGCGCCTCCGCACGCCCGCGAAACGGATTGTCCGCCGGAATCGCGTAAGGCAGGTCGCCGTCGCGACGGTCGACATCGATCCGCAGCATTTTGCCGAGGAGCTGGCGCAGGTCTTGCCCGTGACCGTTCGGATCTTGCTGCGGCCCCGTGTCACCCATGCCGAGATAGAGCATCCCGTCCGGACCGAACGCGATACACCCGCCGGTGTGGTTCTGCGTCACACAGGGAATCGTGAGCAACCGCCGCGAGGGCTCGCCCGAGTCGGCCCGCCCATCGGCCGTCGCCCGCCGCTCGACGAGCGCCGTCGCAATCTGTCCGTCCTCGAAAACCTGATGCTTCAGATAATATTTTCGGTTCTCCGCAAACTTCGGGTGGAAGGCGACGCCGAGCAGCCCGTTCGGACCGCGCTGCGCATAGACCTCCGCAGAGAAATCACCGAACACGGTTTTCGAAAAAATACCGTCCGTCCGGTCCATCCGCCAAACCCGTCCGGTCTGTTGGACGGCGAGAAATGTGTCGCGCGCGCCGGGCAGCTCACCGAACCACACGAGCCCCGTGCGCGCATCTCCGGGCTTGCGCACCACGGTCGCGGGAAAACGCAACGTCTCGTCAAAGACCGGGCGCAGCGTCACGGGCTTCGCCAATTCCGCGATCACCTCCGGCATGCCCTGATGCGCCCGCAACGAATTTTCGGGCTGCTTCAGGCTCACCAAGTATTCCACCAAATCGCCAAACTCCGCGAGCGAGAGCCCCGCGTGCAGCCCCTCGGGCATGAGCGAGACGGGACTGCCGCGTTGGGCTTTGATCGTCGCCTTGGGCACGCGCACGAGTTTTCCGTCCGCGCCCATCAAGGCCACCGCCTCGGCGTTGGACTGCTTGACGACGCCGTAGAACGTCTCGCCTGAATTCGTCTCCACAATCGTCGCATCGTAGCCCACCGCGATCGTTGCGGAAGGCTCGAGGATCGCGTCGATCACAGCGCGCCGCGAAAACTCATCGCCGATCGCGCGCAGGTCGGGCCCGGCCTTGCCACCCGTGCCGTCGACGGTGTGGCACGCCGCGCAGGCCGCCTTTTCCGTCGTCGCAAACAACACCCGCCCGCGCCCGGCATCGCCGTCGCGGCGCAGGGCATAGTCGCGATACTCCTTCAGCGGGAGGGCGGCCTGGCCCCGCACCGTCTCTGCCGCCACCAGCGCCACTAACGCCAGAAAGAAAAAACTCCTCATAAATCGGCGGGACCGGGAGCTACTCCTGCTTCGCTCGCTTCGCCTTTTGGGCTGCGGGCGACGGCAGATCCTTGGCCGGTGCGGACTGCGCGAGCTTGATGGTCTCGTCGAGATGCTGCGTCCAAAGAGTTTCCAATTCCCGCACCTTGCCCGGATTTTTCTCCGCCAGGTTGCGCCCCTCTCCGCGATCGCGGGCCAGATCATACAGCTCCCATTCGCCCTTCGCGAGTGCCACGAGCTTCCAGTCGCCGGCGCGGATGGCCCGGTTTCCTTCGTGTTCCCACCAGAGAAAATCATGCGGGATCGAAACGTCTGCTTTCAGCGCTGCGGCAAAACTCCTCCCCGGAGCGGGCGGCACCGGGAAGCCCTTGATCTCAGCTGGAATTCTCACCCCGGCGAGCTCAAGCACGGTGGGCAAGATATCGATCAAGTGCGTCGGGCTGCGGCGCAGTTCACCGTGCGCGGCGATGCCGGCGGGCCAATGCGCAATCAGGGGCGTCGAAATACCACCCTCGTGCACCCACGTCTTGTGCCGGCGAAACGGCGTGTTCGCTGCACTCGACCAGCCGGGCCCGATACAAAGAAACGATTTGGCCGACCCCATCGGCGACTTCGGATCGTGGCCGTCGCCGCGCACCATCATCTCGGCGCTGGCGCCGTTGTCGGAGGCGAAAAGAATCAGCGTGTTTTCAAAAGCGCCCATCGTCTTGAGCTGCGCAATCACACGGCCGATTTCCTGATCCATGCGGTCGACCATCGCGGCATGGATGGCCATCTTCGCGGCCTGAAACACCTGCTGCGAACCCCTGAGCTCGCTCCACGGCACAGGGCGGTTCACCTCGTCGGGCCCGAGCTTCGCAATATCGTCGGGAAACGCGTAGGGCGGGCCGACGTCGCGCTCCATCACGGGCAACGCGTGCGTGACGATCCCCATTTTCTTCAGCCGGTCGTAACGCGCCTCGGCGATGGCATTCCAGCCCTTGCCGTAAGTGTCGCGATACTTCGCGATGTCGTCCGCCGGCGCGTGCAGGGGAAAATGCGGCGCGGTGAAACACAGGTAGTGAAAAAACGGCTGTCCGCCGAACTTCGTCGCGTGCTCCTGCAGGTATTTCACCGAGTGGTCGGCGGTGGCCGTCGTCACGTAGTAGTCGGGCGTCTGCACGTTGGGCACGCCGTCGTCGGTGTTTCCGGGGGCTTTGAAAAAATTACTTTGTCCGCCGCCGATTTCAAAACTGTGATCGAAGGCATTGCCCAACGGCCGACCGTCGATGTGCCATTTGCCCGAGTGGTAATTTCGATAGCCGGCCTCGCGCAGAAACTCCGTCATGAGCGGAGCCCACGCCGGGCGAATTCCCCGATTGCCGCCACCGCTTGCAATACCGGGCACAATATCGCGGCGCACCTGCTGCGCATAGTAGCCGGTCATCACGGCCGCGCGCGAGGGCCAGCAACGGGCCGTGTTGTAGGCCTGCGTGAACCGCAGTCCGCCCTGCGCGAGCGCATCCAGATTCGGCGTCGCGATCTCGCCACCGTAGCAGCCGAGATCCGAGTAGCCGAGATCATCGGCGAGGATGATGAGAATATTGGGGCGCCGTGGTTCCGTCGCCACGAGCGAGCAGGCGAACGAGACGAGGGCAATGCACAGACGATAAGATGAGGACATGGCGAAAGGGGAACAGCACGAACATGCGCCACTCGTGGTCGCGGTCGACCACGGAGTCGGAGCGGGCGAACTACTTTTTCTTCTTCACTGCGGCTTTCGCCGCGGCGGCATCAGCGGCAGCGCGTTTGTCGTCGAGATTGAGTTCGAGTTGGGCGGGGTCGAGGGCGACTTGCACGCCGTTGGCCGGCACCGGTAGGCCCGCAGACCATAGGATGCCATTGAGAACGAGCGTGCGCTGACTCGGATATTCCCAGCTCTTGTGCAGGTCGGCACCGGTGAAGCTGAAGCCGCGACCGCCACCGGGGCGCGTGTAGGCCCACGCGATGACTTCGTCGCGACCGTTGTATTTCTTCGCGTCGGCGGTGGAGCGGGATTTGTCGGGCACGGCGCCAAGGAGCAGCGGCACCATGCCTTTTTCCGCGAAATGCAGATTGTAGAGCCAGCCGTCACCGGGTGCGGCGAAGGGCTTAACCCCACGCGTGACCTCGTGCGCCGGGATCGTTTTAAACTCCATATCCCAGTGACCGCGGCTGCCGATGTCGCTGTGAAACACGCCGCCGAGCCAGCCCTTGATCTTGTCGCCGTCTGGGCCTTTCGGGAAATCCATCGCCTGATGGAGCAGCACCAAACCGGCGCCGCTCTCCATAAGCTGCGTGAGCTTCGCCCAATGCACGGGGGTGGCAAAGGGCTGCTTGCCGCCGCCGTCACCGTAGTAGACCACGCACTTCGCGCCCGCGAGCACGCGCTCGTTGGTCGGCCAGTCGCGCGCCATCACCGGCCAAACACCGGGCTGCTGTTTCAGCCACTCCATCAGCAGCGCACAGCCGGCGAAATATTCGTGCGCCATCGCTTTGCTGCTGGGCCCGCTCGCGAGCAGAACGATTTTGGTCAGGCCCGGCTTAGGAGCATCGACCTCGAGCGGGACGCGCGACTGGTCGTAGGACGGCGCGGCGAAGGCGGCTACGCAAAGCGTGAGCAACCCGAGAACAAGGGAGGGAAGTTTCATGGGGTAAAATCGAGGCTCACTAGACGAAGCGGAATTAACGGTGGAGCGACACAAATCTTCAGACCCGCCGCAGCGGAACAGCGCCGGGCATCTCATTTTCCGGCACCGAGACATGGGCCGCAAAGCCCTTGCCTCGTGGTGGGCGGGCACGTCCCTGTGTCCGCATTCGCTCGGTCACGAGGTAGGCCAATCATGCGGGCAGAGGGACGTGCCCGCCCACCTCCAAACAATGCCCCAGCGTGCGTACGAAACCGTCACACGCTCGCTGGCACGACGTAGCCTGCGCGGTAGACGCGCGTCAGCAGCGCATCGGCTTCGGCGTCGTGCACAAATTTCTCCTGCGCACCGTTGAACTTCAGCGAGCGTCCGGCGCGATAGGAAATGTTGGCGAGGTGACAAAGCGAGGTGGACAGGTGGCCCTCCAGAATATCGCCGTGGAGCGCCTCATTCTTCCCGGCGCGCAGCGCCTCGAGGAAGTTCGCCCAGTGACTCGCGCGTTCGCGCTCGGCTTCCTTGGACTGCGCGAAGGGCTGCTTTTCTCTCCGACGAAATGCCTTCCAGGTGTTGCCGCCGATTTCGAGCCAGCCCTCGGAACCGTAGAATAGATTTCCGACTTCCTGACCCGCACTCCCCTCGTGGTTGGTGTAGCGACCGCGGGTTTCCATTTCGATGATCTTGCCGTCGGCATAAGTGTACGCGGCCGTCTGCGTGTTCGGCGTCTCCTGCGAAGTCTTGTCGTGGCCATAGGCCTCGACGTCGCCGTACACGCGTTTTCCCGGCGTTTTCCCCTCGTCCTGCGTGAGGCCAAACAATCCGCCCGTCGAATACACGGCCACCGGGTGCTCATTTTTCTGCAGGCCCCAACGCGCAAGGTCGAGTTGGTGCGGTCCGGTGTTGCCGGTGTCGCCATTGCCCGTGTCCCAATACCAGTGCCAATTGTAGTGGCTCCGTTTTTCATTGTAGGGCCGCAGCGGTGCGGGCCCCAGCCAGCGATCGTAGTGAAACGTCGCCGGCGGCGTGCCGTCCTTCGCCAGGCCATACGAATCGCGGGCCTTGAAGCAAAGCGCGCGCGCCAGGTAGATCTCGCCGATCCCGCCCTTGTGCAGAAACGCGATCGCCTCGCGCACATTCTGGGACGAACGGTTGTTCAGCCCGACCTGCACGCGGCGACCATACTTCCGGCCCGCTTCGATCATCTTGCGGCCCTCCCAAATATTGTGGGACGCCGGTTTCTCGACGTAAACGTGTTTACCCGCCTGACACGCCCAGACCGTGGCCAACGCGTGCCAGTGATTGGGGACGACAATCGAGACTGCATCGATCGCCTTGTCGTCGAGCACCGTGCGCAGGTCCCAATGCGTCGTCGGTGTCTGGCCGGATTTCTCCGCGACCAGTTTTAAGGCCGGAGCGAACAACGCTTCGTCGGTGTCACACAGCGCGCGCAGCTGGACGTTGTGACTCTCCTTCAAGCTGCAGTAACTCGTGAGATGAACGGTGCCTTGGTTGCGCACGCCGATCACGGCGAGGTTGATCCGCTCATTCGCGCCGGCGATCGCCGCGTAGGATTTCGCGCTGAAGCCCATGCCACCAATCGCAACCCCGGCCGCGCCAATCGCGCCGGTCTTGATGAATTCTCTGCGGGGAATCGTTTTCATAGTCGGGACGTAAATGAATTGAAGCGCGGATTAGATCGCCGGTGACCGCCGGTTAACCGGCCGAATCAACCTCCCCCTCTCCACTCCGTCAACGGACGACTGCGGAGCAACGGACCTTTCTCGGTCTCACAACGCAAAGATCCGCTCCATCCGCTGCGCCAAGTCGCGGGCGGTCTCGACGTCCGCCGCCTGATTGCCGGGTTGTTCCGAAATCGCCCAGCCCGTGTAGCCGACTTTGTCCAAAGCCGCCATGACCGGGCGCCAGTTCGTTTCGCCGTCGAGGAGTTTGGGCCGCGCCGCCGCCTTTCCGGCGGCATCGGACGGCGCCGACGTGTAATCTTTAATATGGATCCGGCTGATGCGCTTCCCGAGGAGCGGAATCCATTGCTCGGCGGCGGGACCGCGACGGCCGACGTTGCCGATATCGAAGTGCCAGCCCACCCATTCGCTGTTGATCGCGTCGAGATAGTCGACCGCCTGCTCGGGCGTGAGAATGAAATCGTTGCCGACATTCTCGATCGCGATCTTCACGCCGAGGTCCTGCGCCACCGGAATCGCCTTCCTGATCTCAACGATCGAGCGCTCAAAGCACTGCTGGTAGGTCACTCCGTTGCGGGCGACACCCGGCACGAGTAGCACGCTCGTGGCCCCGTAGGCATGGGCATCGTGCAGACTGTGCACGAGACCATCGAAGCCGAGCTTGCGCGTGGCCTCGTCCGGTGCGGAGAGTGGCTTCACCCAATGGATGTGATCACACACGCTCGCGGCCTGCAGACCGGTTTCTTTGAGCGCGGCGAGCACCTCGTCGCGATTCATCGCGCCCATCGGCTCAACGCCGTCGAAACCCGCCGCCCGCATGGCCCGGAATTTTTCGAGCACGGTGCCCTTCACCCCGATCGTGGAATACATGATCGCCTTGCGCAGGGCGCGCTTCGGCGTGGACGAGGCGGACGAGGCGAAACCCGAGATCGCAGCCGTGGCCGCCGAGAGTTTCAGGAAAGCGCGGCGGTTCATGAGCGGGGAAACACGGGCACCCCCCTGCACATTATGTTTTGAGAATGCCTTCCCACCCTTTACGGTAGGCGGGCCGCTTGATGAAGGGCGCAGCTTCCGGCGCGTTGGTCGCGCGCAGATTGGCGTAATCCCACTCGATCTTTTTTCCGGTGCGATAGGCGACATTGCCCAGGTGGTTCGCCTCGGTCGTCCAACCCGAATACTGGAAGTTCGAGCCGGGCACCGGTCCGTTGCCTTTCGCGTAGTTGACCCACTCGACCCAGTGACCGGGCGAGCGCGGCAACGTCGGCGGCGGCGCCACAAAGTCCTTGAAGCGCTCCTCGGGCAGCAGCTTTCCGTCGCCGAGCAACATGCCTTTGTCGCCCATGAAAACGCACGAGCGTTTGCCCCACGCCGGAATCCAGCCCGGGGGCTTGCTGTCGCCTTGGTGCCACACAAGCTTGAGCGCGGGTTGAGCGCCGGCGGCGGGAAAATGAAACGTCGCCATCATCGTGGCGGACGCGAGCTCCGGATGCGCCACGGGCACGTTGGGCGAAGACGCTTCAATCGTCGCCGGAGCCAACACCCTCCCGCCCTTCCCGTCCGGCCGCCAGAGATCGAGCACCGTGAAGGGCACGTCGTTGTCGTGGCTGCCAAGGTCGCTCATTGTGCCGTTGGCAAACTCCCACCAGCGATACCAACGCGGCCCCGGGAAATACGTCGCGTGGAACGGCCGCATGGGCGCCGGCCCGACCCAAAGGTCCCAATTCATCGTCGCCGGAACTGGCATCTCCTCGGTGAAGCGATTGACGATCGGTGCGCCGTTGTAGAACCCGTGCGGTTTGTCGAATTTCTCCGCCGACGCGGCGTCCTGGAGTCCCCACGCGCGATCCGCCCAGACGTGCACCTCGCGCACGGGGCCGATGACACCCGTGTTGAGGATTTCCTTGAGCGTGCGCCGCGCCACGGAGGCGTGCGCCTGGTTACCCATCTGGGTCGAGAGCTTCGGATACTTCGCGGCCGTCTCGCGGATGAGACGTGTTTCCCAGAGGTTATAGGCGAGCGGTTTTTCGCAGTAGACGTGTTTGCCGTGCGTGAGGGCCAGATACGTGGCGAACACATGCGTATGCTCGGCCGTCGATACTACGACGGCGTCAAAATCGTTCGGGCGATCAAAGACGCGACGCAGGTCCATATAGGTCTTCGCCTGCGGATAACGCTGCGCCGCGGAATCGATCGCGACCTGGTTAATATCGCAGAGCACAGTGACGTTTTCGTCCGGATGCGGCCCTGCGTCCGGATCGGCGGCCGCCTTCTTGCCACCTTTGCCGCCCGCGCGACCCGGCACGAGCGTGAGCTCGCCGAGGCTCGTGTTGGCGCGGCCACCGCAGGCAAGGAACGCGATGTTCAACTTGCTGTTGAGATTTTGTCCGCGGAGGAAGGCCGGCGCTCCGGCGATGACCCCCGCGGTTGCGAGGGTCCGGCCGACAAACTGGCGTCGCGTCATGGCCGAGGATGGAGTCGTAATCGTGGATTTTTTCATGGGGTAACTGCGGTTGAAGGAGGGAGACGTAGGCAGAAGCGTGAGGGTTCAGCTATCACAGCCGGACCGATCGCAATCACACGAGCAGATCTTTGACGACGTGTCCGTGCACATCCGTGAGACGAAAGTCGCGGCCGTCATGGCGAAAGGTGAGTTTCTCGTGGTCGAGACCGAGCTGGTGCAAAATTGTCGCGTGCAGGTCGTGCATGTGGACTTTGTTTTCGATCGCGAAGTGACCGAACTCGTCCGTCTCCCCATAGGCGAAGCCCGGCTTGAATCCGCCGCCGGCGAGCAGCACAGAAAAGCCCGTGGGGTTGTGGTCGCGGCCCGTGCCGTTGCGCTCGGCGTAGGGCGTGCGGCCGAACTCGCTGCCCCACCACACGATCGTGTCTTCGAGCAACCCTCGCGCCTTCAAATCCTGGAGAAGGCCGGCGACGGGTTTGTCGACGCGCACCGCATGGTCTTTGTGTTTCGGCAAATTCGAATGCTGATCCCACGCCGGGTTGTTCGTGTTGTCCGAGTAATTGACCTGAATGTAGCGCACGCCGGACTCCGCCAAGCGGCGCGCTTGGAGACATTGCCGGCCGTAATCGTCGGTGGGCTCCTCGCCGATGCCATAGAGGGCGAGCGTCGCAGCAGATTCTTTCGAAAGGTCCAGCGCGTCCGGGGCGTGGTTTTGCAAACGCCAGCCGAGTTCGAACGAGCTCGCGACGGCCTCGAGTTCGTAGTCGCCGGGTTTTGCGCGGAGTTGCTCTTCATTCAGGGCGCGCACGAGTTCGAACTGCCGCTGTTGCTCGGCGGCCGTGCGCGACGGGTGGCGGACGTTGCGGAGGCCGGCCTCGATCGCCTTTTGCCCAGCGCGGCCGATCGCGGTGCCCTGGTAAACGGCCGGGAGAAATGCGCTCCCGTAGTTCCGCGGGCCGCCGTTCGCGAGCGTCGGACTGAGCGAGACGAAGGCCGGAAGGTTTTCGTTTTCCGAACCAAGCCCATAGGTAATCCACGAGCCCATCGAGGGGCGGATCTGGTTGGTCGCACCGGTATGGAGAAAGAGGGTCGCGGGACCGTGCGCCACGCCGTCGGTGTGCATCGAGCGGACCACGCAATAGTCGTCAGCGAGCTCGGCCATGTGCGGAAACAGCTCCGATACCCAACGCCCACATTGGCCGCGCTGCTTAAAGTCCCACATCGGTTTCATGACGCGGCCGGTCGCGCCCATGCCGGTCTTCGCAATCGCACGTTGGTCCAGGAAATCCAGCATCTGCCCGTCACGCGCGTAGAGGGTCGGCTTGTAGTCAAAGCTATCGAGGTGGCTCACGCCGCCGCCCATGAACAAAAAGATCACGCGCTTCGCCCGGGGAGCGTGCTGGCCGACGCGGGCCGCGAGTGGATTGGTCGAGGTCCGAGCGGCCGCCTGCGCAGCGAGACCGGCGAATGCCATGTAGCCGAACCCACACGCGAGCTGCTGCAACGCCTGACGACGCGTGAGGGAGGGGTTTGGATTCATGTATGGAAAAAACGAACGAGGAAGGTCGGATCAGTTGAGATAACGGAAATCTACACTCGCGAAGAGTGCTTGGTGCAGTTGCGCCCACGCCTCGGCCGGCGCGTCTCCGCTGGCCGCGCGGAGAAAATCACTCGCGAGCGAACGCTCCTTGGCCGTGGGCCCGCGGCCGAGCGCGGTACGATAGACGAGCTCCACGCGGGCGGCCTCATCGGACGCCTTGGCGGCGAGCGCGCGCTGGGCGGCGAGCTTCGCCTGCTCGGTGACAAACGGATGGTTCATCAAAAAGAGCGCCTGCGGAGCGACCGTCGTCGTGGCGCGCTGGCCGATGGAGGCGTTGATGTCCGCGAAATCGAACACCTCGAATAACTCGAGCCGGCGGTTGCGAAATGCCGGGGTGTAGACGCTCCGCCGCGTGTCGGTGAAAACGTAGGTGTATTCGCTGGTCACCGGCGCGCCGCCCGGTGTGCCGATATTCGGCCCGCCCAACGCCAGATCGAGTTGCCCACTGACGGCGAGAATCGCATCGCGGATTTCTTCCGCTTCGAGGCGGCGACGGTTCGCACGGGAAAAGAGGCGGTTGTCCGGATCGAGTCGCGCGGCGTCCGGCGAGGCCGTCGCCGCGAGTTGGTAGGTGCGCGACAACATGATGGCCCGGACAAGTTGCTTGATCGACCAACCGTCGGCGACGAACTGCCGCGCGAGGTGATCGAGCAGTTCCGGGTGCGAGGGAAGCTCACCCGTGGTGCCGAAATTCTCGACGGTGCGCACGAGCCCAGCGCCCAGGAGCCACGCCCACGTGCGGTTCACGATCACGCGCGCGGCCAGCGGATTGGCCTCGCTGGCAATCCAGTCGGCGAGTTCCCGGCGACCGCTCGCGGTGGCGGAAAATTGCGGAGCGGGCCCGTTCAGCGCCACCTGCAACAGACCGCGCGGGACCTTCGGGCCGAGGCTGCGGGCGATGCCGCGAATGCGAATCTCCGTATCGCCAATCTCGCCCGTCGCCTCCCGCACCCCCATCGCCTGCGCGCGCTTCGGACCACCGGCGATCAGTTTTTTCAGGTCGGCCTCGAGCGTGCGGACCTCCGCGGCGGCCTTGCGCGCTTCGGGATCAGCGGGCTCACGGACCGATTTCTTGGCGGCACGTTTCGGTCCATCGCTGCTGCCGGCCAACGCCACCGGCGGCGCAGCTTCGGCGGCGATGAACTGCAACGCGTCGACAATCACAAAACCATCGGTGCCCTCGTTCGAGATGAGCACGTAGCCGGCGCCGTCTTTTTCGAAGCGAAACGTGCCGAGGCTCACGAAGTGGCCGCCGAGCGGCGGTGCCTCGCGCTCGTTGACCACCACGGTATTTTCCCCGTCGGCGTGGAGAATGGTGACCGGGACGTTGCTCGCGCGATTCGCGTGCGCGGTGTAGGCGAAGCGCACTTCGTAACGGCCCGATTGCGGGAGGGCCGGCGTAAAGGTGACGCTCCCCTGCCCTTTGCCCGTGTTGTTGTCCGTCAGGTAACCCGTCCCCACGAAGGGCGGAACCGTCGCCGACGTGCTCCAACCACCGACGATTTTCGCCTGCCCCTCGTCGAGCACGATTCCAGGCAGGGTCGCAGGCAAAATACTCTTGCCCGTTGTCGCCACACTCGGGGTCGCGCGCAGCTTCTTAATCTGCTTTTCCAACGCCGCGACTTTGGCGTCGTGCGCGGCGATTTCCTTTTCCGCTTCACCACTCATGGGCAGCGCGACCTCGACCCACTTTGCGACGTTGTCGGTGTAATTGTGCAGCGTATGGGTGCTGCGAAAAATGCCGGCGAGCGCGTAGTAATCGCGGGTCGGCACGGGATCGAATTTATGGTCGTGACAGCGGGCGCAGCCGATGGTCAGCCCGAGAAACGCCTTGCCCAGCGTGTCGAGTTGCTCGTCGACGACATCCATCCGCAGCGCGTCTTTGTTCTGCTCTTCGTAATTGGTCGGACCGAGCGCAAGGAACGCCGTCGCCGTGATCTGGCGGCGCTTTTCCTCGGGCGTCGCCGCCGGCAGCAGATCGCCCGCGAGCTGTTCGCGAATGAAACGATCGAACGGCAAATCGCGATTGAAGGCATCGATCACGTAGTCGCGATAGCGCCACGCGTCTTTGAACATCAGCGTGCGCCCACCGCCGCTCGACTCGGCGAAGCGCGCCACATCCAACCAGTGGCGCCCCCACCGCTCGCCGAAATGCGAAGAGGCCAGCATGGCATCGACCGCACCCGTGAACGCTTCAGGCGTGGACCGCGCATCGCGCACAAATGAGTCAAGGGCCTCAGGCGTCGGCGGCAGTCCGGTCAGATCAAACGACGCCCGACGAAACAGCGCCGCGCGGTCCGCATCGGCGGCAGGCTGCAAGCCTTTCGTCGTCCAAGGCGCAGCAATGAAACGGTCGATGTCCGTGCGCGGCCAGTCACGCGCGGCGGCAAACGAAAGCGCGGAGGGCACCGGATGTTTCGCCGGCGGGATGAAAGCCCAGAACTTGCGGCCCGCTTCGATCGAGAGGCCGACTTGTTTCGGTTTCGCGTCGGCCTGTGTGACCATCGCCCCGGCGGTCGCCGGCGCCGGTGCTCCGCGCTTCACCCAGTCTTCCAGCAACGCGACTTCCTCGCGCGACAGCGAACTCTTGGGCGGCATCGCCTCGAAATCCACGCCGGTGTAGCGAACCGCTTTGATGAGCGGACTCTGCCCAACGTTTCCCGGCACGACCGCCGGCCCCGAATCTCCGCCCGTCAGCCAGCCCGCGGCATGATCGAGCCGCAGCCCGGCTTTGATCTTCTTCCCCGACTCGACCGAGTGGCATTCGTAGCAACGTTCCGCGAGTAACGGACGGATCTTCTTCTCGAAAAACTCGATATCCCCGGCAGCAGGCTCGGCGCGCAATGATCCGCCGGCCAGCAGCAGCCAGCCGGCGAGCACGAGGTTCGTGGTGCGGAGATTCATGACGGGGTAAGGGGAGACGGCGAAACGTGTCTGACAAAATCAACGAAGCCCAGCTCCATGTAAAAATCAAGGAGCGACCACGCCGTCGGCAAGGATCGATGCCCAAGCGTGGCGCGGTGCTTCAGCCCGCGGACGGGGCAGTTATGCAAACAGCACAGGCTAACGCTCCGTGCTACGGGCCACTCCGTGTTTCACGGTGTGGTCGGGCGGCGCAAGTTCGTTGGCGAGCGGGCGGGCCCAAGTGGAGAAACAAACCACTCTCCCCGCCAATGTCTGGGTGCCTGCGGTAGAGTGTCGTCGATGAATGCGCCCACGGTGAAATCGTCGCGAATTGCGAAGCGGAGTTCCTCTTCCGGCGGCGGTGTCCGGCTTCTCGGGCGAATTCTTCAACCCACCACCATGTCGAAAGATTCCTACGCCCTCAAAGTTTCCAGCGGCCAAGTGCGCCTCTACAAAACCAACGGCACCTTTGTGCGCCCCATCGTCTCGGGAGCAAAGTCCGCCGTGCTGCAAGGCGAGGAAGTCCACGCCACCATGCCCGATGGGAAAGTGCGCATTCACGCGCTCAGCGGGACCTACAAGCGCACGATTTGAGTGGGCCACCCTATCGCCCTCGCAGCGACTCGCAGGCAACGGGTCGTCGCGCCGTTTGGTAGCTGCAAGCGTGAGCGCGCGGTCCGGCGAGTCTCCACTCGCTCACGCTCGCGGCTACCCATGATGGAATCGAGAAGTCGGGGCACCGGCACGCCACTCTGACGAACTACGCACTTCCTCTCTCTCCTTCATCATGACTGCCGACACGATTCGCCGCCTCATCACCAACCAGAAGGCGGAGCACTCGCCGCACGCCTTTCGGGCCGGCGGGGCCGGCATGGCGGATTTCAAGCAACTCTATCCTGTGCTCCGTAGATTGCCGATGGACGAACTGGCGGAATGGCTGAGTCTCATCGATGCGATGCGCGCGACCCACGGCGAGTGCGTGGCCTGCGGCTGCAAGCTTCTCGCCTACGAAATGCTGATTACCCATGAGCGACTTCCCCGGCGTTCGGCTCACTACGCCGCGCTCTACGCGGACCTCTACGGGTATGATACGACCGGACGCGACTTTTTGGCCGAGGTGCGCGCATCGCTCCGCGGCGACCCCGCTGGCCCCGCAGCCGAACACCACAAACGGGGGTGGCGCCAGCTCGCCCTGGAACTGGCGCTCGCCCAAGGTTTTTACCGTCCCTGATCACCGTCGCGCCGACTGCTCACAACAGCACGGCACCCGCAGATTTCCGCGCTTCCCAGTAAGGCCGGCTCGCCTTGTTCACATACTGGAGAAACCGCAGTTTCCCCGTTTGGTTTTCATAAATTCGCGCATGCGCTTCGAAGGTTTGCCTCGCATAGTCCTCCCACGCGATCTTGTCCGTGCTCACCCGTTCGAGTCGGTTCGCCTCGTCCGTGAAGCCCGCCGCCCGCAAGGCCGCACACGTCCGAATCATCGATTCTCCCCGCACGTTGATCACCTCCGCCCAAACATGTTCGCACCGCGCAGTTCGCAGTTCTTCCGCACAGCTTTCCGCAAAATCCCGGTAAGCCGTCTCGTCTCGCAACGGTAACGACGGACAAATCATCCCAAACGTTCGAAA
>Ga0209829_10000321_pt1 | contig 44974 bp, 36 predicted proteins | sample C_140205_EF_Meta_FD_187311 | JGI IMG/M metagenome (GOLD analysis project Ga0209829, IMG submission 187311) | Freshwater microbial communities from Lake Croche, Canada to study carbon cycling - C_140205_EF_MetaG (SPAdes) (version 2) | ecosystem: Environmental > Aquatic > Freshwater > Lake...
ATTGCGCGAGGAGAATTTCCTGCACCGGTCCGATGGCATCGACGAGATCAACGCCCCACGAATTCGAGAGCGATTGGAAAGCGATGTCGCCTTCCAGCGGCTGATAGGCGGTATCTGCCTTCTTGGATTGCCCGAAAGCGGGGCTGATGATGGCGAGGGAAAGCAGGACGATGCGTGTGATCTTGCTGCGAGAGCTACACTACTTTTCCACCCGCTGCCAGACCTCGTTGCGACGGAACATTTCGAGGGTCCATGGTGGATCGAAGAAGGCGAAGAAGGGCTTGCCGATGGGCGTGAGCTCGTTCGCCTTGATGAGGTTGGCGAGGTCCTCCTCGGCCTTCTTTCGGCTTTCTTCGGAGGTCCAGCCCTTGAAGCGGAGGGTGGCGATGTGGCTAGCCTGGATGGCTCCGACCGCCATGCCTTCACCAGTCGGCTTCGGGGCTCCGGCCTTGGCGACGGCGGCAGGAATGACGAAGCTCATTTTCCCTTTCTCCGCACCGGCCGCATCCGTGGGTCCGGCTTCCATGAGGACGGGGGCGGTCATCGGGATCTTCTGATTCCCCTCGTTCGCGCCGCTGATGTACTTGAAGAGGTTGTTGAAGCTCTTGTCGCGCTTGCCCATGCCTTCCATCGGGGCGCTGGCGATCGGGATGTTCGCATACTCCCGCAGTTCGAAATTCCCGTCCTTCTTGAGGCTTTTGAAAGGGGGCTCTTCAACAGCATGAGAGAGCAAGGGGATCGCGACGGCGGCGAGAGCGACGGACGGAATCAAAATCCTGCAAATTTTCATGATTTGGATTCTGGTTCAGTTCACTGGCATTTCAATAGACAATGTTCGTTTGCGTCGTGTGCTCACCCGCAGACGCCTCAGGCCGCGGAGGCTTTCATCGGCGATGAGGCTGCTGTCAGAGAGGGAAATCCGATGAGGTTCGATCAACTTTCTGACAAAGGGACAGCCCTGAACTTGTATATTCCGCTTGCTGGTTCCATGAATCGGCTCATCGCATTGGGGATCGAACCCTTGCCCCCATTCGCATGCACGCTCCACGCTCCGCAACCCATTCCATCCGGGAGAAGTGAAAGCGATGCATAAAGCACTGCATCAGACTGAACGGAAGCGGCGACAGAAGAAAGCGGCGCCGCCTCATGCCGTGGCGCATCATCAGCGAGGGATCGGGCTGCGCTTTGCTGAGCTGCTCCGGTCGGGGCGCGGGGCGTGGGTCGCTTTTCTGGCCGTGCTGGGACCGGGGTTGTTGGCGGGACTCTCCGACGACGATCCCGCAGGCATCACGACCTATTCAGTGCTAGGCGCGGACTTCGGTTACAAACTGCTTTGGATCATCCCGGCTTCGACGATTCTCCTCGTGCAGTTTCATCTGATGGCCGTTCGACTCGGTGCGGCGACCGGCAAGGGGTTTGTCGGCGTCATTCGTGAGCGTTGGGGAAAGGGTGCCGGTTACTTCGCGGTTTGTGGACTGCTGTTTGCCAACTTCGGCACGATTTGCGCGGAATATGCAGGCATCTCCGCAGCGGGTGGCTTGATAGGCATTCCCTCGTGGATCAGTGCGCCTGTGTCGGGTGTGCTGATCTCACTGGTGGTGGTGCTGGGTTCGTTCCATCGGGTGGAACGCGTTCTTCTGGTGATCTCTTCAGCGCTCGCGCTCTACATCGTTGATGGCTTGCTCGCGGGACCGGACTGGGGAGCGGTGTGGCATCATTCCGTCATTCCTCACATGCCGGACAATGCGGCGGGATGGATCGCCATCGCCGCGGCCTTGGGCACAACGCTGGCTCCGTGGGGCTTGGCCTTCATTCAATCCTATGCCGTCGATAAGAATATCTCGCTGCAAACCCTTCGCTGGGCGCGCGTGGATGTGGTGATCGGGTCGGTGCTCACCGGGGTGATCGGCCTGGCCATTGCGGTCGCTTGTGCTGCGACGCTGAACAGAGCGGGAATTCATATCGCAGATGCGGGTGACGCCGCGACCGCGCTGCGACCGCTGGCGGGGAGATTCGCCACGCTGCTCTTTGGAGTCGGTTTGCTGGGCGCTTCCCTGCTCGCGGCGGCCATCGTTCCCATCGCGACGGCTTACTCGATCGCTGAAGGCGTTGGTGAACCCGCGTCGCTCGATCTGGACTCGCATCACTTCCAATGGTTTTACGCGGCGTTTGTTGGATTGACCATTGCTGCGGTGAGCGTGGTGGCGTTGCCGAAGTTGCCGCTCATCCCGCTGATTTACACGAGCCAGGTGGTGAATGCCGTGCTGCTGCCCTTGCATGTGATCGCGTTGCAACTCCTCTCCAATGATGCATCGATCACTGGAGCTGCGCGGCAAGGGCTATGGGCGCGTGTGGCTGGCTGGATCAGTATCGCTTTGATCCTTGCCTGTGTGGCCGCGCTCGGATGGAGTTGGCTGCACGGGGCTGAATGATTCCTTTTTATGGGGAGTCATCGAAACGTGGAAGCGATGGCCCTGAGTCGCCGCGGCTGCCTTGACAGTTTCCCATGCGGAAAACAGGCTGACGCCACCCACGACGGACGGCATCATCATGACAAAAGACTCGGGATTTTTCGCAGGCTTGGACATTGGTGGCACCACCGTGAAGTCAGTGCTGGTGGATGAAAACGCCGAGCAGGTCGGTGGCTTGGTCGAGGTGCGCAGCCTAGTGAAGGACGGCTATGAAGCGACCTTCAAGCAGCTTGAAAACGCACTCGAGCAACTCGCGAGCGGGGCGGGAATCGATCTTGGCGCGATCAAGGGCATTGGTCTCGACGTGCCGGCTCCCAGCAGTGACGGCGTCATCTGGGGTCGCGCGAATCTCGGCGAGGACTGGGTCGGTACCGACATTCGCAGCAAGCTTTCCGAACGCCTCGGGCTTCCGGTTTACATGACCAACGACGGCAACGCGGCGGCTCTCGGGGAATACGCGTTGCGCCGCAAGTACCACGGCAGCCTGCTGCTGGTGGCGCCCGGCACCGGCCTCGGTGGAGGACTCGTTCTGTCCGGCGGGAGTGGCTACGAGGGCGCGAATGGTCTGGCGCTGGAAGTTGGTCACATCAGTGTGCCGTTTCGCGAGGACGATGGCACGCTGCCGGTTTGCTCCTGCGGCCTGAAAGGCTGCGTTGAGGCCTGGGTCTCGCTTGTCGCACTGCGTCGTCGTCTGCGACTCGAACTCGCCAAGCCGGAATGGGCTTCGCATCCGCTCAACGAGGGCGATGCACCGGTCGAGGAAAAGGCATTCCGTCTCCGTGAGTTCGCGGAAAAGGGCGACGCGCTCGCGGTCCAGATTTTCAACCAGCAGGGATTCATCCTCGGCTATGCTGTGGCGGACCTCGTGCGGGTCTTCGATCCGGGGCTCGTGGTCGTCGGCGGCGGACTGGCCGAGACCTCGTTCCGCGATCAATACATGGAGTGGATCTCCGAAGGCTTCGTGAACCGAGCCTGGCCGGCGTATCGCCACAGCCCGCTGGATGCGACGAAGGAAACCACGCGCTTCGAGTGGGCGATCGGCGGTGATGCCTCCGCTGCGATCGGCATGGCTTACGCAGCGCGTGAAATGTTCCAGTGATCGAACGTATTGTCATTCCCGAGCTGTTGGATCATCTGCCTGCGGACGATCCTGAGGCGCGGCGGAGCAGGCGGGATCTGCGGAGGATCAATTTTTTCATGGGAAACGAGCGGTGGATTTGCCGGGCGGTCCGGCGGTTTCCCGAGGTGGCGGGACGCGGCATCGTCGAGATCGGTGCTGGAGATGGCGCGCTGTGTCATCGGCTGGCGCGGATGTTTCCTCTGGCTCCGGTGTCAGCCTACGATCTGGCACCCGCACCGGAGATTCCGGGATCGAGAGTGGCCTGGCATCAAGGGAATTTGTTCAAAGTGCCCGCACCGTCGGGAGGCGGAGTGCTGGTGGCGAATCTGTTTGTGCATCACTTCGAGGGAGAGGAACTGGCCGCGCTGGGGCGCTGGATGGGAAACTTCGAGGTCGTCATTCTCAATGAGCCGGATCGTTGTCGGCTGCCGCATTGGCTGGGCGGAGTCATGCGGCCATTCATGAACCGGGTGACGTGGCATGACATGCATGTGAGTATCGACGCGGGATTCAGGCAGGGAGAATTGGCAAACGGATTGGGCCTGGATTCCAATCGCTGGCGGCTTCGGGAAACTTCCACGTGGCGCGGGGCAAGACGCGTGGTAGCTTGGCAGCCTTGAACCGGGAAATCATCATCACGGGCGGCGGACTGGCCGGGTTGTCCCTCGCGTCGGCGCTGCGTCTCCGGCAGATACCCGTCACGGTCGTTGAAGCCGGATCCTATCCTCGTCACCGGGTCTGTGGTGAGTTCATTTCCGGCGTGGATGGTTCCACCCTGGACGCGTTGGGAATCGCAAGTCTCTTCGATGATGCGCGGCGCCACTGGACGCTCGCGTGGTTTGAAAAAGGAAGGATGGTTCATCGCGACCGTTTGAAGGAACCCGCGCTGGGCATTTCGCGATACGTGCTCGATCAGCGACTGGTTGAGCACGTGGAGTCGCTGGGCGGGGTCGTGAAAGCCGGAATCAGGGGCTTATCTCAAGCAGGAGAGGGCCAGGTCTGGGCCGCAGGACGCAAGCCAGCGAAGGGACCATGGATCGGACTGAAGGCCCACGTCCGTGGTGTCGCGCCTTGTGAGGATCTGGAAATGCATGCAGGAACCAACGGATACGCCGGTCTTGCCGGAGTGGAGGACGGCTGGACGAATGTCTGCGGGCTCTTTCGGACGGATCGTGCGCTGAAGTCTGCGCCTGGACGGATGCTGACCGCTTATCTGGAAGCGGGCGGAAATTCGAAACTCGCGAATCTTCTCAATCAATGCGAATGGCGGGAGGATTCGATCCGCGCGGTGGCAGGCTTCAAGCTCGGCCGCCAGGAAGCCATGCCAGGACTCCTCGCGGTCGGCGATGCGGTGAGCATGATTCCGCCGTTCACCGGTAATGGAATGTCGATGGCGTTCCAGGCGGCGGAACTTGCCGTGGAGCCGATCGCCGCATGGTCTGGTGGAGAAGAATCGTGGCAGGGCGCGGTCGACGAGGTTCGGTTCCGGCTGGTGAGAAAGTTCAGACGTCGGCTGGCAGTGGCCGCCGGACTTCACTCGGTTCTTCTGCATCAAAGTGGTAGAAATCTTGTCAGCAGTCTTGCCACTGCCGGGCTGTTGCCCTTCCAATCGATGCTCGCCACGGTTCGTTAGAATTCATTCATGTATCTCCGCTCCATCGCCACCGCCGTCCCACCCCGTTCGTTCACCCAGGATTCGTGTTGGAGTTCCATGCAGTTGAATGGACTGCTGGCAAAACTGAAGCCGAGATCCGCCTCACTGCTGGAAAGCATCCTGACAAGTGGTGGATCAGGAATCGAGCGACGAAATCTCGCGCTGCATTCCATCGACGATGCATTCGGGCATGGAGCTGAGACACTCAATCAAAACTTCGAGCGGGAAGCGCCAGCGCTTGCGGGCACTGCGCTGCTCGAGGCCTTGCAAAAATCCGGGAGATTGCCGCGAGAGGTCGATGCCCTGTTCGTGGCCACTTGCACCGGCTACCTGTGCCCCGGCGTGAGCAGCCACCTTGCGGAGCAGACGGGCATGCGCGACGATGTTTATCTGGCAGATCTCGTCGGCCTCGGATGTGGTGCGGCGATTCCACTGATGCGCGCGGCGGAGGGATTTCTCGCCGCGAATCCCGCGGCGGTGGTGGCGACGGTGGCGGTCGAGATCTGTTCGGCGGCTTTCTTTGCGGATGATGACCCCGGCGTGTTGATCAGCCTTTGCCTCTTCGGGGACGGCGCGGCCGCGGCGATCTGGACGCACCAGGGAAACGAAGGTGACTGGCAGGCGGGTCATTTCACCACCACCCATCGTCCGGAGGATCGCGAGAAGATCCGTTTCGTCAATTCAGCGGGCATGCTGAAGAACCAGCTCCACCGGGCGGTGCCGGAGCTGGCCGCAAAAGCGGTGGCGGATCTTTACGAGAAGCGGAGTGCGGATCCCGATCAGGTGCTTGCCCATTCCGGCGGACGCGACGTCGTGGCGGCTCTGGAAAGTGTTTTGCCCTTCCAGCTCACTGAGACCCGCGAGGTTCTCCGGAACCATGGGAATATGAGCAGCCCGTCGGTATTGTTCGCGTTGGAGCGCAGGCTGATCGAAAACCGCGATGCAGACAGACGGCTTTGGCTCACCGCGTTCGGTGCCGGATTTGCGGCGCACGCGTGCGAACTGTGGCGCTGAAAGCAGGGAGGTGCGGACTCCCATTCCGCCGATACCGATTGGAGCAGGGAATCAATCCAGAGAATGGATCCAATGAAACCGCCAGCAACGACTCCAATCCCGATTCCAGTCTAGTTCAAGTAAGCGGCTTCGGAGGTCATCAGCAGGGCGTGGGCGAACTCCTCCCAGCCATCGAGGGCGCTGCGGTCCACCCGTGCGGCATTGGGATCATTGACCAGTTCATTCAGCCTGCCGTTTTGTTTGGCCTTCATCGCGACTTCAGCCATCCGCTTCTTCATCTCTTCTTGGCGGGCGCGCTGTTTGGGGTCGAGTGTCGCCGGATCGCGTTTGAGAAATTCCTCGATCTGCGCTTGTTTGGCCAACTTGGTGTCTGTGGATCCTCCACTGGCCTTGCCGGAACCTGTCGATGAAGAACCAGCGGTCTTGGCATGAACAAAGGCTTCGGCGAGTTTGATCTCCTCGGGTTTCGGCCAGCGTTGATAAATGATTTCGTACAGCACCCGGATGCGCTCGGCGTCGGTTGTCGCCTGCTTGAACTCCTTGCGATCAATTACGTTTCTGGCCTGTTCGATGACCAAGAGGCTGTTCATGCGGAAGAGCGCCTGCTGGGGCACCACGGTTTCGTGACGCCGGCCGGTCGGCAGCTGCGGGTTCGCCATGTCGAAATTCTTCATGAACTCCGCCATGTTGAGGCGGTCCACGAAACCATAGATCGTACGGCGCGGACTATAAGGTTCGGTCTCGATGTTCATGGGGTGGCCATACATCGTCAGGTCGATTTTTCCGCCGATGGCCAGGAAGCTGTCGCGCAGGGATTCGAAGTCGAGCCGCTGCACATTGGCCCGCCAGAGGAGGCGGTTGAACGGGTCGAGCTTCGCGCTGGCAGGGTTGGGTTCGCTGGATTGTTGATAGACGGCGGAGGTCATGATGAGTCTGTGCAGTTCCTTCAGCGACCAGCCATTTTCGACGAAGGTGGCGGCCAGCCAGTTGCAGAGTTCTGGATGGCTTGGAGCCTCGCTCATGACGCCGAGATCATCCGGAGTGCTGACAAAGCCCTGGCCGAAATGATGCTGCCAGACACGGTTGACGATGACCCGGCTGGTGAGTGGATTGGTGGGGGCTGCGATGGCGTTGGCGAGCTCCAGACGCCCGCTCGCATTATCAGGAAAGGGTTTCCGCTCGGGATCGATGAATTCAAGGAACTGCCGCGGTACCACGGGACCTGGTGACTTGGCCTCGCCACGGATGAAGACCGGGGAATTCTTCGCCTTGGTGTCAATCAGGACATTCGCCCGGGCCATCGCTCCCGGGTGGGAAAGATCCAGTCCGGCGAGTTGGCGGATCAGATCACCGATGGATCGTTGAAGCTCCTGGCTCAGGCTGCCGAGGATTTCACTGAAGGGTTCCCTGAGAAAGGGTTTGCTATCGAACACGGCGCAGCGGATCTGCTCGAGTTGGGGATCCCTCAGTCCTTTGAAGATTGCATTCTCACCTGCGGAGGCTTTCCAAGCATCGAACTCCGACTTGTAGGCATCCTGGGCTTTGTGGAAGACCGGTTGGTAGAGTCTGGCGGCGGCTTCCAGCGAATCAATTTTCCGACCACGGAATGCCGCCGCAACCAGTGGATTGACCGCGTCGGAGTTCTCCGCTGCCGTGTATCTGCCGATGATCTCTTGCGAGCGCAGTGCGAAGTCCGCGGTCGTCAGTTTAGAAAGTTCATTCCACAGGCCGAGTATCGGGTCGGCGATCCTGCGCCCGGCACCCCTGCCCTTTTTGCCTGGTTCCTTTCGATCATCGGGCTTGCCGATATTCGCCTTCATCCGGATTTGGAGGGAACGTTGTGCGGTCTGCAGGTCGTCGGGGGAAATGCTGTCTTTGGCGAGGAATGCCAGCACGTCCGGGTCAGTCGCACGGTGTCCGTTGCGTATCTTCGCCAGACCTAACAGAAAGGTGTCAGCGTGGATGTTGAACTTGGCCGCCATCCGGCACATCTCGCGGTCGATCGTGGCGTAACCCTTCAACTCCAGGAGTCTCCTCTCGGATAGATAGGCATCCTGGGCCTTCTTGTCAGGAGAGTTGCCGATGATCGGAAGTTCATCCGGTTCGGTGCAACTGTTGAAGATTCCATGCAGGCTGTAGTAATCACGGGATGGAACCGGATCAAAAAAGTGGTCGTGGCAGCGGGCGCACGTGACGGTGGTGCCCAGAAAACCCTTGGTGACGACATCGATCTGATCGTTGATGATATCGTTTTTATTGCCCTGGAACTGATCACCACCGGTGAGGAATCCCAACGCCGCCAGTGTGCCGGGGTGGGTGGCTGCGCTTGGCATTAGATCGGCTGCAATCTGTTCCTGGACGAAGACATTGTAGGGTCGGTCCGAATTGAAGGCCTTGATCACGTAGTCGCGGTAGGTCCAGGCGAAGGGGTTCAGCGAGGTGGACTCTTTCTTCACTTCGCCACGGGTGTCGGCATAGCGGGCCACGTCGAGCCAGTAACGGCCCCAGCGTTCACCGTAGTGCGGGCTGGCGAGCAGACGGTCCACCACCTTGGCATAGGCGTCCGGCGATTCATCCCTGACGAAATCCAGTACCTCACGCGGGGATGGCGGCAAGCCGGTCAGATCGAAGGTGGCGCGCCGGATCAGGGTGCGTTTGTCCGCGGGGGCGCTGGGCTTGATTCCTTTTTCCTCCAGCTTGGCCAAAATGAAACGGTCCACCGGAGTCTTGCACCAGGCGGGATTGTTCGTGGCAGGCACCGCTGGCAGGGAAACCGGTTGGTAGGCCCAGTGGGTCTTGATGCTCTGCCGCATCCCCTCATCCAGACCGGCGGCGATCTTGGAAATGTCCCGGCGCGGAATGGTCTGGCTTCGTGGGTCCGGAGCACCCATTTTCACCCACGCTTCCAGGTCGGCAATTTGTTCAGGGAGCAGTTTTCCGCCCTTCGAACTCGGAGGCATCTGCATATCCGGGTCCTCATAGCGCACGGCCTTGATCAGCAGGCTTTGGCCTGGATCACCCGGCACCAGTGCGGGCCCGGTTTCACCACCTTTCTCCCAGCCGGCCTTGGTATCCAGCGTCAACCCGCCCTTCGTCTTGCCGTCCGCCTGACTGTGGCACTTGTAACAGGACGTCGCGAGCAAGGGCCGGATTTTCGCCTCGAAAAATTTCACCTGGTCCAACGGCAATGCCCCCGCCGCCTCGAGCGTCGGCAGAAGACATAGACCAAGACCAACAAACGAGCGCAGGCTCATGCGAGGATGTCGTTGACGATGTTGCCCGCCACATCGGTGAGGCGGAAATCGCGACCGTTGTAGCGATAGGTGAGCTTGGTGTGGTCGTAGCCGAGTGTCCGGAGAATCGTCGCATGGAGGTCATGGACATGAACCTTGTTTTCCACCGCGGCGATTCCCAGTTCGTCGGTGGCGCCGTAGCTGATGCCGCCTTTGACCCCTCCGCCGGCGAGCAGGGTGAAGAAGCCTTTGTTATGATGATCGCGGCCGGCGGTGTCGCCCTTGCCATTGCGGTCGCGGCCGGGGGAGCGGCCGAACTCGCCGTTGACGACCACGAGGGTTTCGTCGAGCAGGCCCTTCGCACTCAGGTCGGCGAGCAATGATGCAATCGGTTGATCGATGCTGGCCGCACGCTGGGGAAGATTCTTCGAGATGTCCGAGTGCATGTCCCAGCCGCCGCACCAGACCTGGACGAAGCGCACGCCACGCTGGACCAAACGGCTGGCGAGGAGCATTTTGCGCGCATTGCCAGCCGCGCTTCTGTCCTTCAGGGCGTTCTTGTTGTCCTTGTTGCTGCCGGGTTGAGGGACGCCGTCGATCCCGTAGAGCTTCAGGGTGGCGGCACTCTCCTTGCGGATGTCGAACACATCGACGGCCTCGGTTTGCATGCGGAAGGCCATTTCCATATTGGCGAGTTCGGCCTCGAGCTGACGGTCTTCGTGGAGCTTGACCTTGTGCATTTGGTCGAGCTGTTTGACAAGGTCGAGCTGGCGCCGCTGTTCCTCCAATGAAAGAAAGGGATTGCGGATGTTCTCAAGGGCTTTGCTGGGGTCGTTGTTGCTGACGTTGACGCTGGTGCCTTGATAGCTGCCGGGCAGAAAGACGCTGCCCCAGTTGGAGGTACCGCCATTGGGGACACCGGAATCCCGCAGTGAAATGAAGCCGGGGAGATTCTGATTGGCGCTGCCCAGCCCATAGAGCACCCAGCTGCCAAGGCTGGGACGCGGCAGGCGGAGGTTGCCGGTGTTCATGAAAATCGTCGCCGTCTCATGGGCGGGGATGTCAGTGTGCATCGACTTGATGATGCAGAGGTCATCGGCCCGCTTTTGGAGATTGGGGAAGAGCTCGCTGATTTCCAAGCCACCTTGACCGCACTTGTCAAAACGGAAGGGGCTGCCGAATCCGACGTTGTTGCCGCCCGGCAGGGTCTTGCCGTCATACTTCGCGAGTTCCGGTTTGTAGTCGAACGTGTCGACATGGGATGGGCCACCGCTGAGGAAAATGTGGATGACGTGTTTAGCCTTGGCCGGAAAATGGACTGGCACACTGAATCCGCTGCTTTCGCCTGGAGCCGCACCTAACAGCTCTGCGGGTTTCAGCAGCGACGCCAGGCTTAGCATTCCGAAGCCCATGCCAGTCTTGGCCAGAAACTCCCTCCGGGTGGAAACCGTGGATTTCGGATTTGGGAAATGCTCCTCGATGAATTTCTGGGAGAGGTTCATGGCCTGTGGTGTGGGTTGACTACCAAAAGAAGAATCGGACCAAGCGCGGAAACCGGCCTCGCCCCGAAGTCCTTTGAAAAAGTCAGGGACCGGACCGCAGGGCGGGTGAGCGGCGGTGACGACGATTTCTCAGGCTTTTAGCGGTATTCCTACGGCGAGGGAAGGCAATTCCTATCCGAAACAGCCGGGTCCTTTTGGCAAGGCTCACTGCTGGAACGTCGGGATCGCCCGGTTCATTGACCCAGCGCCTCCCAGTCTTTCTGCGAGGCTTGGGATTTCTGATACTCCATGAGTGTCCTCCAGTGGCCCTCCTTTTTCACCAGAAGTGACTCGAAGTGGATGTATTCCTGCTTGAGCTGTCCGTCGGGGTCGGTGCTGGAGTAGAGGAAAATGCCGGTTTCGTGCGCGGTGGTTTCGTCACCGAGACGCTGGGAAAACCGGAACTCCACGCTGGCTTTCATCCCGCCCGACTTGGTGGCGATGAATTCCTTCTTCCAGCGCGCCAAGGCCACCGACAGGGGGGAGCTTGTTTTCTTGCTGCCCGAAACCAGCACCCCCTCCGGATGACAGCTTGCCGCGTAAACCTCGAAATCACCTTCGTGGACTGATCGCGAGACCTCCTTCCAAAATGCGTCCAACTCTGCGATTCGGGGCTCCTTGGGCTCCGCGGCGAAGGACAGGCTCGATCTGCTGCAAAGAATAGCGAGGAACAGGATGAAGAGGCTGCGGTTCATGGCCTGAAGTCATACCGCGGTCCCGGCGAGTTGGCGAGATCAGGATTTGCATGTGGGGTGTCGAGCGATACCTCATTCGATGCTTGCCCATGTTTTTGCCGCTTGCGAATTTCCGATCACGTTGAGGTCCGTGTCGCGAGTCCGATTTCTCATTCTGATTGCTTGTCTGGTTGGCCTTGCGGTTCCACGACTCCACGGACAGACGCCCGCGACCTCCAATATGCAAGGAGCACGACAAGATCGCCCGCGGGCTCTCTCTGAGGGAGTTCCTTGTCGACCTGTGGAACTATCAGCACCGCGAGGATGCCGAAGAACAGTTCAAATCGGTCCTGTCTTGGTGTAGCCGGTCGCGGCTGGAGCCATTGGTCAAACTCGGAAGGACCCTCAGGAGGCACACCGACGGCATCCTGGGATACTTCAAGAACTGCACCACGTCGGCTGCGACCGAGGCCGTCAACGGACGGTTGCAACTCGCACGCCGCAGCGCCAGAGGCTACCGCACGTTCCTCACCTTCCGGGCCATGGCCTACTGGATCGCGGGTGGTCTATCCATCGAACCCCATTCCGCACCTACCCACTAAAAGTTCAGTAGCGCCGAAAATTCGAGAGGCCGATTCCGCAGCATGCAAGACGACGAGGGAAAGGGCGAATTCTGTCAAGATTTGCACGCTGACCCCATTTCCGTCGCATGTCCCTGCCCCCTTCCAGTTGACAGAATCATTTGACACCATAGAAAACTCCGTGAGCCCGATTCGGCGGCGATGTGGGTCACAACGCTGTGACGTAAACGGAAAAACAAAGGGAGCGATACGATGAAAAAAACGATGATTTTGTGTTCTTGGTTGCTGGGCGCCGTTCTGGCAGTCGCCGGGGAGCGGGTTGCGCTGTGGCCGGAAGGAAAGATCCCTGATTTCCAGACCCAGCAGATCGCGGCGACCACCCAGGAGGTGAAAGCGCCGGGATTCAAGGCGGCGGATCATGCGATGCCGTATCTCGACTGGCACGAGGCGCCGGCAACGAAAAACGGCGCCTGCATGCTGCTCATTTCCGGCGGCGGTTATGAGAGTTGCTGCGACGGGGAGTGGATTGACCGGGTCGCGAAGAAGTTCACCGAACTCGGGTTCGTCTGTGTGAGTCTCACTTACCGGACGCCGCGTCCGCAAGGATTGCCGATCTACCAGAGTGCTTGGGAGGACGGGCAACGCGCTGTCCGTCTCGTTCGCAATGAGGCGAAAAAGCGCGGCTTCGACCCGGAGAAGATCGGAGCGTTCGGGTTCTCCGCAGGCTCGCACCTGACGGTCCTGCTCGGGACGAGTGCGCTCACAGCGGCCTATGGCCCGGTCGACGACCTTGACCAGCTCCCGTGCCACGTCAACTGGGCGGTGCCGGTTTACACCGCCTACGCGCTCACGGACGGACTCACCGGCCCCAACACGCGCAAGGGCGACGCGATCGACGTCAAGCTCTCGGAGGTCTTCAAATTTGACGCAAAAACCTGTCCGATGGCGCTCTTCCACGGCGGGACGGACGCCTATTCACCGAACGGCTCCACGCAGATCTACCGCCAGCTCCGCAGGATGAAAATCCCGGCTGAGATCCATCTCTTCGCAGACCGCCCCCACGGGTTTATGGGCGACCCGGGCAAGGGCGAGGATGGCACCGCCTACGATCACTGGCTGGACCGTGTCACTGAGTTCCTCCACCAGATGAATTATGACGGGAGTCTCGGTGCGGAAGTCGAACTGATGAAACGCTATCCGAACAACGATGCGCGTGGCGAAACCAGCAAAGAGCCGCTCTGGCCGGAAGGCAAAATGCCGGATGTGCAGGCGAACCAGTGCCTGCCTTATCTCGAGTGGCATCTACCGAAGGAACTCAAGACGAAGGCGATCCAGATCATCTACTCGGGCGGCGCCTACATCGGCAACGACCCGGACGGATTCGAGGTCGCCCCGGCGCGGCGCTACCTGAACGAAAAGGGCATGACGGTCGTGACGATGAAATACCGCACGCCGCCGCCGAGGGGTGGCCTGGCCAAGCACGCGACGGCCTGGCAGGATCTGCAGCGCGCCGTCCGGATCGTTCGCAGCGAGGCGGTGGCGAAGGGCCTCGATCCCGAGCGCATCGGCATCATGGGCTCCTCAGCCGGCGGACACCTGACGCTCATGGGCGCGACCAGCTCGAAACGCCGTTCCTATGCGCCGATTGACGACCTTGATCAGCTTCCCTGCAACGCGCAGTGGGCGGTTGCGATCTATCCGGCGTATGCGCTCACGGACGGCGCACAATCCCCAAATGCGAAGGGCGGCAACGAGGACGACGCGCGGCTCGTCCCTGAATTCTCATTCGACCTTGCGACTTGTCCCATGCTGTTCATCCACGGCGACGCGGACGATTGGGCGGCGATGAATTCGGTGAAATGCTGGGAGCAGCTTCGCCGGATGGGAATCCAGTCTGACCTCCACACGCTTGTCGGCCGCGGTCACTGTTTCCAGAGGTCTGCCGCCCCGGGCACGGGCAGCTATACCTGGATGGATCGCATCTGGGAATTCATGAACCACAAGGGATTCAACAAGTAAAAATGCAGATCAGGAAACTCTTCCGCCGCCATATTCGGTAGAGTGACAGGGCAGTCCGATTTCTATAACAAGCGTGGCTTTATCGTTTGGCACGACGTCGTCGGCTGTGCCAAGCAAGAATACGGTCAGATGGTTCAGCGGAAGTGGCGGAGCATTGCCCTCCAATTCAGTCCCTTAGCTGCGGCCTTTAAAGGTGAGTTCAGCGATGCCGGATTTGTCGAGTTCGCCTTTACCAATTTGGGTTAGCTTGGTGTATTGATCGAAAGTTGCTTGGGCAAGGGGAGCGTTGATGCCCTGCGTCGCTGCCAGTCCGAGCGCGATGCCGGAATCCTTGGCTGCATGAGATGCAGAGAAGTAACAATCGTGGTCGCGATGGATCATGTCCTGCGCATCGGTTTCCAGGACACGGGAGTTGGCGCCGGTTTGACTGAAGATGTCGCACAGCATGCTGAGATCGATGCCGAGGGCGTCGCCGATGCCGAGGCCTTCTGCCAGCGCGGCGGTGTTGATGTTCATCACCATGTTGACCAGTGCCTTCACTTCAGAGGCTTTGCCGGCTGCGCCGACATAGTGGAGTGCTTTGCTCAGATCGTCCAGCAGTGGTCTGTTAGCATTGAAGTCCGCCTTTGCGCCACCGATCATCAGGAACAACTCGCCATTGCGAGCCTGTGGGATGCTGGATGCCATGCAAGCTTCGAGGCAAGTCGCGCCGACTGCCGCGGCGGCGGCTTCGAGCTTGCTGTGCACTGCCGGTGTCAGCGTCGCGCAGTTGATGAAGGTGCGGCCCTTTGCGCCAGTGAAGAGGTTGTCGTCGCCGAAGAAGATCGCGTCCATGGCCTTGTCGTTGGTCACGACGGTGAGGATGATGTCGGCATTGGCAGTCACCTCAGCGAGGTTGCGGCAGGAGGTTGCGCCGATTTCCGTGGCGAGATCGGTGGCGACGCTTTCGTTGATGTCAAAGACGGCTGTTACATTGTAGCCCTTGTCCTTGAGGCAGCGCGCCATGTTGCCACCCATGCGGCCGAGGCCGACGAAGCCGATTGTTTTGTCTTTCATAGGTATTGGTTATCAGAGGTTTGAAGGATGTGCAGGATTCAAGTCCTGAATAGATGTTTGATGTTCACGCCAGTCCGCAGGCGGCGAGTTCTTCCGCCCAGATCTTTTGGATGTCTTTGCCGAGCGCGACGGTGTCGTTCCAGATGTTGGGAAAGCAGCTTAATCTATATTCATGTGTCGTGCCGACTTCCGGCATGACCCAGAACTCGTTTGTCGGGCGTGGCCCTTGCAGCCAATGTTTGAGTGCTTGGCGGACGAAGGGGCGGCAAGCCTCATATTCGGGGGAGAAGGCGCCCTTCCCATCAGTGATTGGAACCTGACAGTGCTGGGCATTGAAGGGGCGGATGTGCCAGAGTGTGGACTTCTGAAAAATCGGGACAATTTCGGGAGTGAGCAGTCGCGGGATATAGTCGTTTGCGAGAATGTGCTTTACCACCGCGGGGTGTGAGAAGTCGAAGTTCATCATCGGATCTTCTCCGGTGGCCGCTTTGTAGCCAGCGATGATCGCTGCAGTTTTTTCCGGAGTCTCCGTGCAGGTGTCGCGATGAACTTCAAGGTGCACGGGAGCATTTTGCTTCCGCGCTTCCGCCATCAGCGCCAGGGTGAGTTGGATCGCTTCTTCGACGGGCGTATCGTCGTTGGCCAGTTGACAATTGATCGGGCCATTATCAATTGCCATGATCGCAGCGATCGCGGGAGCGAATTGCCCGGGATTGGAAGCGTCAAAGGCCCCGCCGTAGCGCAGGCCATATTCCGCGAGCAACTCCTTCAGCTGTTGATTCTGCGGGCTCCAGCAATAGCCCTGAAATCCCGCCGCTTTGATTGCCGAGAGATGCGTGCGCAGACCCGCTTCAGTCGCAGGGTCGCCTTCATCGAGCAGTGACCAACCATTAATATGTATCTTTAAAGTGGGAGTGGAAGCGGGTGACATATTTATCGGATTAAAATTCATCGAAGGCGATCTGCTCATTGGACACGCCGAGGTCAGTTAGCATTTTAGTGCAGGCTTTAATCATCATCGGCGGGCCGCAAAGGTAAAATTCCACAGCCTTTGGATTGGGATGACTTTCCAGATAGTTGATCAGCACGACTTCGTGAATGAATCCAGTGTGTCCGGTCCATTTGTCCGCATCGAGTGGGTCGGAGAGGGCGAGGTGGAAGTCGAAGTTTTGGTGTGCGTCGGCCAAGTGCTGGAAGTAGTCCTCATAGAAAATTTCCTGTTTTGAGCGGGCGCCATACCAGTAGCTGACTTTGCGGGCGGTGTGCTCGGTTTCGAACAAATGGGCGATGTGGGCACGGAGCGGCGCCATGCCTGCACCGCCGCCGATGTAGACCATTTCCTTTTGGGTGGGCTTGATGTGAAAGTCGCCAAAGGAACCGCTGGCAGCGACTTCGTCGCCCGGCTTGAGGTTGAACACGTAACTGGATCCGATACCCGGATGGCAGTCCTGTCCTGGAGGTGGGGTGGCGATGCGCACGTTAAATTTAAGCTGGCGCTCGGTGGCACTGTTGCTGGCCAGCGAGTAGTTATTGCGGCGACCGGATTCGGCGTTGCTGGCGCTAAGGTCGAAGAGTTTATGACGCTCCCAGACGATGGCGTAGGGATCGGGAATGTTGAATTCGCGAAACTCGATTTTTTCGTAGGTCGGGATGTCGAGCTGCATGTAATCGCCCGGCATGAATGCGATTTTCTCGTGCTTATCGATCGGTTCGAGCACCAGTTCCTTGATGAAAGTAGCGACACTGGTGTTACTGACCACACGCAGTTTATACGTTTTCCTATGACGGGCGCCGACACCGCCGGCTTTTTCGACGTTGAGCCACAGGCGGCCATTGCGTTCTTCGATCGGGTAGGTGGCGAGCCCCCGGCAAATCGGTGCGCGGGCTGGCGAGCCATCATCGAGGTTGAAGCGTCCATTGTGCTTCGGGCATTCGACAATCCTCCCCTTGACCAGACCATCGCTGAGATGGGTATTGCCGTGGGTGCAGATGCCATCAGTGGCGTAGAGTTTTCCGGCGGCATCGCGGTAAAGGGCGAATGTCTTTTTCAGGTGGTCGAAGCGGATCACGTCTTCATGGCCGAGGTTCGCAACCGCGCCGACTTCGACCCATCCGTCCGCATCCGGCTTTGCCTTGGAGTGTGGGATGCCTTCCTCGATACGTTCCTTGGGCTCCGGTAGCTTGCGCTTGATGTGATAGCTCGGATCTTTGACCTGTTTGAGTATGGCGGGAATGATTTCCCGCCATGCGGATAGGATCGAGGGATACGGCGGAGGACAGTCGGATTTGATGACCGCGTGCAATTTCGGCAACGCATGATATGGCACGAGTGGGAACATGTGGTGCTCGACGTGGTAGTTCATGTTCCAGTAGATGAACCGGCTGATTGGGTTCATGTAAACTGTCCGGCAGTTGAGGCGATGGTCGAGGACGTTCTCAGCTAGGGCGGCGTGCTGAGGGGTGTTATGGAGGATCATGAGCCACGTGCCGAAGAATTGCGGCAGGACAAACAGGAAGATGGGCAACCAGCTCTGCCAGAAAATGGCCAAGGCGATCACCAACCCGTAAAGCGCGATGCAGATTTGCGCTTGGCGATAAACCTTGGGGAACTCGCTTGCCGGTATGAACGTGCGCTCGGCCGCCGACATGCGGCCCAACGCGTGGCGGAACAGACTTGGGAAATAAGCGCGGTATCCGCCCACGTTGAAAACGCTCAAGATCAGCGCACGAATATCCGGCGGACGGGGAATTTGGATTTCCGGGTCGCGGCCGATGATGATGGTGTCGCTGTGATGGCGGTTGTGGCTCCAGCGCCAGACCAAGGATTCGCGCATCACCATGAACGAGGCGATCTCATACAACACGCTGTTCATCCAGTCGGTCCTGAACGCCGTGCCGTGACTGCATTCGTGCCACCGGGAGTCAGAACCCGTGCCATAAAGCACCGCATAGAGGAGGTAGGGGATCACCGCCCACCAAGTGCCCCAGAGTGCATATGTGGCGTATCCGGTTGCCATCAGGAGGATGAACAGGAGCGCGGTGTCGCGGATGCCCGGCCCGTTGCGGCGTTCGAGGAGTTTGCGCATTTCTTCCTTAGGGACCGAGGTGGTATACCACTCGGCCTCGGCGAGACCCTTTTCCACTGCCAGCGCAGAGTTCACGCCAGTGAGGCTGTAATCGAGAGCTAAAGTCTGACTCATACGGTTTTTGGGCTCAGGATTCTTGGACGGTTTCGACCATGACCAGGAAGTTTTCGATGGGGATGCACTAGTCGCAGATTCTCTCCTTTTGCCAGCGAATGGATTCATCCCAGGCTGACATTTGAAGTTTTTCATCTCTCCAATAATACTGCAGATTTTTATTTTTCCATCCTTCGTAAATATCGTCCCATGTCAGACCACAGGTGTGTGGAAGCAAGGATTTTCCTTCAATCGGCTGATTGACAGACTGGTATCGGAAATCACAGGACAAACGCGTGATGTTTCCCTGTTGGTTCGGTAGCGATTGATGGATCGTCGTGCTCGGGAAAGTGATGACATCCCCAATCTCAAAATCATGAATGAGCCATTGATAGTCGTGCTCGCATAGGATGGATTCGAGTCCCCCGGCACCTTCTGCTGCGGTGACTGCAACAACACCTTCTTTGTGTGAGCCTTTTAGCATGGACAATCCGCCAAGGTCCACAGGGCAGTCACTTAGAGGAAACCAAGCAGTCCATGTTTCCTCAGTTCCCTGAATGTGAATGAAATCCTGATGCGGCGGAGTGACTCGTGCGTTGGCCCCTGGAAACATCACCCGGGCTATATTTCTAGGATGTGGGAAAACTGGAGTTTCAAATATTGATTTGTAAATTCGCAACAACTCGGGGTGATGCGCCAGTTGATGGAAGGACTCGAGGCGCTGAATATCTTGATAAACCTCCAGGCAGCAACCTTCGAAAGGTTCAAGCTTCTCAACTTTTTCAAGGACGACCCGCGCCTCCATCAACGGTGTTCCCGGCTCGATTAAACCGCGGCGCTCTAGAATCAGCAAAATTTCCCGCCGCAGATCAAGCAGGGGGGTGGGGGGCAGCAGTTTCTTGAAGAATAGAAATCCGTCTATATCGGCTTTTGCGCGCAGTTCTTGTGGTGAATCCAGAAGGGCGGTTGAGTCTTCGTAAGCGATGTTTTTTGTTTTCATGATTTGAGTGATCTTAAACGATGTATCTTATATTGCTAGGAAATTGCTTTTTGGGTGAAGGCCGTTGAAAGAGCCGGTGGCCGGACCGAAGGACGGGGAAATGGGGGGTGTCCTCTCATTTTGCAGATTGCCTTGGTACTGTCCCCAGCTTCACATCTCCCAACTTCGGCTTTCCCTTTGATGTCGATGTGACCAGAACCTTGAGTTTGTTGTCCCCCGTCTTAACGACATCCGTAACGTCCAGCGCAAAAGGCGGCATCCAGAGCGTCTCAAATTCCTTGCCGTTCAACGTCACCTTCGCCATCACCTCGACGGAACCCAAATCCAGCAGGATCTTTTGTCCCTTGCCGAAATCAGCCGGCACAGTGAAAGTGATCTCTTTGAACACCGAAAACCCTTGCGCATCCTTATTTGACGTCGTCCATGTGCCGCTGACCGGCAGACTTTCGGAATCCTTATCCATCCGAACCGTCTTTTCCGTGCCGTCACTCAGGGTCAGCGTATAAACACCCTTGCTTCCGGATTCGGCGGTCAGCGTATTCTTCACGTCATAGTAAAGCGCCAGAGCGCCGGGTCCCACATCCTTGCCTTCAGCCTGGACCTTGAGGACCGACGCCGCTTGCTGCTTTTCACGGAAGATGACGAAGAAGGAATCGGAACCGTCATTCACATTAATGCATATCCGCGTTCCGTCTTTTTCGGCTTTGTAGCGCGCGATTTTCCGGATCTCGCCGGTAACTGGGTTGAACAATTCGGGCACCTTGCCGGTCACCCGCAGCTTGGCCTCAAAGGTGCCGACCGCCCCGAAGTTGGACAGGAAGAAGAGCATGCCGTCGTCAAGCTGGCGCGCCTTCCAGCGCAGCGTGCAGGTGGCCTCCGAGACAATCGGCGCGACGCTAAGATCCTGCAGGGACTTGACCGGTACCGGAGACGAGGTAACGACCTTGCCACCGGCCTTCTTGAGTGCTTCCAGGCGCTTGGACACCTGCGGCCGTGTGTACCCGCATTCCGGTATCGCCAGTAACTCATAACTGGCGGCCACGCGCTTCCGGTCCTTCTCGTCGTAAACCACCCATTTGCCATTCACGACATTCAGGTTGTTCAGGATCGCGTCCGACCCCATGAAGTCATAATCGTAACCCGCGGGAACTGGATTGGCCGGCCCGGTCATCTGCGGTGCGAAGTCGCCGATGTACACCGCCACGTCAGCAACCGGATTGCCCTGCTGCAGCATGAAGTGAATCCGCTGCAGGTAGCGCACCCAGTCGCGACACTCATTGAACCACGGGGTGTTTCGGTGGAATGCCGTACCAAAAGCCGGATTCTTGCCCGGCACCCCATCCCTGGGCTGATGCGCCACCACATGCAGGACAAAGTGGTTGATCCCTTCACAGAACATTTCCTCGCCCCGTCGCTTGATGAGATAGGGATGACTCCCGAGATCCAGCCCGCTGGTAAAAGCCTCGGCATAGACTCGCTGTCTTCCGTAAATATGCGCCGTGGAACTTGCCGCACGGCACTCGATGGTTCCGAGGTCCCCGCCAACCCAGAACTCACCGGCAATCGCATCGGAATACCGGCCATAAATCGTGAAGTCACCGGGGAATCCCCAATGTCCGTAGTTCTCGCACCAGGTTGTCAGCCCATTCTTGTGAGCCGCAGCACTGAGCCCGCCAACATAATTCTCCCCAATCATATCCGCCACATTTCTACGCAGGTCCCAGAGAAACTGGTCCGACGCTTTTGCACTGTCAATGACCCTGCCGGTCATCACCGGAAGCAGCTTGATCGGATCATATCCTGTTCGATTCTTGAATTCTTTGTCAAACCCATCCGTCCAGTTCTGCGCACCCTTCTCGTAACTGTCGATCGTCACGCCCTTCCACGCCTTCTTCTCTTCCGGCGTGATTTCCTTGAGCAACGTGCCGAACATCGAATTGAAATGATAGTCAATGAGAGCCTTACTCATCTTGTCCACCTCCAAGCCCGTGCCTTCCGGAGGGGCCGGACCATTTTGCTTCCCGGTCGAAACCATGCCGAAATAGATCACCGTCCAGTTGCCGGCCGGCAGCTCACAGGTCAGCAGTCCATCGGTGGAGAGCTTGTCTGTCAGATTGAGGATGTCCTTTTGATGCACAACCGTGGAAGCATCATCTGGCTCCACTGAATCCTTGAACTTATAGGATTCCCAGGTTGGGCTCGGGTTCGGGTGCATCCGGCCCATCTGCTTCTCAATGACCTGCGCGACCATCGGCTCCGAGGTCAACGTCACGGCATCATGCGGCAGATTGCATGGTTCGAGAACAAACTCTTGCGCCGTCACTTCCTTGAAGCTGTAGGTCCTGTCACCGTCTGGTAGAAAATCCGTTTCCGGATTGCGCCCGCCAGGCTGGATTTCTGTCACCAACTCCTTCTTGCCGTCCTTCAGGGCATACAGCTTGGCGGCGACAGAGCCTTTCACTACCAGCGCGCGGGCCTTGAATGGTTCCGTGTGCCGGAAACAGAGAACCCCGGAGTTCCCCTTGTCGTCGCCAGACGGCACCGAACCATGAAGCGACACCGTGTTTTTCCTAGGAATCGCAAGCACGGCCACATCCTGGATTTGGCGATTCGCGGGGCGGACCATCTGTGAAAACTGCCCGCCCTTGGCCTCAACCTCGTTCCAATCGATCCGGCGCATGGATTGCTCCGGCTTGATCCAGGGTCCGCCACTCTGGCTCCAGCCCGGAGCATTGAACATCCTGATCTCCACCCCGACGCGCGACGCCTCTTTCAAGGCGTGGTGCGTCAGTGCGTACCATTCCGGCGAAAACATTTTGACCGGTCCGCCACCCTCGATATTTCCGATCATGGCCTGCTTGATTCCAGCCCTCGCCATGGCTTCAAGATCCTTGGTAATGCCATCGGCCGTGATATCACCATTCAACCAGTACCAGTAACAATACGGCTTGGTCGTTTCCGGCGGATTCCGGAAGCCGGCATCCAGATCATTTGCGCTAACGGAGAGCGTGCTCAGCAGCAGGGTGGCGAATATAAAAGATGTGCGTCGATTCATGTGAGTCTTTATCAACTGCTAAGAAATTGCTTTTGGGGTGAAGGCCGTTGAAAGGGCCGGCGGCCGGTTGGACACGGTTTTCGCACGGTAGGCTATCATCAGTAACAGAGTTAACGCACCCCAACTGATTTCGAATGGAATCCGGTCCGGAATGCCCGTTCTCCGCAGTGCCGTGAGTATCCGCTGCCGTGAATTCATCTTTTCGATCTTTAGTTTTTCGCAGCCCAGGCGTTTCCAAATCCGGTTATGATTGTGGACAACATCAGAATGAGAATCGCGACAAACACCCATTGCATGGTTCGGCGGCTCACGCCCTTCCATTCCAAGGCGAGAATGCCGCACAGGGTGCTGAACATGATGACAAAAGCAAGGTGGATCGACCAACTCGAAAAGTCATATTCGCCCATTTTGGTTGTGCCCATGCCGTAGAAGAAGAATCCGGCATACCAGATCAAACCGGCCACGATTGCCAGGAGATAATTGGCCTTCATCACCGCGGCGCTATTTGCCGGGCGAGAGCCCTGCGCATCCCTGATCGTCAGGTAATCTCCCAGAGATTGGTTGCGCCAGTTGAGCAGCAGGCACCACACACAATTCACCGTGAAGCCGCCAGCCATGACCACAATGAAGACCGGAGCGTTTTTAAAGATATCAGGGGCGCCCATGTCCATGGCCACGGCTGCAATGGGTTTTCCCCAATTGATGCCGTAGGCAAAGCCAGCACTCATGATGCCCGAGAAGGTTGCCACCAGGAAGCCCTTGATTAGCGAGAACTCCGAGATCGCGACACCCTTCTGCGCGGCGGTCATTTCCTTTTCCTTACGGATCCCGGCAAAACCGCACAGGCCGATTCCGATGAGACAAACCGCGACGCCCGCCAGCAGCATCCAGCCTGATGCGGTCGTCAGGAGAACGCCGAACCTGCCCTCCACCAGCGGCGGAATCAAGGTCCCGAAGGCCGCGCAGTATCCAAGCGCCACCGCCATCCCCAGCGACATGCCGAGATAGCGCATGGTCAGGCCGAACGTGAGGCTGCCGAATCCCCACATCATGCCAAACACATAGGCGAGTTCAATGCTTCTGGCGGGGCTGTGTTGTAGAACAGTCAGCGGATGCGTGCCGGTCAACATCGCAACCAACCACGGCGCAACCAGCCAAGCCGCGCTCCCCTGCACCAGCCAGCCAGTCTCCCAGCGCCAGTGCCGCAGCCTGCGCAATGGCACATAGAAACTCCCATGCGCCACTCCGCCGATTGCGTGTAGCAAAACCCCCAGTAATGTATTTGCAGGCATGTTGTTTAAAAGAGTTTAGAAAGATTGATCCCGCTGATTGCTAGGAATTTGCTTTAGGGGTGAAGGCCGTTGAAAGAGCTGGTGAAAGGGGTCAGTCCTGAAAATCAAGTGTTCGCGCATTGCAACCTTTTGATTGCTGAGGAGGCGGCAGGCTATTGTTCCGGCGGTGGGCGTCATGGGGATTTACCGGTTTTTGGGGCGAAAAGTTTCAAGTGTTCCTTCGTCGCTGAGGCCGTGAAGGACAGGTCAGTTTTCAGGGAGGAGGCTTTCAAGTGTCCAGATTGAAGTTGTCAGGGAAGAGGAGGCGGTGCCGCGGGATCTGAGAAATCGAGGCCATAGAATCGTTGGAGGAAAATGGTTCTGCGTTCGGCTTCGGGGAGATTCTCGGGAATGCCGGACCAGACGAGTTGGCGGGCGGAGTCGGTCATGCGGCAGCCGATGATGAGGCGTTCGGATCCGCTCTTCTTCATCATTTGTTCGAAGAGGAAGGCGTTCAGTTCGGGGGGGGTGTCCGCTACGGAGAAACCCGTGTCAGCATAGCGGTCAGGTTCAATTTTTGAGACCATGTCTCTAGATATTCCAGATCGGCTCCGGTGGCCAGCAGGTTTTCAACGTCGGTGAATTGTCGTTGGCTCTGCGAGTCCCTGGCCCAATCCAGCTTCGAGAGAATGAGGTCTTCCTTGCTGACAATCCAAAGTGAACGCCCCTGAACCGAGATCCGCTGGCGACGTTCGAATTCAACAAGTCGGTAATCTTCCCGCTTCCGGATCATGAAATCGACTTTGATCAGGGTCTCGTTGTGGATGACGTTGAATGTGGACTGGTGGAGGATGGCCTGCCGGGCGGCTTCCGGACTGAAATAGAACTCTTCGTCGAAGATTTTGGGTAGGGTTTCGAGGTCCTTGAGGAACAGGGCCAGGACGATGTCGATGTCCCTGGTCATCCGTGGTTGAGCGCCATGGACCCGGTCAGCATGTAATCCAGACCGGCCTCCTCCAGTCGGCGGGTGACGTCGAGGAGGAGATCGAGTTCGGAGAGCATGGGAATCGGATTAAAGAAAGGGCGGACAGGAATGTCCGCCCTCCTACGGGGTTGAGGGGGCGGGTTGGAAACCCGCGTTCCCTTATTGGCAGGCTTCGCATTCGCCGCCGTTGCGCATCGCGTCGATGCTACAGGCGTTCCTTTCCTCGGCTGTGTAGGCTTTGGTGGCGGCTGTGTGGGCGGCCATGACTCCCCGTTGTTCTTTTTCGACGGTGAGGGTGGATTTCTCGACGTTGGAGGCCTGGAGGGTGCGGAGGTAGTAGGTGGTCTTGAGGCCCTTGTCCCAGGCGCGGCGATACATGTGCGACAGGGTCTTCATGTCCGGGGTGGCGAGGAAGAGGTTTACCGACTGGCTCTGGTCGATCCACTTCTGGCGGCGGGCGGCGGCGTCGATGATGAACTCGTAGCCGATGCCGAAGACGGTCTTGTGCTTCTGCTTGACGGCTTCCGGGATGTTGTCGATGGCGTCGAGCTCACCGTCGAAGTACTTGAGCTGATCGAGCATTTCCTGGTTCCAGAGGCCGAGCTTCTTGAGGTCTTTGACCAGCTCGGCATTGAGGATGATGAACTCCCCGCCGAGGTTCGACTTCACGAAGAGGTTCTTGTAGTTCGGCTCGATGCAGGGGGTGGTGCCCATGATGTTCGAGATGGTGGCCGTGGGGGCGATGGCGAGGACGTTGGAGTTCCGCATGCCGTGCTTGGCGATCTTTTCGCGGACGACGGACCAGTCCATCTTTCCGCCGCGTGGGACATCGATCTCGCGGCCGCGCTCGCTCTGGAGGAGATCGACGGTGTCCTGCGGGAGCAGGCCGCGGTCCCACTTGGAGCCCTTGTAGCTGCTGTAGGTGCCGACCTCGGCGGCGAGGTCGCTGGAGGCATTGTAGGCGTAGTAGGCGATGGCCTCCATCATCTCGTCGTTGAACTCGACGGCGGCGTCCGAGGCGAAGGCGAGGTTGCGCTTGTAGAGGGCGTTCTGCAGGCCCATCACACCGAGGCCGATGGGGCGGTGGCGGGAGTTGGCGGTCTTCGCCGCGACGGTCGGGTAGAAGTTGATGTCGATGACGTTGTCCAAGGCGCGGATGGCGACGGTGATCGTTTCCTTCAGCATCTCGTGATCGATCGCGCCGTCACGGTTGATGTGGGAGTCGAGCACGACGGAGCCGAGGTTGCAGACGGCGGTTTCCTCGTCGGAGGTGTTGAGCGTGATTTCGGTGCAGAGGTTCGACGAGTGGATGACGCCGCAGTGGTCCTGCGGGGAGCGGACGTTGCAGGGGTCCTTGAAGGTGATCCAGGGGTGGCCGGTTTCGAAGACCATCTTGAGCATGGACTTCCACAGCTCGAGGGCGGGCAGGGTGCGGCCCCAGATCTTTCCGTCGGCGGCCATGGCCTCGTACTCGGTGTAGCGGATCTCGAAGGCTTTTCCGTAGAGGTCGTGGAGGTCCGGCACTTCATTGGCGCGGAAGAGGGTCCAGTTGCCGCGTTCCTCCATGCGCTTCATGAAGAGGTCAGGGACCCAGTTGGCGGTGTTCATGTCGTGGCAGCGGCGGCGCTCGTCACCGGTGTTTTTCCGCAACTCCATGAAGTCCTCGATGTCGTTGTGCCAGGTTTCGAGGTAGGCGCAGCCGGAGCCGCGGCGCTTGCCGCCCTGATTGACCGCGACGAGCTGGTCGTTGTGGAGCTTCAGGAAGGGGATGATGCCCTGGGACTCGCCATTGGTGCCCTGGATGTAGCCACCGGTGCCGCGGACGGCGGTCCAGGATCCACCGAGGCCGCCGGCCCACTTCGAGAGGTAGGCGTTTTCGGCGATGCCGCGCTGCATGATCGACTCGATGGAGTCATCGACCTTGTAGAGGTAGCAGGAGGAGAGCTGGGAGTGGAGCGTGCCGGAGTTGAAGAGGGTGGGTGTGGACGAGCAGAAGCGGCGGCCCTTGTAGAGGTTGTAGAGGCGGATGGCCCACTCCTCGCGCTTGGTTTCCTCTTTCTTGAAGAGGCCCATGGCGACGCGCATCCAGAAGAACTGCGGGGTCTCGATGCGGCGATGCTTGGTGCAGGTCTTGTCGACGACGAGGTAGCGGTCATACATCGTCTGGATGCCGAGGTAGTCGAAGTCGAGGTCGGCGGTGGGATCGAAGGCGTCGGCGAGCTTGTCGAGGTTGTAAACCTCGAGCAGCTCGGGGTGGAGGCGCTTGATGGCGACGCCGTGCTTCAGGTAGGACTTGAAGGCGGCCTTGTGGGCCTGCTTGAGCTTGTCGATGCCGTCCTTGAGGATGCTCCAGTCGAGGACTTCCTCGTAGATGTAGGAGAGGAGGATGCGGCCGGCGAATTTCGCGAAGTCGGCGTCCTTTTCGATGAGTGACTTGGCATTGAGGATGATGGTGGCCTTGAGGTCCTTTTCCGGGATCTCATTGCCGATGGAGCGGCGGAGTTCGCGCTCGATCTCGGCTTCGGAGAGGTTGAGGTCGAGGCCGATGGAGGCGTAGGAAATGCGCTTGCGGAGATCGGTGCCGTCCCAGAACGAGGAGATGCCCTCGTCGGAGATGACGGTGACCATGAGTTCCTGGTTCGGATCCTCGGCGAGGTCCTCCTCCTCGCGGCGGAGGCGGGCGCGTTCGTCACGGTAGCGGACGTAGTGGGTGGCGGCCTTGAAGTGGCCCTGGCGCATGAGTTCCTCCTGGACCATGTCCTGGACGTCCTCGATGTGGACGAAGGAGTTGTCGCCACGGCGGATGCGGTCGGTGACGCCGCGGGCGATGTCGATGGCGGGCTCAGGGTTTTCCTTGATGGTGAGGAAGGCCTTGCGGACGGCGATCTCGATCTTGGTTTCCGACCAGGGGACGACATTGCCATTGCGGCGGATCAGGCGGACGGGAAGCGAGTGCGGGCCGGTGTGGACATCGACGGCACCGGTCTTTTCCATGGAGCGGCGGAAAGCGAGGGACTTGGCGACGTCGTAGGCCTCGTTTTCGAGCAGGGCCTTTTCGATGAGCAGGTAGAGATCGGCCTCGGAAAGGCGGAGGCGGCCATCGGCCTTCAGGGAATCCGTGAGGAAGGAAGCGACGGAGTGGGCGACGTCCGAGACGAACTTGCGGTTGACGTCAGAGAAGATGGACTTCGCGTCCTCGTGGCGGGAAATGAGGAGGTCGGCGAGGGAATCCCCGATGGCATCGGCCACGTCTTCAAGCGAGAAGTGGGAATCGGTGGTGCCGCGGGTGATGGTGATATCCGTGACCGGAGCGCGTTTCTCAGTGGAAAGGACCTCGCGCCAGTTGAAGCCGCGGTCGGTGAGAGAGAAGCGGTCGGTGACCACTTGTTTCAGGGCGAGATCTTCGTTGAGGTTTAGGGAGCGGTACATGGATTCGGGAGAGTGAGGAATTTAGGAAAGTTGGAAAGAAGATGGACTTGGAGCGGGACGCTCCAGAGACGGACTGGAGCAGGATGCTCCAGCTACGGTTTAGAGTTCGTCGTCGCTGACACTCGAAAGCGCGGACGCTTTCTGATACTCCGTGACCCGGCCTTCGAAGAAGTTGGTCTCCTTCTTGATGTCCATCATCTCGGCGAGCCAGGGGAAGGGGTTGCTGACACTTTCATTCAGCGGGGCGAGGCCGCAGGAGGTGAGGCGACGGTCGGCGATGTAGTCGATGTAGGTCTCGAAGTCCGCGGAGTTGAGGCCGAGGCCGGCGACGGGGAGGCAGTCGCGGATGAAGGCCTTTTCCAGGTCGATGCCTTTCTTCATGGTGCTGCGGAGGTCCTCGCGGAAGTCCTCGGTCCAAATGTCCGGGTTTTCATCGATGAGGTCCATGAGCAGGTTCCGGAAGACCTCGATGTGGTTTGACTCGTCGCGCAGGGTGTAGCGGAACATCGCGCCAATGCCGGGGAACTTGTTCTGGCGGTAGAGGCTGAGGATCATGCCGAAGAGGCCGTAGAACTGGGTACCTTCCATGACCTGGCCGAAGAGGAAGATGTTCTTGGCGAGCGCCTGTTTGTTGGCGGTGATGGTGAGGTCGACGTCGCGGCGCAGGGCGCGGCTGTTGGAGGTGACGAAATGGTTCTTCGCGGTGATCGTCGGGATGTCCTCGAACATCGCCTCGCACTCATGCGGGTTCAGGCCGAGGGAGGAGATCATGTAGACGAGGGAGTCGGCGTGGATATTCTCCTCATGGGCGTGGCGGCCGAGGACGAGCTTCAACTCGGGGGCGGTGACGACCTCGCGGACGACGTGGAGGACATTGTCGCCGACGATGCCTTCCGCAGCGGAAAAGTAGCCGATGCCCATCTTGATGATCCAGCGCTCGACGTCGCTGATTTCATCGGAGCGCCACTGCTCGACATCCTTCTGCATGGTGATGTCCTCCGGCTCCCAGTGGTTGTTCTTCATCGTCTTGTACAAGTCGTAAGCCCACTGGTACTTCAGCGGGAGGATGTTGAAGAACATGGTCTCCTTGCCGTTGATGACGCGCTTGGCGGCGAAGGCTTGTTCGGCTTTGTTGCGATCGAGAGTGAACGTGCGGGATCCGAGGGTGACAGTCGTGGTGGAGGACATGGTGGATAAGTGGAAAGAAGAGAGTTTAGGGAAGGTTGCCGGTGAAGGCGCAGCGTTGAAAACAATGCCAGAAACGTGCCAAGCGGGTCAACGCGATTTTCCCCATATAGTATCCACAAATTATTCACAATACCACATGTGGTGGTCATGCGTGGAATCCGACGTGTGACAAGTTGTCGTGCCCGAGGAAAGATGTTGCAGAATGAGGGGCTTGGGAGGGGGAGGGGAAAGAGGCGCGATCAATCCCTAGGGCCTCGAAAAAAATTGGATATTTTCGGAACCGATGGTGGCGGCTTTATATTTCAAAAATTTAGTTCGGACATCTTGATCAATGCGAGAAAATGCGCGGAGTCGGAGCGGAAATCCCCGAAAGGCAAGGGGGTAAATTTTTTGGGGGAGTGTTGAGGTTTTAGTGTTCAGTGTTCAGTTTTCAGGAAGAGGGGCTGGGCACAAAAAAGCCGCCCGGGGAGGGGCGGCTTTTTGGGAAGAGGTGATCTCACGCGGAGGCGCGGAGAACGCGGAGGTTGGATTCTTTGTTTCGGATTTAGAGCTCCGAATTTAGTGCTTTCTTCCCTTTCAGAACTTCCAGTCGTGCTTGTCGAGCTCGCAGATGGAGGCGGTGAGGAGTTTGATGCAGGCTTCGATGTCCTTCTTGTTTGCGGTTTCGATGGTCTGGTGAATGTGGCGGGTGGGGATGGAGACCGCGCCCGCGATGGAGCCGCCGGGGACCATGCGTTGGAGGCTGCCGGTGTCGGTGCCGCCGGCGGCGAGGATTTCGGGTTGCCACTTGATCTTGTTGCGGGTGGCGACGGCCTTCATGTAGGCGACCATGCGGTAGTCGCAGATCACGGAGGAGTCCATGATCTTGATGGCGGCGCCTTCGCCGAGGGCCGTGCAGCGTTCCTGCGGGGTCGAGCCGGGGACGTCGTAGGCAATGGTGGTGTCGAGGCCGAAGGCGAAGTCCGGCTTTGCCTCCAAGGCTGCGACGGTGGCGCCGCGGAGTCCGACTTCTTCCTGAACGGTGAAGGCGGCGTGGAAGTCGTAGGCGGGCTTTTTCTTGGAGGTTTTGAGCGCGCGGAGGGTCTCGATGAGGACGAAGACGGAGACGCGGTTGTCGAGGGACTTCACGTTGACGCAGTCGCCGAGTTCCATCATCGGGCTGTAGCGGGTCACGGGGTCACCGACGGCAACGAGCTTGTCGACTTCCTTTTTCGGCAGGCCGGTGTCGATGAAGTAGTCCTTGATTTGCGGGACCTTGTTGCGCTCGTCCTGCGTCATGATGTGGGTGGGCTTGGAGCCCATCACGCCGAGGAGGTCCTTGCGGCCGTGGATGAGGACGCGCTGGGAGGTGAGGGTTTTCGCGTCGAAGCCGCCGACGGGATTGAAGCGGACGAAGCCCTTGTCATCGATGTGGGTGACGATGAAGCCGATTTCGTCCATGTGGGCGGCGGCCATGCAGGACTTCTTCGAGGAGCGGCCTTTTTTCAGGGCGATGACGTTGCCCATGTTGTCGGTGCGGACTTCGTCGGCGAGGCCGGCGAGCTCCACGAGGATGAGCTTGCGGATTTCCTTTTCAAATCCCGGAGCGCCGGGGGCTTCGCAAATGCGGCCGAGGAGTGCGGTGTCGATGGGCATGGGATTAGATGTTTCGTCGTGAGACTGAGTGGCCCGGGCGATCCGACAAGTGCAAGGTGAGGAAATTGCGTGGGATCGGCAAGGCTGGATGGGGAGCGGCACGTGGCGGAGGATTGTGGCTTGGCTCAGGTCAGGCTTGGGCTATGATTCCGGTATGAAGAGCCGCTTGGTGATCGATTTGTCGCGTCTGCCCGAAGATGGGGAGCGTTTTGAAGGCGAGCTGCCTGCGGAAATTTTCGACCTGCCGCCGGAGGATGCGCAGGCGACCGGACCGCTGATTTACGACCTGTTCGTCCAGCGCTTCGGCTCGGAGCTTTTACTGAGTGGAAATTTGGAGGTGCCGTTCGAATTCACCTGCGTGAGGTCGCTGCACCCCTTCATTCAGACGATCCGGCTCGATCCGGCGGCGATCTCGATTGAGATCCTTCGGGAAGGTGAAATGGATGTCACGGAAGCCTTGCGGGAGGAGGTTTTGATCAACTTTCCGCATGATCCGAGGTGCGAGGAGGGGGATGTGGAGCAGGAGTGCGAGATTGATTCCCGATATTTAGCAGTAGACAAGTTGGAGGAACCCGAGGTAGAGACCGCCCCCCGCGACGAGGCCAGCACCGGTTGGAACGCACTCGACGCACTCAAGGACCTCAAGGACCAACTCTAAAGACTCACTACCATGGCTGTCCCCAAGCGCCGCCAATCCAAAAGCCGCTCGAAAATGCGCCGTGGCGCAACCCGTTGGCGTGCACCGATTCTCAAGACCTGCCCGGAATGCGCCAGCCGCATCCCGTCGCACATCGCCTGCCCGTCCTGCGGTTACTATCGCAGCCGTCAGGTGCTCCAGATCGAGGCGCTCTAACGCGTCGATGAGCCCTTTCCATCAATCGCCGTGTCGGGTCCTCCTGGCGCGGTGATTTGTCGTACATCCGAACGCACCGATTTTTCGAAATTACCGCATGAAAGTCGCGCTGGACGCCATGGGTGGGGACCACGCCCCCGCTGTGAACATCGGAGGAGCGATCGACGCGCTCCGGCTTTATCCGAAGCTCGGGCATCTGTTCCTAGTGGGTGATCAGGCGGTGCTGCAAGCGGAGTGCGTGAAGCAGGGGCTCAACCTCAACGATCCACGCGTCAGCATCGTGCATGCGCCGGAAGTCATCGGCATGTCCGAGCCGGGCGCGAAGACGGTGCGGCGGAAGAAATTGTCCTCGATCAGCATTGCGATGGACATGGTGAAGGAGGGTCAGGCGGATGCCTTCGTCTCGGCTGGAAATACAGGAGCAGCGGTGGCGGCGGCGACGCTCAAGCTGCGGACGCTTCCCGGTGTGGATCGCGCTGGCATCGCCTCCGGGCTGCCGAATGAGTTCGGTCTCTGCAACATTCTCGATGCCGGAGCAAATCCTGAAGCCAAGCCCGAGCATCTCGTGGCCTACGCGCTGATGGGCACCGCCTTCGCCCGCCACGTCCTCGGCAAGCCGGACCCGAAGGTCGGCCTGATGTCGAACGGCGAGGAGGATGAGAAAGGCACGACTTTCACCAAGGAAACCTTCGTCCTGCTCAAGCAGACGCCGGGCATCAACTTCGTCGGCAACGTCGAAGGGCATGATCTCTTCGAAACCGAGCTCGACGTGGTGGTCTGCGATGGCTTCACCGGCAACGTCGTGCTGAAGAGCTGCGAGGCGACCGCCAAGGCCGTTTCGAAGTGGTTGAAGACCGAGATCAAGGCCAGTCCGATCCGGATTCTCGGCGCGATTCTGGCGAAGGGGGCCTTCAAGGCACTCAAGGCGAAGAGCAGCTACGAGACCTACGGCGGCAGTCCCTTGCTCGGCGTGAACGGAGTGGTGATCATCGCCCACGGCTCGTCCAGCGCCCAGGCGATCCAGAATGCAATCCGTGTCGGCTTGGAAACTGTCGGGAGCCGGGTGAATCCGCACATCGAGAGCGCGGTGGCGGCAGCGGCGGCAGCCATGTCGGCGGTCGAATCCTGATTCCCGGCATTTGACATTTACGATCCGGGGAGAACCTCCCACGCTCGCCCTTACATGAGCGAAATTCTGGTCACGATCGCCGGCACGGGCAGTTATCTTCCTGAGCGAATCCTCACCAATGCCGAGCTGTCGGAAATGGTCGACACGACCGACGAGTGGATTTTTTCCCGCACCGGCATTCGCGAGCGTCGCATCGCTGCGGAAGGTGAGTTCACCTCGCACCTTGCGACCAACGCTGCCCGAAAAGCGCTCGAGCAAGCCGAGATGGCGGCCGAGGACATCGAGCTGATCATTGTCGCAACCATCACGCCCGACACACTCACGCCGGCGACGGCCTGTTACGTGCAGCGCAACCTCGGCGCGCATCGTGCGGTGGCCTTCGACATTTCGGCGGCGTGTTCGGGATTCCTCTATGCGATGAAGATCGCAAAGCGTTTGATTTCCGATGGTGCCTTCAAGAACGCGCTGATCATCGGGGCGGAGAAACTTTCGGCCTTCGTCAATTGGGAGGATCGCTCGACCTGTGTGCTCTTTGGTGATGGTGCGGGCGCGGCGGTGCTGCGTCATGCGAAGCCCGGTGAAGGCGAGGTCATCGCTACCGAGATGGGCACCGACGGCAACCAGACGCACTTGCTCAACATTCCCGGCGGTGGCTCGGCCTGTCCGATCACCACCGACAACGCGGGCGATCATCTTTCGACCCTGTCGATGCTTGGCAAGGAGGTCTTCAAGCACGCCGTCACCCGCATGAAGGAAGCGGCGGAGAAGGTCATCGAACGTGCGAACCTCAAGCCGGAGGACATCGTCTGCGTCATCCCGCATCAGGCGAATCTCCGGATCATTGACGCGATTGCGGACCGGCTTGCGGTGCCCAACGAACGGGTGTTCGTGAACCTGGACAAGTATGGCAACACCTCGGCGGCGGCGGTGGCCATCGCGCTGGACGAGGCGAACCGCAGCGGCGCCTTCAAGCGCGGGGATCATATCGTCCTTGTGGTTTTTGGAGCAGGCCTGACCTGGGCGGCGGCGGCTATCCGCTGGTAGGATGGAAACGCAAGACGTGAAGACCCAAGACGCAAGAAGGGAGGAATCCGTTAGGAGCTTCTTTCTTGAATCTTGTAGTCTTGTGTCTTGGGTCTATTTCTCCCCGCATGTCCTACCGCACGGCTGCCGTTGAAACCGATCGGATGCCGCCGGGTATTCCTTACATCGTCGGCAACGAGGCGGCGGAGCGGTTCTCGTTTTACGGCATGCGCACGATCCTGGTCGTGTTCATGGCCCAGTATCTCCACTGGATGGACGGCAAGGGCGGCAAGGTCATCAGCAACACCGAAGCGGTGGAGTATTATCACCAGTTCGCGAGCTGGGTGTATTTCACGCCGCTGTTCGGGGCCTTGCTGGCGGACATTTTCATTGGCAAATACCGGACCATCCTCTTGCTTTCGGTGGTCTATTGCCTCGGGCACGCGGCGCTGGCGTGCATGGGATCGTACGGTGACTCCGGTTGGTGGCTGTTCAGTGGCTTGCTGCTGATCTGCCTCGGCGCGGGCGGGATCAAACCCTGCGTCTCCGCGCATGTCGGTGATCAGTTTGGCAAGGGCAACCACCACCTGCTGACGAGGATCTACAATTGGTTCTACTTCTCGATCAATTTCGGCTCGTTCTTTTCGACGTTGCTGACGCCATGGCTGCTGGAATGGTACGGACCGCATTGGGCCTTTGGTGTGCCGGGTGTGCTGATGGCGATCGCGACGGTGATGTTCTGGATGGGGCGGAACAAGTTCGTACACATCCCGCCGGCGGGGCTCGGATTTTTCCGCGAGGCGTTTTCCCGGGAGGGGGTCATTGCGATCTGTAAATTGATCCCGCTGTTCACCATCATCGCGGTGTTCTGGTCGCTGTATGATCAGACGGGCTCCTCGTGGATCCTCCAAGCGGAGCAAATGGACCTGAGTTTTCTTGGTGTGCGATGGTTGGAGTCTCAAGTGCAGGCGGTGAATCCAATCCTGATCCTTGTTTTCATTCCGCTGTTCACCTTCGTGATCTACCCCGCGCTCAACCGCGTGTTCCCATTGACGCCGCTGCGAAAGATCGGGCTCGGTCTCGTGCTGATGACGCTTTCCTTCTGGTTGGTGACGGTGACTCAGGAATGGATCGATGCTGGCCAGCGTCCGTCGATCGGCTGGCAGATTCTGGCGTATTTCGTGATTACCGCGTCGGAGATCCTAGTGTCGATCGTCGGATTGGAGTTCGCCTACACACAAGCACCGAAGACGATGAAGTCGATGGTGATGTCGCTGTTCTGGCTGTCGGTGTGGGGTGGCAACCAGTTCACCGCGCAGGTGAACCATTCGATCTCCGTGCCGTCTGCGGCTGACCAGCAGTTCGAGCTTGGGACCTCCCTGTTGCCTCCGGACTGGCAGACCGAGCCGCGCAACATGGTGCTGCCTGGCTATGATGGGAAGCGTGGCACGATGGATGATTTCGTGGTGCGGTGCAAAGGTGGACGGGTGGAATCTCTGGAGATTCCCGACCGCGCGATCTTCCTCGCCGCCGCCGCGAAGATCGAGGCGCTTGCCGGTGATGGATTTCCCCTGACCGTGAGAGGGCGCGAAGCATTGACCGGGACAAAGGACAGTTGGGGAAATCAGGTGCTCTATGATTTAATCGACTCCGACCATGCCCGCATTTCCAGCGCGGGTCCCGACAAGCAGCGCAACACCGCATGGGATCTCGGAGTGATGATCGAACGACCTTCCTCCGGTGAGACGGAATCGGATCAATCGTGGCTAGCCCGCCGCAAGCGCGAGTTGGGAGTCACCGCAGTGGCGAAGCCAACGTCTGGTTTCAACCGCACCGAATTCTGCGGCGGCCAGACCAAGCTCGAAGGGGCTGCCTATTTCCGCTTCTTTACCTGGCTGGTGCTCGGCACCACGCTGGTCTTCATTCCATTCGCGATGCTTTATCGCCCGCGAAGCTACTTGCACGATTGAGAGAACCCCCGCCATCATAGACACCGTGTTTCTCGATTCCCATGCTCACCTCGCCAGCCATCGCTTCGCTGCCGGGGAAGTTCCGGATCTCATCGAACGGGCGAAGGCCGCCGGGGTTGACCGCATCGTCACGCTGGTGACCTCGCTTGATGATCTGGAGGCGAACCTTGAGATCGCCGGGCGCTATCCAAACGTCCATGCCTGCATCGGCATTCATCCGTGTGAGGTGCATGAGGCACCTGATGATGCGGTCGAAAGAATCGCCCTCATGGCATCCGATCCAGGGGTGTGCGCGCTGGGTGAAACCGGGCTCGATTACTTTCATCCCGCGCCAGAGGGTTGGGACGAGGGCGACTTCCGGGAACGTCAGCAGACATTCCTCCGCCAGCATTTCGAACTCGCGGCGTCATCCGGACTCAACGTGGTGATCCACACACGCGATCGTTCCGGCTGCGCTTCGTTCGAGGACGCGCTCGCAATTTACGACGACTTCCATGAAGCAGTGCGCGCGGTATTCCACTGCTTCATCGGCCCATGGGAAAACGCGGAGCGTGTGATCGCCCGTGGCGGCCTGGTTTCATTCGGGGGCGTCTCCACGTTCAAGACTGCCCATGAGGTGCGCACCACGATCACCGGATGTCCGGCGGGTTCGTTCATGCTCGAAACTGACTCGCCCTACCTCGCGCCCGAGCCGCATCGCGGCAAGCGCAATGAGCCGGCCTTCGTCCGATTCACGGCCGAGCGCATCGCGCTGTTGCGTGGTGACTTGCCCGAAGAACTGGCGGCGATGACGAATCGCGCGGCCGACGATTTTTTCAGATTCCGGCAAGGTGCATGAACAAGTGAGCTGGCACGCGACGTTTCCTTCGGGAGAGGGCGGCTGCGTTCTGCTCTTTTCAATCCGCAACCTCCTTGCTATCCCACCGCCATGACACCGATCCGTCTGCTTGCAGTTTCCGCCGTCGCGCTCTCGCTTTCCTCCTGCTTCAACAAAAGCGGCGATGACGGGTACGACACCTCGAATCCCTACGGAGCCCCGCAAGATCAGGCCAGCGCCTCCGCTCCCTACCAGCCGGTCAATCCTCCTTCGAATCCGACCTATGACACTCCGGCCGCCTATGAGGAGAACTCTTCTCCCTCCGCACCGGCGCCTGACACCGCGATCGTTGATCCGGGTGCGTCAAGGCCAGTGAAGCCCACCGCACCGGGTTCCGGTGCGCAGCTCCCTCCCGCCAAGTTGCCTGCATCCGGTGCCGAGCACGTCGTCGTCAAAGGCGACACGCTTGGTGGCATCGCCCGCAAGTACGGCACGACGGTGATCGCCATCAAGCAGGCGAATGCCATGACGAACGACACGGTTGTTCTTGGCAAGAAGCTCAAGATTCCTGCGCGTTGATCGAAGCGTGAAGCCGGTGCATCCGGCAATTGTACACGGGCCTCCAACCTCACGGTTGCTGAGGCCCGTTTGATTGATGGAGGTCATCCACGTGCATGTTCGTCCGCTGAACGTCGCGTTGCGTTGATCATCGTTCATGGCGGCGGTAACCGGAACCGTCATCCCCGAGGGATCTAGTACGATTCGTCTAGTAGTCTTGAGAGGGTCTCAGCTGGACCAATTTGCGATTATAAAGTTTTCTGTAAAATCGATAGAAATGAACTTGACGGATATCCGAACTACTAGTTCCATGGTTGCAATCAATACGGCACTTTCAAATGTCACGGCCAATCCATCCATCCAATCTCGAGCTCCAAGCACTCTCCGTGTTGTGGCACGAAGGACCTTCAACGGTCGCTGTGATTCTCGACACGCTGCCTGATGGAAAAGATCGGGCTTACACCACGGTGCTGTCCGTGATGCAGAGCTTGGAGAAGAAGCGACTGGTCAAGCGGGTGCGTGTCGGACGGGCTCACGTCTACGAAGCAGCTTACTCTCAGGAAATGATCGTCCGCCGCGCGACGCATGATTTCCTCACAAACGCTTTTGGGGGTCGTCTCGCTGAGGCGATCCTCACACTACTCTCCGCCGGTATTTTGACGCCGGAAGAGAAAACCAACATCGAACGCGAACTCAAACGACACAAAGCCATGGCTGCAAAAAAAACAGCGAAGAAGGCCCCTGCCAAAAAGGCCGCGGCAAAGAAAGCCCCAGCAAAGAAAGCCGCCGCCAAAAAGGCTCCGGCCAAAAAGGCTGCTGCGAAGAAAGCCCCAGCAAAGAAGGCTCCGGCCAAGAAGGCTGCTGCGAAGAAAGCCCCAGCAAAGAAGGCTGCTAAGAAGGTTGCCAAGAGCGCCAAGAAAGCTGCCAAGAAAGCTGCCAAGAAGGTAGTTGCCAAGAAGGCACCGGCGAAGAAGGCCGCTGCCAAGAAGGTACCTGCTAAAAAGGCTGCCAAGAAGGCACCTGCGAAGAAGGCTCCGGCCAAGAAGGCTGCCAAGAAGGCTGCCAAGAAGGCCTGATGCTTCGATCCGCGAACAGCTCGTCCCGCCGAAAGCGATCCGACTGTTCGCGTCTACAACATGATTTAGAAAGGCGGGGAGTCTCCGGGCTCCTCGCCCTTTTCTTGTACTGGAAATTTGAATTTTCCGCTAAAAAAGGGGTTGCATCAACTTGGGCGGACTCCTAGCGTCCGGCCTCCCAACGGAACGCGCGGTTAGCTCAGTGGTAGAGCATTACCTTGACACGGTAGGGGTCACAGGTTCGAACCCTGTATCGCGCACCATGTCCTTTTATCGAACCGATCAGATGAGTGGTGGATCCCCGGCCATCGGAGAGTTGTCCGCCCTGTTGCGCTTGATCGATGACGAGACGCCAGTGGTGCGTGACCAGGTGGCCGCGAGGCTGGCTGAAACGAGTGGCGATTTGAGTGAATCACTGGTGGATCTTGGCTGGGATTCAAAGCGGGGTGATCGGGAACTGCTCAGCGAGCTGCTCCACCCTGCCCGCGCCAGGACTTTACGTCGCGAGTGGATTGTGCCGGGGGCCTTGGGGGACGATTGGGATTCACTCGAGCACCTGCTGCGGCTGATCTCCGATTTCCTTCACGATGGGGTGAGCCTTCGTCAGTCGTTGCCGGACGCTCTCGATCTTCTCGCCGAGGACGCGGAGGAGAACGAGGTATCAGGTTCCGAGGAAGAGCTTTGCGAATTCCTTTTCGGTGGCGGTCGCTTCCGGGGAAACCGCGAGTCTTACTACGATCCACGTAATTCCGATCTGGGCTACGCTCTCTCTGCCGGGACTTCGAATCCGATCGGACTCTGCCTGGTATTCCTGTTCACGGCGCGTCGTCTCGGGCTGGAGGTTTCCGGTGTTCCGTTTCCCGGGCATTTCCTATGCCGTTATCATGAGGAGGGGGAGCCGGTGATCGTGGACTGCTTCGATCACGGACGACGGCACCGGCTGTCGCTGCTGTTGACAGAGCATCCCGAGCTGGGGCTTCAGCAGAAGCTTTCACTGAAGACCTTCACCACGCCGGACATGATCCTCCAACGACTGCTCTCGAATCTTTCCTCGGCGTTCTCTGGACTGAATCGAGTGGACGATGCCCGCCTCATCTCGGAGCTGAGATCGACCGTAGGGTGAGCGGGCTCAACCGGCCCATCGTGCTTCCACCGATTCGCGCGACACCTTGCGCATCCGGTTGATGAGGGACCGTGATCTCAGGCTCGAAGGAACCGCCTCCACCAGGGTTCTGATTGCCCTGAAGCCGCCGTGACGCAGGATGCCGAGGAGGTCGAAGCCGGTGACGAAAACGTTTTCAATCCAGAAGCGGATAGAGCCGTTCTTGAGAAGGGTGCGGATCCGGTTGATGAGCAAAATGACCTTTAACCACGAGGGTCCATGTCGCCTTGTGCTGCCGTGATACTTGTGGAGCACGAAGGAGGTCGGGACGAACCGAGCCCCGAAGCCGGCGAGTTGCGCGCGCCAGCCGAGATCAAGGTCCTCATAGTACATGAAATGGCGGGAGTCGAACCAACCGTCCGGGAGTTTGATTGCGTCGAGCATCGAGCGCCGATAGGCGGCCGCTCCGGCGGTGGGGCAGAAGATCTCACCGGCCGCCGGGGCTTGGGATTTCGGCTTTCCGCCATCGCGATCGTAGCCGCGTGCCGCGCGGGTCAGCACGAGGCCGGTGGAGTTGATGACGTCCGGCTCCGAGAGAAACAGCTGCAGAGACTGGAGCATGCCACAGGAGGGCGGTGCATCCATCGCCGCCGCGACCAGTTCGGCTGCCCACGCGGTGTCGGCGATGGTGTCGTTGTTGAGCATCGCGACCCAATCTCCATGGCTGGCCTCGATGCCGCGATTGCAGCCTTCGGCGAATCCCAGGTTTTCGCGTGCCTCGATCACCATGACTTCCGGAAACCCGCGTCGCGTCATTGCCACCGATTCATCGCTGGAGCCATTGTCGACCACGATGGTCTCCAGGTTGTAGTGGGTTTGATGGTGCAGCGACTCAAGGCACAACCGCAAGTCTTCACAGGAGTTCCAGTTCACGATGACGACGGAGAGCAACATGGTCTGCCTCAGTCATTGAGGTGAAAGGGTGAATCAGGATCCTGTTCATGTCGAATTTCGTCGACCTCCGCGCCTTTGCACGGGCCTCTGTAAAGCTGGTCCGGCAGGTTCAGGATGAGACCGCTTTCCGCGCCGATGTTCCGATAGCCGTGGACGACCCCATTTGGAACGGTGATCTGGCTTGGCGCAGATTGACCGACGATGAGTTTCATCCGGTGATTGAAGGTCGGGGAGTTTGTGCGGTTGTCCCAGAGGACGATCATGAAATCCGAAGGACCAAAGAAGCAGAAGCGGTCGGTTTGCCAGGCGTGCTCATGCGGCCCTCGCGAAACACCTGGCAGGGTCATCGATGCATAGGCCATTGCGGGGAGCGGCCCAGCGTCGGTCTGATCCTCGCGATAGAGTTCCATCAGCCAGCCACGGGAGTCGTGATGTGCTGGCAAGGGGGCCACCACTACGCCTGCGATCGGTGAATCGACAAACAGCCTAGAGGTGCGGATCTGGAGGATTGAGTTCAAGCGAAGAGACGCCGCAAAGTGCCGTGGATAGGGATGGAGAATCGAACGACGGGTGACAAGGCGATCTTGAAAGGGACCGGAAGCCCTGATGAATAAGACCTCATTCGATTAAGATCAACGAATTGATTCGGAGCTTGCCACGAGGGAATTGCCAGTCAGCATCCTGCCCCGCCGAGCTGGGCGGATCGTTTTCCAGCTAACTCGGAGCGTCGCGCGTAGTCTTGGCTTGGCGTTCCCCCAACGACCACGTGCATGGAAACACCTCCATTTAATGAACTCGGCCTGACGCCGGAACTCCTCGCTGCCATTGAATCGCTCGGATACGAGCGCCCTTCGCCCATCCAGGCGATGGCCATCCCCGTCGCGATGGCGGGCGGTGACCTGCTTGGCTTGTCCCAGACCGGCTCTGGAAAAACCGCTGCCTTCGGCCTGCCGGTGCTGGCTCGGATCGATCTCAAGATCCGCAGCACGCAGGCGCTGGTTGTGTGCCCGACGCGCGAGCTCGCAGTGCAGGTATGTGAGGAGATTCACCGTCTCGGGGCGAAGATGCGCGGCTTGAAGGCGGTGCCGGTGTATGGCGGCGCTCCGATGGACCGCCAATTGCGTGCCCTGCATGATGGTGCCCATGTCGTGGTCGGCACTCCGGGTCGCCTGCTTGATCACTTGCGACGCGGGTCTTTCGATACGTCTGAGGTGAAATTCGTGGTCCTCGATGAGGCGGACCGGATGCTCGACCTTGGCTTCCGTGAGGAGATGGAGGAAATGCTCGCCGCCTTGCCGAAGCAGCGCCAGACGATGTTCTTCTCCGCGACGATGAGTGCCGGCGTGAAGCGCCTGATCGATCACTTCGGTCGTGAGCCGCAAACGGTCAAGATCGACCAGAAATCGAAGACCGTTTCGACGATTGATCAGTCCTGCATCGAGGTGCGGGAGCGCTCGAAGGTGGAGGTCATTTCCCGCCTGCTCGACATCGATCCGCCGAAGCTTGCAATCATTTTCTGCAACACCAAGCGAGCCGTCGACGAGTGCACCGAGTCGCTTCTGGCGCGGGGCTATCCGGTGGACCGCCTGCATGGCGACATCACCCAGCAAATGCGTGAGCGCGTTCTAAAGCGTTTCCGCGAGGGGACGATCGAGGTGCTTGTTGCCACCGACGTCGCAGCTCGTGGGCTCGACGTCGAGAACGTCGAAGCGGTCTTCAACTATGATCTTCCGCAGGACCCCGAGGACTACGTTCACCGCATTGGCCGCACCGGCCGTGCCGGACGGAGTGGCAAGGCGATCAGCTTTGTGTTCGGACGTGAAATCCATCGCCTTGAAATGATCGAGCGCTACACGCGTCATCCGATCCGCCGCGAGCGGGTGCCGACGCAGGAGCAGGTCGAGGGCAAGGTCGCCGACCAGCTTTTCGACAGCGTCAAGGAGCGTCTCACCAGCGAGAAGTTCACCTCGTATGAGGATCATGTGGACCGCCTGCTCGAGCAGGGTTTCACGCCCACCGATATCGCCAGCGCATTGTTCACGATGCTTCGTGAGTCGAACGGCCGCGAGTTTGGTGAGATCATGGAGGACCGTGAGCCAGTCCAGCGCGAGCGCCGTCCCGGCCCACAGGCGCGTGAACGGGATGGAGTCCGCCCGGAACCTCGTGAGCCACGTGCTCCACGTCCGCCGCGTGGTGATGATGCGGACATGGTGCCACTGTTCCTTTCGCTTGGAAAAATGCACGGCGTTCGTGCCGGTGAAATCGTCGGCATGCTCTACGGGGAATCGGGCATGCCGCAGGGTTCGATCGGCCAGATCCGTCTTTTCAATAAGCACAGCAGCGTGGATGTGAAGGCGGAGTACGCCGACCGCCTGATTCAGGTGATCCGCAATGCCAAGCTTCGTGGTCGTGGATTCGTCCTGGACTACGATCGTGGTCCGGGCGGGCAGGACTGACTGGCTTTTATCCGGAGAGGTTGCATTCCTTTCGTGGACAGTCTCGAAAGCGTGGTTCAACGTTGACGCATGTCAGCGCAGTCAATCGCAGTCGTGGGTGTGGGAAGGATGGGGGCGAACATGGCCCGCCGCTTGAAGGAAGCAGGTCATGGGGTCAGTGCGGTCTTCGATGTGCGTCGAGAAGTGGCGGTCGAACTGGCGTTGGAGCTTGGTTGCTCGGCTCCTGAAACGCTCAAGGAGGTCACCGCCAGCGCGGATGTCATCCTGACCGTCGTCACTGACAACGCGGCGATGCATGGAATTTTCTCCAGACAAGGTGACTCCTTGCTCACCGGCGCTGACGGAAAAGTTTTCATCAACTGCGCGACCGTCAGCCCTTCGATCCACGAGGAAGTCTCTGCCGCCTGCGAAGCGGTCGGAGCCTCGGCCCTCGAAGCCTGCATGGCCTCCAGCATCACACAGGCACGCAACGGCACGCTCTATCTGATGGTCGGCGGATCGGAGAAAGTCTTTCTCTCGCTTGAGCCAATCCTCAAGGACCTTTCCTCGTCGCTGCGGCTCGTCGGCGGAGTCGGAGAAGCGGCGAAGGTGAAAGCCCTGGTCAACATGGTAATGAACATCAACACCGCCGGGCTCGCCGAGGGGCTTGGGCTCGGCGCGGCCCTTGGCCTTGACCTCCAGATGCTCAAGAGCGTGTTCTCACAGACCGGGGCGAATTCACGAGTGCTCGAAACCGATGGCGACGACATGATCGCGCGCGAACACGACTGCTATTTCTCCGCTGCGCACGCCGCGAAAGACAGTGGGATTGCAAACGAGCTTGCGGTGGAGGCCGGTGTTCCCGTTCCCTTGTCGCACGCCACCGAGCTGCAATATCGTCGATTGATCTCATTTGGTCTGGGAGAACTCGACAAATCCGGCATCGCTGAGCTTACCTTTCCTGGACGAACTCTTTGACCTCATGAATTTTCCCGAATTTAGAAATCGCGAAGGCGAGAAACTTGACACGGCTTTTCACCCCGGCAGCCGCGAGGGCGCGCTGTTGATCCTCGGTCATGGACTGACTGGAAACAAGGACCGGCCCCTCCTCGTCGCGCTGGCCAATGAGCTCTCAAAGCGCGGTTGGCCATGCTTGAGGCTTTCATTCGCCGGCAACGGAGACTCTGAAGGTCGCTTCGAGGACGTGAGCATCACCAAGGGCACCGAGGACCTGCAGGCCGTGCTCGATCTGCTTCCAAGCGGGCTTCAGATCGCATACTGCGGACACAGCATGGGAGGCGCGATCGGCACGCTGACGGCAGGTGCGGACGTGCGCATCCAGGTGTTGATCACGGTGTCCGGCATGGTTTACACGGCAAACTTCTGTGAGCGGGAATTCGACGACCTCACTCCCGGCGAGGATGTGATGTGGGGGGATCCGAAGTGCCCGTTGACGCAGGCGTTTATCGACGATCTCACTGACATTGGCGACACCCTGGATGTGGCGCATGAAATCGACGTGCCGTGGCTGCTCGTGCACGGTACGGACGATGATGTGGTACCAATCCTCGACAGCGAAGACGCGTTCGCAACGACGGAGACAGTGAAGGAAATCATCGAAATCGATGGTGCTGATCACACCTTCGATGCCGAAAGCTATCCGCAGGTCATCGATGCGATCGATTCGTGGCTGAACGAGCACATGAGCTGAGGGCCCTCACCACGCTTTCTTGCCGTCGGCATCATATGGCAGCCATAGCAGGGCGATGGACTCGATCTTGATATCGGTTTTCGCGGGCTTCACGGAATCCGACTCCAGCGTGAGGGCGCTGGTGTCGTAGCTTGCGGCGAGCTTGTCGGACTCCTCTTCCAGCTCGGTTTTGATGACTTCCATTTCCTGGTTGAGGCTGTCGATCTTACCCTGCACGACATTGACGTCCTGGTGCTGCTGA
>Ga0209829_10000322_pt1 | contig 44962 bp, 45 predicted proteins | sample C_140205_EF_Meta_FD_187311 | JGI IMG/M metagenome (GOLD analysis project Ga0209829, IMG submission 187311) | Freshwater microbial communities from Lake Croche, Canada to study carbon cycling - C_140205_EF_MetaG (SPAdes) (version 2) | ecosystem: Environmental > Aquatic > Freshwater > Lake...
ATCGGAAAGTTCGGTGCCGGTGGCCCGCTTCTGAAGGAGGTTCTGCAGGGCTGGAGTCATCAGACAGATCTCCATGATCGCAAGTCGTCCTGCATAGCCACTGTTACGACAAAGCTGGCACCCCTTGGGCTGCCTAAGATCACTGCCAAGGAGATCCTCCGGAAATCCCATACGGAGGAGTTCCTCACGAGTCATGACGGTCGGCACGGAGCAATGAGGACAGAGCTTGCGGACGAGACGCTGGGCAAGGAATGCCCTGACCGAGGAACCCACGAGAAAGGGCTCTACACCCATATCGAGCAGTCGCGTGATCCCACCCACGGCATCATTGGTGTGAAGCGTGCTGAAGACTAGGTGACCCGTAAGCGCAGCCCTGATCGCGATGTCGACTGTTTCCACATCGCGCATCTCACCCACCATAATCACGTTGGGGTCGCCTCGCAGGATGCTGCGAAGAGCGCTGGCGAAGGTGAGGTCGATCTCAGGTTTGACCGCGATCTGAATCACACCATCGATTTTGTGCTCCACGGGATCCTCGATCGTCACGATGCGACGCTCCTTTACGTTGAGAGAGCTCAAAAAGGTGTAGAGGGAGGTGCTTTTCCCGCATCCGGTCGGCCCGGTGACGAGAACGATGCCATTGGGCATCGCGATGAGGGACCTGATTTTCTTCTCCACTGGGGGCTCAAGCCCCAAGCGGGCGAAGTCAAAATGCTCCTGCCCCAGAAGTCGCAGGCTGACATTCTCACCATGCACACAGGGGATCGTCGCCACACGGACATCGATGGGGCGACCCTTGTTTTCCAGAGCAATTCGCCCGTCCTGCGGAAGTCGCCGCTCGGCGATATCAAGCGATGCCATGATCTTGAGACGCGAGATGACGGAGTCCTGCAGGATTCGGATCCTGGGCGGGACCGGGGCCTCGTGAAGCACGCCATCAATGCGGTATCGGATACGGAGTTCGTGCCCAAGCGGCTCAAAGTGGATGTCGGTGGCCCCCTGCTGCAGGCCCTCGCGAAGGATCTGATTCACGAACTTCATGACGGAGGCCTCGGGATCCTCTCCATCGAGGACATTCACCTCCTCTCCCTGTGACTGGACCTCCTCCTCGCGCCCTTCCAGAAGCTCATCAAAGGTCTCCGCCCCCACACCATAAGCCTCTTTCACGGCCTCGGTCAGCCGCTTGCGGGTCGTCATGACAAGACTCACCGGGCCGGGATGATGATGAGTGACTGCCTGCCAGGCCGCGTGGTCAAAGGGATCCCACGTCATGAGGTTCAATGCCTCGGTCTCCTCCTCACTCCGCTCCGGTAGAACCTGAAATCCGAGCGCAAGCCTTGATGGAAAGACAGTCCGGACATTGTCAGCGGGAAGCACCGAACTCTCATTCCTCCACGGCATGCCAAGGAGTGAAGCAAGGCTCTCGAGAAACAATCCCTCGGAAACCAGATTCGTTCCGAGGATTGCGGCAACAGGTGACTGCTGCGCAAAGGCGGCCCGCTGCAGCGCTTCCTTCAACGGTTCGACATCGTGGCAGCCAGACATCTCAACAGCAGAGATCAGCAGCCCTGTGAGGTCCGAAAATGTGCGCTGGGTGACTGATGCCGAATCCATCACTCAACTATCGCCCTGCAGCACCCATCGGCAAGCGCCCTTTTTTCTCTATGCTTAAATTCCAAGCACTGAAATAAATGAATCCATTCCATGGCAAACGATGTACAAGCAGTCACCAGCATGCGTCACCCAGGAACCTCGTACTCCTTGAGATCAATTCTCCTGCGATCAAGGGAGGCTTTGATTGCCACAGCTCTGGTCTGCTCATACCCGATCGATCTGACCTCCCTTCATGCTGCAGAAGCTGAAGTGGGTGCGACGATCCTCTCCACCTCCCCGGACGGGAAATTTGTTCTTCAACGCAAGAAAGCTGACTCCAATGATCATGGAGAGGCCAAGAAATCTCTGGAGATTGTCACCTCATCAGGTCAGGTCCTGTATGCATGGACAAGCCCCTTAGGAGCAACGACCGCTCTCTGGAGCCCTGACAGTCAGTACTTGGCACTGAATGACATGCCGGGAGACAAGGGGGACCAGTTGAGGCTGTTTGCACTGAATGCAGGGGCACTCTCGCTGACTCCCATCCGCGAGCCTGATGGGAAGAGATTACTCGCGGAGGTGGAGGCCCGTCATGGGAGCTTTCTCAGTCTTGTTGACAAGGTCTCCCTTCGCGCTCTCGACTGGAGGGGGGGGAGGCTATGGTGTCAGCTTGAGGGAACTTTTCGCCCAAAACGCCAACCAACTCTCAAAGTTCCCTTCCATCATCTCTGGGTCTTTCAACTCAACGGGCCAAATCCTCCACTCTTTCAGCAGGAGTGGACACTGACCGATCCCAAGGAAAAGCCGATACGGGAAATCGAGCGGTAACGAGGGAGGTCTCCCCCCCCCAAACAAGCTCGACTAGTACGAATCGATCTTGGGGAGCTTGAAGAGCTCGAACTTCTTCTTTTTTGGAGTCGGGGTGGGAGTGGGTTGGAGCTTCTCCTTCAGGTTCTTGGCTCTCTGTCCCAGTTCGCTTGCACCCCCTTCCTCGATACTGGCTTTCTCCATGGCCTCATTGGAATCAACAACAACCGGCTGAATCATCACAACCAGTTCGCTTCGGCTACGAGTTTTCTTACTCTGCCCTCCGAGAAGTGGGCCGATCAGGGGAATCTTTCCAAGATAGGGAATTCCAGAATCATCGATTGTCTTGTCGTCGGTAATGAGTCCGCCCAGGACGATGGTAGATCCGTTGGGAACCCGCACGGTGGTGGTGAGTTCCTGAGTCAGGATGTTGGGAACGCTGTTGCCTCCGATGTTCACATACGCTCCGACTTTGTCATTGTGTTGGGCGATGACGAGGTTGACTTCACGGTCTGAATTGATCAACGGAATGACCTCCAGCTTGAGGACAACCGGTTGGTACTGGATATTTGCCTGAATGGAGGATCCTTGGATGCCCGGCGTCGTACTGGTCAGGGTGGAGGTGGGTACGGGAATGTTCTGTCCAGAGAAGATCGTGGCCTTCTTGTTGTTGCTTGTATAGACGACCGGCCTGGAAAGGGTACGGAATTTCCCTGTCGTTTCCAGAAAGTGGGCGTAGGTGCTGATGCCTTCCGCCACGGTTCCGTAGACAGTCAGTCCACCGAGGCTGGATGGGAAGGAATTGATCGCATTGGTGAGGCTTGAGGACACCAGATTGGTCAGGGCGCCCGCGAAGGTATTGTTCACCGCCGCTCCGACGATGTTGTTGCTGCCACCGTTATTGATTTTTGCAAACCACGAGGCACCGTAATCCATTCCCTCGGTAAGTTGCAGTTGTCCGATCACCGCCGCCAGATAGACCTGCTTTGGGCGCTGATCAAGCAAGTCGATGATCTGCTTGGCCTTGGCCTTGCTCTCGGGGGGGCCATAGACGATCACGCTGTTTGCACTGGCGTCGGCAATGATGCTGGTGGAACCAATGGTTGCTGACTGAGGTGCACTCTGCCTAGCAACTTCGGTCAGTCGGTCGGGTGAGTTGGCCACAGCGCTCCCGCTTGAGGAATTGATTCCTCCGGATGAGCTGCCTTGATTTTGATTCTGTGTCTGTGGCGTTGACTGTGCCTGCGCGTTGGATGCGGAACTGGAACTCTTCTCCGCCTCATCCTTCCCCTTGAGCATATCCACGAGGACAGGAAACAGGTCCGTCACCGAGAGGTAGTTCAAGGGTCGCACGAGGGGCTGATCCGATTCCATCGGCTGATCCAGTTTGGAAATCAATTCCCTGAGGTATTTGTAGTTTTCCGCCTTCACGATCATGAGGATCCGATTCGTCCGTTTTTCCGCAATGAACTGAGCTTTGCCACTCAGCATGTGCGCCTCACCGCCTGAAGATACCACAGCACCCTGCGCCCCTTGGGGTGGTTGTGCTGCCCCTCCCCCGGATGACCCACCCGCTCCTCCGGTAAACATCTGGTTAAGAGTCTCCACGACCTTTTCAACATTTGCACGCTGGAGAGGAATAAACTCGGTGATGATCTGAGTTGGCTCATGATCTACCACTTCAAGGAGCGCTAAGGCTTTACGTATGATCGGCGTCTTGTCGGTGATCACGATGGCGCCTGTGTTTGGCACCGCCACGAGTGAACCGTAGGCATTGAGTTGAACCACACCCTGCAGGATGGAGATGGCCTCCGCTGGGGAGAGAAAGCGCAGGGTCTTGTAGAAACTTACCAGCTTGTCGCCATCCTGCGGAAGTTGGGACTCCTCCAGGTAGAGAGGAAGCCCCTCTGATCGGGGTGGGCGGCTAGGACCCAGGATTTTCACGGTTTTCCCATCCACCGGGACGAGCGTATAGCCATTGAGCAAGAGAGAGCTCTCGATCAGGGAGATCGCCTCTCGCTGCGGCACCGGATCCGCGACCATAATCGAGAGCTCCGGCCCAGCAAGGTTGGAGTCACGGATGATTCGCTTGCCGGTCAGTTTTTCATAAACAGTGAGGACCTCGGCGACCGAAGTATGAGGGAACTGAATGGAAATGGTCTCATTGCTGGAAGTGGTAGGCTGTGGAACGGAAGGGAGGTCCTGAGGTGAGGAGGGTGTTCCCGGAGTCGAGAGCGGTTGAGCGATTGGGGACTGTCCATTCTGGGATGGATCAACAGGGAGCTGAGGAACCTGCGCAATCAATGTCGTGTGTAGAGGCAAAAGAAACCCCGCAAGCAGGAGGGTGAACATTACCCGGAGTGGAGACTGGATCATGGCGAAAAGATTTAGGGAGTCTGCGGGGCTGTGACCACGGGACGGCGGATAATACGTCGACCCTGAGGATTGGATGCTGGTGATTTGGGGAGAGGGGGAAGGGGCGGCAGTTTGACGCCGGGGGCAGGTGCGTTGGCCGAGGCTGGGGAGCCAGGAGCAGGAGCACCTGGTTGAACGGGTGCAGCGGGATTCACTGCTTCCATGAAACCGATGGTTCCCACCTCGCTTCCGATTCGGATACTTGCCTTGGTGTGATTGTTTCCCTCTCGAACGAGAGAGAGCAAGGACATGTTTTTTGCATTTGGCTTGGCGGTGAGAAGTTCTCGGCTCTGATCGGTTCGATCAAAGACAAAGACCTGCTCCTCCCCATTGAGGGTAATGATACCGGTAAGGGCATAGCGTTCCGCAAGGGGAGAGCTTTCTTCGGCGGTAGGAAGGGAAAAGGGAGAGTGGGCAAGCAACTTGCTGAACGTGGAAATTTCCCGTGGTGCTTCCCAGGGCGGATTTGGCGCATCGGCAGCAGTTGCGGAGAACTGAGAGCAGAGGAGGAGCGCCATCAGGAGCCCTTGCTGAATGAAGCTAAGCGGCAATTCCCTCGTCATGGTACTTGAGCTGGCTGGGCGACGGAGTTGACTGGGTTAACTAGATTAACGGCGTTGAAATGCTGACACATCTCCAGTTCGGCGATCACATTGGGGGGCTGGGCATCGCTTTTGATACTGATCTTGTCGATGGTACGCCACGCCGTCGGATTCTGGACCGCGAACAGCATCTTTACCAAACCGGCAAAGGAGCCGCTCAATTTGACAGCAACGGCGACTCCGGATCCTTGCGCTGTGCTCTGAGGAGGGAGCAGGTTTTCCTCTATCACCTTGAGGCCGGCTTTTTCAGCCTCCTCTCGTTCGAATTTCAACAATTCCGCACTCGCTGCATCCTGCTCCATCTGCGGCATAGGGTGGGAGTCCATCCAAGCGACGGCGGGGCGTAGGCTCTCCCCAAGTTCCAGCCAGGTATGATCTGCCATGATTTCGGATTTGGCGGATACGATGGCTTTCTGGATACCCGCCCTAGCCTGCATGAAGGCACGCATGCCAAGAAGATTGAGGGCCACAAAGACCGCCCCACACAGGATGAGGAAGAGGGTTTTTTCGCTGGAGGCCAGAGGTCTCATTGGTCTCATTTCTGAGTAGCGCGAACGCCCTCCATTTCGAAGCGGACGCTGTTTTTGCCAGCTAGCTGCGGTTGTCCGGCGCTCCAGTTATACTCCTGCAAGAGGGGATTCTTTTTCAGTTGTTCGATGAAGCCGTAGGCTTGGGTCACGTCAGTCGCTTCACCAGAAATCTGAAGCCGATCATGATCAAGGGAAAATCCGGTCAGCCTGACCTTCCCACCCTCCGTGGGTGCAGCAGCAGCGGCAAGCAGGTCCAGCGGAAATGTGGAGGGATCCACGGCCTGCCTGGCGGAAATCCATCGCGCGGAATCACTCTTGGCGAGAAGGGTTTGCCCCTCAAGTGAGGCAACTTCACGATGCAGACGTTTCAGGGCTGACTTTCGTATCAAGAGGTCACCTACCCCCCAAAGAAGCAGCAAGGAGTAGAGGATGGCTCCCAGCGCGGCATAGGAGAGGAGGCCATGAAGTTTCTTCCTACGAAGTTGTTCCGTCAGAGCCTCTGTTGGAAGGATTCCAAAGGGGACTTCAGGGAGGAGTGGCTGGGAACTCACGCCCTCTCGGCCTTTCTCAATGGAATCCTGCACATGAACGATCACACCCGGGAAGACGACCTGTAGCTCCCTGGCACAAAAATCGGCCATGCCTGAAGACACTCCATCAATGGCAACCGACTTGGGGAGATGTGCAATCACGTTCTCCGAGAGCAGTCTCAAGGCACTTCTGAGCAGGACACCCCCCGCCTCCTGCTGTCGCAGGCTGCAAAACCAGACCGGGATATTCTCACGGTAGAATGCCATCTGGAGAGCTCCCCATTCCTGCCAGAGGATCAGATCATGCCCATGCTTCGCACCAAAGAGTCGGCACGGGATCTCAAACCGCGCAGACTCTTTCCATCCCGCAGGCATCAACGCGGATGGGAATGGCTCGGTCGTGGCGACTGCCATGACCAGTTGGCGACCTCCCTGCTGGAGGATCGGCAGTATGGTCAGGGTGCTCTCCATGCCCCGCTTGAGAAAATGCCTTCCCGAAAGCTCCAGACGAACCAAGTCAGCTGGCTCTCCCTCCGTGGAGATCCAGAGAGGCCAGGAAAAAAGTGCTGATGAGGGAATGACCGTGACAAGCGAACTCTGTTGAGGAGATCGCTCATCATTGTTCAGACGCTCCGGGGCGAGATTTCCGGGAGGGAAATACCATCTGTCCCAAGATCCTTCAGCAGCCCCTGGTCTCTCGACCACCGTGCCACGCTTTCGTTTGCTTTGCGTACGCGGATCGACACCAGCTAATGCGCTTTCACGCACCGGCATATCAGTCGGGGAGATGTGAGTCATCGCGGCACTCATTGCTCGGACCATCCTAGCATACTGCCGCCAACTTGTGGGTTTTCTGTTGAAGCAGCCTCGTAAATGACTGTGATGCGATGCTTGACCCCATAGCAGAAGCCCGTGCACTCGATTCGGCGAATTCCTCCTGTCACCCCGCAGGCCGCCAGCAGGAAATTACGCTGGGCCGCATTGACACCCATGAGCCCAACGGCCTCATTGATGTCAGTCGGCTTGATGTCATCCTCCGTTCCCTCGATGCGATCTTTCCCCGCACGCAGTGTGAGCCATGCATCAGCCTGAGGCGGAGCTAGACCAAGAAGATCGGTGAGGATTCCCTTAGGAACTCGGAGAATATTGATCGGCCCGTTGTAGTAGGTTGTGAAAAAGGAACGATAATCGGGCTTCGCCTTCATGACCGGACCAAATCCGATGACAAGTGCCATCTCCTCCGGGGAGACAAAGGGAGCTCCGGGGGGCATTCCCGACATTCCTGAGGCCTCATATTCCGCTTTTTTGGCGCCATGCAGCGATCGAAACGGGCTTGGGCTCTGCCAGTCATAGAGACCATCAGCGGCCGCATCGGATTGGTTGATGTCCAGTCCCCAAGATGCAAAGAGTCGCTTGAACAGGTCGCGACGATCGGGGGCTTGAGTAAGGAAGTAGTTGGGGTTGATGAGGCCGGACTCATCCTTGATGGTCACACTGTATCCTTCCTCTCCATCAGCTGATCGTGCTTCAAGAAGCGGGTCTCCCGGAGTGATGGAAGCATTCGTGGCGACGGCGATTCCTGAGAGGGCTTGCTGGCGCGCTCGGAAGATTTTGCCAGATCGGGTCTCCTCAAGAATCCAGCCGTGAATCACTCCCGCCAGCAGCAGGGAGATGCTGGTGAGCAGCGCAATAGTCCAGAGCACCATGGGGAGCGCCATTCCTGAGCACTCACTCCGCGGGGCCAATGAGTTGTACGTTCTCACGGTCTTGGCGAGGGATCCGGGGTGGGTGATGGTGCCGCGCTCTGCGATGGAGTTGCAGCAACCGGAGGGACTACTGGGGGGAGAAAAAAGATCGCCTCAACGGGACTGGCGATTTCTTCCATCTCAAGCTGAAGACGAACCAGCGCAGGGCGTGGGCTCCCTTTCGGCCACTCCTCTTTCCATGCTCCATCCTGAAAGAACGACCAGCGCGGCTTACGAACCTTAGGCAGAAGAGGTGTTCCGGGAGAGGAGAGGGCCGCCTCTAATTCACGATCATTGAGGCTGGAAGGCACCCTGATCATGCACATCGTTCTGGTACCGTCAGAGCGGGGTTTGGCAGCCAGAACAAGAGCCCCTCCCCCGAGGCTTGGCATTCCGAAGAGACCCTGGACTTTTCCAAGAGTGAGTCGCACCTCGGGCTCTCCACCCTTGCCCCTTACCAGATCGAGAGAGACCGTTCCCTGACTAGGAAGGTTGAGAAAAGCACTCCGAGTGACGCGAAGAAAGGCATCCAGTCTGCGTAGCGTCAACTGCTGCTCCATGGCCGTTCGTGACGCCCCGATCGAGGCGCTGGTGATCGCGTAAACCGAAGCCGCCAGGAGGGCTAGAATACCCATCGAGAGCACCACCTCCAGGAGGGTGAACCCCCCACCCTTCTGGCGAAGCGACACAGATCGCATACTTCTGTGGGAGCGGCCTCTCATGGCAGATTAAGCAAGATCTCGGCCCGATCACTTTGGGACCCTGACTTTGCGATGATGGTCAACTTTTGGAGTCCCACGACATCAACACCGCTTCGATTTTTGGCCGAATAGGGTGCCAACGTCTCCTCCACTCGGACACCATGATTCTGGGCTGCCTCCAGGATACGCGGGGTTCCTGGTTGGGGAGGATTTGCTTGGCAGTAGGCAAGGCGGGACTCCAGTTCAGCGCGGCAGAAGGAGCGTTCCCTCACCTCAAGCGCCGCCCGAAGCGCCGTGTCTAGCGCCAAGGCAAGCCCCGTAACGGCAAGCATGAAAACCGCCAGCGCGATCAGCACCTCAAAGAGGGTAAACCCCGCACATCGAAGCTGTTTACTCCTCATCATGAACCGGTTGGCCTGTGAGTGCGTCAAAGGTCGTCACAATCTGCCGATCGCCATGAGTCAAGCGAAGTGACAGAGGTTCACAGATCCCTGCTGAACTAAACTCCCAACGCTGATCCCTTGCTGGGGGATGAAATTTCGAATCATTGAGACCCTTGATTTCCAACACCCATCCGGCAGGAAGCTCATGATCCCCAAGCCCCTTGGAGCTGATGTTCAAGTAACACATCTCACCTTTTTCCATGGCCTGGCGGCGAGTCTCCTGAGCCAACGACGTGATGCCCTCCATGGAGCGCTCACCAGCCGATGTGGCGTAGGAATCATACAGGTAGGGAAGCGAGGCCCCGACTAGGATCGCCACCAGAGTCAGGGCAATGATGATCTCCAGGAGGGTAAAACCTCCGGAGGAGGACGCAGCCTTATTTACCGATGACACCTTCACCCTCAGCTCCCTTTGGTCCAAGCGAGTAGAGGTCGAATCCGTCGGTCTTGGTCTTGCCCGGATTGTGATAAACATACTCATTACCCCAAGGATCAAGTGGAACGCTCTCCATGAGTTTTTTCCAGTGTTGTGGCTTGGGGGACGAGGAGGGCATCTGAACGAGCGCCTTCAACCCCTGCTCCGTTGTGGGCTTGCGATAGTTGAGCATCTCGTACGTGCGCAGCTGCATGGAGATGGCCTGAATGTCACTCTGCACGCGCTGCTCCTTGGCCACATCAATGTTGCCCGAGAGCATGTAGATGGCAGACCCCACGAGCACGGCGATGATGCCGAGCACCAGCATGATCTCAAAAAGCGTGTATCCTGAATTCCGTGCAAGCAGGGATCGGCGGTTGAGCGGTGTGATAAAGCGGCAGGTGGAGTCCATGAAAAAGAGGGTTACGGGAGCTGATCTTGAAATCAAATGGCTAAGATCTCCATCAAGAAGCCCCTTAGGTCAAGAGCGAGGAGGTTATGTGGCGGTATTGGCACCTTCCCTACTCTATTGTGTTTATTGAGTTAGGGGAGCAGCTGAAGTGGCTGGTGTGGCCGAATTGACTGGTATGGCGCTAGGGGCAGGCATCAGCGCCGCGGGCTTTGATGCATGAAACATGGAGGGAGAAGGATTTCCATACTGCGAACCAGTCGAGAGGGTCGAGAGGGTATCTGCGGCAGGCGAGAGGGACGCTGGAACGGAGGGCGTAGGAGAAGCCCCCGACGCCACCGGTGTTGGATCAAAGAGATAATCACAGCTCACTTTGCGAACATGGACAGCCTTACCCGCATCACCAGCAGAGCGGTGCAGGGTTAGCACCAGGGAATTCTCCCCCTCATGCCAGAGGCGGGCTGGAAGAAAAAGGGATGCCCTTCTCCATCCGGCTACGAGAAGATGACCCGAGGGTGAGAAGACAACTCCTGGATCCTGCAACTCAAAGGAGGCAAGTGCCAGCACTCCCCGTGACTCTCCATTGATGGTGACTTCAATCCATGACTCAGGGTCGAGTCCCCCCACCTCGGCGTGCAGCATGCTCCCTTGGGGGGGTGATGTCAGTGGCACGACAAATTCCGTGATACCACCAGACTCGGACTGATCGATACGCAGAGGGGCCGTCGCAAGATCGGCGTGAATGACCCTTCCATCCGCACGATCCCCAGGGATGAACTTTTCATCCACCCCCGAGACTTCTCCCTCCGAGAGGACTTGCTGATTTTCCTGAATGAGAGCAGGGCTGGAATCAGCTCCGAGCACCGCCACACCAAGCTCCCTGGCTGGCCTGAGCGTGGTCGAGATCATACGGGGGAATCGCCCCGGGTAAGAAACCTTAACAACTCCCCCATCAAGAGTCAGTGACTGCGGTATCACGACGGTCCGGGCATTGAGTCCCAGCGCAACACCATTCTCACCGAGACCTGCGCTCAAGAGAGTAAGCTGTCCCTCTCTGGAAATCCACTCCAAGACAGGACCTCCATCTCCAAGATCATCAAAAACCGCCGTTAAGGCAAAGCATCCGATCTGATCCTGCGCAGCTAGAGCGGGAAGCGGGAACTGGATGGAATCACTCTCAGGGTGAATGGAGCCGCTGGCGGTGGCCCAGGGAGCGGGAGGATCGATGGTTTGACTGGGGTGAAGAGTGACCGTCTGAGGAAGAAAGACGCCAAGAGCAGAAAGAGCAGACCCATTTTCGGATCCTGCCAACAGGGCGGGGATCAGAAGAAAACTCATCCCCAAGACCATCAGGCCGAGGAATTGAAATCTGTGAGTGGTCAACACGCAACACCTCCTAACTTAATTGCCGCAAGGAGCCAAGGGATTAGTGTCGATTTAAGTGAAATTCCTTTTGACACTTTGTCGCCAGCCGAGGATCGATGAAGGGCTTCACCTCTAGATTCTAGATCATGTCTACCTACTCCTACCGCGCCATGGACGACTCCGGTCGGCAGGAGAGAGGTGAGTTGGAGGCACTCTCCGAGGCGGATGCCTACCGAAAACTCCGAGAAAGGGGTCTTCAGCCAAGTGGTGTCTCGGCGATCGGCGGGAAGAGTGGACCAAATGGCGGAGCGCCTCGTGATCCTCGGAACGCTCCCTCTTCCGATAGCGGCACGCTTCCCAAACTAACCCAGCAGCAACTCCTTTTCTTCACCGAGGAATTGGCCGAACTCCTGGATGCAGGACTGCAACTGGAAGGGGCGCTCAAGATCATCGAGGAGCGCCAGGAACGCACACCGGTCAAGGTGGTGGCAAGCCGTTTGCGGCAGCAGGTCCGAGAGGGAGTCGGTTTCTCCATGGCCTTGCGGAACTGCGGAAAATCTTTTGACCCCCTCTACTGCAACCTGGTGGCGGCTGGAGAGGCGGCAGGAGCCCTCCCGAAAATCCTCAAACGCCAATGCACCCATCTTGAGATGGTCGGGGAACTCGGAAAAAAAGTAACCTCCGCACTGGTTTATCCGGCAATCGTTTTCAGCTCGGCTATTTTGTTGATGTTTATTTTCCTCACCTTTCTGGTGCCACAGCTTTCGGTGCTCTTAGGGAAGTCGGGACAGAAGCTTCCACTGATCACACAGAGCCTGATTTCCGTCAGCTTGTTCTGCGCTCACTGGTGGTGGGCCATTCTCGCCTTTGTTGGTGCCGTAGTGACAGGAATCCGCCTCTACCTGAGCACGCCGTCAGGGACGGCGTGGTGGCATCGTACACAGCTTGACATTCCGGTGATCGGGCCGGTGCTCCGTGCCCGCTTCCATGCCGAACTAACACAAAACCTTTCCACCTTGGTATCGAACGGTGTCACGATGCTCTCCGCGATGGAGCTACTGCGGGGAGCCACTGGGAATACTTATTTGCAGCGACTCCTTCAGGATGTCACCGCCATGGTGAGGGAGGGAGGCTCCCTTGCCTCCTCTCTTCGCAAGACCGGATTCTTCCCGCCTGTCCTACTCGATATCCTGGGAGTTGGTGAGCAGACCGGGGATCTCTCCGGATCACTGAACCGTGCCGCCAAACGCTACGACCGAGAGCTCTCCTCCAGGATTCAAGTCCTCACGACGCTGATTCAGCCAGCGGTGATCCTGATTGTGGCACTCTTTGTCGGTGTGGTCGCCTACTCGATGATTTCCGGCATCCTTTCGAGCGTGAATGCCCTTCGCGTTCACTAATAGCCCCCCATCCTCTTAGAGGGGAGACGACCGCCCTCCTTACTTAACAGCAGGGGCGGGAAAGAGGCCAATTGAAATGGGACCATTGCCTATTCTCCAATGGGGAAGGCGTCTTCCTCACTCTAGATGGGACGTTTGCGAGGGGTTAGTTATGAACCCTCGGCACTTGAGAGGAGAGCCACCATCGTAAGGCTCCCCCCTGGAATGTGAATCAGAAGCTTCAGATGCCCAAATCGTCTTAAATCCTTAGCACTATGACAATCAGCGCGCGAAATTTTTATTGACGACTAGCGCGATCGTTTTAAAGTGCCGCTTCCCTGCTCCAACCTCACCAGCCATTTCATTGTTCAATTTTCCAAACCTTTCAGTAAAATCCAATCACATCATTGATCAGCTAGCTAGGAACATGAAGACACCATTCAAATTGACTTACACAAGATTGCCAAAATTCGGGATTCTCCTATTTTTGTCATTTATCACGACTGCATCAGTCGCTTTTACTGCTAACTTTTCAGCTGCGAGTTTTCTTCAAGATTACTGGAGCCAAAGCAGCGGGGCATCGGACAAATGGTTTGGCCTCGAGGACCCCATGAAAACCTACGGCTTCAGCGTCAAGGGTGATATGAAGGAAGCGTACTTCGGCCAAGTTGCCGGCGGCCTTCCCAACCAACCTAAAAGCAACTGGTGCTATGACCTGAAACTTAAGGGAACCCTTGAGCTTGGAAAAATGCTGCCGGCACTCGATGGCTGGAGCATGATCTCCTACTGGCGCTACCGGGCCGGTGGAAATCCACGCTGGGCTGCCGGCACCCCCAACTTCATTGCTCCCAGCAATATGCCCAACGGTGCAGACCTGTGGAATCTAGCCCAAATGATTCAGTTCGATTCTAAGAACAAGGCTTTGATGTTCAACATCGGATGGGAGAACCCCTACGAGCAGTTTCTGCAGCAGCCACTCTCCAAGCTCTTTGAGAATCAGGCCATCAGCACAAGTAAAGGGATCGGAGCAAATGCAGGCCCCGGCATTCCCGTGGTCAATGCCTCTGGTACATCTGTCTATAATTACAGAACTAGTCCAGTCCCGTGGGGAAACACATTCGGAGCCTGGGGCGCTACACTGAAGATCAAGCCGATCAAGAGCCTCTACATCCAATCCGGCCTCTATGCCGCGAACTCAAACATGGGTGGCCCAAACCAGACTCAGTTCTTACCAAATAATGTCTATCCCTACACCTCGGTGCCAGCAAGCTACAGCGGATCATTCAGGAACTCAGGGCAGGTGACACCCGTCATGGGAGCTAACGGCCAGCTTATTCCCGGTGCGAGTCAGAATCTCGGTTGGGTGCCAGGCACCGCCAACAATCATGGTTTCGGTGGCATGGGTGGATCTCCTCCATTCAGCCCGAACACAGAGAATATCGGTGCACGTCCAGCTCAACCCCAGTACGTGACCGCAGACAACAAATCGACCTACAAGAACTCCAAAGGCCAGACCGTTGCCGCGCCGAGATATTACACATCCAGTCCTTACGATCAGGGAGGTGGTGGCAACTTTTCCCAGAATGGACTCTTTAACGTGAACGAGATTGGGTGGGAGCCGAAGTTCGGAAAGGATCGACTCGAGGGAAAGTATGCGATCGGAGGCTACATCTGGGGGAATGCAAACACACAATTCACTCCGACCGCCTACACCGTCGATGCGTACGGAGCAAGGAAGCAGGTTGCAACGCAAGTTAGCCCCGTGGTCTGGGGACTCTATGTGCAGGCCGACCAGCAAATCTTTGCGGAGCATGGCAAAAACACTCAGGATGATCAGGTCAACCTTCATGCCAAAATCTCAAAGCAGGGGCTCTACTCCTTCAACATGGCTACCTACACACCTCCGAACGGGTGCCAGGTTCCTTTCTACTTCCAGACAGGCCTCGTCTACAAGGGGCTCATTCCAGGAAGGGATAACGACATGCTTGCCGCTGCCTTGGGCTGCGCATTCTACAGTGCGCAATTCAATCAGTACCTCAAGACGCAGAACGAATCGCTCCAAAACAACTATTACGGAAGCGCATACAATGCCACGGTACCGGATGGGCCAGTGCAGCAGCAAAATATTAGCCCAACCACGGGCAAGCCTACGGGAAACTACCAGAACTACTACCAATACCAGCCCTACTTCACATCCACTCAAGTAATTGAAGTCGGTTACGACATCCAGTTGACCAAGTGGGCAAATCTCAAGCCCTTCGTGGAGTACATCATCAACCCTGCTGGAAATTCCACCGTAGCCAACTCTGTTGTAATGGGCGTCAGCAGCAAGTGGTTCTTCTAACCAACCACACCGCACTTCGACCCAATTGCAGCCTGACGTCAATGTCGATGCTATGGCCAACCGGATGAAACATGTGATGAGTAGGGGGATGAAAGGGTACTCCTTCGCAGGAGTCACGATTTCGTGCGGCATGGGGCTTCTGCTGGCACGCGCGCCCTGGAACCGCTAGAAGTTTATAGGATGAAATCCCGCACCCACTTGCTCAAACCGATCCTGGACTCCTATCAGGAGAGTGGAGGGATCAATCACCTCGACCGATCGAACCTCCCTTCCAAGCAGGCTGTCTCCATTCTCTGCAGCGATCTGCTTCACTTGCTCTTCCCCGGATTTTTTTCCGAGGAGGCCGTCTCCTCGAAAGAGCTTCCGTGCGCCGCCCAGGAGATCATCGACCAGATCGGGGGACAGCTTGAGGCGGCCATCTCCGTCAGCCTCAGGATCAGGGAAGGCGCAGACAAAGGAGAGCAGGAACTTAGAGCCGAGGCAGTCTCGATTACCGAGCGATTCTTCACAGGTATTCCCGCAGTCCGAGCTCTTCTTAAAACCGATGTCGAGGCAGCCTACGCGGGTGACCCAGCGGCACGCAGCCTCGAGGAGATCGTCCTCGCCTACCCGGGACTCGAGGCGGTCGCCATTCAGCGCTCCGCCCACATCCTTTACAACGCAGAGGTTCCACTGCTCCCACGAATGATGACCGAATGGGCCCACAGCCGCACCGGCATCGACATCCATCCGGGTGCATCAATCGGCTCCCACTTCTTCATCGACCACGGCACCGGCGTCGTGATCGGAGAGACCTGCGTGATCGGTAACAGGGTCAAACTCTACCACGGCGTCACCCTCGGCGCCCGCAGCTTCCAGAAAGATGAGCAAGGCGAGATCATCAAGGGAATCAAGCGCCATCCTCAGGTCAAGGATGATGTTGTGATCTATCCCAACGGGATCATTCTTGGTGGAGACACGGTAATCGGCGCACGCAGCACCATCGGGGCGAATGTCTTCCTGATGAAGAGTGTCCCACCTGACACTCTTCTTGTCCGTGGCGAGCAGATCCAGAGCCGCCTCGACAAGAAAGGGCTGAGGGCGCATGGGGGAACAGGCCCGGTCACCGTCCATCTCAACGAGGATGAGATCGACTTCATCATCTGAGTGAGGGGGGCGGGCGAAGATGTTAAAAAGTTAGGTTCCTCGCTGTTTTCAGTGGGTAAGCGAGAAGACAGAGAAATGGAATTGCTTGCCTGCTAAAGCATCAGGAACTCAAGAAGCAACGGCCAGGGCAGCAAATGAAACCGGCGAGAAAGTTTTCAAATGAGAACAATCCGTCAAAGATGCAAAGTACCGGTCCGGCCAGCCACAGCACCATGGATCAAGAGAACTTATCACATCCTTACCTTCTTCAGCTTTTCTTCCTGAGTTCCATATTCAAAAATCCATTGTTGGTTTTTCTAAATCCTTTTCAGAACCAAAGGGCTAGGCGCTGATCGCTTTCGGTCCTGCAGATTCACCCATTTGAAATAGCGGAGAGCCAAAAGTTAGAACGTGAAAGGATTAGAAAGAATCAGAGCGACGAAGCACTGAGTTTTTTAGTCTGCACCCCTCCCTTCCCCCGTAATCCGAAATCCCAACGTGATGGCATCCTCCTCACCTTCCCACTTTTTAACTTTTTTAACCTTCTACCGTTTTAACTTCCCACCCTCCGCCTCAACTTTCTACCCCGCCCACCCTCTTGCGGCTTCCCCGACTAGTTTAATCGCTGTATAGATTACTACATGCAACTTTCCATGAGGACAGATTATGCCCTGAGGGCACTCTTCACCCTGGTGGAGCACCGCGGCGGACCGCCGATCCCGATCTTAGAGTTAGCCCGACGCAACGATGTCCCAAAACGCTTCCTTGAGCACATCATGCTCGATCTCAAGGAAAAGGAGTGGGTTGTCAGCACGGCCGGCAAGCGTGGTGGATACCAACTTGCCAAGGCTCCCGAAAAAATCACCATGGGAGAGGTCGTGCGTCATTTTGACGGCTATTTGGCACCGATCGCCTGTGTTTCGGTCACCGATTATAAACGCTGCACCCAGGAGAGCACCTGCCGCTTCCGCCGAGTCATGCTCACCGCAAGAAACCTGGTCGCCAACCTCATGGATAAGACCACTCTTGCCGATGTGATGAAGGCCCCTCCGGTCGGTCCTGAGGAGCTCAAGCGGATCCAAGGTATCGACGGAGAAGGGATCTAGTCTCGATCTCACTTTCAGCAGTTCCTCATCAGAGCTTGCTGCGCTGATTTTTTAATCACCAGAGAGAGATTAGCACTCCAAGGAATAAAACGACTTTTTTAGTCGCTATTATCTTGACGAGTGATTCCTGACTGATAAGGTCGTATATAGGCAGCTTTGCAAACCCACACCCGATGAAGCAACTAATCCCAACGACGATTTTCATAGGCCTTTCTGCCATGAGCGGATGCAGCGTCTCGCACCCCAAGCATCACGCGAGCAACAAATCATCATCCACCAAAATTCCTTTAACAGCAGTCCCCGATGCCGTCCTCGCCTCAGTAGATGCACACGTCCCAGGAATCTACCTTCATGAAGCACATCTCACTCATCAAGGGGCAAAGGGGATCTACGAACTAGAGGGCCTCTCACAGAGCGCCAACTATGAAATCTCCGTAACCCCAGCTGGACACCTTCTTGACGTCGACCGCGATCAATCACTCTCCGACTAACACAATCATTCACAACATAAACACCACGATCATGAATAAGAAAAAGAACCTCACCCTCATTGCTACACTACTGGGAACTCTGGCTTTTCATAATCTCCATGCCGGCATCGAACTCCTGAACGTGAGTTACGACCCGACTCGCGAGCTCTACGCAGAGTTCAACAAGGCATTTGCCTCTCATTGGAAAAAACAGACGGGCGAGGATGTGACGATCGCCACCTCACACGGTGGGTCTGGCTCCCAGTCACGACTCATCCAGGATGGAGGTGATGCCGACGTGGCCACCTTGGCACTCGCCTATGATATCGACGCCATCCGCGAGAAGGGAAGCACCGGCGCATTTGATAAACCACTCCTTGCAAAGGACTGGCAGTCCCGACTTCCGCACAACAGCTCTCCCTACACCTCCACGATCGTTCTCCTCGTCCGCAAGGGAAACCCAAAGAACATCAAGGACTGGGATGACCTGGTCCGTGATGACGTCTCCATCGTCACTCCCAATCCAAAAACCGGTGGCGGCGCTCGCTGGAACTTTCTGGCAGCTTGGTCCTACGGCTTGAAGAAGTTCGGTGGCGACGAGGCAAAGACGCGCGAGTTCGTCAGCAAGATCTACAAGAATGCCCTCAAGAACGGCTTACCTGCAGCAGCTCGCGCAGGCACCATCGCCTTCACGGAGCGGAAGCAGGGTGACGTGTCCATCAATTGGGAGAACGAGGCCCTTCTCATCAAAAAGAAGAATCCAGACTACGAGATCATTACCCCATCCGTCAGCATCTTGGCGGAGCCCCCTGTCGCCGTTATCGATGCCAATGTGGATGCCAAAAATACACGCAAGCAGGCTACCGCTTACCTTGAGTACCTCTACACCTCAGAGGGCCAGGACATCATCGGCAGAAACTTCTACCGCCCGATCGACCCAGCAGCCAAGGCCAAATACGCCGGACAGTTCAAGAACCTGACCCTCACCAGCATCGCCGACTTTGGAGGCTGGTCAAATGCGCAGAAGACCTTCTTCTCCGACAGGGGAACCTTCGACCAGATCATCAAAGGAGCCCGCAAGTAGGGAGTCCCTAGGGACCTCTGGTCCTTGGAGCCTTTGAACCTTCAAGCCTATAGACCTTTGGTCAGAAGCTTATGATCCTCACGGATCCATCAATGCAAGAGCATGGCTCTGACATTCCGCGCCTAGACGACCGGACCCGCTCGATCCTGCACTACGGGGATCTACTTGCGGGAAGGAGCCCACACTTGGAAGCACTTCATGTCCAGGAAGCACCCGGCGGACGCATGCTCCCCCGATACCGGTGGTCGGATCCTTCCGGCAAGCCGGTCTACCGGATCGGCATCTTCGCCGGTATCCATGGAGATGAGCCCTCGGGCGTAGTGGCCGCACTCCAGATCCTCCAGCACCTGAGCCAAGAGGCCGATCTCGGACGCTTCCACGAAATCTACGTCTACCCTGTCTGCAACCCTTGGGGATTCGATGCGAACCGCCGCGAGGGCGAATCCGGTAAGGATCTGAATCGCTGCTTCTGGGGCGAGGTAGAACAAGAGAAGGAAGCGGAAGTGCGCTTGATCGAGCAGGAGCTCAGAGCCAAAGCCTTCGATGGGATCATAGCTCTCCACACCGACGACACCAGCGAAGGGATCTACGGCTACGTGAACGGGAGTACCCTCACCCGCCATCTACTGGAGCCAGCACTTCAGGAGGCCTCATCCATCCTTCCTCGGGATATTCGTCCCGAAATCGACACACATCAGGCCGACTACTCGATCATCACAGGGGGATACAAAGGCATCCTCGCTGCGCCTCCTGACCAGCACCCCAAACCGGTGGAAATCGTCTTTGAGACCCCCCATCACGCACCTTTCGGACTCCAAGTGGATGCTCACTTGGCAGCACTAAAGGAAATCCTGCACCTTTTTCCTCAAATCAGCTCGCAGGGAATGGATATTTAAGGAAGGATCGTCCGCTAAAGACGATCTACTTTCACGTTATTCGATTTTATCTTTCACCATGGCCAAGAAGAAACATGTCCTCCCCGGTTTCCGAACAAGCGTGGGATGGACTGTTACCTGGGTCTCCCTTCTGGTCCTTCTTCCACTAGCAGCATTGGTTGGCAAGGCCGCCTCCGGTGGGTGGGAGCACTTCTGGGAAACGGTCACCGATCCCGAGGTCGTCGCCACGTATCGGGTCAGCTTCGGGATCTCCTTCATCGCGGCCCTCATCAATGGTGTCTTTGGATTCCTAGCCGCTTGGATTTTCGCGCGATACGACTTTCCTGGCCGTCGTCTGCTGGAAGCGGCAACCGACCTCCCCTTCGCCCTGCCCACAGCCGTGGCAGGCATCGCGCTGACCGCCCTCTATTCGCCAAGCCAGTGGCTCGGGCAATATTTGGAGCCCCTGGGCATCAAGGTGGCATTCGCTCCTCTTGGCGTGCTCATTGCCATGATCTTCATCGGCTTCCCCTTTGTTGTCCGCGCCGTCCAACCTGTTATCGAGGATCTCTCCGCCGATGTCGAAGAGGCCGCAGCCTGCTTAGGCGCCAACCGCTGGCAGACGATTCGCTACGTCATCCTCCCTCCCCTACTCCCGGCGCTCTTTACCGGGATCATCATGTCGTACGGCCGTGCTGTCGGAGAATATGGATCCATCGTCTTTATCTCAGGGAATATTCCCTTTCAGACGGAAATCACCCCACTGATGATCTTCCAGAAACTCGAGCAGTATGACTACACGGGAGCGGCGGCACTTGGCTTCACCATGCTTCTAGCCTCACTCGTCATCGTCCTGATCGGAAACAGACTACAGACCTGGGGTAACCGGTTCCGCAAACTAGCCTAAGCACAACCCAGTCAGCGCCATGGCTAGCTTCATCGATTTCCGCAATCCTCCCGGCAGCGACCGCAGGGCAGACAGCGCTGTCCGCGCCACGGCTGAACCCCTATGGGTCCGTAAGATCGTCATTGGGATCGTGGCGCTCTTTTTCTTCCTCTTTTTGTTTCTTCCGCTGCTCGTCGTCTTTCAGGGAGCACTGGCAAAAGGGGTTGATGTCTTAAAGGAGGCCTTCACCGATCATGACATCCTCCACTCCATCTGGATGACCCTCATCGTGGCGCTCATCTCCGTCCCGGCAAATACCGCCTTTGGGATCGCCGCCGCCTGGGCCATCACGCGCTACCGCTTCACAGGGCGTCAGGTCCTGCTCGCCCTCATCGATCTCCCCCTCTGGGTGTCACCGGTGATCGGGGGTCTTATCTACGTCCTTCTCTACGGACGGCGCGGCTACTTCGGACCGTGGCTGCAGGCGCATGACATCAAGATCATCTTTGCACTCCCCGGCATGGTAATGGCCACGACCTTTGTTACCTTCCCCTTTGTGGCCCGAAGCCTCATTCCACTCATGCAGGCTCAGGGAGTTGAGGAGGAAGAGGCCGCTCTCACACTCGGGGCAAGTGGCTTCCAGATCCTGCGCAGGATCACCCTTCCCAAGATTCGGTGGGGGCTCTTCTACGGAGTCATCCTCTGCAACGCCCGCGCCATGGGGGAATTCGGCGCCGTGAGCGTTGTCTCAGCCAAGATCAGCGGCAAGACCAACACCATGCCTCTTGAGATCGAACGCCTCTATAACGACTACCTCTTCCCTCAAGCCTTTGCGGTGGCCTCCGCGCTCGCGATTCTAGCACTCATCACACTGACCCTGAAGACACTGGCAGAGTGGGAAAACCGCCGTCAGTTTGAAGCAGGAAAGAGGGCAACCCTCGAACCCTCAATCGAATCCGCAGAGACCACATCGATTTAAAGACCCCGCTGTCCTTCTGCCCTTCTGCCCTTCTGCCCTTTTCACTTTCCCACTTTCTAACTTTCACTCTTCCTTCATGAGCATCGAAATCAAATCCTTATGCAAGAGCTTCGGATCGTTCCCTGCGGTGAACGATGTGACCCTCCGTATCGAAACCGGCGAAATGGTGGCCTTCCTTGGCCCCAGCGGATCGGGAAAGACAACACTACTTCGGATCATTTCCGGACTAGAATTTGCAGACCGGGGTGAGATCCATTTCCATGGTGATGACGTCACACTCAAGAACGCGAACGAGCGTAAGGCAGGATTCGTCTTCCAGAGCTACGCACTCTTCAACCACATGACCATCTTCGAGAATATCGCCTTCGGCCTGCGCGTGGCGCCTCGCGGCAAACGCCTCTCCAAGGAGAAGATTCAAGAACGGGTGAACTCACTGCTGGAAACCATCCAGCTTCCCGGCCTCGCCAACCGCTTCCCAGCACAGCTTTCAGGCGGCCAGCGCCAGCGTGTAGCCTTTGCACGCGCCCTTGCGGTGGAGCCCCGGGTCCTGCTCCTTGATGAGCCCTTCGGCGCTCTCGACGCCAAAGTACGCAGGGAGTTGCGTCGCTGGCTGGCCGAGTTCCACCAGAAGACTCACCTCACAAGCATCTTCGTCACTCACGACCAGGAGGAGGCCTTTGAAGTGGCAGATCGGATTGTCATCTTCGATAAGGGAGCGATTCAACAAATCGGCACCCCTGACGAGATCCGCTCAGGATCGGGAAACACCTTTGTGAAGGAGTTCCTCGCGCTCCACATCTGATGATCCAACGAGTCTAAAAGGCTGAAACGTTAGAACCAAGGCTCTGGGAAGAGCTGCGGAAGACTACCGAAGGTAGCCCTGAAAGGGCGCCACGGCATCCGGGAGGATGTGGCGTCAAAATTAAAAGGTCAGCGACCTTTCCCTATCACTTTCACTATTTCCCAACAGCCCTTTTCCCCTCCCCACTGATCGCCTTCGAGAGAAGCGAGTAGATCTGGGTGTTATCAATGTGCCCGTGGAAGTTTTGTGAACCAGGCCCACTGGCCACCAGCCAGACATCACCGCCGGTATGTTGGGAAGCTCCTCGGTAGATAGCCGCAGGCTGTGAGTGATCGAGGGCTAAGGGGTCTACTGGGTTTAGTGAATCATTCGTGCCCCCCGGCGCACGGGTTACAGATTTCGTTTTTCCGGCACTCCCGGGATCTCTAGCCCCCCCTGGCCCTCCAGGACCCCCGGGACCTGTAGCCCAGGTGAAGGTGGAGCTTTTTGAAATCGGGCTTTCGGCCAAAAGCGCCTCACCACGGAGGGAACGCGGCGCCGGCCCATTGAAGGCAAATCCCCCATTGTTGTGATCCGTAGTCGCCACCACCAAGACATCTTTCGGCAGCCGCTCCTTAAGCAGGAGCATCATGGCATCCAGTTCCAGGACTTCTCCGATTGCACGCTTGGCTTGGTTCTGATGGCAGGCCTTGTCGGGAAGAGCTGCCTCAACCATGAGGAAGAAGGAGCGCTTATCCCGAAGCATTAGGTCCAAGCATTCATCCACCATATCCTTAAGTCGGAGCGTGCGAGTCCCATCGGCATAATAGGAGAGGACATCTGGAGCAAAGGTTCCCAAGACAGGCTTCTTGAGAGAGTTTCCGGCATTCACATAGGCTTTGAAATCCTCCCATCGGGAGAAGGCCACCACAGGCCGCTCCTGCAACTCATGTTCAGTTTGCTTCACTCTCTGGAGATCATCACTTGCGTAGTTCTCCGTTGGGCTCATGTCATGGAACCACTTGTTCCCGCCACCCAGAATAATATCCGCCCGGGGACCAAGCCGGGGAACGATCATTTGGGCAATCTGCGCATGTTGATTCCTACCGGGGCATTCCACCTCAAAGGGAGCAGGCGTCGCGCCGGTGACCGAATCATCGGTGATCGTACCGGTAGACCATCCTGCCTCACGCGCAATGTCGAGCAGACTGGCAGGAGAATTTGTCGATGTGGCGGAAGCCATCCCGATCACGTTGTTATCTGCCTTGATTCCCCGGGCAAGGGCGGTGGCTGCCGCTGCCGAATCGGTAACCATGTTATTGGCAGAATACGTCGTGACAAAGGCCGTTGCAGGATAGTCGTCCATCACCAGCCGACCCTCCGGGCCGCTTGCGTAGCAGCGTGCAGCTGTCAGCAACTCTTGGGAGGTCCCATCAGAAACAATGAAAACAATCCCCCGAAGAGAATGCCCATCACTTGGGGATTTCTTTGCGGGTATCGCCATTAGATTAGCGACAAACAATAGAAAGAAAAGCAACCGACACATACCCGTGAATGATCTCTACAAATCGCAAGTGTTCACCTGCGAAATATCACAATAAAGCAATACCCTAGTTCAACATTAATGGGTGCCACTCTTTACTGAGATTCCCTCACCGGTATCACCGCTCAGGCGAGACCAGTTGAAACCATACAGCGCGATCACCACAAAACAGAAAAGTGGAACGATGAATCCAGGTGACATCAGTTTATCGGAGCCACCATCTTTCATAACACGACCATACCAGCTTGTGACGACACCATATTCATCACTGAACCATCCCATAAGCTTCGGCATGATCGCACCTCCCATGATCGCCATCACTATGAAAGACGAGGCTATCTTGGCTCTAACTCCGAGTCCCCAGATTCCCAGGGCAAAGATCGTGGGAAACATGATCGACATGAAGAAAAAGCTAAGGAAGAGAGCCGTGACAGATATCCATCCGATCTTGAGTGAGATCAGGATCATCATCAGAACATTAGCCAACGCAAAGAGGCCAAGCAACGTGTGAGCCTTAATCGAGCGCATTAGCATCGCCCCGACGAGACGGCCCCCAAGGAAGAGAATAAAAGCCGCGCTAAGGAGCTTGGTCGCACCCTTCTCAGTGAAGAAAGAGAGTCCCGAATCCTGTTGTGCCGATCCAGCATCTCCACCGATTATCCAAGAACCTTTAAGCCAATCGGGAAGAGAAGGAGTGTCGGAGACGATGTAGTTAATGAAGAAGCTAAAGATTCCGGCCTGAGCGGCAACGTAGAGGAACTGGGCGACGACTGCTCCAGGGAAGTGGAGATGGGCCCAGATTGACTTGTGGTGGCCTGAGGATTTCTCCTCTGCCCTGTACGCATCCTCAGTATTGAGTTCCGGCAGGGGGACAATCATGAAGATCGCAGCAATGATCAGCACGATGAGAGCCACAATCACATAGGGAATATAGAGCGTTTGACTAGCAGCCTCGGCACCCCCTTCCGAATAGAAGAACATACCTCCGACGATGGGACCAAAGATCCAACCAACCCCGTTGCACGACTGTGCTAGATTGATTCGTGTGGCGGCATAGCGCTTATCACCAAGAACCGTGGTGTAGGGGTTGGCGATGGTTTCCAGGAAAGTCAGCCCCATGGCAATCAAGCAGACTCCCAGAAGAAATGCCCAGAACTGCTGAATATGCGTTGCCGGAATGAACCAGAATCCACCCAATGAGACCAGCAGCAGTCCCGCGATGATCCCCTTGCGGTAACCAAACTTTTCGGTAAGCCAACCAGCGGGTAGCGCTATCAGAAAGTATCCCAAATAGTGCGCAAACTGCACCCAGGCCGACTGAGATCGTGAGAGATGAAGCAAGTCCTGAAAGTGTTTGTCCATGACGTCAATCATCCCGTTGCAAAATGCCCAGAGAAAAAAGAGAACGCTGACGAGCGCAAAGGTAACTCCGTAGCTTTTACCCTCAGGGGAGCGGAACATGTCGAAGAATTTAGTCATGGGGAGACAAGATATTTTGTGGTGGATGGGTAGAGCCGAAGTGTTTCGGGATAATAAATCTCAAAAGATGAAACCTTGGTGTCATCTAAGCAAGCATCGATATACTGTCGGCGTGTTGCCGGTCCCATCGGTTACTCAGGCCCGCCCAAAACTTGGAAGATTCATCGCGCGTCCTGCGCTCATAGCGCTCGCGTGCAGCACGCAGCTTATCCAAGAACTCCTTCGGATTTTTCTCCGCCTCACGAAGGCCCTCCTTGGTCTTGGGTCCAACGATCCCGTCAACGGGAAGCCCCAAGGCATCCTGAAGGATCCGAATAGCCCCAGTGGGGCCACGGTTAAAGGCTGCATCACGTAGAGCAAATTGAATGGCTGGTACCACTGAGAGCATGGCTACAAGGTTGGTGTATTGCTCGATATGGGCAGCTGCCACATCCTCAGCTTCCTCATAGCATCCCTTAGCTAGCAACTCCTCAATACGAGCCAAGACCTCAGGATGATACCGGTCATTGATCCCGGCTACCTCACGCTCACCTCCCCCATCACCGGAGGGAAGTTGATACACCTTCAGATGGCCCAGTGCATCGCGCCGTGCCTCGTAGTCGACGATGCGTCGGGCTTGTTCACGTGGACTCATTGCAAAGAAGATTAGAAGACTATGAATCGTCAGACAATGAGGTTTTTAATGCACCAAAATCAATCCTCGGGTGGACAAGTACACCTTCCCCGGCGGCAACGAGATCTTCCTCCTCGCCGAGGGACGCCTCGTGAACCTTGGTTGCGCTACCGGCCACCCGAGCTTCCTCATGAGTGTCAGCTTCAGCAACCAGACCCTTTCCCAGCTTGAGCTCTGGAAGTACCGCGAAACCTACAAGTCAGGCGTCTACGTCCTGCCCAAGGTCCTCGACGAGGAGGTCGCCCGACTCCACCTCGACAAGATCGGCGCGCAGCTCACCACCCTCACCAAGGATCAGGCTGAGTAACTCGACGTGCCCCTCTCCGGCCCCTACAAGCCAGCTCACTATCGCTACTAGTCGCGAAGCGACTAGTGGTGAAAAGTGAAAGGTTAAAAGGTTAGAAAGTTACAACCACTCAAAGAGAGCCCCGGTCAGAAATGGCCGGGGCTTTTTTATTACAGAGATTTGAACGTGGAAATCAGGAAAGGATTCCAATTCTCAAGGCGTGTGAAATTAGCCCAGGAGAAGGGATTTTGATGCTATGGCCAGGCGGCCAAGGCAGGTCAGTCTTAACCAAAGGCTCGCAAGCTTGGATGGAGAGCTAGGCGCGTGAGCGAAGCTGTAGTAAACTACTGCGAGCGAGCAGCAACGAAGCTCTACGCCAAGATCGCGAGTCTAATCACTTGATAGCCGTCCAGACGCGATGCACATCATCGTGCTCCTCCAGCGCCTGAAGAAACTCTCCGGCCTCGGCACGCTGTTCATCAGTCAGGGAGGGGAAACTCTTGGCCACGTAGCCAATCTCGCTGGTCACGACCTTCCAACCATTTGCCTTGAGCCAGGTGGTGACGGCTGCAGTGGCAGTCCGATCAGTGATGAACCGTGCGCCCGTCATGTCGGCGGGAATGTCGTCGTTCTGCTCGTGCGTCAGCACTTCAACCTCGTTGGCTCCGGCCTCGATGGCAGCTTCCTCGGGATCCACATCCGACTTGTCAGTGTACGCCTCAACGAGGCCAACGTGGTCGAAGAGAAACTTGTTGCTACCAGGTGCGCCGAGTTGGGCATCGCGGAAGAGGACACGGATCTCAGGAGTCGTGCGGTTGGTGTTGTCGGTGTAGACCTCGACAATCACAGGCACCTTGTGAGGGGCATAACCCTCAAAGACGATATGGTCGATGACGGCCTTCTCGCCTCCGATTCCTGCTCCCTTATTGATGGCTCGATCGATGACATCCTTGGAAACACTCTCGGCACGCGCCTTTTCAAGGGCGGCAAAGAGACGGGAGTTCGTGGCGGGATCTGCTCCACCCTGCCTGGCGGCAATGGTGATTTCCCTGACGAACTTACCCGTTGATTTCGACTTCTTGAGAGATGTGACTTCGCGTTTCGCTAGGAGCCATTGGCGACCCATGGGAGGAGAAAGGTTAAGGGTTTAGCGGTTTAGTCTTCTAGACTGTTAGGAGAAACTCCGGACATCCATTCAAAATCTTAACGCACAGCGTTTTCGACTTCAAATTTCAGATATCCGGTTGAAACGCCAATTTTTTGGGTATGGAGCCTCTGTTTCTCTGACCTAACAGTATAACAGCCTACAGTCTAGTGGCCTCTTTGCAGTTTTACTCGTCGGCAATGACCGGCGTGCTGCTTGCGCGCTTGCGGGCCGTGGCATCCAGGAGCTTCTTGCGGAGACGGATCGTGAGAGGGGTCACCTCGACATACTCGTCCGGGGCGATGTACTCGAGCGAACGCTCGAGGCTCATCTTGAGCGGAGGAGAGAGGGAGACTCCCTTGCCGTCACCGGTGCTACGCATGTTGTTCAGGGTCTTTGCCTTGCAGACGTTGACCGGCATGTCGTCGGCGCGGGAGTTCTCACCCACGATCATTCCGACGTAGACGTCGTCCTGAGGCGAGACGAAGAGACGGCCGCGCTCCTGGATCTTCTCCATGGAGTAGGCCATGGCGGTGCCGGCTTCCATGGCGATCAGGACGCCGTTGTTACGGGTCGGGATCTCGCCCTTGAACTCGGCGTACTCCTTGAAGATATGCGACATGATGCCGGCTCCCTTGGTCAGGTTGACCAGATCGGTCTCGAATCCGATGAGTCCGCGGGTCGGGGCCTCGGCCTGCACGGTGACGCTCTTGGGCTTGTGATCCATGTTGATGATCTCGGCCTTGCGACCTGCGAGGCTCTGAAGGATGTCACCGAGATTCTCGGGCGGGACATCGACATAGACGGTCTCGATGGGCTCCAGGAGCTTGCCACCCTCACCGCGCTTGTAGATGACCTCGGGACGCGAGACGAGAAGCTCGAAGCCCTCGCGGCGCATCTGCTCCACGATGACGGCGATCTGCATCTCTCCGCGAGCCTTGATCTGGAAATGGCCGGCCAACTCGGTCTCCTTCACCTCGATGGAGACGTTCGTACGGGTCTCACGGGTGAGGCGCTCCTTGATCTGGCGGGCCGTGACAAGCTTGCCTTCCTTGCCGACGAGAGGTCCGTCGTTGATGCAGATCTTCATCGTGATGGTCGGAGGATCGATGTCGACGAAAGCGAGAGGCTCACGCGTGTCGCTGTCGGTGATGGTTTCACCGATGTAGACTTCTTCAAAGCCGCAGATACCGACGATGTCACCGGCGCTGGCTTCCTGAAGCTCGATCTTCTGAAGTCCCTTGTGGCCGAAGATTGCCGTGACGGGCTTCTTCTCCTTGGTGCCGTTCTTGTGGATGGCAACGATCTGCTCGCCCATCTTGACCTTGCCGCTGATGATGCGGCCGAAAGCGATACGACCCAGGTAATCGCTGTAGTCGAGGTTGGAAACGAGCATCTGGAAGTAATCGACGTCCGACTTCTTGGGGGCCGGGATGTGCTTGATGATCGCCTCGTAAAGCGGCTCCATCGTGGTGCTCTCCTGATCGATCTCGTTCTTGGCAAAGCCCTGCTTGGCGCTTGCGTACACGACGGGGAAGTCGAGTTGGTCGTCGTTGGCGTTGAGCTCGAGGAAGAGCTCGAAGACCATGTCGAGCACCTTGTGAGGGTCGGCATTGTCGCGATCGATCTTGTTGATGACGACGATCGGCTTGAGGCCGTTCTCGAGAGCCTTCTTGAGCACGAACTTGGTCTGGGCCTGGGGACCGCCGAAGGCGTCCACGACGAGCAGCACTCCGTCCACCATCTTCATGATACGCTCCACCTCGCCGCCAAAGTCGGCGTGGCCCGGAGTGTCGACGATATTGACGTGGTACTCATGCCACTGGAAGGCGGCGTTCTTGGCCTTGATGGTGATGCCCTTCTCACGCTCCAGATCCATGGAATCCATGATGCAGATCTCTGTGGCCTTGGCCTCGTTGGCGCGGAAAGTGCCGGACTGTTTGAGAAGCTGATCGACGAGGGTAGTCTTTCCGTGATCGACGTGGGCGATGATTGCAATGTTACGAATGTTATCCATGGTCTTTTGAGTAGCCGGCTACTATCACCCGCCTTATTGCACATGTCAACGAGGCATGGCCGGAGCGGGTTAAAAAGGTGAAAGGTTGAGAGTGCCGGGGCGGGTGGCGTTACAATACTATCGTATTTTACTTGGATGCGGTTTTGCTGGGTGCATTTTTTAACGCTTTAACCTTTTCACTTTCACCTTCACTCATTTCCCCATGCGCATCCTCTGCCTTCAGCATGACCCACTTGATGGCCCCGGCGCCTTGCTAGAGTGGGCTGAAGCAGGCAGTCATGAGGTCTTTTGTTGCTTGATCTGCAAAGAGGAGCCCCTCCCCTCGCTTGGGAGCTTCAACCTGCTCGTCAGCCTTGGCGGACCGATGGGAGCCTACGAGGAGGAGAAGCACCCCTGGCTTGCGAAGGAAAAGCAGTACCTCCGGGATGCACTGGCCAGCGGGAAAAAAATCCTCGGCCTCTGTCTGGGAGCCCAACTTCTGGCAGATGCCCTGGGAGGATGCGCTTTCCGACACACCTGCAAGGAGTTCGGATGGCAGCCGATTGAGTCAACGGAGGAGGGCCGGGAGTGGTTCGGAGCCAGTGCCCCCTTTCGTGCATTCCAGTGGCATGGCGACACCTACACCCTTCCGCCGGGAGCAGTTCAACTCGCCCGAAACAAGGCCGCCGAGCAGCAGGCCTTCCTGATCGAGGCACTAAACGGAGGAAAGGCACTCGGACTGCAGTTCCACCTCGAGTGGACAGAGCAGATGGCCCGCGAGGCGCTGGCTGAACCGGGAGTTGCTCTGCCAGCTTCCTCCTTTGTGCAGACTCCCGAGGAGATCCTCAGCGATCTCAGCCTCTTCGAATCTGCCAAGGAACGCTTCTTCGCCTTACTGGACAAGTTCAACGAAGCCTAGTTTAACCTGCAGTCACTCGTCCTTGAGTCTTACCCTCAACACTTTCCTTTTTTGACTGGTGCACCCGGCGAGGGTCGAACTCACAACCTCTTCCTTCGGAGGGAAGCGCTCTATCCAGTTGAGCTACGGGTGCCTGAAGGGGGTAACTTGAAGGCATCAGCGGGGAGCGTCAATCCCCTTTGAGTTTGCTTGATTGCCAAATACTCGACCAAAGAGGGATGAACATGGTGTTTCCCAAGACAGATGATGGGTTCTGTGAGTCGTAAGTTATCCCGCACTGGCCAACCCGATGGCACGAGAGAGGGTCAATGCGACGAGATCGAGCATCATGGCACCGTGGATCACGAACAGGGTCTTCATGAGCCTCGAGGTGGGCTTGGCTCCGGAAGGCTCAAACTGCAGAAGCGTCATGGCGGAGGCATGATAGTAATCGAACGTATCCAACTCTCCCATCCCCTCATCAAAACGGATATGGCTACGCCCTTTGAGCCTGGCTGCAGAATCAAGGCGCCAATAGATCCAACCAAAGTCGATCGTGATCACCGGAATAAAGAGGATGAGTTGCATCAACAATAATCCACCCGCCTTCAGGTGACTCAGAAGTAGAAGATTCAGCATCAAGAAGATCACGAGGCATCTAAAAGTCAAAAGTCCCCCTATCAGATCGATCCCCCAGCCCGCACTTTTCCCCCGAATCAGCTGAACCTGAAGGAAGGCAATGAATGCCAAGGCAAAGGGGGCAACCCAGAAGACAAGAAGGTGATGAATCTTACTGAACAAATGAGCCACGCTCATCACTTGGGGATCATCAATCTGATCGACCCCCACCCCCAGGTTCTTAAGAAAAAGTGCAGCAAAAACATGCCCCATCATGAGGATCCAGAGCGGTAGACTACGCCGAATAATGGGATGGCTGAGTGAGGAAGTGGACATGGTGTGGAGTAGTGCCGTGACAAGCTGCTGTTGATGAAAAATTCTTCCTCTGTCTCCTATCATGCTTTGACACCAGGCCAATCATGAAGTGACATTGCGTTCATGTTTAATGACGCCGTACACCACCTGATCGTCCAACCGGATGATGGCATCGCCCCCATCCTCAAGACCATCGAGGGAGCCAAGCGCTCTCTCGATATCAAGATGTTTCAGTTCACTGATCCAATTCTGATCAATGCGGTAATCGAAGCGCACAAGCGCGGGGTGAAGGTCCGAGTGATGCTCAATCCCTCCCGATTCACGGGAGAGCATGACAACGACGAGGCTTTCCAGCTCTTTCGTAATGCCTCGGTCCCCGTCGAAGAAACCAACCCGAAGTACCCGATCACCCATGAAAAATCGATGGTGGTCGACGGCAAGCAGGCCTTCATCATGTCGCTGAACTGGGCGCCTAAGTATTTCGGACTGACCCGTGACTACGGCTTGGTCACCAACGATCCCGAGGAGGTCGCCGAGGTTGCTGGCTGCTTCGAAGCCGACTGGAACCGCTCCGACTTCACTCCGCCTCCAGTCTCCAACATCATCTGGAGTGTGGGCCGTGCTCGTCAGGAAGTGATCAACTTCATCGGCAGCGCCAACGAATCGCTCTACATCCAGCATGAAAAGTATGTTGACACTCCCATTATCGAGGCTCTCGTCCACGCCAAGTTGAAGAAGAACGTGAAGGTCCACGCCACGGCTCTCCCTGTTCACTCGCTCAGAGAGTTTTACATTCTCGAAGGTGTTGCTGGTCTTCGTCTACTGGAGGATCTCGGCATCAATGTGCACAAGCTCAAGGGGGTCCATCTCCATGCGAAGCTGATCCTTGCTGATGAGAAGAGAGCCCTTCTGAGCTCCTTCAACATCTATCCGAAGTGCTTCAACGAGCGTCGTGAGCTCGGCATCCGATTCAGCGATCCCGACCTGATCAAGCGACTGGTGAAGATCTTCCACAAGGATTGGGAAAACTCGAAGCGGATCGACCTTTCTGACGAAGGGATCAAGGCAGACCGCGACAAGCACTTGGCCAAGGAGCTTGCCGAGCAAAAGGAACACGAGGAAAAATCCCTGGCTAGTGTCAAAAAATCCAAATCCTGAGTCTGGAATTGCTCAGTCAGTCTCCGTAAGCATGGCGGAGCTGTCGGGGCTCTTCCTCTTCATCGGACTGACGAGCTTCGGTGGAGGCATCACCGCCTATATCCGCAGGCTCGTGGTCACGCAGAAAAAGTGGCTTACCGACGAGGAGTTCCTTCCTGGGCTCGGCTTAGTACAGCTCCTGCCCGGAGCCAATGTGGTCGGTCTTGCCGTCTACATAGGCAATCACCTCAAGGGTCCACTCGGCTCGGCAGTGGCACTCGGATCGCTGCTAGTGTGCCCGTTTATCACAACATGCGCGCTCGGCTTCCTCTATTTTCATGCGGGTAAGACCACTGATACGAAAGCCCTCCTCGCCGGCATTACCGCTGCAGCCTGCGGATTGATGGCCAGCATGGTCTTTGAGGCGGGAGAAAAGGCGATCAAGGGTGCATTCGATGTCTTTCTCATCATCCTCACCTTCCTACTGGTTCGGGGAACGCCCTCCTTTGAACTCCTTCATCACCGGATTCCATCGCTCCCCCACCTCAGTGTGCCGATGGTCATCCTGATTGTTGCTCCACTTGCGATCTGGTGGCACAGGCCGCGCCCCAACAAGGAGCTCCCTGAGCAAAACGGAGAGGCAAAGCCATGAACAAGACCCTCTTCCAGGTTGCTCTCCTCTTCTCAACCCTCTCTCTCTCCGCCTTCGGCGGCGGGAAGGTGGTCCTCCCCTCCATGCACCAGTCAGCGGTTGGCGAATACCATTGGATGGGCGACGAGGATTTCGTGAATCTCTTCTCCATCAGCATGGCGGCACCGGGCCCCTCGATGATGGTGGTCACCCTTGTGGGGCTGAAAGCCTGCCTTCCCTACGGCACGGCCATGGCCATCATCGGCGCGCTGGTAGCCACGCTGGCGATGTTCGTGCCGAGTTCCTTCCTGGTCTACTTCGCGGGCAACTGGTGGGACAACTGGAAGGAATCCCCCTGGAGACACTCGGTCATGGATGCAATCCTGCCGATCTCAACCGGCCTGATTCTTGCTGCCACCTGGATTATTTCAAAGACCTCAATCCACACGATCCCGACAGCGATCATGGGGGTGATTGCCCTCCTGCTGATGCTTTTTACCAAAATAAATCCCGTCCTCGTGATGGGCGTCTCAGGAGCCATCAGCTGGGTCTTCTTGAAGTAAAAGGCAGGGCAATAGGGTTAAAAGAGGGGAGGCTGAATTGGAGAGCCCTTCAATCCTGTGAAGTCATTCCCCCAGCAAGTCACCTAACCTCCCAGATCAACGCGTCGCTATTCAATAAACACTGCCATCTACACTGCCATCTACAGTGCCACCGTTTCACCGTTTCACTGTTTCACCGTTTCACCGTTTTAACTTTCTAACTTTTTAAAAATATTCGGGGGGATTTCGTGAGCCGCGGTGAATCACTTGTAGGAGCGGGAATACTCCCTCTCCATCACAACAAACAAACACACTAGATGAAGACACTGAATACCCTGATCAAAGCCTCTGCCATGCTGGCCATCGTTGCCAGCTTCGGCATTGCCACCTCAATGGCTGCTGAGAGCTGCAAGAGCTGCTGCAAGAAGACCTGCTCTTCCTGCCAGAAGTGCTCGGATGGTGCTTGTTCAAGCTGCTGCAAGTAAGCAAATGGTTCGGTTAGGCGGGGGCTGTCTTGAAAAAAAGCTGCCCCCCGCCCTCCGAATCGAGCAAGACTTGCGCCCTATCCCATGAATCCCAAGGACGATCTCTCAGACTTGCTGCAAAGCTGGCAACCTGTGGTTGAACCAAGCTCAGGTTTCAATCGGGGGGTCTGGTCACGCATTGAGGCTTCACAGACTAGAAACTCTGAAGTCCTTGCCAGCCTTTTCATCCCTTTCCGTTGGATTCAGTCGATGGGTCGTCCGCGGATTGCCATCGCAGCTGCTGCCATCGCACTTTTTGGCGGCGTTCTAATCGGAGGTGTCCAGGCTCACAGCTCCCAAGAGGAGCGTTACCTCACTTCCTTGAATCCTCTCACCACCCACCGCTCCAGCGCACACCACCCAAACCACTAAGAGAATGCAACGCGGTTTTCTAGTCTTCCTGATCGTTGCAGCTCTCGGCTTTGGCGCGGCAGCCATCTCCAGGAATTATCTGCAATCCCCTCCCTCTGCATGGCTCTGCAGCAAGTTCGGACTCTCCCCGAAGCAAGTCGAACACATTGAGGGGCTTCAGAGTGACTATGGGAGCAGATGCGGACCGCTCTGCGGCAAAATGTGCGAGGCAAACTCCGCCCTTGAACAACTCTCCCTCAACTCGAGCAGTGTCACCCCGGCGATCCGCGCCGCCGTTGCAGAGACGGATCGCATTCGCACCGAGACAAGGATCGCCATGCTGGATCATTTTTACGCCGTTGCAGCGGAGTTGCCACCGGAACGGCGCAGGGAGTACCTGCTGAAAGTGCTTTCCCTTGTGATCGACTCCTGCGGCTCACGCTGATGGCTGAGATCCAGGACCAGGATCGGGATGCGATGGCTCGCCTGGCTGCCGGTCAGGATCTGGCCCTCAATGAGATCATGGAGCGCTGGAAGTCCCGCCTGATCGCCTTCCTGTACCGTCTAACTGGAAATGAAGCCTCTTCTCTTGAGTTGGCTGAAGAGGCCTTCGTTCAGGTCTATCAGTCTCGGCTGAGGTTTCGTGCGAATGCCACCTTCTCCTCCTGGCTCTTTGGGATCGCCGCAAATCTGGGACGCAATCACCTTCGCTGGCAGCGGCGTCATCCCACACTTCCCCTTGATGCTGCTGACAATGCAGCCATGGAGGGTGATCCCGGCACTACAGCACAATCACGCGAACGAGAAACCGCTGTGCGTTCGGCCATCGCAAATCTCCCTCCTGATCTCAAAGAGTCCTTGATCCTCAGTGAATACGAGCGGTTGCCACATGCGGAGATCGCTTCGATAGCGGGATGCTCAGTGAAAGCTGTCGAGCGGAGAATCAGTCACGCCAGGGAACTGCTACGAAAGGAACTCATCAGCTACTTCGAAAGCTAAGCGAGTCCATCCACACAAAGAAAGGGGGCTGCCGGATCTTCTCCGGCAGGCCCGACGATCGAGAGCTGCTTGATTAGTGATAGGTGCAGTGCGTGAGACTTCCCCCGCAATGCGCGCAATGATGCTTGAGTTGCCCGGTCTTGAAGAAGGTGACGACAGCCGACTCGCAGTCAGGGCAGACCATGACCTTGCTCTTGACGGGAATATAAGCAGCGGGGTGCTTTGCGTAGCCCGTGTTGAGGGAGTTCTCGACCCAGACCATCTTGCACTTGCTACAGGTAACTGCATTGGCGGGCGGTGCCGGTGGTGCCGTCTGGCAGGCGCTAAGCAACGAGGCGATTCCCAATACTCCAAGGAGGATGAGGGATTTTGAGGAGGTTGATGCTGTTTTCATGACAAAAACAACTTCTACCTCCTTTGCCTCAAGCACAATTGACCAAGACGCTTAACCCGTCGTAAGAAAAAGACTTAGGGTTTCCCTGTGCATTCCCTGCCCCTCGACGAAAAACGGGAGGCGCTTGCACGCCTCCCGTTCACACAAACTGACTGTCGGCCCACTAAAACTAGAAGTAGTGATGGCTCCCTTCTGCTGCCCTACGACGATAAGCTATAATCACGACCAGCGCTCCCAGTCCAAAGAGCAGATAGGTGGAGGGTTCGGGAACAACACCCACAGAAAGGGCTGAGTTGAAGGCATAGCTCGAAGTGGATATTCCTGCGATATCGCCTCCTCCGACGAAAATGGAGTAATCACCAGGCCCTAGGACGAAGGATGCTTTGACGTAGTTATCGGCTACGCCATCGCCATGAATCCCAGATGCATTACCATAGTTTGATGCACTGCCATCCGCAGCATTGCCGACATAGGTGAACGAGGAAAGGTCGGCAAAGGTGCTCCCGTCATCGCTACCGATTTTCCAATCACCCAAGGCGTTGAAGGATCCCTGCCAGTTACCCGCTCCGTAGGTGGTATCATTGTAAAGTGTGCTGATGAAGCTGGCGTCATGATCAGCCGCCGCAGGCGGTAGATGCGCCAGCCCGTTGTAGATTGAGAATCCGGGATGTGCTAACGCACTGACTGGAACCCCGGACTTGATAATATCCAACCCCTGAATCTCCAGAGTGACCACCCCCGTATTGAGGAGTGTGAACTTGAAGGCCCTGAGCTTATGGCTGTCGCCTAGATTTGCATCGGTTCCACTCGCCCAGCCATAGTTACCTGTAGCCGTGTTGCTGTTGATGAGCACCGGAGACTCTGATCCAGTGACAGAAAAGACACCGAAGTCACGGCCGGTGTAACCGATGTGAGCGGATACTGTGGAGAGAGTGGCAAGAAACGCTATGCTGATGATTGTGAGTGTATGCGTATAAGTTTTCATTGAGTTCTTAGTTTGTGAAGTTGTCTTGATCGAAATGGTTCGGTGATCGAATTTTTGATTATTGGGTCGTCTTGATGAAGCAACTACCCTGTTGGTTAAGGCGAGCTTGCGCATCCGCCCAGGTGATGGCCTCGACATGGGCATCTGCAAAGAGGTAGTTGGCTTTCTTCCCTGGATGCCTCTCCACCCCAACCAAGGAGGCGAATGAGGAGGGGGATAACTCCCCTTCATTTTCCCCCATATCCGCAAGATGCAAGTGGTCGGGGGTGCCGGCAGTCCTAGAGAGCTCCATGAAAAAGACCGTCTGACTAGGCTTCTGCACATTGACCAAATGGGACTGGTTGAGGGCTGCTAGATATTCAGCGCCACATGGAGCAGCTGTCAGGTAGTCATTGATCGCATAGGTTCGCATCCGCGTCTTCACCTCGTCAGCCGGACACTTGAAGGTGATCGTGCCCGAGGCATAGGGTTGGAGCGAATTGGTCCAAGAGTCGATCCCGTGACTGCTATCCGGCAGGCATAGGCCGTTATCCGATGCATAGAGCAGCGTTGCTTTGCCAAGTTGCATCATGTTGCTGGCGCACTTCACTGCGAGTGATTGAGCCCGTGCATTGTTGATGGCTGGTAGTGCGAATGCCGCCAAAACAGCGATAATGGCAACGACAACCAGTAATTCTATCAGAGTGAATCCGGCTTTCTTGTTATTAGTTTTATGAGACATGAGGTTCCTAGGTGAGCAACCGCCGCGGCATGGGTTGTGCGTGGTTGCCATTGCCTCCCTCCGATATGGGTCGGAAAGGGGCTTGCGATCAGTGAATGATGGCCCGACTGGGTCATACCCAAGGGTCACCGACAACGCGGTCAGGCGCGTGAACTGATCGGCACAGGAACGGGCGGAGCAAAAAACCGCTCCGGCATCGAAACAAAAGGGGCTAGTCCGAAAACAACCGGCCGGAAAATCGGAAGGGGCAGCGAAGCCCCGCTGGATTTCACAAAAACCTCGGACTTCTTATCGACCTTCACACTTACGGGTGCTTTCTCCTCATGGGCTTGGGCGGAGGCAATCTTCTTACACATTGAACAGGGATGCTTGCCATCCAGTGTCTTGGTGACAGCCTCAACGATGGAGTCCGTGCGTGAAAAGTCCTTCACCATCCCAGCCCACGCCACGCTCTGCAGCATGGCCCAGTGACCACCTGCAACCAGAAAGAGGGCCAGCGCCATCACCATGGTCATGATGGGACGACGGAAGTTCATTAGCTCTTTTTCATATACTGGCAGAAAGGATCTGCAACAGAAAATCGACGAATCTACAAAAATCGTCGGTGAATCGTGCGCAAGCCGATATTTATGGTTAAGCACCCCTATCTTTACCCACTTTTCATCACTAGCCACCGCCTGATTCCGTGATAGATTTGCACGGATGAAGCTGAACATTTTGCCGGCTCTAGCATGCACCGCATTACTCTTGGCAACCATCCATGCCGCCGAACCAATCCCTTATCCTTCCACAAAATGCATTGTGTCGGATGAAAAGCTCGGAGAGATGGGGCCACCCACGATGGTCGATTACAAGGGGCAGCAAATCGGCTTCTGCTGCAAGTCGTGCATCAGTGATTTCAATAAAGATCCTGCGAAGTATCTTGCCAAACTGAAGGCCGCCCAGCCCAAGTCCTGATCCTTTTTTTTTCGTTTCCATCGTGATTTTTCCAGCACTTCGAATTGTCCTAACAGTCTTCAGTCTTCAGCCTATACACCTCTTCCCATGTCCGACCCACGTTACGACTCCCTCGCCCGCGTCCTCACCGCTCACTCCACCAAGCTGAAGGCTGGTGAGAACGTCCTCATCGATGTCTCCGATACGCCCGAGGAGTTCGTGATCGCGCTGATCCGCGCGGCTCGCGCCGCCAAGGCGGAGCCCTTTGTTGTGATGCACTCTGGGCGCATCAGCCGCGAACTGGCGCTTGGCGTAAACGGCTCGCAGGCTGAAACGATGGCTGCAATCGACTTGGCCCGCCTCAAGAAGATGCAGGCCTACATCGCCGTGCGTGGCTCGCAGAACATCTCCGAGATGGCCGATGTGCCTCAGTCGCAGATGGCAGTGCTCTCCTCGAAGCTGCGTCCGGCGCTCGACTACAGAATCAATAAAACCCGCTGGGTCGTCCTCCGCTGGCCTACGCCCGCGATGGCCCAGCAGGCACAGATGAGTACCGAGGCCTTTACTGAGTTTTTCTTCAGGGTCTGCACGCTCGACTATGCCGGGATGATCCCCGGAATGAAGTCCCTGAAATCCCTGATGGATCGCACCGACAAAGTCCACCTCAAGGGCCCCGGCACCGACCTCCGCTTCAGCATCAAGGGGATCGGTTCGGTCATCTGTGGCGGAGAGCACAACATCCCCGACGGAGAGGTCTTCTCCTGCCCGGTGAAGGACTCGGTCGAGGGATTTGTCACCTTCAATGCCCCGACCCTCAACCGGGGAATCGCTTTTGACAATGTCCGCCTCGAATTCTCGAAGGGGCGCATCGTGAAGGCCATCGCCAATCACACCAAGGCGCTTAACGAGATCCTCGACACCGACGCCGGCGCTCGTTTTATCGGGGAGTTCTCTCTCGGATTCAATCCACACATCCTTCACCCGATGCGCGACATCCTCTTTGACGAGAAGATCGCCGGTTCCTTCCACTTCACCCCGGGTCAAGCCTACGAGGTGGCCGGCAACGGCAACAAGAGCGCCATCCACTGGGACATGGTCTGCATCCAGCGCAAAGACTATGGCGGTGGGGAAGTCTGGTTCGACGGTAAGTTGATCCGCAAGGACGGCCTCTTCCTTCCTCCTGCTCTCCAAGCTCTCAATCCAGATCGACTTCTGAGCAATGAGAAGAAAAACACTCACAAGGCTTCTCCAAACAGGTCGGCCAAGCGTGGCGTGTAGTCTTTAGTATGACGATCTTAGCGGCATCACACTCGACCACCGCTTTTTCATGATTAAACGACACTTCCGAGAGTATCTCCGAAAATTCCACGAACTCCTCGATGCGAAGGATGCCCCCCACTCGGTGGCGGGTGGAACCTCCATCGGCGTCTTTTTCGGATTCCTTCCAATTTTTGGACTAAAGACTCTGGGCGCCATGGGTTTCTCCATGGTGACGCGCTGCAGTGTGGTCGCTTCTGTGATCGGCGTCTCACTGCACGACCTCTTTCTTCCTCTCTGGCCGCTGATTCTGCGTTACCAGTTTCAGGTTGGATTCTGGATCATGAGCAACCCTCACCATTTTGCACCCCCACTCACGAAGCAGGATTTTCATTTTTCTGCAATTCTCCAATGGGACAACTTCGTCGACATCGGCCTCCCTCTCGCCGTGGGTGGTGCGGTGTTTGCCACCCCCTTCACCTTGATCAGCTACGTAGGGGTTCTGCAAATCATGAGGATCAGGGCGGCTCGAAGGAAGAAGTTGGAAAAAAAACCCGAATTTCCAGACAGGGCCTGGGAACAACCTTAAATCCGCATTTAGGGTGAAGAGAGGCAAGGCATCAGAAGTCCCACCAACCTTTTGGCTTGTTCAGACCTAGGATCAAGGGTCTATAGTTTCGCCCCTTACTTTTATGGCGGATCCTATCCTTACTTTTGGCCTTCCTTCCGGCAGTCTCATGGAGGCGACTCTTTCTCTCTTCAAGCGCGCAGGCTTCTCCATTTCAGGAGCCAGCCGCTCCTACCGGCCCGTTGTGGATGATCCGGAACTGCGTCTCCGCCTCCTACGCGCCCAAGAGATCAGCCGGTATGTGGAGGGAGGATTCCTGGATTGCGGTATCACTGGCCGCGACTGGGTGGAGGAAAACGGCTCCGAAGTCGAGGTCCTCGCCGAACTTCCCTACAGCAAGGCCACGGCCAACCCGACCCGCTGGGTCATCGCCGTGCCGGAAGACTCCCCTTACAAGTCGGTCAAGGATCTCGAGGGGAAGCGCATCGCCACCGAAGCCGTCGGACTCACCAAACGCTACCTGGAGAGCCATGGAGTAAATGCTGAAGTGGAGTTTTCCTGGGGAGCGACCGAGGTGAAGGTGCCCGAACTGGTCGATGCCATCGTTGATATCACCGAGACCGGATCCTCCCTCCGCGCTAACAAGCTTCGCATCCTAGAGACCATCATTGAGTCGTATCCGGTCTTTGTCGCCGGCAAAGCCGCCTTTGCCGATAAGTGGAAGCGGGAGAAGATGGAGCGGATCGCCCTCCTGCTCGTCGGAGCCTTGACCGCCCGTGACAAGGTCGGCCTGAAGATGAATCTTCCGCGGACAAAGTTGCAGAATCTCCTCGACGCGCTACCCGCTCTCCGCAATCCTACCGTTTCGCCTTTGGCCCAAAACGACTGGGTGGCTGTGGAAACTGTCATCGACGAGAAAATCGTCCGGGAGATCATACCGCAACTGAAGTCACTAGGCGCCGAAGGAATCATCGAATACCCTCTTAACAAAGTCGTCTATTAAGACAGCTCTCTAGAACCGAAAAAAAACAGCACGATGGGATCAATCAAAAAGAAACGCAAAGCCAAGATCGCGAAACACAAACGCCGTAAGCGCATGAAGCTTAACCGGCATAAGAAGCGCTTGCGTTACAAGTCCTAGTATTTAACAGCGTTCGCTGCATTTCCAGGACTGGAAGAAAGCTTCCAGACCGATACTTTTCAGAGCAAAGCTCCCTCAAGGTTCACCTTGAAGGGAGCTTTCTTTGTTTCGGAACGGAGACACGCAGAACTGCTGGCCGGTTCGCCGCCCCACCCCGTTCACCACTTGCGTGGTTCTCCGTTCACATCCGCGCCTGCGCGGAACTCTTCTCCATCTCTACTTCCAGCTGGAAGCGGAGAGGGGCTTTTTTAAGCCCCGATATCGCGGCGGAGCTGCTTGCCCTCAAAGGCAATCTTGTCGGCGGCGGCGTAGGCTTTGACGCGGGCCTCTTCAAGCGTCTCCCCAAGTGCCGTCACGCCGAGGACACGCCCACCGCTAGTGACAACAGTTCCATTCTTGAGCGAGGTTCCGGCGTGGAAGATCACGACGTCGGCATCTTCCGAGGCCATCTCAATGCCGGTGATGGTCTTTCCCTTTTCGATCGGACCCGGGTAGCCACCGGAAGCCAGCACGACGCAGACAGCGGCACGCTCATCCCAGATGGGTTGCACTGAGGAGAGTCCGCCATCGATGGTTGCCTCAATCAGATCGAGAAGATCACTTTTGAGACGACGCATCAGGACCTGCGTCTCAGGGTCACCAAATCGGCAGTTGAATTCCAAGACCATGGGCCCCTTCGGCGTCATCATGAGGCCAGGAAAGAGCATCCCGTTGAAGGGAAGGCCATCTGCCGCAAGGCCCTTTACAAAAGGCTCCATCACCTCATGACGGATGCGCTCAGACATCGCCCCCTCGACCTCACGGGAGGGGCTGATCGTGCCCATGCCGCCGGTATTGAGTCCCTGATCACCATCGAGGGCTCTCTTGTGGTCCTTGGCATCGGGGAAAAGAGTGTAGCTCGCGCCATCCACCAGCGCATGGATCGAGCACTCGGGCCCGGTGAGGAACTCCTCGATCACCACGATGGAACCGGCCTCACCGAAAACCTTCTCAATCATCGACTGGCGAACCGCCTCCTCTGCTTCGGCTTGGTTGAGCGCGATCACAACACCCTTGCCAAGAGCCAGCCCATCGGCCTTCACGACCAAGGGATACGATGAGGAGGCACAATGAGCCAGAGCCGCATCGCTGTTGTCAAAGGTGTGGGATGCTGCGGTTGGGATGCCATGGCGTACCATGAACTCCTTGGCAAAGGACTTGGACGCCTCAAGGCGCGCCGCTGCAGCCACAGGACCAAAAACTCGCAACCCATTTTTCTGAAAGAGATCGACGATGCCGGCGGCCAGTGGATCGTCGGGGCCGACTATGGTGAGATCGATCTGCTCGCTCTTAGCAAGGGTCACTAGCCCCTGCAAATCTATCGCCGCAACGGCATGATTGGTTGCAAGCTTAGCCGTTCCAGCGTTGCCAGGGGCACAATGGAGTTGGTTGACCCGAGGGCTTTGGGAGAGCTTCCAGAGGAGTGCGTGCTCACGCCCACCTGACCCGATCACAAGAATGTTCATGACGGGAGAATGAATGTTCCTCACGCTCTCTGTCCAGCGTCACCCGCCCTCTTTCACAATAATCCCAATTCTACCCTTGCCTCTGTTTATGTCAGATCCCTTTTTACTTCTAGGCATTGCCCGTCGCCCCCTGCTTGATCGCGAGGCAATCGGTTCCGCATACCGAAAGCTCGCCGGACAACTTCATCCTGACCTGACAAGCGGAGATACATTGAAATTTCGCGAACTCAGCGAAGCGGCAGACACGCTGAAGGATCCTTCCCGGCGCCTGCGAGAGCTGGCAGGTGGATCTGCCTCATCTAGCGGTGGCTCGTTACCACCTGAAGCCGCCGATCTCTTCCCCAAGGTTGCGGGTGTCCTTCAGCAGGCCGATAGCATCCTTGAGAAACAGGGTGCAGCTACGAATGCGTTAGCTAAGGCACTGCTTCTCACCCCACTCAAGAAAGCGGCCGAAGATCTGGAGTCCATCCTCTCGCTTCTTGAGTCATGGAAGAGCACCCTCAATCAGGAACTGCATCGTCTGGATCAGGAGTGGACAGCAGAGCGGACGGCAGAGGGGACCCCATCTCCCTCCACCATAACTGCTCTAGGTCTCCTTAGTGACTCTTTCACCTATGCGGGACGTTGGGAGCTTCAACTACGCAACAGGAAGTTGGCCCTCGAGGCGACACTCGGTTAATCTTTGACAATGATTGCAGGGATCGACCTCGGAACCACCAACTCACTAATCGGAGTTTACGACAGCGGCTTTCCGACTCTGCTGGCGGACACCGAAGGGAATAGGCTCACCCCCTCCGTCGTCTTCTATGGTGAGAATAAGGAAGGCCCAGACCAAGTCCTCGTTGGGCGTGAGGCCTCTAGAATGCAGGCCATTCACCCCGAGCGGACCATCTCCTCGGTGAAACGTCTCATCGGTAGGCGTCATGGCGAGGAGGGAACTGAAGGGCTACCGGGAACTAAAGGTGCAGCGGTAACCATTGCATGCGCGGGACGCGTTCTCACACCGGAAGAAGTCTCCTCGGAAATCCTCAAAAAACTGAAAACCATCGCCGAGGAGCGCCTCGGAACTTTGGTCAATCGGGCAGTCATCACCGTTCCTGCCTATTTTAACGATGCACAGCGTGCTGCAACGCGCAAAGCCGGTGAGCTTGCCGGATTCACCGTCGAGCGCATCCTGAGTGAACCCACCGCAGCAGCGTTGGCCTATGGACTCGACCGCCTCGCGGAGAACTCCAAGGTAGCCGTCTATGACCTTGGTGGCGGCACCTTCGACCTCTCCATCCTCCAACTCGATAACGGCGTTTTCCAAGTCCTCTCGACCCATGGCGACACCCACCTTGGAGGGGATGACCTCGACGAGGTGATTGCGGATTTACTCTCAAGCAAGGCTGGGCTTGATGGGCTGAAAGAGCCATCTGTTGAGGCTCGGATCAGACTCCGCGAAGCTGCACGAACGGCGAAGGAGTCCCTCTCTGATGAAGACTCCACCGTGGTTCGGCTTCCCTTTTTCCAGGGCGGGGAAAGCCTAGAAATCCCCCTCACCCGCCACGAGATCGAGACCGTCTGCGCACCGATCATTCGACGCACACTCCATCTCTGTAACCGTGCGCTGGAGGATGCCGGACTCTCCGCTTCTCAGCTTGATGAGGTGATCATGGTGGGCGGATCAACCCGGATGCCCTTGGTCAGGAAGCTTGCCTCTGAAATCTTCGGCAAAGAGCCAAACCTCACCCAG